>Ga0209086_10004346_pt1 | contig 10532 bp, 10 predicted proteins | sample M_130207_XF_Meta_FD_187312 | JGI IMG/M metagenome (GOLD analysis project Ga0209086, IMG submission 187312) | Freshwater microbial communities from Lake Montjoie, Canada to study carbon cycling - M_130207_XF_MetaG (SPAdes) (version 2) | ecosystem: Environmental > Aquatic > Freshwater > Lake...
CGACATCCCCGCCTTGCAGCAAAGCTTTCGTGACGGGATCGACATTCACGCCATGACCGCTTCGGAAATGTTCAACGTGCCGCTTGACCAGATGACCTCTGACATTCGCCGCAGGGCCAAGGCCATCAACTTCGGCGTGATCTATGGCATTTCGGGCTTTGGCCTAGCGCGCAACCTGCGCATCCCAAGGGCCGAAGCGCAGGGGTTCATCGACCGCTATTTCGAACGCTTCCCCGGTATTAAGGAATACATGGCGACCACGGTGAAATTTGCGCAGGAACACGGCTATGTGCAAACTCTGTTCGGCCGCAAAATCCACACGCCAGAGATCAACGCCAAAGGCCCAGGTGCCGGCTTTGCCAAACGCGCCGCGATCAATGCGCCGATTCAAGGCACGGCGGCAGATGTGATCCGCCGCGCCATGATCAGGATGCCCGCCGCGATTGCGGATTTGCCCGCCAAGATGCTGCTGCAAGTGCATGATGAACTGTTGTTCGAAGTGGACGAGGCCGCAGCCGACACCCTGATTGCGGTGGCCAAACAGGTGATGGAGGGCGCATCCCACCCCGCCGTTCACCTAAAAGTGCCGCTGATCGTTGAGGCGGGCAAAGGGGCCAACTGGGCGCAGGCGCATTGATGACGCTGACACCACTGCTTTCGGCAAACCTTGCCACACAGTTGCACGCTTGGCCTGCTCTGGCTGCTTTCGTTTTGGGTCTGGTGCAATTCGCCCTCCCCAAGGGGACCCGACTGCATCGGATCACTGGTTGGGTTTGGGTGGCGCTTATGGCGGTGCTGTCGGTGATGTCGTTCTTCATCCACACCATTTGTACTTTTGGCGGCTTCAGCCTCATTCACCTTTTGTCCATCGTGACGCTTGTTACACTCCCCCTCGCCATCCGCCACGCCCGGCAAAAGCGGATTGCAGGGCATGCCATGGCCATGACAATTCTGTTTCTCTGCGCTTTGGTTATCGCCGGTGCCTTCACCTTCTCGCCTGGGCGGATCATGCATGATGTGGCGTTCGGCACGGTGACCGCTACCGGAGCGTGCAAACCGTGAGAATGAAACGTCGCACAACCGATCGGAAGCCATAACAGGGCCAGTTGGACTTCTAGTTTTCGTGTCGCGTTACACCGCTGCGAACAAAACCCGCGCGGAAAGAGCCTGCGGCCCAAACCCTTCCGCCGTTAGGCATCAATCCTGACCTGAAAGCAGTTGTTGCGGGCCGAGCGCACGTGAACATAGGCCACCTGCGGGTCGGCCAGACGGCGGGCGGCTTCGGATTGCAGGCTTTGCGTGTCAATCACCGTGCCTGTGCCATAGACGATGCGGTCGTTGGGGCCATAGCCGCGCAGGATATAGCTGGGAGAGTCCAATATCGCGGGCAGGGCGGCACCTCCGCCCGCGGGGCAGGCGTCAGCGCATAGGAAGATCGGCCCCACTTCGGCATAGGGTTGCGGGGCGGGGAAGGGGCGGTGGGCCAAGACCAGCATCTGAGCCCCTTTCGAGATCATCTGCAGGCAATGGCGGCAGGGGTTGCCATCGCCTTCGCTGACCTGTCGTTCGGGCACTTGGCCGTTCGCGTCCAATCCGCCGGATTGATAGGCGAGGGCAATAGGGGTGGAGATAGGGGAAAAACGCATAAGGCAACTCCGGTGTTTGGATCAATGTTTGGGCAAATTGACCCATCTGCGCCCTCTGCACGACCCGTTTCCTGCGCATTGGCCTTGCATACCCCCCTCATCGGGCCTATATCGCCTTTAACAGCGGTTTCAGGGTCCAAACCTGAAGCTACCGACCTACCTTGCGGGCCTGTCGGCCCGTTTTTCATTTCTAGGACACCCTATGTCTGATCTGATCGCCAAAACCGCCATGGATCGCCGCTTGGCCGATATCATCACGCCAGTGATTGAAGGCTTGGGGTTTGAACTGGTGCGCGTGCGCCTGATGGGCGGCGCGACGCGTATTTTGCAGATCATGGCCGATCGGCCAGAAGGCGGCATTGGCGTCGAGGAATGTGGCGACATTTCGACCGCTGTCTCCGCCACTCTGGATGTCGAAGACCCGATTGAAGAAAACTATGTGCTGGAAGTCTCTTCCCCCGGCATCGACCGCCCCCTCACACGCTTGAAGGATTTCGAGATGTGGAAAGGCTGGGAAGCCCGTTTAGAGACCACTGAACTGGTCGACGGCCGCCGCCGCTTTAAAGGTGGGCTGATGGGGGTCGAGGGCGACGAAGTTCTGATCGAGATTGAAGAGGGCGGGCAAGATGTGACCATCGGCTTGAACTTTGAATGGCTGGCCGATGCCAAGCTGATCCTCACCGATGAACTGATCGCCGAAATGCTGCGCCAGCGCAAAGTGCTGGATATCGACGAAACCGAGTTTGACGAAATTGAACACTCCGAAGGCGAGGAAGAAGATCCCGCCGACGCAACCAAACACTGAAGCCGGGAGAAGACCAATGGCGATTACCTCTGCCAACCAGCTTGAACTGTTGCAAACCGCCGAAGCGGTGGCGCGCGAAAAGATGATCGACCCGGATCTGGTGATCCAGGCCATGGAAGACAGCTTGGCGCGTGCCGCCAAATCGCGCTACGGTGCCGAGATGGACATTCGCGTTGGCATCGACCGCAAAACCGGCCGCGCCACCTTTGCCCGCGTGCGCACTGTGGTCGAAGACGATCTGCAAGAAAACCACCACGCTCAAATCACTGTCAAGCAGGCGGCTGATTTGGTGGGCCTGAAAGAAAAGGCCATCTCGGTGCTGCAAGGCTCTGCCTTTAAGCAGTTCCATATCCGCCCCGCTGGCACGACCGATACGAACCGCGTTGACCCAGCCCTTCAAGATTCTTCGCCCGCCATAGGGGATGAGTTGATTGACGAGGTTCCACCCGTTGATCTGGGCCGAATCGCCGCCCAGTCGGCCAAGCAGGTGATCTTGCAAAAGGTCCGTGAAGCCGAACGTGACCGCCAGTTCGAAGAATTCAAAGACCGCAAGGGCACGATCATCAACGGTCAGGTCAAGCGCGAAGAATACGGCAACATCATCGTCGACATCGGGCGCGGCGAAGCCATCTTGCGCCGCAACGAAAAGATCGGCCGCGAATCTTATCGCCCGAATGACCGTATCCGCGCCTATATCAAAGACGTGCGCCGCGAAGCGCGCGGGCCGCAGATTTTCCTGTCGCGCACCGATCCGCAATTCATGGCCGAACTGTTCAAGATGGAAGTGCCCGAAATCTATGACGGCATCATCGAGATCAAAGCCGTGGCCCGCGACCCGGGGTCGCGCGCGAAGATCGCTGTGATCTCTTATGACAACTCGATCGATCCGGTGGGCGCTTGCGTGGGTATGCGCGGCAGCCGTGTGCAGGCCGTGGTCAACGAACTGCAGGGTGAAAAGATCGACATCATTCCGTGGAACCAAGATCAGGCGACCTTCTTGGTGAACGCGCTGCAACCTGCCGAAGTGTCGAAAGTGGTGATTGACGAAGAAGCAGGCAAGATCGTCGTGGTGGTTCCGGACGAGCAACTGTCGCTCGCCATCGGCCGTCGCGGGCAGAACGTGCGTTTGGCCAGCCAGCTTACAGCGCTGGACATCGACATCATGACCGAATCCGACGAATCCGCCCGCCGTCAGGCCGAATTCGCCGAACGCACCAAGCTATTCATGGAAACTTTGGACATTGACGAGATGATGTCTCAGTTGCTGGTGTCGGAAGGCTTTACCAATCTGGAAGAAGTGGCCTATGTCGAAACCGACGAGCTGTTGTCGATCGACGGGTTCGATGAGGGCACGGCAGGCGAATTGCAGGCCCGTGCGCGCGATTATCTGGAAGCGGCCAACAACAAAGCACTTGAAAACGCTAAAGGATTTGGCGTGCAAGACGAATTGATCGCGTTTGAAGGGCTAACACCGCAAATGCTGGAAGCCTTGGGCAAAGAGGGCATCAAGTCGCTGGAAGACTTTGCGACCTGTGCCGACTGGGAATTGTCGGGGGGCTGGACAACAGTCAACGGCCAGCGCGTCAAGGACGAGGGCATTCTGGAAAAGTTTGAACTGAGCTTGGAAGAGGCGCAGGTTTTGGTCATGACTGCGCGGGTTATGCTGGGCTGGGTCGACCCCGCAGCCCTAGAACCCGCTCAAGACGCGGAGGCCGAGGCCTAAGGTAGGCCTCGGAACGCCCTTGACCCGCGGCGGCCGCAAAACCGACCAAGACGACCCCGAGCGCAAATGTATTGTGACTGGGGAAGTTCAGCCTAAGGCCGGACTGATCCGCTTTTGCCTTGACCCCGAAGGTCAGGTGACGCCGGACATTCTGGGCCGTCTGCCTGGGCGTGGGTTTTATGTCTCGGCCGACCGCAAGGCGATTGAAAAAGCGGCGACCAAGGGCCTGTTTGCCCGTGCCGCCAAGCAGCCCGTCAAAGTGCCCGAAGGCTTGGCCGATCTGGTCGAGGCGCTGGTGCTGCGGCGGGTGCAAGACACCATTTCGCTGTGTCGCAAGGCCAATGCGGCTGTGACGGGCTATGAAAAGGTGAAGGAATGGTTGATGGACGGGCGCGCAAGGGTGCTGGTTCAGGCAGCTGACGGATCGGAACGTGGAAAGACGAAGTTGCGGCCTCCGGAAATCGGGGGAAGGTTTATTGGGTGCCTCACGGCACGGGAATTGGGTTTGTCCTTTGGCCGCGAACGTGCGATACACGCCGCGCTTGCGGCTGGTGTACTTACGACTCGTGTTGTAGAGGAAGCGGCAAGGCTGGGGGGGCTGCGAGAGCAGGTCTTCGGGCATGATGGCGGCGAGGATGCCGCCTTGAAGGATATGTAGGACGCATGAGCGATACAGACGGCAAAAAACCCCTCGGCTTGGGTGGCGCACCTCGTTCCGGTCAGGTGAAGCAAAGCTTCTCGCATGGCCGCACGAAAAGCGTCGTGGTTGAGGTCAAGCGCAAGCTGACGGTGGTGCCGAACAAGGGCGCCGCACCCACACCTGGCACGGGGGCCGCGGTGGCCACCTCTCCGCGCTTGGGAGACCCGTCCAAGCGGCCCGCGGGCATTTCGGATGCCGAAATGGAACGCCGTATGTCTGCCCTGCGCGCCGCCAAAGCGCGCGAAGCTGACGATGCCACCAAACGCGCCGAAGACGAAAAATCCCGCGAAGAAGACCGCCAACGCAAGCGCGAAGAAAACGAGATCAAAGAACGCGAGCAGCGCGAGGCAGAAACCGCCGCCCGCGCCAAGGCCGCAGAGGAAGAGCGTCTGCGTGCTGAAGTTGTCGCAGCAGCGCAAGCGATTGAAGAGGCGCGTCTTGCCAGCGCCGGACAGCCCCGCACGGAACCGCGCTCTGCGGGGACACCCTCGTCGCGCGCGCCGTCACGGACCGCACCTGCAGCACCGGTTGACGATGCCGTATCGCGTGGCCCCGCTTCGGCCAAGCCCGGCTTGCCGCCGCGCCGCACCGACCGCGAACGTGAAGACCGCGAACGCGCCGCCAGCAAAGCCAAAGGCGAAGAAGGCCGCCGCGCAGGAAAGTTGACCCTGTCTGATGCAGTGGCCGACGAAGGTGGCCGCCAGCGCAGCATGGCTGCGATGAAGCGCAAGCAGGAAAAGGCCCGCCTCAAGGCCTTGGGCATGGGCCTAAAGCCCGAAAAGCAAGTGCGCGATGTGCAATTGCCCGAAACCATCGTTGTGTCAGAACTGGCGAACCGTATGGCGGAACGCGGGGCTGACGTGGTCAAATCGCTCATGAAAATGGGCATGATGGTCACGATGAACCAAGCGATTGATGCCGACACCGCCGAACTTGTGATCGAAGAATTCGGCCACCGCGCGGTGCGTGTGACCGATGCCGACGTGGAACAGGCAATTGACACGGTCAAAGACAAGTCCGAAGACCTGATGCCGCGCCCGGCGATTGTCACGATCATGGGGCACGTTGACCACGGCAAAACTTCGCTTTTGGATGCCATTCGCCACGCAAATGTGGTGTCCGGCGAAGCGGGCGGCATCACGCAGCACATCGGCGCTTATCAGGTGAAAACGCCCAATGGCCAGTTGGTAACCTTCCTAGATACACCCGGCCACGCGGCCTTTACCTCGATGCGCTCCCGCGGGGCGCATGTGACAGACATCGTTGTTCTGGTCGTCGCCGCTGATGATGCCGTGATGCCGCAAACCGTGGAAGCCATCGCCCATGCGAAAGCCGCCAAGGTTCCGATGATCGTGGCGATCAACAAGATCGACAAATACGAAGCCAACCCGACCAAAGTGCGCACCGATCTGTTGCAACACAGCGTCGTTGTGGAAGAAATGTCGGGCGATGTGCAAGATGTTGAAGTCTCGGCCAAGACGGGCAAGGGCATTGATCAACTTCTGGAAGCCATCGCGCTGCAAGCCGAGATTTTGGAACTGCGGTCCAACCCCAACCGTCAGGCGGCAGGGGCTGTGATTGAAGCCAAGCTCGATTCCGGCCGTGGCCCTGTGGCGACCGTGTTGGTGCAAAACGGCACGCTGCGCAAAGGCGACATCTTTGTTGTGGGCCAGCAGTGGGGCAAAGTGCGCGCGTTGATCAACGACATGGGCGAAACCGTGACCGAGGCCGGCCCGTCCGTTCCAGTCGAAGTGCTGGGGCTTTCCGGCACGCCGCATGCCGGTGACACGCTGAACGTGGTCAACACTGAAGCCGAAGCCCGCGAAATCGCTGACTACCGCGAAAAAGCGTCCAAGGACAAACGCGCTGCTGTGGGCGCTGCCACCACGATGGAACAACTGATGGCCAAGGCCAAGGCTGACCTGACTGTGGCAGAGTTGCCGATCATCGTGAAGGCTGACGTTCAAGGTTCGGCTGAAGCCATCGTTCAGGCACTGGAAAAGATCGGCAACGACGAAGTGCGCGTGCGCGTTCTGCATTCGGGCGTGGGGGCTATCACCGATACCGATGTGGGTCTGGCCGAAGCCAGCAAAGCGCCGATCATCGGCTTTAACGTGCGCGCCAACGCCACGGCCCGCGCCTCGGCAACGCAAAAGGGCGTCGATGTGCGTTACTATTCGATCATCTATGATCTGGTGGATGACATCAAGAAAGCCGCTTCTGGCCTGCTGAAAGCCGAGATCCGCGAAACCTTTATTGGCTATGCGACGATCAAAGAGGTCTTCAAGATCACGGGCATCGGCAACGTGGCTGGCTGCTTGGTCACCGAAGGCGTTGCCCGCCGCTCGGCCGGTGTGCGTTTGCTGCGCGACGATGTGGTGATCCACGAAGGCACGCTGAAAACGCTGAAGCGCTTTAAGGACGAGGTCAAAGACGTGCCAATGGGCCAAGAATGCGGCATGGCGTTTGAACGGTATGAAGACATCCGCTCTGGCGACGTGATCGAAATCTTCGAGCGCGAAGAAGTTCAGCGCACGCTGGCCTGATAGCAGACTTTAGCAAATCAAAAGGCCGGGCGCGAGCCCGGCCTTTTGCGTTATGCGTCAGCGGTTTCGCGCGCTTTAAACGGCGTCACAGGACGCCCAACAAAGGTGCCCTCATAGACTTTGATGGCGATCTGCCCATCGCCAAGGTCTTTGAGGAAAGTTCCCTGTATGTAGACGCTGCTGCCGATTGTTATTGTTCTAAGCATGGGTCTCGTTCCATATTTTTTGACGGCACGTGAAAGTCTATGAGGCAAAATTGGCCGCGTAAATCGCAGATTGCGCGTTTTTGTCACTCTTAAGATTTAAAAGTGTCACGAAAGTGTAGCAATTGTCAATGCCACCCCAGTTCACAGCCAATCGCGCAGAATGGGGATCAGGGGGATATCGGCCGGCGGCATAGGATAGTCGCGCAACCGGTCGGGGCGTACCCAAGCCAGCGTTTGCCCTTCGCGCGGGGTCGGCACGCCTTCCCACCGGCGGCAAGCGAAGAGCGGCATCAGCAGGTGGAACTTTTCGTAAGCGTGGCTAGCAAAGGTCAGCGGCGCAAGGCAGCTTTTCCACGTGTTGATGCCCAGTTCTTCGTGCAATTCGCGGATCAGCGCCGCCTCGGGCGTTTCGCCCACTTCCACCTTGCCGCCCGGAAACTCCCACAGGCCAGCCATCGATTTGCCTGCGGGGCGTTGGGCCAAAAGCACCCGCCCGTCGGCATCAATCAGCGCCACGGCAGAGACGAGAAGCACATTCATCGGGATGCACCCAAGGCCAAGCCATGGGCTAGCCCCCGAACCCCCAAAGTATTTGGGCCAAGATGAAGGGGACAGGCCACGCTACGAACGGTAATCAGCGTTGATCTCGACATAGCGGTTGGTCAAATCGCAGGTCCAGACTTTGCGCTTGCCACGGCCAAGGCCCATGTCGACCGAGATCACGAGTTCGGGCTGCTGCATATAGGTTGCACCGTCTTCCTCGCGATACTTAGGGTTGCGCCAGCCTTTGCGGGCCACGACGATATCGCCAAATTTGATCGTCAGGCGATCGCGCTCTGCCGCAGCCCCCGATTTGCCAATGGCAGCCACAATGCGCCCCCAGTTGGGATCTTGGCCCGCAACGGCGGTTTTGACGAGGGGAGAGTTGGCGATGGCCAAGGCCACCTTATGCGCGTCGGTGTCGGTTGCTGCGCCCGTAACATTCACCTCGACAAATTTGGTGGCTCCTTCACCGTCGCGAATGACTTGATGAGCGAGGTTCAGCATCACGCCTGCAAGGGCCACTTCAAAGGCTTTAAGCGTGGCGCCTTTCAGGGGGGCGGCCTCAGATTGGCCGGTGGCGGCCAGCAGCAGCGTGTCAGAGGTGGATGTGTCGCTATCCACTGTGATGGAGTTAAACGTGGCATCGGTGTTGCGCGACAGGATCTTTTGCAGGGCCGTGGCGCTGATTTTGGCATCGGTGAAGATATAGACGAGCATCGTCGCCATATCGGGTGCAATCATGCCCGAGCCTTTGGCGATGCCCGCGATGTGGATCGCCCCACCCTCGCCCGCGATGGTGGCGCAAGCGCCCTTGGGGAAGGTGTCAGTGGTCATCATCGCCTCTGCCGCCATGGCAATGGCGTCTTGCTGCAATCCGGCTTGCAGGGCGGGGATCGCGGCCAAGATGCGGTCATGCGGCAAGGGTTCGCCGATCACACCGGTGGACGAGGAAAAGACACGGCTGGCGGGCAGGCCCAAGGCTTGCGCCACCCCGCCCGTGATGGCCGCGACCGACGCGTCGCCCTTGGCCCCCGTAAAGGCGTTGGAGTTGCCAGAGTTCACAACAATCGCAGCCCCCGCCCCCTTTGGCACGCGGGCGATGATTTTGGCCTGACAATCGCGCACACAGGCCGAGCGCGTGGTAGAGCGGGTAAACACCCCCGCCATGGCCGTGCCCGGCGCCAAGCGCACCAGCATCACATCTTTGCGGTTTTGATAGCGCACCCCCGCCTCGACCGCGGCGAAGTCAACGCCGCGGATCTGCGGCAAAGTTGGAAAGCGCTTCGGCGCCAAGGGCGAGACAGGTTTGGCTTTCTTGGCAGCAGGTTTCTGCGCCTTTTTGGCGCCGCTAAGAGACTTGATCTCTTTCTTCAGCGCTTTTGCTTCGGCCTTCCAATCGGTCTTGCCCATGGCATTCTCCTTACTTGTCCAGCAGAGTAACGTCTTTGATCACGGCGGGGTCAATCCCCTCTAGCGTGCGGGTGATCGTGGCTTTGTCGGCTGTGGCCTTGATAAAGGCCTCGACGGCGGCTTTTTGCACCTCTGCGGCGATTTGGTCCTGCACATCGGCCAAAGGCGGGGCCGCTTTGGAGCGGGTTTCTGTGACAAGAATCAGGTGCCAGCCAAAGTCGGTTTTGATCGGGCCGACCACCTTGCCGACAGCCGCTGTCACAACCGCATCTTCAAACGGCTTGACCATTGCGCCCAAGCCGAACCAGCCCAGATCTCCGCCACCTGCGGCGGAACCATCGGTGGAGTTTGCTTTGGCCACTTCGGCGAAAGCCTGACCGCCATCAATATCGGCCAAAAGGGCTTTGGCCTTATCTTCGCTGTCCACCAAGATATGCGAGGCGTGATATTCAAGGCTGGGGGCCATGTCTTTATACTTGGCCTCATAGGCCTTTTGAATTTCGGCGTCTGAGACGGCGTCTTTGATGCCAGCCAAAAGCGCCTCGTTCGACAGATAGCTGCGCTTAAGCCCTTGGATCGCAATCGTGGATTTCTTGGACACCGCATCACTCAAAGATTGGGCCAGCGCCTCTTGCTGCACCAATTGGTCGACGATGCCAGTGAACAGCTGGTCATCGGGCAAAGCCTGGTATTGGGCAGGCAGACTCAGTCGGGTGACGATCACATCGCCCAAAGTGATGTTCACGCCGTTGACCGTCGCCAGCACCGTATCTGCCGAAGGGGCCGTGGTTTGGGCCGTAGACGGCAGGCCAAAGGCTGTGCAAAGCGCCAAAGCGGCGCAGAAGCCGGAAAGTTTCGTCATATGACACACTCCTGATAGGGCTGCGGCTTGCGCAGCGTTGACTATGGCATGGCCAGACCTTAAATCGCACAGGTCTCATAGTCGTGGGCCG
>Ga0209086_10004348_pt1 | contig 10529 bp, 12 predicted proteins | sample M_130207_XF_Meta_FD_187312 | JGI IMG/M metagenome (GOLD analysis project Ga0209086, IMG submission 187312) | Freshwater microbial communities from Lake Montjoie, Canada to study carbon cycling - M_130207_XF_MetaG (SPAdes) (version 2) | ecosystem: Environmental > Aquatic > Freshwater > Lake...
ACGAGATTCTCACAATGGACGATCAACTTGTCGGCTCTCTTGAGAACTTTGTAAGTCTTATTAAAAAGAAGGAGCGGGGCACACGCGTTGTTTTTCAGATTCTTCGTAAGGGATTATTTCAGGAAATTGCTGTGATTTTGGAAGGCGAGTCACGCCTAGCGCCTAAAAGCATGGCAATGGGTAAAACGCGGTGTGACGATCCACGTCGTTTAGGAGTATCGGTAGCTTCCTATCCGAACCCTCAAAAAACGACTCTGACGCAAGAGGGATTGCAAATTACGGAAGTAATTCCGGGCGGCCCTGCGAATTGTGCAGGAATCCAAGTTGGAGACGTGATTCTTTCTCTGAACGGTAAGAATCCTGGTTTGCCTTACGACTTCGTGCTTTTTCTGCACTCAATACGCCCGGGGACAGCTGTCGAATTGAAACTTCTTCGCAAACAAGAAACTCAAACAGTTTCAGCGGTAATTAAGGGAGGATAAGCTATGAAAACACTTACGATTGTTCTTTTTACCATCTTTATCTTAGGGGGCGGCATTCTTTGGTTATCTCATCATATTGTCGAGGCGATCCGAGAATTTGCACCCCAGTGGCTGACGGCAGATGGAAAGTTGCCACCTATGCCTTCCCCCCCGCCACGAATACGATATGTCCCTCGGGGAACGAAGGCCAAAATTGCTGCTGCTTTGGCAAAGAAGAAGACCCCCCGCCACCGAGCTTCTGTCCTAGTAGGGCCACAACCTTTTTCAGCAAGCAAAGGCCTACGTACAACAAAAAGGTGGTTCATAGCCTGTGAGTAGGCCTAGAAGGCAATAATCAAGGAGTACTAAAATGAAAATTCTGAGAATCGACGAAATAGCAAAACAAACACCAGCGGCTGTAGCCCAGAAACCTAAGCCGGGATTGTCGTCTTCCTATGCCTTTATGAGTACATCTGAAGCAATCCGAATTCATGCCGACATGGGTTGGTTCCCTGTGGCGGCACGACAGATTAATTCACGGCAAAAAGAAAATATTCCTTATACCCGGCACCAGATCATCTTTCGTCGCCCGGGTGATATCGCGATCAGCGAATTAGGTTACGTTTTGCCCGAGATCCGACTGGTCAATAATCACACTGGTAGGAGTTCCTTTCGGGTGTTCGTTGGATTGATGAGACTGGTCTGCTCCAATGGCATGGTAGCTCCATCAGCTTCTATGGGTGAGGTGCGGCTTCGGCACACGGCAAGAAAGGCGATGGAGCTGCGCAGGCTATTGGAGACCCTATCAGCGCGAATTCCTCGTCTGATGGAGGTGGCCCAGGATTGGAGTAAAATCATTTTAAGTCAGGAACAGGCAGTTGCATTGGCAGGTGGCGCCCTAAGGGCAAGGTATGGTGGGAATGAAGTCAAGTGGCCTGCGACCCGCGAGGCTCTTGTTTATGCCGTCCGCAGAACGGCAGATGAATCAAACGATCTGTGGAGCATCTTTAACAGGATTCAGGAAAATATTCTAAAGGGAGGCAAGGAGATCGTAGGGAAATTGAACTCCAAGGGACAGCGACGTCGGATTGTTTCAATTCACGGGATTGATCAAGAAATAAGAGTCAATCAAGAGCTTTGGCTATTGGCTGAGCAAATGGCACTGATCGCATAAGCTATTGGCAGAGTAACCATATGAATAAATATAATTATACCATGAATACGAATTTAGGTTGGCAGGGGAGCGTGGGGCGAAATAGTTCACCTCGGGCAAAGAATTCAAAGTGAGCCAGTTCGATATTAATAACCCCGTAGAAATTTCCAGACCGCTGAGGCGTTTGAAACCCCAAGAGAAGGAGGCGCTTTCCAAGGTCGAGCAGGAAGAGGAAAATGTTAAATGGACGTGGTGGCAAAAACTAAAACGGGGTTGGTGTATATTTCTTGGGTGGCTGGGTTGGCGGCTTCCCACGGAAAAGGTGGTGGAGTTAGCGGAATTAGCCCAGGCCGGCCGTGATGACGAGTTGAAGGAACGGTTTTACGAGATGGGCGGCACTGTGACTAAGGTGAATGAGCCCATTCCTCCGTGGACGGAGTTGGGGGACACTTGGAACGAGGAGGACGGGGAGATATGGAACGTGGAGCCGTGCTACCAAGGTGGAAAGATGGTCTACGTGGGTAATATCTTTAAGGACCCTGTCATCCGCGGGAAGGAGAACCCACAATTCACGCCCGTATGGGGAGAGGCTTCATCCCAGTGAGACCGTCCCTGTTCTGGCACTGGTTTTTTAAAAGAGGGAACGCACCCGTTCCTTTTTCAAAGTCGGAAGATCCCGATCTTGTGCTTCTGCCCCCGCAAAATAGCGGGGAGAAAGTTTTGTATGATGATGGCACGATTCGTGTGACACCTGAATTTGTTCAAATAGGAAACGGCCGAAAAATCGTAGTGTCAAAAATCAGGGAATTGCGCCAGGGACTGATTCGGGAGGCGGGCTTGGGTGGGTTTATTTACAGGATCCTTCTCATTTTGTTTTTTAGCGGGACTGTGATCTTTGGGCTTATGCAAAACTGGATTTATTTTGCCGTTTGTCTGAGCGGGTGGGCTTGGACTTTCATTGGATCCCAGCTACGGCCGTATGTGTTATCCATTCACATGGCGGGTTCCTTGGGCGAATATCTGGAGTTTTCATGCAGAAAGAACATGGACACCTGCGGAAAAGCCATCCAGGCGGCCATCAAGAGCCGAGATTAAATGGGATATCTATTTATTCTCCTGGTGACTGGTCCTGTCGCAATGATCGGTTTGTCTCGGCTAGACATAGGCGAGAAATTCTTGAGGTATCTACAAGATGGAAAAACTAGCTCCATATATTCCACGGGGTTACGCAAAAATGCGGAGGCTGGAATTGTGTCGGATCAGGTTAAGTTGGCGGGTTGTTATGTTGAGGGCCGAGGGGTGGGAATCAATACGCGTCAGGCGGTGAAGTGGTATCGCACGGCTGCAGAGATGGGGAATGTATCTGCCCAGCGCCATTTAGGGAGCTGTTATGAAAATGGAGTGGGCGTGGCCAAGGATGAGGTGGAAGCGGCAAAGTGGTATCGAAAAGCCGCCGAACAAGAAGATCCACGTGGGCAGTTCCTTTTGGGGAATGCGTATGATAGGGGGCTGGGGGTTAAAGCAGATGCGGAACAGGCTTTCCAATGGTATCAAAAGTCGGCTGAGCAGGGATATATCGCGGGTCAATGCTTTGTAGGAAACTGCTATGAGGAAGGGTTCGGAGTGGAAAAGAACGAGAACTTAGCCAAGATGTGGTACGCCGAGGCAGCAAGAAGCGACCCAAAGGAAACAGCGAAGATTCTGAAGACTTTAAGGATATTGTACTAATGAAAAAGATTGCATATTACATCGAATTAGTACGGCCATGTAAACTGGAACAGCAATAAGCCCAGAATATGGAAGAAAAAACAAATTCAACCTATCGGCAGGTAGGGGACGACAAGGCTGAGCCCCTTCACCCCGCGACTGGCAAGCCATACACCCGAGAGCAGGTAGGGGACTTGTTCAAGGCTATGCTCCTGCAGGCACACCCTCAGTCAGACATGAACAGCCTTGCATCTTATCAGATATGCAAGATCGTGCTTAAGAATGAAGAAGTTCATGAATATGAACAGCTAGATAAAGTAAGATGCTATAGTAATAAAGCCATTGTCATTAGTGGCCCTATTTCATTTATTAGCTTTATGGCTGCTGGCTTGATAGGAAACATATATGTATTCATTCTGTCTGCGCTGGCCGGCGTTATCTATTTAATAGCAGGCGTTAAGGCAAACCGCGCCGAAAAACAAATAAACCTTATTGAGAATATGGCTCGGGCTAAATTCGAGAAAGATTGGGATGGAACCACAGCCCTTGATAGATTGGAAAGGTATAAGTGAAAATTTTTAGTTCAATAATAAGAAAGCTGAAAAATAAAGCTACGATTTAAATGCATATCTTTAAGAAAGCAAAAGCTCTTGGTCTTCTGTTATTAATCAACAGCATTGTCTTTGCGGGTGAAAAAGATTTCAGGGGATGGAAAGAAGGAGATTATGTTATGGCTATAACCGTATCAGACATGGAGTGGGAAAAAAACCTTCTGGAAAACGCTAATCGAAAAGATCTTCGAGTAGATTTAAATTGGGTATTTGGTCGGCCAAAAGAGGCCACAGTTTGGTGTAAAATTGAGGCAGCATCTGGTGATTATCTCTTAATCACTGGATATTATAGCTCCCAAAGGACCCTTGGGCAGTATAACCGAGACGAAATCCGTCACACTGAAAAAATGGAGCCTCCGCGTAAATTCAATCTCATTTGTAGTACAAACCTTCATCTTGAGGAATGGCAAAAAAATGCAGAACCACCTAGACCGAGGTTGTCTTGGTGGTCTTTATTCAAAAAATAGTATCAACTTATAATTTTATTCCAATAAGTTGGCTTTTTGATGCCTCTTTTTAAGGATGCGATGGTTAACGCATTCGTTATTCAGACTAGCTTGAGAAGAGTCAGGCCATGAAAGACCTTTTGCGTCCGATTCAAAACGGCTCTTTTGGGCTGATTCTGGCGCCTGGTGCGGGCATCAGGTGCCATTCGGTAGCCCCTCATCCACGGCCAACGCCATAACTTAACCAGAGCAGGGGGTTTAAGTGGTGTAAGGGTGGTGGTATGGCAAAGGGCCCCATTCCAGGCCGAGAACCTAGCCATGAATTTACAGAGACTTTACCGATAGGTTGACCGAGAGCCTGGCCGGGAAATGAAATTAAATACCCCGAAAATGCCTCTTAAATAGGGAAAAACCCGATTCAAATGGTATATGGAAGAATCGGGCAAAGAGTCCGCTTAAGGTATAGAGCCCTTGCTAATAGGTTAGGCTAATGCCCAGAATAGCTGAATGAAGGTGAACCTAGTTTTTTTTCTTATCGGTTTACTTGGGATTAGCGGCCACGCGGAGGATACTAAGTATGAGAGCTTCTCTATAGAGCTATTGAAGAGAGCAGAGGCAGGAGATGTGCGGGCTCAAAATAATCTAGGGCACTGCTATTTATGCGGAAAACATGGTGTCTCCATTGACGATAAGGAGGCTGTGCGGTGGTACACGAAAGCAGCCGATCAGGGAGACGCGAATAGTCAAAGTAATCTTGGTTACTTTTACCGTGAGGGAAAAGGCGTAGCGAAAGATGCGAATGAGGCAGTCAATTTGTACAGAAAGTCTGCGGAGCAAGGGGATGCTACTGGGCAACGGCTTCTTGGTTGGTGCTATGCAAATGGTGTGGGCATCGCAAAAGATGATAAGGAGGCGGTTAAGTTGTATACAAATGCGGCTGATAAAGGGGATGTTGTTGCACAGAGGTTGCTGGGTGTTGCATTTGAAAGAGGTGCTGGAGTGGTTAAGGATGAAAAGGAAGCCTTCAAGTTGTACAAAAAGGCGGCTGAGCAAGGTGATGCTGTGGCTCAATGCAATCTTGGTTACTGTTATGAAGGGGCACGGGGCATCACGAAGGACGAGAAAGAGGCGGTGACGTGGTATAAACTTGCTGCTGATAACGGAGATGTTTCCGCAATGTATAGGCTTGGTTTTTGTTACGCTGAGGGAATCGGTGTTAGGAAAGATGTAAGTGTAGCGGCGAATTGGTATGGAAAATCAGCTGAAAAAGGGCATGCGGGTGGACAGAGTAGCCTTGGGTGGTTTTATGCGAATGGCACTGGCATAGCGAAAGATGAGAAAGAAGCGGTAAAATGGTATACGAAGGCGGCGGAACAGGGTGATGCTTCAGCACAGCGGCTTCTTGGTTGGTGTTATGCGAATGGCACTGGCATAGCGAAAGATGAAAAAGAAGCGGTAAGATGGTATGCGAAAGCGGCGGAACAAAGTGAGGTTACAGCAGAACGACTACTTGGTTGGAGCTATGCAAATGGTACTGGCATAGCGAAGGATGAAAAAGAAGCGGTAAGATGGTATACGAAAGCCGCTGAACACGGCGAGGCTGCAGCGCAGCGTCTCCTTGGTTGGTGCTATGCAAATGGTCTGGGCCTCGCAAAAGATGAGAAAGAAGCGGCCAAGTGGTACAAGAAGTCCGCCGATCAGGGGGATTCTGATGCACTTCGTCTTCTGGGTTGGTCATATATGAAGGGAGTTGGTGTGTCGAAAGATGAGAAGGAGGGGATCAAGTTGTTGAAGAAGTCAGCTGATCAGGGAAATCCTGAGGGGCAAGCTACCGTAGGGATGGGCAACTTATTCGGGACTTATGGTTTTTCGCAAGATCCTGACACAGCTTATAAACTCCTCCAATCTTCGGCGGACAAAGGGGATGAGGATGCCAAAGCCGCCCTTGGGTTTTGTTATTACCAAGGGGCAGGAGTACGTCAGGACTACCAGAAGGCATTTCAATTATTCAAGGAGGCGGCGGATAAGGGGAATAGGGTCGGGGAATCAGGTTTGGGATTCTGTTATATGCTTGGACAAGGGGTTGAGAAAAACGATGAGGAGGCTTTTCGTTGGACGAAAAAGGCGGCTGAGCAAGGAGATTGGATGGCTGCATCGAATCTTGGGATTTTATATCTTCAGGGTAAAGGTGTGAAAAGAAATGTAGAAGAGGGAATTAAATGGATCGACCAAGGTAATGAGGATTCCTCAGCTGACTCACAAAGAAGGCTTGGAATGGATTACGAAAGTGGCAGTGGATCCGTGCCTAAAGATATCAAGAAAGCCTTTATTTTGTACGGCAAATCAGCAGAAAAAGGATTTTGTTGTGGGATATACAATTTGGGGTTGTGCTACCTTAATGGAGTTGGAACAGAAAGGAATTACGAGAAAGGACTGGAACTTCTTAAAAAAGCAAAAGGGATGGGGTGTGATTACGCTACAAAATTTCTGAATCACGAACGTTCCTAAACCCAACTTAAAGCCAAATAATATTTAGATGAAACGAATCCTGGTACATTTTTTTGGGATAATAATCGCTGCTAGCAGTTGGGCGGGGAGTTATTCGCCAGAATTGGTAAAGAAAGCAGAAGCTGGTGATAGCCAATCCCAATGCGCTCTTGGTCACTACTATTTTCATGGAGATGGGGTGCCACGAGATCTTAAGGAATCATTCAAATGGTATCAAAAATCAGCTGAGCAGGGTAATGCGATGGCCCAGTATATGCTCGGTAATCTTTACTTTGGGGGAAACGCTGTGCCTGTAGATTCCAAAGAAGGTTTCAAGTGGTATAAAAAATCAGCTGAGCAAGGATATGCAAAAGCGGAAGGGGAACTTGCGCTTTGTTATCAAATGGGGAGAGGCGTGGAAGTTAACTTCAAAGAGTCCCTTAATTGGTATGTTAAGGCAGCGGAACACGGACATGTGTATTCCCAGTGGCAGCTTGCAAACTTCTACCTTTTGGGAGCAGGTGTGCCTAAGAATGAAAAAGAGGCTATCAAGTGGTTGACCAAGGCATCTGACCAGGGGTTTGAGCCAGCAAAAAGAAAACTTCAGGAAATCCAACCTCAACCAAAATAGGGGTCAAATCCCCGACTTGAGTAGAGCGGTGGCGATTGAGGCTTTGTAAGCGGGGGCGTTGGGTGCGGCGAAGGCTTCTTGCGGCCACTTTTCACCACGTTGCTCTAGTTCGCGTTTTAGGGCGGCCAAAGGCTTGGCGAGTTTGTAGCGCTGAACCGTTTTGAGGATGAACTGACGGAATTCATGTTCCCAAAGGACGCCCTTGTTGTCCTGCTGCATCAGAGTGCCGATCAGTTCCAAGGCCTTAATGCGGTCATTGAGGACGCGTTTAGGGGCATCCTCGTTTTCATTTTGGCGAACCATCTGCCAGAGATCATATGTTTTCTTGTCGAAGGGGTGACCGAGGGTGGATTGGAGCTTCTTTTTGTTCCAGGAAAGGGGGTCGATCCCGGTGAGCAGGTGGATAGCGTCCTTGGTTCGGTTCGTCAGATTGCGGCGGGACTGCTCAATCAGCTTTAGCATCGGGGTGGAGATTCCGATCTTTTGGGCGAACTGTTCCTGTGTGAGTGCGGTGATCTGCCGAGCTGCATGAAGTGGGTGTATTTTCGAAGGAACCCGAGTCGGTCGGCGCAGTTTGATATTCTTCACTTGACAAAGGATACATGTATCTACTATATTGGCAATATGAATGATGAATTAAATCTCAATCCGACGGAGTCAGCTTCGACCGGCTGGCAGAATCAACAGTATCTGACGCGAGAGCAAGTGGCGGAAATCTTGCAGGTGACAACACGGACGGTGAGCGAGATGACATCGAAGGGTATTATTGTGGCGATCAAGTTGGGCACAGGCAAAAACTCAACGACCCGTTACCGCAAGGAGTCTTTGGATGCAGCCTTGAAGCGGTTAGAAGGTTGGTAGGTTTTAGGGGCGGATAGCCCAAAACTTCGAAGCCTCTGCTTTGGTGACAGCCTGAAAGTAGTGTTTCTTAACCATGGCTGGTGAATTGCCCATCTCCTCGGCAACTTGGTAAACGTTTTTAATGTCGGCCATACGGTAGGAGCCAAAGGAGTGCCGACTGGCATTCTTTTTCCAGGCGATCTTACTTCGTATTCCCATCTCACTCATTCGTTTTTCCATCCGCATATTGGGGATGATAAGGCCACTTTTCGGGGGTTTGATCTTGTTTAGGTAAGCGGCGAGGGGAGGTAGGATGGGGACGATTCGCCGCCCCAATTTCATTTTGGATCCAGCAGCTTTAACTTCGATATGGGATTCATCGGGATCTGAGTGCGGTTTGATCTGAGACCAGTCCAACGTACAAATTTCGCAGGTACGGATTCCCGAAAACATGGCGATGGCAAAGAAGCCGAGCTCGTCCTCATAAGCGGTATCGAGAATCTTCTTCGCCTCTTCGGGCGTCCAGATTTCGACCTCTGAGGGTTTGACGGCATCGCGATCTAACTTATGGGCGACGGTCTTTTCGTTCTCGGGAAGGTATCGGCCTTTGGCGAAATTAAAGAGCTGAACGAGGAAACTGATCTTATTATTGCGAGTTCGTCCTGAGTATTTGGTGAGGGTTTCTTCGAGGTCCTCCAGGGTGACGGCCATGATGGGCTTTTTTAATCTTGGAGCGGCTGTACCGATTAGGAAGTTGCGCAGGTCTTTGATCCAGTTCTGCCCACGTCCACGGTTTGTTTTATCGGCAATCATCTCCTCAGCGACTTGGGCGACGGAGGCGTCGCGGATGGATCCGATGCGTTCGAGCTGGGTTTGGACAAAGCTGGGGACGTTGCGGCCTGCCAGAAGTTTATGGGCGTGGGTGAAGTCGTGGACGGCCTTCTCGAGGCTAACCCCGATCTCGGCTAAGGTTCTCTTTGCGCGACTGAGTTGGTCGAGATCAGAGATATTGGCGGTGGCGGCCTCGACCCGGCCTGCTCTGAGGTTGGCGAGGACGCGACGGGCTTCGGATTTAGCGGAAGGGTAGTCGCCGAAATATTTGCGGATGCGTTGCCGCCCATGCCAATAGACTAAACGGTAGCCTTTTCTTAATTCAGTTTTATCGACGTAGATTGTTACGGCGGCAGAGCCGTCTTTGATTTTCTCTGGTTTAGCCGATGGATGGAGGGAAGGCTTCAACGGTGAACAATATGTCCACTATCTGTCCACTGTGGCAAGTAAAATACATAAGTACCTTACTAACAACCTACCGGCGGAGGGGGTCGAACCCACACTCCCTTGCGGGAAACGGATTTTGAGTCCGTCGCGTCTGCCAGTTCCGCCACGCCGGCTAAGGTGGGTTGTATAATCGTCTATTGGGCGGGGGTGTGACAAGGGGTTTTCCTGCCCGCAAAGTAGGCTAGGGTTTTGGGAATGAAGAATTTTCGTTATGGGTTGTGGGCTTTTGCGCTGCTGATGGCGCTTTGGTGGGTGATCGATCCGACGGGGACTAGGAAAAAAGTAAAGAAAACCGATTCTGAATTGCGAGCGATTCCAAGCAAGATGGGGGAAGTAGCAGCGGAGGTGGACAAGAAGTCGGCAGGCGGGCTGACAACGAAGGAAAAGGCGAAGGGAAGTTTTGATGGATCGATCGACACGGGATCGGGCGACGAGATTGCTGGGGAAAAAACTCTGCGGTTTAAAGACAGTGCGGCGTATCGGCGGTTTTTAAAGACGGCTCCAGCGGGGGTGGTTTTAGATCAGATTGATCAGTTGCAGGCGGTACGGGTCAAGGATGGGGAGTGGCTGAAATGGATGGGGAAATCGGCGGAGATGGAGGTGGGAAAGAACTATTATATGGGGGTTCCTGAGGTGCCTGCCGAGGTAATGACGATGGGGGACTCGGTTTACCGGGCGGTGGGGGGGGATGCGTTAAAGATGATGGGGGCAGATGGAGTGACGGCCGATTGGGGAAAAGGGGTTACGGTGGCGCTACTGGATACGAGTTTGAGTCCGACGAGTACAAGCTTAGGAAGTGAGGAGGGGCATGGGACGGCAATGGCTTCGTTGATTACAGGGATGGGAGGGGCAGCGCCTGGGGCAAAGATATTGGAATTTGCCGTCCTGGATGCGAAGGGGGTGGGGGATAGTTTT
>Ga0209086_10004350_pt1 | contig 10526 bp, 12 predicted proteins | sample M_130207_XF_Meta_FD_187312 | JGI IMG/M metagenome (GOLD analysis project Ga0209086, IMG submission 187312) | Freshwater microbial communities from Lake Montjoie, Canada to study carbon cycling - M_130207_XF_MetaG (SPAdes) (version 2) | ecosystem: Environmental > Aquatic > Freshwater > Lake...
AACATCGTGGAAGACCACATGCATCTCATGCATTTCACGAATCGGCTCCGGCTTCACATCCAATGATTGGCCGCGCGCAAGACGGGTTTCCTTTTTTCGAAGAAAAACTGCGGCGGCTTGCTCATCAATACGCGTTGCAATTGCATTCAGATTCTTCTCGAATTCCCCTTGCGAAAGTCCGGAACGCGTCGCAAGAATTTTCAGGAGCAATGCCTGCTTTTGCTCCCACTGCGGCAAAGACTCTGTAATTCTTTCATCGCGTTGCGGCTGCTTGAGTTTGCGCCATCCACTTCCTGCTGTTGCACGCACCGCCGCTTCCGCACGCTCTTTCGCCCACGTGCCTTTCGCCAATGCGTAACTCACTGCGACGTCATAACTCGGCACATCTTCCGACAGCACTCTTCCCTTTCGATCGAGAAGTTTTCCACGCCATGTTGGCAATAATTTCTCGACATCAAGTTTTTCTTCTGCAGCTTGCGCGAATGCACTCCCTTGAACGACCGTCAAGGTGAACAATCGAATAGCAAGTACGCATGATGCCCCCAGCATCAGCGCAAACAGAATAAAAAATCTCTTTCTTAAGTCTCTCTGAGCACTCTTGTATGCCAATCAGTCCTCCATGACTGTCCTGGATGTCGGTCCTGACTACCGCGTCCATGCGGCAGTAGCAAAAGTGTAGCGAACGAGAAGATTGTTAGTATCCCCCTCCTTATGGAATGTGGCATTGTCGGATTACCAAACGTCGGAAAAAGCACGCTCTTCAACGCTCTGACTTCGGCAGGTGCGGCGGCGGCGAATTATCCCTTCTGCACCATCGAACCCAATGTCGGAATCGTCCCGGTTCCAGACACTCGGCTTGCGCAGATCAATACTTTCATTCCTTGCCAAAAGATCATTCCTGCTGCTCTGCGCTTGGTGGATATCGCCGGCTTGGTCAAAGGCGCTAGCGAAGGCGAAGGCCTTGGAAACAAGTTCCTTTCGCACATTCGCGAAGTCGATGCGATCTTGCATGTTGTTCGATGTTTCAGCGACCCAGATGTCATGCACGTCGACGGAACCGTCGATCCTATTCGGGACATTGGAACCATCGAGACCGAACTGATGCTTGCCGACCTTCAGATCGTCGAAAGTCTTGTCGACAAAGCGCGCCGAACTGCAATGCACGGCGACAAAGACGCTGTTGCACGGCAAGCGATCTTGGAACGATGCAATGTGGTGCTGAATGAATCCAGACCCGTGCGCTCTCTCAATCCAACTCAAGAGGAAGCCGTCATCCTGCAGCAACTTGGAATGATCTCTGCCAAGCGCGTCTTGTTTGTGGCGAATGTTGACGAATCCGACCCCGAAGGTAAAGGTCCGCTCGTCGAAAAAGTCCGCGCATATGCCGCCGCAAATGGTGGAATCGTTTGCGTGGTCTGTGCACGAATCGAAAGCGAACTTTCTGAACTTCCACCAAGTGATCGTGCGGAAATGCTTGAATCTCTTGGTATGAAGGAGCCCGCTCTGGACTCTGTGGCACGCGCGGCGTATCAACTCCTTGGGCTCGAGTCCTATTTCACCGCCGGCGAGAAAGAAATTCGTGCCTGGACAATTCACAAAGGCGCGACAGCTCCGCAAGCGGCTGGTGTCATTCACACCGACTTCGAAAAAGGATTCATCCGTGCCGAAATTTATAAAGTCACTGACTTACTCGAACTGAAAAGCGAAAAAGCAATCCGCGAAGCGGGTCGGCTGCGAAGCGAAGGCAAGGCATATGTCATGCATGACGGCGATGTTGTGCACTTCTTGTTCAATCCATAAACTGCGTACCCCTTAAAGAGCACAAAACAAAAGGCAAGACACTCAAGATGTTCAATAAATTTATTGAAGACTTCAAATCGTTCGCCGTCAAAGGAAATGCCATCGATATGGCGATTGGAATTGTCGTCGGTGCGGCGTTCAACAAAATCATCAATTCGATTGTCTCTGATCTGATCATGCCGCCACTTGGCCTCGCTATCGGCGGTGTTGACTTCAAGAATCTCGAAATCGTGCTGAAAAAACCAATTCTGGATGCCGCAACGCAAATCACTGCCCCTGCTGTCGCAATTCGTTATGGCATGTTCCTGAATTCGCTTGTGGAATTTTTCATTGTCGCATTCAGTGCCTTCATCGCCGTTCGCGTGATGGCCAAGACGATGGCCGCGCGATCAACACCACAATGACTTCTACGCTTCATACGCCAACCGCACGGATGTTCGCTCGTATTGTCTCAATAGTCCTTGCAATTTCTATGCTGTGCTCTTGCGCGTCATCTGCGAAAAAGAAGCAGTCAGATCTTGCCAGCCGTGCCGCAACTGCGACAGGAGGCAAGAGTGGCCTGCGCGACGCAACGATCACGCTCGATCAACTCGAAGAACTTTCCAATGCTTTCGCGGATCGCTATTACACCCTGATCACCAGTGCAAGCGAAAAGGTGATGAGAGACAATCCATCTCTCGAGCAGAGAAGGATGATGAATGCAGTACGGTTGCTCGGCGTCTCGAGTATGTACGACATCGCATCGAGCCCAGATACGTTCACGCAGTTGATCGATCAACTCATCGTGGTGACTTTGCAGAATTACTACTGGGTCGATTCTGGCAAGTCGCAAAAAATTTGGGGAGAACGAGCGCAGCCGTTTGTCGAAAACTTGCGCAGAGCCCGAGAGGATATTTGGGCATGTTCTGCCCGGATTTTTACCGAAGACCAACTTGAGCAACTTGATTTAATTATCTCCACTTGGTGGCAGAAAAACGGAGGAGCCGAATTCGTTGCGTATGTTCGGTTTGCTGACATCGCAAGCGCCAAAGGACTTGCCATCATAGAAGAAGTAAAGGATGGCGGAGGACTTCTCGAACCAATTGACCGTGCAACTGAGCAGATCGCTCAAACCCAACGCGCACTTGATCGCTCACTGTTTTATGCCAAGCGCGTGCCGCTCTTTATCAATTGGCAATTAGAAGCGTTTGTGTTTGACATCTTAATTATGCCTGAGGTTCGACAAGCATTGTCGGATACAAACAAAGTGAGTGGCGTGATCAGCGATATCCCAAACCTGCTGAATCAAAACAGTGAAGTCGCAAGCAAACTTTTGAGTCAATACAAAGACTCGATCACTTCGACCATATCACTCGTTGACAAAATCGCCCCGATTGCAACAAGTGCAGAGCGAATCGCCAAAGAGGCTGGAACAACTGTTGGGCTCGTCAACACCACTCTGACGACGGTTGGCCAGATGCAGGAATCTGCGGCAAAGGCTGCCCCCAATAACGCGGCGCCTTCGAAACCGATTGATCTGGCCGACTATGCCGGCCTCTTAAATCAAGTCCAGTCCAATCTGACAGAAGCGAACAAATTCCTTTCGACAACAGACAAACTGCTTGACGAAAAAGATCTTGATTTGCGCCTGAAACCGCTTGAATCTCTCATTCGCCTGCGAATCTCTGAAGTCCAACTCGCAACGCAAGATGTTGTCAATGGAATTTTTATTCGCGCAGGAATTCTGCTCTTTGTCATTTTCGCATTCATCGTCGCAATCATTTGGTGGCGCAGTCATCGTCGGAATTGAATATGCAAACAACCATTGGCATCCTCTCTCTCATCACGGCGCTGTGTGCCACTCAATCGGTTCCAAATCCAGCCACGCCCACAACTCCTGCACAGAGCGAAGAATTGCAAGAGTCTGAGATTGTGGACGCCTTCCCAACATTTGCGCCACTCGATCAGCCGTGGATCGGAAAGATCAGCATCACGGGATCCGACACAATGGCGACAGCTCTTTCAGCGCTTGCTGATTCCTTTATGAGCATCTATCCCAAGTGCACTGTCGTGGTGCGCGGAGGAGGCTCCGAAGATGGGATTGCTTCATTGCGTGCAGGTGAATGCGACTTCGCGTCTGTTTCAAGAGCGCTGAGCACTGAAGAAAAAAATGCGATCGAATCAGCCACAAAGAAAAAAATCATCCAGATCCCCATTGCTGCAGATGCTGTTTGTGTCTTTGTCAACAAAGACAATCCATTAAAAGGGATGACTTCCACACAACTGAATGGTGCATTTTCAATCACGCATTTGAAAACAAAGGCTCCAATTTTTCGATGGAACGAAATCGATCCAACTTCTCCACTTGGAGATGAATGGATTCGACTGCATACTGGCGATCGCGGGTCTGGAACCGTGAAGGAATTTGTCAGATTTGCAATGCCTGGAGAACGCTTCACAACCAGTCTTTGTTTCATCGAGCCCACACCCTCTGCTGTCATCAATGCGTGCTGCGCATACAAGAACGCTTTGGGAATAGCGTCTTTCGCACTCAGGCAACCCCGAGCGCGCGCGCTTGCGATCTCAGCGAAAGATGATGGCCCATTCGTAGAACCGAGTTTCAAGAGTATTTATGATGGTTCGTATCCCCTGTCTCGACCGCTCACTTTGGTGACTTTCTTGGACTCGACGGGCAAACTTTCTCCCATGATGACCGACTTCTTGCGCTATGTCTTTTCTGAGACTGGCGAAGACGTATTGTCGGATTTGCATCTTGTGACCCTGCATCCAGATCAAATTCCTTCGGCGATCCTTGCGCCAACGCCTGAGAAATGAGTGCGTCTGGCGTTGCGTATGTTGTCAATGAATTCGTTTTTCACCGACGAATGAAGATGAATTTGGCAAGTGAATCGCTACCGCTAATCTTGACAAATAATCATCAGCGGGAATTTCAATCGCACCGAGCGAGACCATATGAGGATTGGCATACTGGCAATCCAACAGCACAAATCCAAGGGAGCGCAGTCGATTGACGAGCGAGACCAAGCAGACCTTGCTTGCATCGCGTCCCCCTTCCAGAGGTCGACTGAACATGCTTTCGCCAAAGAAAGCCCCGCCGATAGCGACGCCATAAAGTCCACCCACGAGTGCATCACCAAGCCACGCTTCAACCGAATGCGCGTGGCCTCGGCGATGGAGTTCCAAATAAATCTGCGCAAGATCGCTTGAAATCCACGATCGATTCTCCGGAGTGCGATCTTGGGCACAAGCAGTGATCACCCGCTCAAATGCGCTGTTGATTACCACCTTAAATTTCCCACTGCGGTGAACTCTTGCGAGCGTCTTGGAAACCTTCAGCCCACCGTCATCGAGCGGCAGAATGCACCGCGGATCGCTGGAAAAGAAGTCAATTTCGCCAGAATCTGGGTCCGCCATGGGGAAAGCGCCCTCTCGATATGCATCGAGAACGATTTGAATTGGGTCCATTGTTGTCATTTGGATGAACTGCCTTGCATCAGAGCAGTATGAAACAAATCGGAGATTGCAGCAAAAGCCCCTTGCGAGAAGTCGTATTTGTAGTAACTTCTTCCTTCCTCACAGAGGGGCCGTCGGTGACGGATGATCTCAAGCCTCGGCTTGAAATCAGCGGCGCCGCAAGGGGTGTCTTGGCGCGGCCAAGGGACACTCCAGCCTAGAGGAAGCCGCGGCAAGGGTCCCAGAGATGGACGCCCGACCCCGCGTCGAGCGTTTCCGTCGTCGGTTGATCCGATGCGGTGCCAACAGCGAACGCACTGTGGCATCGACTCCCCCTGCGTTGCAAGCCCTTTCGAGGGACTTGAATTTTCGTTCGATCGATCAATCAAATTATCTTGCGCCGAGGTTATTATTCGGCGGTGCATTTGGCCCATGGTGTAACGGTAGCACAGGAGATTTTGGTTCTCTTAGTCCTTGTTCAAATCAAGGTGGGCTAATTTTGATTCGATCGACATCCTTTCGAACTGATTGGAGCGTTCATCGTGACTCATTCTCCCTCAACTTCGCCAAGAACTACGCCAAGTGCATCGTCGAGTTTTCATTCGACGACTGCTGTCATCTTGGCCGCAGGCAAGGGAACTCGCATGAACAGCGATCTGCCCAAAGTCATGCACAGTGCATTCGGCAAGCCGCTTGTTGAATGGGTTGTTGACGCTGTTTCTGCTGTTGGGATCAAGCGAATCATTCTGGTGGTTGGACATCAAGAAGAAATTATTCGAGCGCATTTCCAAGGTCGATGGAATATTGAATTCGTACGGCAATCTCCACAACTTGGAACTGGGCACGCTGTTGATCAAGCGCGCCCTCTGCTTCTGAATGTTGATCGCGCAAGCGAATTGCTCGTGCTCTGCGGCGATGGTCCATTGATCACGCCGGCGACAATTACAACGCTTCTCAACGCGCACCGCACTGCCAATGCGGCAGCATCACTTGCAACAAGCGTCATTCCAGATGCCGCAGGTTATGGCCGAATTTCCCGCGATTCCAAGGGGGAATTCAGCGCGATCGTCGAGCAAAAAGATTGCACCCCTGCGCAGTTGATGAACCGAGAAATCAATCCTTCGTATTACTGCTTCGAACTCGGCGCACTTTTGGACACGCTTGCGCAAGTCGACAATCGAAACGCTGCTGGAGAATATTACATCACCGATATCTTTCATATTCTCAAGAAAGCCGGACGCACCGTGCATGTCGTCGACGCTGTGCCGCCAGAAGAAGTTCTTTCCGTCAACACGCCAGAACAACTGGCGGAGGTCTCGGAACTTTTACGTTTGAAAACTGAATCGCACCAACTTTCTACTCACAGCACTTCTACCCACAGCCAGGAGAGACATTGATGAGCGCAAGCGATCGAGAACAACTGAAAATTTTCGCTGGATCAACTGGACGCGTCTTAGCACAATCCATGTGCGATCATTTGGAATTGCCCATTGGCCAGGCGCAGACTGTCGTCTTTCCTGATGGCGAATTGCTGGTCAAATTGGATGAGGATGTTCGTGGACGCGACTGCTACATCGTGCAGTCGTGCAGCGACCCTGTCAATCAGACCATCATGGAATTGCTTGTATTCATCGACTGCTTGCGACGCGCAAGTGCGCGGCGAATCACCGCAGTTATTCCATACTTTGGATATGCGCGGCAAGATCGCAAAGACGAAGGGCGCGTGCCAATCACCGCGAAATTAGTGGCGAATCTGATCACAACCGCGGGAGCTCAGCGCGTTCTCTGTATGGATTTGCACGCTGCTCAGATTCAAGGTTTCTTTGATATTCCCGTCGACCATCTCACTGCAGCGCCAGTCATCAGCGATCACTTCCGACGCATTCGCGGCGAACTTGGCGAACTGACGATCGTTTCACCCGATGTTGGAAATGTGAAGGTCGCAAATATGTACGCCAACTTGCTCGGCGCGGATTTGGCGATCATCGATAAGCGGCGACACAGTGGATCGAAGGTCTCTGTGAAAAATCTCATTGGTTCAGTCGAAGGCACAACCGTGCTGATGTTCGACGACATGATTTCCACCGCTGGCACTGTCTGCGAAGCTGCGAAGGTTGTGATGGAGCATGGTGCAAAGGCGGTTCATATCGCTTGCACTCACGGACTCTTTGTTGGCATGGCTTGCGAGCGCCTGATGGAAAGCCCCATCTCCCGCATCATTTCCACGGACACGATTCCCGTGGGACAGAGGCATAAAATGCTCGATTCGAAATTGACCGTCTTGTCAGTTGCTTCGCTTTTGGGCGAAGCAGTGCATCGTATTCACCATGATCAGTCGATCTCTGCGCTGTTTACACATGGCGCTGGGGTCAAGCGTTAACTATGAGTGTTCATTCTTTAGCGTCCATTCTTTTATTTGAAAACAGGAGATTTTTATGAGTCATGAAGTACCCGTCCTAGATGCCCTTCCGCGCGAGCGCTTGGGAACCCGATACGCCAAACGCCTTCGCACCAAGGGACAACTCCCTGCGGTGATCTATGGCCACGGCAGCCAACCAACTCCCGTCAGCGTTGACGAAAAGACAATGCTTTCTGCGCTTCGCCGCGGACTGCACGTCTTTGAAATCAAAGTGAACGGCGGGACATCCGAGACTTGTCTCGTGAAAGAACTGCAATTCGGTTGGTTGGGTGACAATGTCATTCACGTCGATCTGACTCGCGTCAATCTCGATGAAGAAGTCACCGTCAGTGTGGCGCTCAACTTCATCGGAGTTCCAGAATCTGCCAAGCGAATCGGCGCCGTTTTGACGCACGATATTTCTGAACTTGAATTGCGCTGCAAGGTGCGAGACATTCCAGAATCGATTCGCGTCGATCTCACCAACATGGTTGGCGACATCATGACTGTTGCGCAGTTGAAGCTTGCTGCTGGCCTGACCGCCGTCAGCAATCCACACTTCGCGCTGGCTCGAGTTGTCCTCGTGCTTGAAGAAGCAACGGGTGAAGCAGCAACAACTGGTGCTGTCGTAGCCGAACCTGAAGTCTTGACTGCCAAGAAGGAAGACCCTGCAGCAGCTGCTGGCGACGACAAGAAGGCAGACAAGAAGAAATAATGCAAATCGGTTCTGCTCATTTTCGACTTCTCTTTACTGGTCAATCAGCAATGAGGAAATCAGCATGAAGTTGATCGTTGGCCTTGGCAATCCCGGCCCCGAATACTCTCGCACTCGACATAATGTCGGGTACGAAGTGATCGACCGTTTGGCTCGTCGTTTCTCAGATCCAACTGGATCTGCGCGCGCGCGCTTCAACGGATTGACGATCGAAGCCGAGATTGCTGGTCAACGCGTACTTCTGCTGAAGCCGACAACATTTATGAATCGATCGGGACGCGCAGTCGCCGAGGCGATCGGATTTTTCAAGATGAACGCGACAAGCGAACTCATCGTGATTGCCGACGACTTGGATCTTCCGTGCGGAACGATTCGCATTCGTGGTGAAGGCGGAGCGGGCGGCCATAATGGGCTGACCGACATTCTCGCTGCATTGGGATCACCCGACTGGAGTCGCTGCCGAGTCGGCATCGACAAACCTGGCGTGATTCCACAGGCGGATTATGTGCTTGGTCGTTTCACCGACGATCAGAAGCCACTCGCAGAAGAGGGAATCGAAGATGCATGCAAAGCCGTTCAACTCTGGTGTCGCGAAGGACTCGCGGCAACGATGAATCAGTTCAACCGAAAGGTGATCGCCACGACTGGCGATACATCTGCGAATCAATCTTGACCGTTCTATAAGTTTTTCAAAGAAGTAATTCCAAGGAGTATCAAATGTCTACTGCTACAAAAACAACCATTCGCCAATACGAAGGTATGTTCCTCTTCCCTCAGGCCGTCACCGCTGATCTTGCTGCGGCCTCGGATCATGTTCGTGAATCCATCACTCGCCACGGTGGCGAAATCGTCAGCCTCGTCAAGTGGGATGAGCGTCGGCTCGCCTTTGACATCAAGAGCAATAAGCGCGGCGTTTATTTCCTCGCCTATTTCACCGCACCGACTTCGGCCATCGTGTCGATCGAGCGTGACTGCACTCTCTCCGAGCGCATGCTTCGTGCGCTGATCGTGAAGGCTGACCATCTTTCGATGGAGCAAATGCAGGATGCGGAAGGTCAGGCTCGACTTGTTATGGAAGCCAAGCTTCGCAAGCAGACCAATGAGGCTGCTGAAAATGAGGGCGAAAACGCTCCAAACATCATGATGGACTGATCGAAGGGTTGAATCCACTCGACCGGCTCTTAAGTCCATAGCCGGACTGGTCCTGACTTGAGAAACCAATTCCCCGCGCCATAAAAAATGGTCGGGGAATTTTTTCTTGTTTTGGATGTTTCGTCTTGCGAGTCGATAGGATCGTGTGCAGGAGGCCACACTATGGCGAGTTACAACAAAGTTTTATTAATGGGAAATCTCACGCGGGACGTCGAACTCAAGAGCATCGCGGGCAATCAGTCCGTTGCGGAAATCGGTCTTGCCGTCAATCGGCGATTCCGAACCAAGGAAGGCGAGGATCGTGAAGAAACGACCTTCGTCGACTGCGAAGCTTGGGGGCGCACCGCCGAAGTGATGAAGCAGTACCTCTCGAAGGGGCGACCTGTGTTCATCGAAGGCCGGCTGAAATTGGACCAGTGGACGGATAAAGATGGACAGAAGCGATCGAAGATGCGAGTCGTCATCGAGAGCTTCCAATTCATGGGCACTCCAACTGGCGGCGGTGGCGGTGGTGGCGGTGGTGGCGAAGGCGCGACGAGCAATCAAGGAAGCAATTTTCGCTCAGCACCAAGCAACGGTGGCGAAGGACATGTTCCAACTCCAGAGGAAGATATTCCGTTCTGATTTGGAACAAATTCGTAACGCAAGTTCATGAAATGTGACGGCGGGATTTCGGAATGCCTGTGGTTCCCAAATCCCGCTTGTCTGTTTTGATTGGCGCGGAATCCGATAGCGGAATGCGATAGCGGAATTCAACGTGACACGAGCGCATTCGTTACCCTTGTGGCATGAATCCAAAACCCCTGCATCTTGAGAGCCGTTGTATTCACGGTGGCCAGCGTCCCGATCCAACGACAGGCGCAGTCATGCCGCCCATCTATACATCTTCAACATTCATTCAAGAGTCCCCTGGGGTGCACAAAGGATTCGAATATTCACGCAGTCATAATGTGACACGGTTTGCGCTCGAAAGATGCCTCGCAAATCTGGAATCCACTGGACTGACAG
>Ga0209086_10004351_pt1 | contig 10525 bp, 5 predicted proteins | sample M_130207_XF_Meta_FD_187312 | JGI IMG/M metagenome (GOLD analysis project Ga0209086, IMG submission 187312) | Freshwater microbial communities from Lake Montjoie, Canada to study carbon cycling - M_130207_XF_MetaG (SPAdes) (version 2) | ecosystem: Environmental > Aquatic > Freshwater > Lake...
GCGCCGCCTTCAAATGAAAGCTACTCACCAACTGGTGAACCCAATACTGCGCCTCCAGATAAAAAGCCACCGTCTGCCACAACCGGCACAGATGACACATCCCCTGAAAACAAGTATAAGTCTATGAATGCAGATATGCGCCATAGGCTTGAGGGTTTGTATGCAGATGACAAGCCGTCAAATTGGGAAAATGCCCAGAAGTGGTTTGCCATGTCTCAGCAGATCATGAACCCTGACGCCACCCTCATGCAAGGCCTTGTCAATGCGGGTGCTGCATATGCTGATGCTGCTGGCAATCAGGCGGCACAGCAGCGGCAAGGCGGTAGGGCGCGAGATGAAGCCCTTCTTAACTGGGATATGCAGAACATGCAGGCCGACCGCGCTGCGGAGGTGGCTGCTGCCGCCAAGGCCGATGAGCGTCAGTATGATCGTGAAAAGCGCGGCATGCCGGGTGCTAGTGATGCAATGAAGGCTATCCATGATATTATAACTGGGATTGATGAAAGGCTTAAAGATGGGAACAAAGATCCGCTTAACCCAATGGACCCCGCAGAAAAAGAAAACCTTCTTCGTCAACGTCAAATGTATGAAATGAATTTGGCCTCCATTATGGATAAGGGTGGGTTTGGCCCTAGCGGCGGTGTTGTTGGCCGAAGTGAGTATGATGCTCTCGGCCTTGGGGCCCGGTAATGGTTAAGTCAGTTTATGTGCCGGAAGCAGGCGGAATAATTCATTTCGCCGATGATCTCACGCCTAATGAAATCTCTGGCTACATTAATGCTAAATATCCTCGCGCAGTTGCACCCGCAGCCGCGCCTGCTTCAAAGTATTCCAATGCTGGCCTTGGCTCGCTGCTTGCCGCTGGTTTTAGTGAAGGCTTCACCGATGTTCCGGGCGGCGTATCCAGCGCCATCACCTCTGGTGAAACGGCGGCAACAAGGTGGAGCGATCAGCAAAAGAAATCCATCCGCAGCACCCTTGGTATAAACGAGGGCGAAGATTGGACCATACCTCAATATGGAGCCTACTTGACCGGTCAGCTTGGTAGCTTCTTGGTTCCGGGCGCTGGTGAGGAGGCAATTCTTGGCAAGGCTATCTCCGGGGCCGGGAAAATATCATCTGGGATCCGCGCCCTTCTCACAACTGAAGACGCCCTAACTGGGGCAAGGGAACTAAACTTGGCTGGCAAGGCCCTTAAGCCCGCCACAATCCTTCAAACTGGCGGCGTTCAGGCAAATCAAGCCAGAGAAAAAATAAACCAACAGCGGGCTGCTGGGATGGATATTTCCCCAGAGCAACAGCTTGCAACGCAGCGGGCAAACTTTGCTATTGGTTTGCTTGACCTAGTTCCAATTGAGCGATTTGCACACCCAATCGCACAGATGCTCACAAAGGTGCCCGCGAAGTATGCGCCGATTGCAGAGAGGATCATCACCAATAGGCTGTCTAGGATTGCTGGTGGGGCCACGCTTGAGGGCGGTCAGGAGGTTGTCTCCGGCATCCTGTCTGATCTGACCGAAAAAGGGGTGTATAATCCCGATGCTCCGATTGGCGGCGACATATTTAGCAATGCCGCTGGCGGTGCCTTTGCAGGCTCGCTTATGGAGGGCATCGTACAGATTGCATCTGGGAGAAAGCTCCGGGGCCGCCGTCAGCTTCAGGCTGACCTTGAAAGTGAGAAGCAGGAAAACTCTGCCGATCTTCATAAAATTTCCATTGCAGAGGCCGCAGACAGCCTTGCTCAAAGCGGCGTTCAGGGCAACGTCACCATTGAGCCAAACGAAACCCCGGAAGGTTTCACTGTTTACACGCTCATGGGCGCAGATAAGAAGCCCATCACAGACTTCCACAGTCAGGATGATGCTGTTCAGGCGGTTGATCTTTATAAGCAGATGACCGGGGCCACCATTAACCTTGATGTGTCGGAACCCCCTAAGCTGTCTGCCATCCGGATTGGTAACAAGAAGTTCCCCACGCTTGAGGCGGCTGCAGAACAGCATCGCAAGATCAAGGCGCGTGTGAATGATTTGGTGAGGTTTGGCGACAACTTTGAACTTGTGTCGAAGATGGCTGCTGAAAAGGGCTTTGCTCCACAGGTGTTTGCCAAGCAGATCTCTGATGAGATTGCCTCAACACGCCGCACCCTCTCTATGTTCGACCGGTATTTCTCCGCAGATGCACCGGCAGCCAAGACAAAAGAGGAAATCAAGCAGGGCCCGAAGGTGGGCGGTGGGCCGGTCAATAGTCAGGAAATGCCTGTAAAGGCTCCTGCGCCAGAGCCTGATGTTGCCGAAGAGCCTCCTGTGCAGGAGTACCAACCAGAAGACTTCACCGACACCTTTGAGGCACCCACTCCAATCACATCTGAGGATAACATTCCTGAGATGCCGATTGGTGCCGTGGAGATGCCTGTGGAGGAATCCCGCATTCTCCCCGACAGTATTGTTGAGGAGGATGCCGCTAAAAATAAACCCGCCGAGGCCGTGCCCGAGGCTCCTGTCACTGTGGTGCAGCGCCCAGCCGCCACAGCCGAAGACCTTATGAACCTCCGTACTGAATTGTTTGGCAAGCCCATTGGATGGCATGACCTAACTCCAGAGCAGATGATTGTCTATAATGCCGAGCGTGACAAGCGGTTCCCTCCTGAAGATGTGGGTGTCTACAATTCCGCTGGCCCTCTCCGCGAGCCTGCGCCCCGCAACCTTAGCGAAGCCCATGCGGTTGGCCCCACAGTCAAGGATTACACACCGGAAACTCAGGCTTGGTTGAAGAATGTTTACACGCAGCTTCAGAACAGGCTTGATGCAATTGTTCCGGGGCAAGCCAAGCTTGAACTAAAAACTCTCGTTGGAGCCAATCCCAATTTCCTTATCCGGGGTCAGGCCCGCACCATTGATACTCAATATGGGATCAAGAGCATCGTTGATCTTTCAACGGGAATTTTGCGCCCCGGTATGTCTGTCGAGGATGCAGTCAAGGCTCTTGTCGGCACAATGAACCATGAGATGGTGCATGTGCTGCGCGACAAGGGTGTGCTGCGCCCCGAAGAGTGGAGGATCCTCTCCCGAGCGGCTGCCAAAACAAATGTGCAGGGAAAGAAATACACCTACCTCGAAAAGGCTGAAGCCATCTATGTGCCGAATGGCATCCCAATGGATTCAGTTTATACCAACCCAGATGCGGTTGTGGAGGAGGCCGTTGCCGAGATGTATAAGGATTGGGTGCTGAAGGGGCAGAAGCCTCCCCAGCAGGAAGTCGGACTATTTAACCGCATCACTGAATTCTTTCGCCGTATTTTTCAGGTCATCCGCAATGCTCGCCACAAAGACATCTTCAAGCAGATTGAAACTGGCGAGATTGGGCGGCGCGAGGGTACACCTAGGGTTGGGGAAACAAGAGCATCTGCTGGTCCGGTATATAACCCCCTTACATCTACAAGCGATTGGGAAACAGAAGGCGCTCCGCCTGCTGGAATTAGCAGTGTAAACCTTACCAATGGAACACCTTATAGAATTTCTCAGCGCCGCCCAACTGGACGCAATCTTGGCGCATCGCTTGCCCGGAACTTGCTCGTTAACACTGCAACTATGCAGTCCACGCCCAACATTTTTTCCCACAATGTTGACATTCTAAAGACATACCCAAACATGCAAGTTGTGCCGGGAGAAACTCCGGACCAGACACTTGCGCGGTTCAAAGAGCATGTCATTGAGAACCTTCTGTGGCTCCATGACATTATGGATCCGGGCCTGCGGGGTCGTGCCAAGAATTGGTATGACGGGGCCCGAGCAATTACCGACCGACTGTCCAGAAGGTATAATCTCCCCGACACAACTGTTGCGGCAGTCATGGCTGGGCTATCGCCTCAGAAGGATTGGTTCCAAAATGTGTCACTTGGCGAGCGCGTCATTGATATTATGATGACCAAAGGTCAGCATAAGTTTGATGACAATATGATGCGTCTCGTTCTTGCCACTCCTTCTATGGAAAAATATGCGCCTCTTTTGCAGCTTATGGAGGGGCGCACTCTTGACGATATCACCAACTTCAATGTTGGCGATGTGCTTGCTCGCAAGCATAATGAAATTCTTGCTGGCATTGCCAACCCCAATGAATTAAGGGCATTGTCTGACGGCGTCACAATGTATGGCAAGGCCATCTTTGTTAGGTTTTATGATCAAGCCTATAAATCTCGCGACTACAACATCGTAACCCCAGAGGGCTCCACCGGAGGTGTTGCCATGACCGGGAAGGGTGTAAACGCCAAGGTGGCGTGGGGTTCGTTTGGAGCAACTGGCAAGGCAATCGACGCAATCCTTGATGGAAAAAAAGAAAACATCGACGCGATGCTTGGCGACAGGCACAAGATCCGCAATTTCTATAATAACATTATCTCCCCAATGTCCACCGATGGCAGCGTGACGATTGATACCCACGCGGTGGCTGCGGCTCTTTTGCGACCGCTTGCTGGGGGCTCACTTGAGGTCCACCACAATTTTGGCACAGGCTTCAGGGGGATGCCTACGCGAACAAAAAATTCTGACGTGACGGGGTTGCAGGGAACATATGCATTCTATGCAGATGCATATCGTGAGGCTGCCGCCCGGCGCGGCATTCTTGCGCGTGAAATGCAGTCAATCACATGGGAGGCTGTACGGGGTCTTTATAAGCCGACATATAAGTCTCAGCGGAGAAATGTTGACTTCATTAACTCAATCTGGGAAAGCTATCGAAACGGAGCAATAGACGCAAATGAAGCCCGAAACCAAATCCTCAACCACGCTGACCCCGGAGCGGTTAGCATCAATAACCCGTTCTGGAAAAATACCCCCGGCTCTAGCCTACATGGTGGTAGTGGGCCTGCCCTTAACACCGGAAGCGTGGGCAGACTTGGAGTACAACAAACCTCTGGATCAACTGACAGCGGAAGAACTAGCGGAAATGCCAGAACCCCTTCAGGAGGGGTAAGGTTTTCAGCGGCCCCGCTAGTTGACTCTCAAGAATTCAAGCTTTGGTTTGGTAGAAGCAAAGTCAGAAACCTTGATGGCTCTCCCAAGGTTGTGTATCACGGCACAAAGACAAGATTCCGTGCATTTGATACAACATCCTCTGAGATTGGCTCCCACTTTGGAACGCAGCGTCAGGCAAATGAGTTTGTTGAACAGAACCCTTTTGTTTTCACCGATAAACATCTTGGCGAAGACTACGCCGTCGAGGGCCGTACTGACCAGATTTTCCCCGTATATCTGAGCATTCAGAACCCTCTTCGCATGGTGGACTATGGCGCTTGGGGTGCAAATCGCACTGCGCGTCAGCTTGTCCGTATGGGCATTATGACTGAGGCCGAATACGAAAAAGGCAAAGTCGCCGGAAGTGCTACCGAAGGAATAAAGTATGTTCAGGACTTCCTTAATCAAAAGGGTTATGACGGAATCGTTTATCTAAATCGCCGCGAAGGACTGAATGAACCCCCAGCGCCCGAAGTTGATGAGGGCGATGATCAGATGTTTAAACACTTCCATCCGGAAGCCGAAGATAGCTACATCATCTTTGATCAGCCGCAGGCCAAGTCCACCTTCAACCAGTTTAAGGAGGGCACACGGTTTGAGACTCGCTTCTCCGCAGCCCCTCTTCCTCCCTATATCCAGCAGCAAAACAGCACGCTCTTTGCTCCCAAGGTGGAGGCCTCCACTAGGGATAAGATATTTGGCCATTTCCTTGACCGCAATTTTGTGGGCAAGACGCTCAACACAATGCACGGCCAGATTAATATCTCCAGCTTGGGGATGGCTGGCGTGGCCGGGAAGCAGGCGGCTATCGACAAAAACGCCTACATCACTGAGCTTGAAAAACTTCTCAACCAAAAAACCACCGGCAACTACCAGCGCATGGAGGCAAATTATTCCGCCACAGCAGCATTGGCTTGGCGGCGTAGGTCTTCTCATATTTTTGCCTCTATGTTGCTTCGCGGCAATGTGGGGATTAACTTTGCGACCCCGGGTGACATTCAGTCCGCGACCATGAAGGTGGTTGACGATACGGATAGTTTGAAAGAGATTTTCAACATCATCACGGCGAAGGGTCCTGCTGATCCCATCACCGGGAAGCAGGCTGACAAGTCGGATATCTTCAAGTCGTATGCTGTGGCACGCCGTGGAGAGTGGCTCATGTCCACGGGCCAGAATGTGCCGCGTGAAATCACCCCGCAATATATCCGCGAGACAACCGACTTTACCGCTCGGGAATATCCGGAGGTCATTGAGGCCTACAACAAGTATCAGCGGTTTAATAAAAAACTCCTCACTACCGCCAAGGATGCCGGGATCATTTCTCAGGCAGAACTTGGCCGTCTCACCAATCAGATGAACTATTACGGGTTTATCTATGAGGCATATGGGGAGGCGCTTGGCCCGTCTTCATCTCAGAAAACAGCCAGCAAGTTTAAACTGCGTCCCTACACCGGCACACAGGTTGGCGGGCTAGTCACGGACCCAATGTTCGTGATGATGCAGAACTCTCAGTTCTGGGTTGATTCAATCGCCAAAAACCTTGCCGCCACAAAATCATTTGAGCTTCTCCGTACAATGGGTGAGGCGCGTATGCTCGGCACAGACGAGGCCCCCGATGAACTCGCTGGCGAGGCAAAGGATGTTATGTTCTTTAGCCAGAGCGGCGCTGTGAAGAGGTTTGCGGTTAAGGACCCCCTCCTCGCGGCCTCCCTTGGGTCTGATGATCGTATAAACGTAGGAAAGTTCTGGGAAGCCCTTGGCTACCCGGCTCACATCCTCCGCGAATCAGTTACCCGCGATCCGGGCTTCATGGCCCGCAACCTTCTCCGCGACACCGTATCGGCTTGGATCACAAGTGGTGCCGACTTTATGCCGGTGATTGACACGCTGCGGGGAATGAAGACCGCCCTCAAGGATGGGGCAAGCTATAAGGCTCTGGGATCATACGGGGTTGTGGGATCATATGATCTGGCGATGCTTGGGCCAGCAAAGTTGGCCGCCCTCCTCCGCAAGAACTCCATCCCCCTAAACCTCCACACAGTTACCACCAAGGAAGGGGCCACAGCGGCCCTAGGAAGCCTCTGGAACCGCCTCGGGCATATTTCTGAGGCATCCGATGCTGCAACGCGCATCGCCGTCTATGACGCCTGTATCAAGAATGGAATGAGTGAGGCTGAAGCCTCGATGCAGGCTATCGAATTGCTGGACTTTACCCGCAGAGGTGGAAGTCAAACACTTGGTATCCTCACCAAGCTGATCCCCTTCCTCAATGCACGCATTCAGGGTATGGATGTGGTGTATCAGGCTGGGCGCTCAGGCATCCGCTATGCCACAGGAAACTCTCTCGGTGAGCGTGACGCCAATGTGGGCAAGAAGTTCCTCCTGCGCGGTGGAATTCTTGCGCTTATCTCCACCGCATTGGAGGCCCTTAATCAGGGCGATGATGACTATGAGCAACTTGACGATTACCTGAAGACCAGCAACCTTTTAGTCCCACTAAAGGAATTTGGTCTTAAGGGGCAGTTTCTTGCTATACCAAAAGCGTTTGAATCCGGTCTTCTTTTCAGCACGTTCCCCCAGCAAATCTACAAGACCATGACCGGCGAAGCCTCGACCCGTGAAAATGCCCAATTGTTCTGGGGGCAGATCCAAGCCACGCTTGGTGTGAACCCAATCCCGCAGTTCTTGCTCCCGAGTGTGGAGATCCTCACCAACCACAGCTTCTTTACGGGGCTTCCACTTGTGTCGGAGGGGAAGGCTCGCCTTGACCCATCCCTCCAGTACAACACAAGCACATCACAGCTTGCCATGATGATCGGCGGGCTTCCAATCTACTACGATTTCACCACCGGAAAATTTGGCGGCATGAGTCCGATTGTGATTGATAAGCTGATCAGCGGATACGGTGGCCCCATTGGCTCCTACATTACGCAGGCCATAAGCCTTGCGATGGAGGATGCAAAGGTGGGGCCCGACAGAATGCCGTCAGAGCTTTCCAACCTCCCCCTTGTGAGGAGCTTCTTCATCGACGCCAAAAACAAAAACCCGAAGGTGGTTTCTCAAGCTTATGAGTTGTTCCGGATTGCCGACGAGGCCAACCGCAGCATGAGCAGGCTTAGGCAGATGGGTGATGCGGAAGCCCTAGCCAACTATGTGGATCAACATAGGGATGTTCTGCAGCACAAAGCCTACATCTTCGCGCTGGCTGATCATTTAAACAAGCTGTCTGCACAAGAGCGTCATATCGAGCAGGATAACTCAATGACGGCAGACGAAAAGCTTGCCGCCCAGCAGAAGTTGCGGGAGATAAGCATTCGCCTCTCGTCACAGGTTGATGAGATTAATAAGAAACTTGGCCGTTAAACACAGGACGGCAAACTGTCCACAGCATTGTCGGTGAGAACTTTATTATTGGCCTGCTCGGCGTAGTAGGCCGCCATCCTCATTGACTTGTGCCCCATCATCGCGGCTATCTCGCTAAGCGGGGCCCTATTTTCAGCGAGAGATGAGGCCACCCCTTTTCTGATTCCATGAAACACCTTGTTGATTCCAAGCGTGTTTAAACGGCGCTTAAGCATATTCCTGAATGCGGAACTCTTCATGATCTGAGGCCCCGACACAACAAAATCATTTGATTGGGCATCCCCACGAATTGATTTAAGGAATGTAATCAGGTCGGGGTGCGCCTTGATCTTCATTTCAAGCTTGGTTTTGCTCTGCACCACGGCAACATATTCACCGTCAAAATCCCTCCACCGCATGGAGAGGATGTCGCTTTCGCGCTGCCCCGTGTACCAAGCCAAGGCAACCGCCGTGGAGATTTTCCTGTCACGCAGGGCAATCACGCTCTTCACCTCCGCAGGGCTCCACTTTTCATGGCTTCCAATCTTAAGCTTCTTGAGCCGCATAACTGGGTTATGAAGAACTATGTCCATGTCGAGGGCATATGAAAACACAACCGAGGCAACCCGAATCAGGAGGTTGGATGAAGCCGGACTGTGGGCGTTATCGTTTTGCATCCTGATAAAGTCAGAACGCTTCAACTTCTTCACATCGACTGCACCAAGATGCTTGGATATCCTAGTGCCAGAACCCATATAGATAATCTTTGAGCGGGTGGCCAGCTTGGTGAAGCCGGGCGACTTAAGATATTCATTAAACAGCTTTTCAAATGTCACTTCTTTACCTCCCCCTTCTTTACTGCTAATTCAAATGAGTCTCGTAGCGAAAAAAACAACCGTTTGGCATCCTCATTTGTTCGGAACTCTCGCCTTGATTCAATCCCACAATGTGATTTAATTCCTTCAATTGCTCCAGCCTCTGTGCGCTCGGGGCTGTGGCCGTAATCAAACATCCAACTAATGAAGCGACTATTGCGGCACAACAGCCCAGCAATATCAATGGCCTTTTCTCCATCCGACTTCTCCTTTGGCGGAACAACCTCATCCTGATCGTTTAGGCGGGCAAGAACCATCATATAGCGTGAGCCCAGTGGGTCAAGGATTAAATCTTTGGGCAAGTCAGAGGGGTGAATAGCCACCTTGAGGATGTGGCCATTTTTGTCTTGATTTAAGCCTATCTTAACAACTTCACACTGTAATGTGTTTTTTTCAGCCCAATCACCCATGCTTCTTCACCATTGCCTGTGCCATCTTAAGAACATCTTCATCCGAAAACTGATTTCGTGCCGTGTTAAATATCAAGCACACAACTCGACAGTTGTCTGTTATGTATCCCTTTGAACCGTTAATTCGGTCAATACTTGGGGCAAATGGCATCCATGCCCCAAAACGATTTGACAAGTCAAACGGCAGCCCCGTTGCTTCACACACGTTTGCCGCAATGCGTGATTCAATCCACTCCATCGTCAAGTCAAACGGAAGTCCCAGTTTCCCCCATCGTCTTTTTTTTGACTGCTTTTGGGCGCGATACAAAAGTGCATTGGCCCTTCCTCTTGAGCTATTTGCATATTTCCTGCGGGCTTCTGTAGCGCGGTCTTTGTTTTCTAAATACCATTTTCGCGAGGATTCTTTTACTTTCTCACGATTTTTTTCATAGAACTGCCGACACCGTTCTCTGTTCCTGAACCTTTGCTCTTCCGTTCTGTTAGCCCACTCAGTCATCAGGTTCTCTTTGGTTGACGTTTGCGGTTTGCAGCCTTGCTTATCACGCGGGTTGGCACCCCATCAAGGGATCCTGTGCGTGGAGCGTTTACATGATCAACCTCCTTGCCGTCCCCTTTCTTCACCTTGCCAGCCTCCATAGCCGCGCGGCGGGCCTTGTTGCGTTCGCTTCGGCGCTTGATCTGTTCCGGTGTGCCGCCGTAGTCACGGTATTCTTTTGCAAAGTCTCTTACCATGTTAAAGCCTTCTTCATTTCTTCATATTGCCAATCCAACTCATTCCAAAGCTTGTTAAATTTGTGCGGCGTCCAAAGTGCGAACTTGAAGTAGTTGTACTCACGTTCGTACATAACCATCCACCGCTCACCATGTTTAAGTGAACGACTTTGGTTGT
>Ga0209086_10004357_pt1 | contig 10509 bp, 16 predicted proteins | sample M_130207_XF_Meta_FD_187312 | JGI IMG/M metagenome (GOLD analysis project Ga0209086, IMG submission 187312) | Freshwater microbial communities from Lake Montjoie, Canada to study carbon cycling - M_130207_XF_MetaG (SPAdes) (version 2) | ecosystem: Environmental > Aquatic > Freshwater > Lake...
TGCGGTTGCGGCCGTGCCGCCAATCGTGACCGCCGTCGCGCCCGTGAAGTTGGTGCCGATGATGGTGACCGATTGTCCGCCAGCCAGCGGACCCGATGAGGGGCTGATGGACGTTACCGTGGGCTCCGTCTGATAGGTGTACAGCGTGTTGGCACTATTGGTGCCGCTGGGGGTCGTCACCAGGACGCTCGCCGTTCCCGCTGTTCCCGCCGGCGTCGTGGCCGTAATCGTCGTCGCATTCACTACGGTTACTGCGGTTGCGGCCGTGCCGCCAATCGTGACCGCCGTCGCACCCGTGAAGTTGGTGCCGATGATGGTGACCGATTGTCCGCCAGCCAGCGGACCCGATGACGGGCTGAGGGACGTTACCGTGGGTGCGGCCTGATAGGTGTAGAGCGTGTTGGCGGAGTTCGTACCGCCGGGGGTTGTCACTAGCACGCTCGCCGTCCCCGCGCTGCCAGCCGGGGTGGTCGCCGTGATGGTCGTTGCATTCACGACGCTCACAGCGGTTGCAGCCGTGCCGCCAATCGTGACCGCCGTCGCGCCCGTGAAGTTGGTGCCGATGATGGTGACCGATTGTCCGCCAGCCAGGGGACCCGGTGACGGGCTGAGGGACGTTACCGTGGGTGCGGCCTGATAGGTGTAGAGCGTGTTCGCGCTATTGGTGCCGCTGGGGGTCGTCACCAGGACGCTCGCCGTTCCGGCGCTGCCCGCGGGCGTGGTCGCCGTGATCGAAGTCGAACTCAATACGGTCACAGCGGTGGCCGCCGTGCCGCCAATCGTGACCGCCGTCGCGCCCGTGAAGTTGGTACCGGTGATGGTGACCGATTGTCCGCCTGCCAGCGGACCCGATGACGGGCTGATGGACGTTACCGTGGGCCCCGTCTGATAGGTATATAGCGTGTTGGCGCTATTGGTGCCGCCAGGGGTCGTCACCAGCACGCTCGCTGTTCCCGCCGCTCCCGATGGGGTCGTGGCCGTAATCGTTGTCGCATTCACTACGGTCACTGCGGTTGCGGCCGTGCCACCAATCGTGACCGCCGTCGCACCCGTGAAGTTGGTACCCGTGAGGGTCACCGATTGTGCGCCTGCTAGCGGACCGGATGTGGCGCTGATGGACGTTACCGTGGGTGCGGCCTGATAGGTGTAGAGCGTGTTGGCGGAGTTCGTACCGCCGGGGGTTGTCACTAGCACGCTCGCCGTCCCCGCGCTGCCGGCGGGCGTAGTCGCCGTGATCGAAGTCGAGCTTACTACGGTGAAACTCGGCACCGTCGCGCCACCGATCGTCACCGAAGTCGCACCCGTGAAGTAGGTACCCGTGAGGGTCACCGATTGCCCGCCAGCCAGCGGACCGGATGACGGACTGAGAGCCGTTACTTCAGGACCGACCGTGAACACATACCCCGCTCCAGAGTTGGACACACTGTTGTCACTTTGCGTCCCGTTCACCCCGGTCGAGTTGCTGTCCTCTCCAAAAGCCACCACCACCACCGTGTCCCCGGAGATCGCCACCGATTTGCCGAATTGGTCAGCCGCCCCCGTATTCGACGCCTTCAGGTACGCCTGCTGGGTCCAGGTCCCGGAACTGCGCACAAACACATACGCCGCGCCAGAACTGCCAGCACTGTTGTTACTTTGCGTCCCGTTCACCCCGGTGGCGTTGCTGTCCTCTTCATACGCCCCCACCACCACCGTGTCCCCGGAGATCGCCACCGAAATGCCGAATAGGTCATTCGCCTCCGTATTCGACGCCTTCAGGTAGGCCTGCTGGATCCAGGTGCCGGCACTGCGCACAAACACATACGCCGCGCCAGCATCGGAAGCACTGTTGTTACTTTGCGTTCCGTTCACCCCGGTTGCGTTGCTGCCCTCGTAATTCGCCCCCACCACCACCGTGTCCCCGGAGATCGCCACCGATACGCCGAATTGGTCATACGCCTCCGAATTCGATGCCTTCAGGTAGGCCTGCTGGCTCCACGTCCCGGAAGTGCGCACAAACACATACGCTGCGCCAGATTGAGAAGCATTGTTGTCGCTTTGCGTCCCGTTCACCCCGGTGGCGTTGCTGGCCTCGAAATACGCCCCCACCACCACGGTGTCCCCGGAGATCGCCACCGAATAGCCGAAGAAGTCACTCCTATCCGTATTCGACGCCTTCAGGTACGCCTGCTGGGTCCAGGTGCTGGAACTGCGCACAAACACATAAGCCGCGCCAGCAGCGGAAGCACTGTTGTCACTTTGCGTCCCGTTCACCCCGGTCGTGTTGCTGTCCTCGAAATTCGCCCCCACCACCACCGTGTCCCCGGAGATCGCCACCGAAAAGCCGAAGTAGTCATGCGCCTCCGAATTCGATGCCTTCAGGTAGGCCTGCTGGCTCCACGTCCCGGAAGTGCGCACAAACACATACGCTGCGCCAGATTCAGAAGCACTGTTGTCACTTTGCGTCCCGTTCACCCCGGTCGAGTTGCTGGCCTCTCCAGGCGCCCCCACCACCACGGTGTCCCCGGAGATCGCCACCGAATAGCCGAAGGAGTCACTTGCCCCCGTATTCGACGCCTTCAGGTACGCCTGCTGGGTCCAGGTGCCGGAACTGCGCACAAACACATACGCCGCGCCCGCTTCGCCAGCACTGTTGTCGCTTTGCGTCCCGTTCACCCCGGTGGCGCTGCTGTCCTCCTGATGCGCCACCACCACCACCGTGTCCCCGGAGATCGCCACCGACTGGCCGAATCGGTCATCCGCCTCCGTATTCGACGCCTTCAGGTACGCCTGCTGGGTGATGGGATCCACCACAATCGGATACACGGCCCGCCGGTCATCCACCAGGATCCGAAGCCGCGCCCCCTGGGCCACCATGCGTGCCGGTAACCTGCGGCCGCGCGCATCGGTCACCAACAGCTTCCGGTAGCGCAACGCCGGGGTACCCTGCTTGGTCTTGTACAAAATCGACCGCCCGGCGCTTTGCTGTTCGGCTACGGCTTCCTGTTCCGTTCCGATTTCCGGCGCGGCCACCAGTTCCCCGCGCTGACGCAGTTGCAGACTCAGCTCCCCTTCGGCCCCGCGGGGACGGTGCGCGATCGTGAATCCGTGCTCCAAACCTTCTTTGCCGTTCACGAACCATTCCGTAATTCCCGGGCGGCGATATTCCAACCGGTTTACGTCTTTATGGACCTGCACGGCACCACCGGCGATCACTTCCTCGCCCTGCCGCCCCCAACGCTCCAACTCCAGCCCCCAGCTCCACGCCTGGGTGTCCGGCTTGACAGTAAACCCCTTGCCGTCAAACCGCGCCAGCCAGCCGTGATAATGGGACCGCGACTGAACCCCACCCTGCCCATCGGGAAACATGCCGTGCCGGTGGCGCTCGTATTCAGCCCGGATTTGCGTCCAATCCACTAGGTTGAGCCCGGCGGGCAGTTTCGGCTGGCTGTCCGCGGTGGGCGCGGCGTGGCGCAGAATCGGGCTGAGCCCGCTACGTTTGGCCAAAGAACCGGAATCCGCGGCTGGCAGAAGGCTGCAAACTGCCGTCAAGGCGAAGAAAGCGATACAGCGATACGAGGAAATAGACAATCTGAGCTCCTGGGGCAGATCGAGTGCAGGCGGACCCGGCACGACACTATTCGCGAGGGCGAGTATGACATCCGTAGTACTGCCACGTACAGGATCTCATGTCTACGGTGCCGAGAAAGCAAAAAAGAGCAATCGCCAGTGTTTTTTCCGTGAGCTTCTTCCTTGCAGCCCCATCCCGGGAAGTGAACAGGCGATTGTGTGGTTCACCGGATGGAATGAGGATTGCGTTTCGGGTCGTGCTTGGTCGGGCGAAATTCGTTTGGCTGCAGGCTGAACAGGGCGGCGACGCAACCCGGCAGACGGAAGACTGGACCGCAGTAGTGAAAGGAGAACGGTTGATGCTTCGCAGCAGGGCCGGGAACGCTTGTGAATATGGCCGGTTGCCTCAGTCCGCCACGACTGTCATCCCGCTTAGCGAGAGGCTAAACCGATTGCATTCTTCCCACGCCAGCACCCTTGGACACGAAGATTTTCCGTACGCTTGGTAAACTCCATCGTGTCGCTGTACGGCGGTTAACAATGGTGAAAATGTAGCCCGCGAGAGCGGGACCCAAAGGCCCGTTGTGGCAGGTTGAAGCGTTGTGCGGATGGTCGGAAATCCATCAACTGACGAATCCCACGTGATGCGGGTATATTGGCAATTTCGACTGGTAGAAGACTCCGTGGCCAAAGGGATCCGCCTCGAGCGCTCTAGACAGTACGATGAGATCGAGTAACGAATGGAAACCACCACAATAGACTCAATTTCGATTTTCGAGGGGCGCGAGGAGGATGGCCGGTGGTGGGCTGACATCGAGTCCATGCCTGGCGTGATGGCATACGGTGCCAGCCGCGAGTCGGCGATCGCCGCTGTGCGGGCGCTTGCCCTGCGGGTTGCCGCGGATTGCATCGAGCGTCGCACGGAGGGGGCGAAGCCATTCCAGAACCATTCGCAAAAGTCTTCTCCGTAGCATGAGCAAGTGGAAGCCCGTCAAGTCAAGGCAACTGCTCGCCGCCTTGCTTCGGATCGGTTGGGAGGTTGCGTGGCAAAAGGGATCGCATGGCCGGCTGAAGCAGCCGGGATGGCCGAACTACTCCTTTGCTTTTCATGACAATGAAGAAGTCGGGCCTGGGCTCTTGCTTCAGCTAACCTTTTGCAATGCGTCGCGCTGGCCGACGATTTGGGCGTACATGGCGTCTGGCGCCAGATCGATCTCGCCTGGCCACGCCACCGCACCGTAGTCTATAAAGGCCTGCGCGAAAAATTGCTCATCCCGCAGGGGGGCAAGGACGCCAGTCAGTTCTTCCGGTCGCAATTGCACGTGTCCTGTGACCCCGTCCTGAAACCGGACGAAAAGGCGGTGCTGGGGTTCGGGTTTGACTTCGACAACGCTCCACTTCATAAGGTATGGGCTCCATTCATCCGAGCGGCTCAATCTTCACAGGCACCCTGTTTTCGCGGCATAATCGCTAATCTTCCAGGAGCTCCTCTCTATGCATCATCGCCCATTCTCGCACCAGGTTGAAAGCCCGGGTTGGCAATTCGCCCTCGATGATCTCAAGGGTCTCGATGTCAACGGTTGCTTCGAACTCGCCGTATCGCGCGTGAAAATGCGGAGGAGGGTGGTCGTTATAAAACATGCGGACCAAGATCCCGTAGAAGGCGCTGATTGTTGGCATTTAGTCGCGGTGACGCAATTTTATGTTACTAGAATGGATCCGCATGCCTCCTGAAGTTCCTCCCGAATCATGCGCTACTCGGAAGCTGGCCGGAAGTTCTGGACCCTGTGAAGTGGCGAAGTCTGTCGAGGATTTCGCCCGACAGCCGAATATCGAAAGCTGCTGCTACTTGGCAAACGCGTTGCCGACGCGCACCTTTACGGTGTTCCAGTCGTGATCGCTGAGGTGGCCGATGACGGTGAGCTCTGAGCGATGCACCGTCAGCACATACGCACGAAAGAAAGACTCCGCGCGGAGACCCGCCACCTTCCAATCTCGAAGGGCGTAATCAGACGACGCAGGAGGCCTTGGCTCTCGCGTTGTCAGAATTCCCACGAGACCGTCGTCGGTTCTGCCAAATAGGCGGTGCTGGCGATAACAACCGCAGGCCGGACTTTCGTTTCTACCGCGCCTTCGAGGACCCCAACCACAACATCGCCCGGCTTCAACCGGCTTCCTCTGCTTCGCTCTCATCCAGTCTTCGAAGCGAAGCGGCGCGGAACTCCTTCAAGTCCTCATCGGACCACGAATCGGACCAGTGAATCTTGCGCTCCGGTGCTACCGCGCCGAGCCGCTCGATTAGTCTCGTCAACTCGCTAGCCGCGTCGGGTGTGAGTCTGCGAAATGCGGTGAGCAGGGTTGCCTCTTGCGAAGTTATCGAGATTCCCATGATTCTAGACCCAGTATACGGCGCTCCAGGAGCAACCGGGAACCATCCAGTGGAGTAGTATCCCGGTCCAGCGCTTAATATCCTCGCTTTGGGAAGTTGAACTTTTGTCGATATGTTCGGCAATCCGTCAACCGATGAATCGCGCATGATGCGGCTAGAATCGCAATTTCGACGGGTAGAAGACTCCGTGAATTAAGGGATCCGCCTCGAGCGCTCCAGACAGTACAATGAGATCGAGGAACGAATGGAAACCACCACAATAGACTCGATTTCGATTTTCGTGGGACGCGAGGAGGATGGCCGGTGGTGGGCTGACATCGAATCCATGCCGGGCGTGATGGCATACGGTACCAGCCGCGAGTCGGCGATTGCCGCTGTTCGAGCCCTGGCCCTGCGGGTTGCCGCGGATTGCATCGATTATGGGGAAGCCATTCCAGAACCATTCGCAAAGTCTCCTCGGTAGCGTAAGCAAGTGGAAGTCCGTCGAGTCAAGGCAACTGCTCGCCGCCTTGCTTCGGATCGGTTGGGAGGTTGCGTGGCAAAAGGGATCTCATCGCCGGCTGAAACGGCCGGGATGGCCGAACTACTCCTTGGCTTTTCATGACAATGAAGAAGTCGGGCCTGGGCTGTTGCCGCAGATTGCCAGGAAAACCGGCCTACAGCCGGAGGACCTATAGCCAGATGCAGATGGCCAAGACGCGCTTGTGCCGGACACTCACCCGTCTGGGGCAGTATCGAGTCGAGCACGGAAGCCAGCGCGGACGAATTAGGCCAACCGGGATCGCTTTTGCGCGTGATTCGACCTAAGACCGCCGAAAGGCCCCAGAATGCCGTCTCGAGCCAACATCCGAATTGTCGCTATCTTGCTCATTTCATCCGATTGATCTGAGCGAGTTTCGCCGGTCCTGGGTCGTTTCCCTGCCCCCAATGTGGATTCGAACCCTGTTCTCGGGTTCATCTGAGTTGGCGTTGGTCCTTATCGGCGTTTGTTAGTGGCCGTCAGCCTGGCCCCGATAGCCTCGGCGATAATCGCGGTTACGAAGCTGTTGATACTCACTCCTTCCTTCTCGGCCTGAACAGTCAGCTTGGAGTAGAGCGTTCGCGGCAACCGTTGCCGCCACTGTGCCGCTTCGATGCCCGGCTTTGGAACCTTCCGGCCGGACTCGTGGAACACGGCAACGCAGTCGCGCAGTGCTTCCCTGCCGTTGGCGATCGCTTCCTCGATGGTCTCGCCGTCGGACATGCAGCCGGGGATATCGGGGTACTCGACGAGGTAGCCGCCACCCTCTTCTTTGGATAGTGGGCGGACGGTGAACTGGTATTCGTCAAGGCTTCGATTTGTTGTTGTTCTCATCCTGCTTCACCTCCGCGGCATTGTCGATCAGCGCCAGAAACAGCCTGATATAAACCGGTTTTATCGGTCGCTTCGCCGGAACCGATACGATCTCACGAACTCCCGAAGCGCTGAAGATTACGTGGCTGCCGCCGTGACCCGGCCTTCGCCAGACTACACCATTTTCCTCCGCCACGGACTGCAACTCTTCGATGCGCCAACCCGTCTGCGTTCTGCGCATCTTATGGAGAGTCTTGCCAGCTGCGGACACACGAACATGATACCGCATACGGTTCCTCACTCCGTGAGCCCGCCAGGGTAATCACGGAGTGCGAGGCGGAAGCCTATAGGCGGCAGAGCTTGTTTTCGCGGCGGCCAACCTTGCTCGATCAGACGGGGCTCGATCAGACGGGGCTCGATCAGACGGGGCTCGATCAGTCGGGCCGGTCCAAGCGCGCAGCCTGCTCGTCGTGCGGCTTCACGTTGATCGTCCTTGGTGGACTATGGCGTAGTCCGCCGTTAGGCAGCGGATATCAGCGATTTGGAAGGGTGCCGCTGCGTATAGGACACTTGTCGTGTATGGCGCACCAGATCACAATCACCGTTAGCGACGAGGTTTATCGCGGGCTACAAACGGTTGTCGGCAACCGCACGATCAGCGAGTTTTTCGAGGAGTTGGCCCGACCGATCGTTACCGAGTCATGCCTCGAGTCTGCCTACCGGGAAATGCTTCTCGATAGCGAGCGAGAGCGGGGAGCGGCCGAGTGGATAGACGGGCTGGCCCACGGTTCCTTGGCTGGCGATCAGGATGCCGCGCGGTGAAGTTTGGTGGGTCAATTTCGATCCATCGCTCGGCGGCGAAATGCAAAAGACCCGGCCCGCTGTGATCTTAAGTAATAACTCCTCAAACCGGACTTTGAACAGAATTCAGGTCGTACCCATCACAAGCCAGACAGATAGTGTCTATCCCCGTGAAGCCCTCGTCACTCTGAACGGCGACGCGCGAAATGAGTTTCTTGCTTCTGATTGTGCGCCGATGGGGAATTCGGCGTACGACCTCTCTGCCGGGCTATACTACAGATGGCTGTGCTGAGCTATCTGGACCGTTTGCTAGAACCGTTGACTGACACCCTGACGCCGGAATCAGCGAGCGCGCTGCTTGCCCTTCGCGTAGACGCTGAAGTGGAAGCGCGTATTGACGAATTGCGCCGGAAAGCAAACGAAGGAGGCTTGACTCCGGCGGAAGACGCGGAGTACAAGGACTTCATTGAGGCGGTGGACGTAGTTTCCATACTTCAGGCGAAGGCTCGGCGTTCTCTTTCCCAACAGGCTGCCTGAGTTGGACCTGCGAACTCGCGAACTGGTTCGCAATAGGGCCGGGAACGCTTGTGAATATTGCCGGTTGCCTCAGTCCGCCACGCCCGTCATCCCGTTTCACCTGGAGCACGTCGTGGCGAAACAACACGGCGGCTCCGACAATCCAGCGGGCTTGGCGCTTGCCTGTGATCGATGCAACGCCTATAAGGGGCCAAATCTGACGAGTATTGATCCTGAGACGGAGGCGATTGTTCCGCTGTTCCATCCTCGGATTGACCGATGGGAGGATCATTTCGAGGCGCGTGGTGGCCAAGTTTGCGGAAAGACGCAGGTGGGGCGAGCGACGGTACGACGGTTAAACATGAACGCTCCGCGGCGCGTCGAATTACGCCTATCGACCGGATTATGAGCAACGAACCGTTGGGGAGTTTGGCGAACGACTTCTCTGTCGGCTTGCGCTATCTGTACCGTTTGGTAGACCACACTAGTGTCCGGTAACCGATTCTCATCTCACTGCTAAGCGGCTTCAATTCAATGGTTTGGGGGCAAATACGCCGGGAACGATTTGAATCGCGCGTGCCGCGATTTGGCAGGATTCCGCCCCTCCCCCACCCGTGGTGCCTTATGGCCAGAATGGTGCATGAATGCCGGACGCACTGTCTTCGCGCAACTGATGGCTCACGCCGCTTTTGAGCAACCCGCGCACAACGGACTCGCTTCGGCCCGGCAGGATGGGCGAGCTCCTCGCCCGCTCGAGCCGTGCCGGAGCGGCCTGTGCGCTTTGAGGAACCGCGCACAACGGACTCGCTTCGGCCCGGCGAGTTGGGCGAGTTCCTCGCCCGCTCGAGCCGTGCCTACGCGGCCTGTGCGCTAACTACGAGTTGTTTTTGATCGCGGATAGGTAGCGGCGCGGGCGGAATTTCTCGGTTTTGCTGCTCGGCCGGTCTCCCTCGCCGCTTGTTCGCCAATACATCCCGGCAATCGTTGCGGCAGTCAACGCAGCCACCTCCGGCAGCTTCCTAGAGGTCGAAATTCCGCTTCCCGCCAAGAAGCCTTTTGCGCGCTCTTGGACGATGGCGGCAGGTGCCGTCCGGCAACAGGTCGTTTGGCGTGACTGGCAAGGATTGGTCAAACCGCGCCGGGCAAACTACGCAGCAAGGCATTTTCCGGGGCCGAACTCCCTGGATTCGTCACCGCGGAACGAGCCTCCGGGCTGGAAGCCCGAACAGTATGCCTTCAGCGCTGATGTCCTCGTCAAGTTCCGGCCACCGAATTCCCTGGCCGGATCCTAGAATCTCGAATTTCTGTCGCTGTTCCGATGTGGCATCTGAAAGCCTCCACGACCAGCTTAGGGGTACGCTAACCGTGCGGCCGTCAGCCAGATGGGCCGTGATCGCATCGTCAGAGACCGTGACTTCCCGAATGCGCGGTTCAGAGCTGCTTACCGTGTTCATTCCAAGCCTCCAGTATTTGTTCCATCCGAGAGTGAATGAGACTTCTGATCTGGTTGAGTTCGCGTGCGGAAATACCGTCGTTGTTAAAAAGGGCAAGCGGTTCCAGCCAGAATTTGCATAAATTCCGTTCCCGCTGGACGTGTACATGCCGGGGTTCGCCGCAATCGAAGCTGTAAAAAAAGAGCCGGTATGGACCGGAGACATTCCTGATGGACGGCATGGGAACTTTCCATGCTTCAATTGTGCGCTATGCCGGATTGGTCTGCTCGTGCGAAAGCCTGCCGTAACCGCTCCGCGTTCTGGTCGAGCAAGGGGCGCAGGAGGCAACCGTTATCTTCGGTGTGCAGTACCACGGACCATTTCTATCCGTGAACAACCGGCTCCATTTGTGTTAGCGTTCGTCCTGCAGGACTTCTTTTGCCGGAAGACATCTAACACTATGCGAACCGTATCCTTCCACGCTGACG
>Ga0209086_10004358_pt1 | contig 10509 bp, 21 predicted proteins | sample M_130207_XF_Meta_FD_187312 | JGI IMG/M metagenome (GOLD analysis project Ga0209086, IMG submission 187312) | Freshwater microbial communities from Lake Montjoie, Canada to study carbon cycling - M_130207_XF_MetaG (SPAdes) (version 2) | ecosystem: Environmental > Aquatic > Freshwater > Lake...
AGCCAACACGATATGCTTCATCACAAATACCATATGGTGGACCATGTGTAATAAGTACATCAGTGTCAGTTGGAATTTTATCCCAATATCTCTTTATATCTTGTCCTCTGTCACGATTAAATGCCCAGTTAAAAAATCGTGGAGTTTGAGGAGAACCATAAAACTTCAGTCCTTCAACTTCAACAGCTTCATCTTGAAGATATGTCAAATCTGGAAACTCCATTTTGATTATTCTCCAAAAGTTTGTATCTTGTTCCATCAACCAATCATGATTGCCCGCTATAAAAATCTTGTGCTTGTGTGGATGTGTGTTGAACCATCTCAAAAAATTAAGTGTGTCTGGCAATCTTCCGTGTGAAGAAAAATCTCCAGTATGAACTAAAATATCTCCATCTGGAACTTTTATATCCCAATGAGAACCGTGGGAGTCTGAGATACCAATAATTTTCATAATACCTTATTTAAGCACATAAACTATAGTTTGGCAAGCTTATTCTCGTTATAAAGATGATTACCAAGCTCATAATAAACCTGATTATATATCCGATTATTTAGCTGATTATTTAGCTGATTATATAGTTTATTATGTAGCTGCCAACTAAACTGACTATGTAGCCGATTATCTAGTTGATTATGTAGCTGATTAAATAGCTGATTACCCAAATCTACTTTCTTATGTGCTTTCATTTTAGCTGATTAAGTAGCTGATTAAGTAGCTGCCAACTAAGCTGTCTATATATCTGATTATCAAGCTGATTATTAAGACGATTAAAAAGTCGATTAAAAAGCTCATCGAGAAGCTGATTATCAACCCGAGTATATAGCTGATTAGAAAGCTGATTAGCAAGCTCATAATGAACCTGATTATATAGATGATTACCCAAATCTACTTTTTTATGTGCTTTCATTCTAGTTGATTAAGTAGCTGATTATATAGCTGATTATATATCTGATTACCCAGCTGAAGACATAGCTGATTAGCAAGCTGATTATATAGCTGCCAACTAAGCTGACTATGTAGCTGATATATCTGAATTGGTTTAGCCAACTTTACTTTTTTATGTACTTTCATTTTAGCTGATTATATAGCTGATCACGTAGCTGAGTATATAGCTGATTATATAGCTGTCTATGTAGCTGATTACTTAGCTGATTATGTAGCTGAGTATAAAACCGATTATATAGCTGTCTATGTAGCTGAGTATATAGCTGATTATATAGCTGATTACCCAAATCTACTTTTTTATGTACTTTCATTTTAGTTGAATTTTTAGCTCATTACATAGCCGAATCCAAAGCTGCCAATTAAGACGATGAAAAATCCGATTAATAAGCTCATCACGAAACTGATTATCAGTCTGATTATCAAGCTGATTAAATAGCCAATTATTTAGCTGATTATATAGCCGATCACAAATTGGTTTACCCAAATCTACTTGTTCATATTTATCCACTGCTTTAGGCGATGTTCAAGATTTTCATATCTTTGCCACCAAAACGCTCTTTGATAGCATCTTTCAATGTTCTACAAGCTGGTGAAACTGCTTCAACGTGCCATATTTCAGTTGTTTGATTCTGCATCTTGACATATGGCTGATAATCAAGTCCTTCAAACAGAACTTTCATGTCCCATAGTTCATATCTAGATTCATGCCAATAAGGATGCTCTTCATTGTCATAATTCTCATAGCTATCAATTTTCTTGCCAAAATCAAGCATACGTTCAACGCCGAACTTGCGAACAAATTCAGCCTTGACATCAGCATTTTTTTCATTTGTAAAAAAGTCCAAGCTAAGATTTTCAGAATCAGTAACAACAAGTTCTTCTGGAACACAAACACCATTGAGATAATAAAAACCCCAACCATCGCTATATTCAATAGCCTTGTGCTTTTCATTATGAAGCATTCCAGATTCATTGACCGTCAAACGAACGGGACGTTCAGATACAAGCACATATTTCTCATACGGAAACCACCAATGTAGTTCTTTGGATTCTGTCATCCATTCAGCCAATAGCTTGCTGTCTTCTTCTGAATATTTTACGCCAATCTTTTCAGCAAAAGTATAAAAAGCTTTCCAATAAATCCATTGCTGACCGGGACTATAATTAGCTACACCAGAATCATCTCCACATTTTTTCTTATATTCAATAATTGCCTTGGGACTGGAAAAATACATGAACTGGGGTTTTTCATGACCCATTCGCTTATAAAAGCTTGTGATAATATTTTCAGCTTTTTCATGATCAATGGGTTTGATGCTGCGACCATAATCAAGCATTTCACTATAAAACACTTGAAGGTCTTTTTCTTGTTCAGCTGTGAGTTTTTCAATCTTGCTCATTTTGATACTTGTATCTGTGTTATATGTTATATCTTTGCTATAAAGAACTTAGTCGCGCACCTTTTGAAATCGAGCAGTAAAAGGATCATATTCTATTTGACTACCAAATTCATAAGTGCCAGCCGGAATAGTAATAGCATCATGTCGTTCAGCCATAACGCAGCGGATAGTAGTATCCACCGAACTTTCCATGAATAGAGTTCCAGACTCATTTTCATAAAAATCAACACCATCAACAACATCAACAACATGATGATTGCCTGTGGTTTCGCTTGGAGCAACAATAATAAATGGCTTTTTTTTCATTTTCTTTAGATTAGATGGCAGTTTGCTCGCAAACACCATGCATTCACCGTGGAGGATTACTTCGTTTTTATTCATAATAGTTTTTTATGTTAGAGAAATACACTATACTTTTTTATACATATTGTCGAGATAAATCTTTTTAATTTTTAGCTGAATAGCTAGGTTATTATATAGCTGAAGATATAGTTGATTAGCTAGGTTATTATATAGCTGAAGACATAGCTGATTATCTAGCTGATCTTCTAGCTGAATATAAATTGTGTTACCCAACTTTACTTTTTGATTAACTAGCTGAATATAAATTGGTTTACCCAAATCTACTTGTTCGTATGCTTTCATTGTAGTTGATTACGAAGTTGATTATGTAGCTCATTACCAATTTGATTACTAAGTTGATTATCTATCTGAATACCTAGCTGATTATATAGCCGATTCCAAAGCCGATTATCTATCTGAATAGCTAGCTGATTATATAGCTGATTAAATAGCTGATTATCTAGCTGATTATGTAGCTGATTAAATAGCTGATTACCCAAATCTACTTGTTTATGTGCTTTCATTTTAGTTGATTAACTAGCTGATTATATAGCTGAAGACATAGCTGTCTATATATCTGATTATCAAGCTGAATATATAGTTGATCAGACAACTGAATATAAAACCGATTATATAGTTGAATATTAAGCTGAGTATTAATCTTAATATTAAACTGACTATATAGCTGATCACATAGCTGATCACATAGCTGATTATTAATCTGACTATGTAGCTGATTACCCAGCTCAACTGGTATATGTTTTTTCATTTAAAAAATCTTTTGTGTAGATAATTCGCCGCAACTGCTCCGGTTGCTCCACCAAGTATATAAGCCAGTCCTTCTGATATATGTGTTACATGTGGAATCGTTTTTAACATAAACAAATTTATAGAACCAATCAAACATGAAGTTAAAGCAATGGCAAAATAGTCGCCTTTTATAGCATTTCTATATTGAAAATTTACCGCACAAGCCACAATCAGTGTGGCAAAATATATGGCTAATATTTGTATCATTTTACCACTATGCTAGTGTGTAAAATAATTTATGTCAACACTTTTTACTGACACAGAATGTTGCGTTATAATGTATTTTTATTTGATCAGAACGATAATGTCTTACAACGCCACCATCACAATGAACAACACACCATACATCATTCTCAAATGTGCCGCCATCTCTCACATATATAGCATAGCCGTTTTTATCAGATTCTACCACCACTGGTATTGGATTATTGAATTCGTGTATCATGATATTTCAACAAATATACACTCTGCTGCTGCTTCTGACAAGTAAATTTTGTGACCTTTTAAATTTATAATCACACAACGATGTGCGTCATCACTTACTTTGGTTATGGTCATACTTTCGCCAAATCCCATTTCACGCAATCTACATACAAATCCAATATCTCCCTTTATTTCTTTTATTATAGCGGAATTTTTATTTGGAATTTTATTTGATGTAACCATTTTTTGTTATGTTGTTTTTCTACTTACTCCATGAAAACATATTCTACCGTCTTTTATAATTACTTTGAATATATCGCCGTCTTTTACACACATATGATCTGGGTTAATTTCGGGGTCAAACATAATAACTCCTGGCACAGCAACAGTTATGGTATAATCTATAAAAAGTAAAGGATATTCTCTGTTTTCCATATATTATATAAATATATGGAACTATATTATAAAAAGTATATATTATATTTTATCTATATTATAGAATGTGTCATATCTATTGTCTTGCAGTGTATCAAGTTCAATTGGCCAAGCATTTTTGTCTTTTAGCATTTTTACAACAGGTATTTGCGGTTTTTGTTTACGTTTCATACATACCCAGATTGCTGAACCTTCCCACGCTCCATATTTTTCACAATAATCATATAGGCTTTTTAGATCTTCTATGCTGGATACATCTTCTGCATCAGCACAAGACCAAGCAAATACATCATTGCAGATCATGAACAATACAATTGTTTTGCCATCATTGGCTAGTTTTTTATCATCACTACTATATGTGCGAAAATTGGAAAACAATATTCCATCTGATAATAATTGAAGTATTGCTTCGTCTTCGTCAAAATAAATTTCTTCTTTATTATCTTTAGATGTATAAGTGATATAAACTTTGTGTTTGTTCATATATTATATACTAATCACCAGTGTCCCATTTGGACATAATGAACTCAAGTTCAAGTTCACCGTCATAATATTTGGTTGCTTTGAATCCACCTGTGGAAATAGCATATCTAAAACCAAGTTCTGATACATAATGTCGGCATACACTCTTTAGAAGTTCTCTGGCTTGTTTGCGTAGTTCATGTTCAGCTGGAACACCATTTGTAGATGCCCACGTCCAGTTGGTTGCTTTCATGACTGTTTCAACTTTACTAAAGTCAAAATTGTCCATGATATCGTCAATCTTATCTTGCTGCATAGTTATTTTTTGTTTCATGTTGTAATAATAGACTGTGGATTATAAATGTCAAGAAGTTTATGTGCGTTGGCATATATTTTTATTTGATATTATCATACATCGGATTATGGTCCGGTTGCAAATCCATCTTCTGTGCCATACTGCACCCTGTATTGTCCTGTGCGAACTAAACCTACACGATAGTTGTATAATTCAATAATTCTTGTGAGTTCCATTAAACCAATCTTGCCATCCTTATTAGAGTCCGCTGAATGATAATATGGCATAATAATTGCCGAATTGCGAGTGTTATCGGGTTCAAACCCATCTTCTGTTCCGCTTTTGATATTATACGCTCCTGTTCTAATTGAACCATTGCGACAGTTATACAATTCTATAACTCGCGTAAGCTCCGTCAAACTTATTCTATAATCTTTATTGGAATCAGCGGAATGAATAGATTGTTCGGGTAGTGATTTTTTCAATATAACAAGTGGATCTGGGTTGGCAAGAATCTTCATACTAGATCCATTTTCAATACCCACTATCGCCACGAACTCTTGATATCCGGAAGCAGACGGCGGGGCCATTATCGTATAAGTGAACGTCACTGGACTTGCGGGAATGTTTGTCCATATCCACTCCAAATAACCAGCCTGTGACATTTTTGGCCCCTGCTCGCCCACGGCACCCGATGATGCTACAAACCCCCATCCGTCGGGAAGTAAAACTGCCATGTTTAAGGCGGTTGCTATTCCTGTATAATATATTGTACTTTTAATTGTAATGGGTAAACCAGATACGTATCCATCGCCAACAGAAACGTGAGTTGCACTGTTTCCGGTCTGAACAATGGAGTATGATGCAATGGAAGACTTCATGCTGCCGGAGCTATTGGTGGCAATTGCCCAATAGTTTCCCACCGAATTGGGTTGAGCATTTACTATAGTGTATATGGAATTGGTTGCTCCGGATATTGGTGAGCCATTGAAATACCACTGATAGATTGGACTACCAGCGGCGGATGTTGAAAACGTTACGTTATTACCAGCCACGGTTGATGTTTGAGATATTGGCTGAACCGAAAATTCTGGAAATGCCGTTATAACATATGGGTTGAATCTAATAGTTTCAACAAACGAATATGATTTTGAGTTCATTGCTTTATCCACCAAATTCATGCTAGAAAGTCCCCACATTCCCGCAACAGAACCAATGGGCAGAAGAACAGTCACTTTATACTGCTTCCAAACAGTTGGATCTCCGTTGAAAAAAGTTTCATAAAAATTTTCGTGTAAATGATAATAAAAATGTTCAATACCCTGTGGATCGCGCAATCTAAACCATACAGTTCCCAAGCCAGATCTATTGTCTCTTACCATATAAGTAATAGTTACTTGAGTTTCTCCATTCGGTGCATCCGGAACAGTTGGTGTAGCAGCAAGAGTGATACGATTTAGATCAAGTTCCGGTGGCTCAATGTCTGGGTATGGCGTTGTAATGGTTATAGATGGACTGGGTTCGTCTATTTTTATACCAATTCCATCGCCACCCGCACCACCCCCACCATTTGTGAAATACGGATATATTATGTTTCCACCATAATCTTTCAGTAAAAACTGAGGTACTTTATAAACTCCGGATGGAAAAAAATCGGGTATGATATATTCTGTGTGGGCTACGCCGTTCCCATAGAAAGAAGTTCCCCAAGAATATATAGTATAACCGTCGCCGGGCGGTTTTACGGCACTTGAATAAGATTCAAGTCCGATGTCGTCGGAAACATTCCAATCCACTGAAAGAACTTGAATTTGACGACCATTGACTGTCTTGGGGATGACAGACACTTTCGCACTGTTGGAGACATATTTTGGAATTTCAAGATCTTGCAATGGGTTGTCAATATAACATTTCCAACCATAAAGCACGGCTCTTTCATATCGTTGATTATTTACAGAGTCAGTGATTACAATTTGCTCTGGAGCCCAGAATCCATTGCGATAGTGCTTTGAAATAGTATATGAACTTTTAAAAATATTTGACCCGTTGGATGTTGGATATAAATTCCAATCGAAATATGGGGCAATTGGCGACTCTTTTGTTTTAGGACCGAATACTCGCATGCTTATACCCCGCACTGGGTTATCCTTGATGCCAACTGGCTGGATTTCTATTTCACATGTTACGGTTTTATCTTCGTTGGAAGCACCAGCAACGGAAATCTGCACTCGTTTTATTTTTCCGGGATAATTATAATTGGGGAATAGATTAAATACTTGAAACGTAAGGTCTGATCTGATTTGGGAAATATAACTATTTCCAAACATGATAGCGTCTCTAAAAAACTCATATTTTTGAATTGATCTGGATTTAACAATATCCGGATTGGTGACGAATGCCGCAACGGTCTCTGCAAAATCTTCATCTGGATTTTTTCCGTGAGAATATGCACTCACAAACTCCGTTGTTTTGGTTGTTGTCCAAGTACCATTTGATTCTCGATACCATCCTCCCAATTTTATCCAAGCATCTCGAACTTCGGGAGAAATAACCGAGCTATATATAAAATGCCCTTTCTCGTGAAGAATAATACGTTGCACTTCAATCTCATTGTATCCCGCGAAAGCCTTCTCCATGAATTCTATATATCCCGACGAATGAGCTATAGCCATAGCTTCTGGGTATTTGATATTAATCGTACCATCCAGTCTTCGTACCAAATACTTCAATACGGGTATTATATGAAATCCCTCCGGTAATTCCTCAAACGTGTTTATTAATTGGAGCAGTTCGGTTGGACGGAATTGCTGGAACCTTCCGGCGAGTTCACCCGTAAGAGTCAAATGATCGGGAATTTTGGTAGTTACCCCAAATCTTGTTTGTAAAATTGTATCTATTACAACACTGTCCGTTCCGCCATCAGTGACGAACAGAAGTGCTGCGTGGTGTAGCCTCTTGGAAAAGTACAGTCCTTTCTTGTTTTCAATTTGAGCAACAAATGGAGCCGAGTAAGTAAATGCGGAAGATGAAATCGTAACGGTCTTTACTCCGCCAATTGTTTCAATTTTTATATCACGATCCAGATGTTCTGACGTTAATTTCCAAATCGTCGGAGTTGCTGTTGCATTAAATCTATACGGAGATTTGTCAATATATGGAATGCTGTCAAGTGTGGCAAATAACCGATAAGCTCGTTCAGAATCCCAAGGTTGAATGGAATCAACCAATGTAATATTATATATGTCGCTCAAACGCCCAGCATAACTGATATCAGACATTTGATATCCTTTACCCAGTATATTTACGACTGTGGGAGCAACGACGTTTGAAGCAGCCTCGGTTCCCGCATATGTTTGGTCTTGTGCCCATATATAACTATAACTACTGCCAGCGACAGTGTACTTTTGGACCGCCATGTTGCCCAGTAAAACATTGTCAGACATTGAAGAAACTGTGGTCGTTATTGGTTGGCTCAATGTATATCCACTTAGAGCCGATAGTTGAATTGTATATTGACCAACCTCAACATTTGTAAATACAATCTTGTTATCAGAGCCTACCACAGCTGTATATACATACATCCGATTAATTAGGGACACCACATTTCCGGTAGGAATGGTAGATGCCGGAAAATTTCCGGACACTGTTGCAGCCACGGAGTTTGATGCAAAAATTAGCAATAGATATATTAGGCGAATATTATTCATATTAAAAATTTTGATACATTCGTGTATTTTTTTATTAGACATAAACTTTGATTTTTCAATAAAAATTAACTATAATTTGCGTATGATTTATAATAAAAGTCAATCAATGCTCCTGCTTTATTGGCATGAAACATATATTCAATATTATTTTCTGTGAAAAAGTCCTTCATTATATTTTTTATTTTGGTGTGTTGGGTTTCGTCGTCCATATCATAAACAATAACTCCGTGTGAAAAATAATTCACACAGTCTTGTGTATGTTTTTCGTTTATGAATACATTGCATACATGTTTAAGAATAAATGCTTTTTTAGCATCTTCTTCATTTTCTGCATACGCAACAGCCATAGCATTTGTCATACCTTCACCCGTAGCGAAATAATTTAAATAACAAAAATATGTTTTCATAATGTACTATAATACTGTTTCATTTGTTCAATAGCAAGCTCTTGTGTACGGTATGGTCCATAACAATATTGACCATCTTCTTCATCCCAAAAATACCACCCAATACCGTTGTATCCTCGTTCAACAGCATTGTCAAAGTATCCACTGGTCAAATATTCTATGTTATTCATTCTTTGGATGAAGAGCAACATAAGCAAAATCATATACTCTTTGCATACACTTCTGCTTGAGAAAATCACTATCTTCACTAAGAGTAGCAGATATATAAGCTAGTGCTGTGCTCAATCTTTTATTTTCACGCTCAAGACGCTCGACTTTGCCAAGCAAAGCAGCTTCACGTTCAGCACCCTTGCCGTTCAATACACATTGTTCATGCACTTCTGTTTCCAACTCATCATATTTACTAAGTAGATCTATAGCATCATCAATAGCAGCACCAATATCTGTTGGATTTTGCATTTCAATTGTTTCATCACCTCGCCTCCAAGAGTTGTGAATAGCTAGAAATTTTAGTGTGTCGGTTGCTTTTGAGTTTTTCATAAAGAATATACAATAACTACTTTTTATACTATGTCAAGATGTTTTTATTCTTCAATCTTGTCAAGAGCACATCTTACTTCAAAACGGATAGCAGTAGCAAGTTCTTCTGATGTTTTATAACGATCATCACCATGCTTCAATAGATTGCGAAGTATATTATCAATGTCATATAATGCACTCCAAGCATGATTAGCTTGAACAGCACGCAGATGTTCTTGTGTGTCTTCGGGTAAGTTAAATTCTAGTGTTGCTTTCATATTAGCGATCTCCTTTGAAACAATTATCTGGATCAATACGACCATAATTGGGCACGCCAAGACCAGTCAATCCATTGTGTTTGAATGTAACATTTTTTCTACCTTCCCAATCCTTCTTGTTCTTGAGAATTTCTTCACGCTGTTCCTCTGTTCCCATGAATGTAGCATCAAAAATCTTGCCATTCCATTCAATAGTAGCCTTGGCAGCAAAATATTGAGCCTTACCAGCATCGCCAACAAGAATCTTCAATACTTTACATTCATCATCAAACTCTGGTTTATATTTGAGCAGATTCTTACTGCGTTTATTTTCATACGCAGAGTCTGGAATACGAATGATGGCACCTTCTTCACCATCAGCAAGATATTTGTTATAAATCACATCAAGTTCGGCTTTGGATGTAACTTTATCAGTATGAACTTTGCGATAATATTTGCTATACTGCGGAAGATTATCATCAATCCAATTCTTGCGAACAGTGTAT
>Ga0209086_10004362_pt1 | contig 10507 bp, 5 predicted proteins | sample M_130207_XF_Meta_FD_187312 | JGI IMG/M metagenome (GOLD analysis project Ga0209086, IMG submission 187312) | Freshwater microbial communities from Lake Montjoie, Canada to study carbon cycling - M_130207_XF_MetaG (SPAdes) (version 2) | ecosystem: Environmental > Aquatic > Freshwater > Lake...
AGCAAACGGTGATGTGATCGTACCGTTAAACGAACTAGACAAAAACGCTAAAGCATCTGTAGCAAACCTGCTAGTACAAGGCTTGGATCAAATGTCGATGCGTGTTGCATCAACAATGCCATCCCCATATTTCCCTCCAGTAAAAGAAGGCTCAGACCGTTCAAAGTCCACAGCCAAAATGCGCAAACGTGCGATGCTATCCATTTGGGATCACAACCGTATGCAAATGAAAATGCGCCGACGCGCACGACACCTGCTCGGCTACTCACAGTCTGCTGTTGTACTTAAACCTGATTTCAAAACTTTGATGCCAGTGTGGACTGTGCGCAACCCGTTAGACACCTACCCTGCTTTTACCGATGACCCAGACAATCCAGTTCCAGAAGACTGCATCTTTACCTACAAAGCCACAGCAACCTACCTGATCCAAAATTACGGTGACTTAGTATTAGGCAAACTTCGTATGGGCAAAGTTGATGCCTCAACCAAATACACGATGCTCGAATATGTGTCACCAGAATGTATTCATCTAGTAGTTCTTGGTGCAGAAGACAACCCAACCTTGAACGCATCAGAACGTGCCGGTATTGAAGCACTCACCATCGAGTACATTCCAAACCGCACCAACATGCCATTGGCTGTTGTAGCAAACCGCATCACCCTAGACAAGCCTCGCGGCCAGTTTGACGGTGTAATGGGCATGTACTACACACGCGCACGACTACAAGCACTCACCGAAATCGCTATTGAGCGCGGTATCTTCCCTGAAGAATATTTGATTGCACGACCAGGCGAAAACCCTGAAATCATGCAAGTAGCCAACGGCAAACAAGGACAGTTGGGCATTGTCAAAGGTGGCGACATCCAACAGTTGCAACTCAACCCAGGATACAAGACCGATACCGCATTAGATCGTTTGGAACGCCAAGAACGTTTAGAGGGTGCGATCCCTGCCGAGTTCGGTGGCGAATCAGCATCCAATATCCGAACTGGTCGTCGCGGAGAATCAGTCCTTTCAGCAACCGTTGATTTCCGTGTTCAAGAAGCACAAGCAACCTTTGAACAATCACTGTTCGCCGAAGACAAGATCGCTATTGCAATCGAAAAAGCGTATTGGGGTAATCAAACCAAAACATTTTACATGTCATCCAAACAATCAGTTGGCATGGAAACATATCAGCCAAACAAAATTTGGCAAACAGACTTCCACTATGTTGCATATTCGGCAGCAGGATCAGACGTAAACAGTTTGATTGTAGGTTTAGGTCAGCGGCTCGGTACGGGCTTAATGAGTAAAGAATCAGCGCGTGAAGCGGACCCACTCATATCCGACCCTGACCTAGAACACGACCGCATCATCGCCGAAGGAGTTGAATCTGCCTTACTATCATCCATACAACAGCAGGCTGCGAATCCTGAAGGCCCGTATCAGCCAGAAGATTTGGCATACCTCACCAAACTTGTTGTCGAACAAGACATACCACTATTCGACGCTGTTAAACGGACAGACCAAAGAGCCAAAGACCGTCAAGCAGCACAAGCACCAGCAGGCGCACCAGAAACAATGCCAGGACTAGCGATGCCAGGAATGGGTGCGCAACAACCTGCCGCACCACCAGCAGGACCAGGTGGCATAGAAGGATTGTTAGCACAACTAGGGGGTAGATAATGGCTGCATACGCTCAACGAACTGATTTGAACTCATCTGCGATGACACCACAATACGGTGGCATCAAAGCGTTGGCTGACGCGCAACGGGCTGTACGAATGGGACCATCACCGACTGGTGCTGCACCACAAGTACAACGCCCAATACCAGGAGAAATGGGTTCGCTTACACGCCCAACCGAAAGCCCGAATGAACCGATTACGGCAGGAGCAGATTTTGGCCCTGGACCAAACTCTTTGGCCGCTGGTATTCCCATCCCACGTTCTTCAAACATGATGGCGATAGATGAACTTCGTTCGATTGCCAAAATGTATGCGTCAGACGATTTGCTCGATTTATTGGATGCGTATGGGAACGATGTTCAGTGAAACTTGGTCAACAGATTCCCGCAATAAACATTCTTAACGAAACAAACAAACCTACAGTCACACCCGCGCCTGCGGTAATGACACCACAACAACTGCAAAAACTTAGCGAAATCAAAACCCGTGCAGGATGGCTTTCCCCAAGCGAAGTAACATCGTTGGCTAAAGGAAACGCCACAACCCAAGCCATAGATGCTGTGGCAACTATGAAAGCAAAACAAATTGTTGACGGACAAGGATCAAACGAACCTGGCGGCAATTGGATTCAACGCAACGTGTACGATAAAATTAAAGCAACAACGCGGTATACGTTTGCTGGATTAAATTTCATTCCCGAATTTGTGCAAGGTGGTGTTGCTCAATTTTTTGACAAAAATACAGATGTCAACGGAGCAATCATTTCTACAACATTGGGTTCTATGTTGGCAAACCCAGAACTACAAGGTGAAGGATTTTTTGCTGGCGACAAACTAATGGAAAAACAAGCCGAACGTGCGCGTCGCTACCGTGGCACAGTAAACGGATCGGCGTGGACTGTTGGCCGTGGTGCAGCAAATCTGGTATTCAAACCCAAATCGTTTTGGTACAACGTGATGTCCGGTGTGTTGGATGCGGCGGTGATGATCAAAGCCGATCCAACAGGTCCGATCACCAAAGGTGTCAAATTGGCAACTGCTGGTCCGAGCAAAGTTCCACGTTTATCTGTTGCTGCTTTGACAGCATTACGCGAAGAACTTGCTTCTGGAATTGGTTTAACTAAAGGTCTTGCCGAATACGGTTTAGACGGAACAGCATACGACACGTTTTCTCGGACCAATCGCCGTTTTGTAACACTGATTGATCGCCTTACTGGAGAAAAAAGTGCTGCCCGAATAGCAGAAGACATCTTTGACCACAAACTTCCCAACGAGGTTGTGAACGCTTTGGCTGACGCAAACGATCCCGAAGTGGTACGAGCAATCCTTGCTACTGGTTGGGGTATTTCGGATCAGGCATTACCACAAGATATTCGCGATATTCAAAAAACTTTGTTAGGTTCACGTACGGTTATGGGAACCGCTATAGGTGACATCATGCACGAACGCATGCCGATGATTGACGGTATTCGCAAGTCGCGATATTTCACTACTATGGCAAAAGGTTTGGTTGTTGTTAACGGTGACACCAACGACAACCGTAAAGCAGTAAAAACAATTGTTTCATATTTGCGCACAGCCGGCGTAGACGCTGACAAAGTTGACGAAATAGCAAACATGGCGATGCGATCATTTGTTCCGTCTGGGTCTGATGCTGCCCGCAAGTCAACAATGGAAGTTTTTGAAGGCACACTAAAATCCGTAATGAAACAAGACGGAGTGACCGACGAAGTGATAAACGAATTGTTCACCAGGTCACGAAGCGGCATAGAAAAAGCCCGCATCTATCTTCAGAACAGGGCAGGGCAGGCAACAGACAACGGATATCACACATGGTTAATGAACAAAGACCGTGGTTTCATCCCAGAACAACAACTTGAATTGATGTTGTCCGAGTTGGGTTATCGAAATGGCGACCAAATGGCGTTTACTTCACCAACTGAATTAGTGGAAATGTTGGATCGTGTTCAGGTGTTGCCGGATTTGCGTGATGTTCGACGTATCACAAGAAACAAACTGTTCCGCGACGTATTAGGCCAACAGGATGTTGTCGGCAAGATGCCGTTGGCGGCAAAACGCGGGAAAAGACTTGTCACTACTATTACGGATCAAGCAGAATTTGATCGTTTAAGCAGAGAATTGATCCAGTTGCGTAAAGCACCAAACAAAACAGAAGAGATGTTTAATAAGATAGAAGAACTGCTATCTAAGCAAAACTCGTTGAAAGTTAAAGAATTAAAAAAAGTTATCACCCCAGAACAACGTGGTGCCATAAACGCAATTGACTATGTGCAAAACCAGTTGTGGAAACCTTTGGCTTTGGCAACAGGTGGATATGTTGTACGTAACTCTCTTGACGCACAGGTTCGTATGGCATTCAGTGAATTGCCAAGTTTGATTACGCACCCAATGCAATACATTGGTCTTGTTACTGGCACATCAAAAAAGATGAGTCTAAAATTTGAAAACCTAGCCGCGCTTGGCACAACAGCAAGCCAAGAAACGATTAGCAAACTTGGAACCCAAATTGACGAACTAAGAGGAATCACAAATCGAACAGCAAAACAGGAAGCAAAACTAGCCAAACTTGTAGGAAAACAAGACGAAATGATGCTCACCAACGAAGGTTTGCTGGATGAAGGTCTACAAGATTTGGCAAAAGAATTGGGTTTTGGTTTAGACAAACAAGGTCTTGGTGCGATGGACATTGACGACACCATGACCAAAACAGGTCACTTTGAAAACGTGTCCAGAGGCGATGCTGGTGGTGTTGCCCGCCACACTGACGCTGTAGCGCAAAATGGGTACAGAACATTTAATGATCCTTTCCGTCGAATGGCGGCACAAACCTTTGTCGAGTTTGGTGGGGTGTCGCAAGCATCACGCGATGCTGCGGCAAGTCGAATTGTCAATTTGATCAGAAGTAATCCAAAACTCAAAGAAGATGTTTTTGCGATGCACCTCAAAGGCTTCCAAGTGACAAATGCCCGCACAGGGCTACGAAGCATGACTGGTGCTATTGATTTAGCCGCGTTGCCAGAAGATGAAATGGTTGCAGCATTATGGCAATATGCCCAAAGAATTTCTGTTGAAAATGCACAAACGTTTACTGGTGGAGTTTACGAAGTCCAGTTTATGTATTCGTTTAATCGTGTGCCAAAAACCATTGGGAAAAAAATTGTTCCGTCGTTTGAAACAGAAGCGGGAACCTTGGTTGACGCAGAAGGCGGAATATTACGAGTTGGTTCAATCGTAGAAATTTCCGACAACGAAGTTGGTGTCGTGACAAGTTTCAAGGATTCTGTTTCAAGAGAAATGGTCATTGACCCGTATACGGGTGGTGTGGTTGAAGCAACAGGATACGGAGATGACGCTATTGCAGTAGTGCAGCCAGTTGAAAACGGTGACGCTTTCGGTAACGGTGAAGGGACACAAGCAGCGCGTCGGATAATTGGCAACACGCCAGTTTACGATGAAACCACCAAACGTGGATTGCCTCAAACATTGAAGCGCGAAGTATCCCAGTTCGATCCAAAAGATGCAGGAAAAATTAGGTCTTTTCAAGACTCTATGGATACCAGCACCGAATGGTTTTTTAGTCATATTTACGGGACTGTCACACGAAAACTTGAACGATCGCCAGTGTTCCGCGAATATTATTACCGAGAAGCGAATGCCTTGATTGATCGTCTTGATCCTGCCGAAGCACAAAAGTTTTTGTTGAAAGTAGAAAAATCAGCCAAAGACGCTGGCATGACCCCAGAAAAATATGTTGGCGACAAAGAAATTATTGCCCGTATGCGGACATCAAGCAAAACTGCCGGCGATGTAACCATCAACGAATTAGATGAATTTGCCAAAGTGCAAGCAGTCAGCAAAATGAAAGAACTTCTATACGATGCCTCGGAACGAAGCAACTTGCAAGACGCGCTTCGCATCATCATGCCATTTGCGCCAGCGTGGAAAGAAGTTGTCGGAACATACGCAGGGTTCCTAAAATCAGACCCAATCGGCGCAGCAAGAAATTTCCAACGAGTTTACAAAGGTGTCGGCAACGCTGACCCAGACAACGACGGTCGAGGATTTTTCTATAAAGACCCAACTACCGGCCAAACCATGTTTACGTTCCCAGGATCAGGAACTTTGGCTAAAGCCTTAACAGGTTTGGATGCCACCCTAGAAGCACCTGTGGCTCGTTTGTCGCAAGGTATTCAGTCGTTCCCTGCATTGGGTCCAATGGCACAAATTGCTGCGTCCAAACTAATTCCTGATGTCCCTGAAACAGATTTTATTGTTGGACTGTTGTTGCCGTATGGTCGCAAAGGCATTGGGGCGGTGGCACCACTTCCACCGTATGCCACAAAACTTGCTGCTGCGTTCACAGCAAACGAAGATGACCTGACAGGGATCTACGCCAATACTTATATTGAAACGATGAGAGCCTTATCCGCTACGGGCGATTACGACATGTCTAGCAAAGACGAAATTTTGCAACTACAAAAAGACGCAAAGTTTAAGGCACGGATTTTGACTGCGTTTCGAGCAATCTCGCAATTTACCGGTCCAACAGCAGGAACAACAGAGTTCAAAGTTGAAACTAAAGGCGGCGACCAATTTGTGTCGGCGTTGATTAAAGAGTTTTATGACATGCAGGCTGATCCTGCTATTGGATACGACAAAGCGTTGCCACAGTTTTTGGCTAAATACGGTGACGAAGTGGCACTGTATGTTGCATCAAAAAGCCAATCAACTGTTGAAGGCCTAGAAGCAACGTCAGAGTTCCGTGAATGGGAATCAAAAAACAAAGACATTATTGCCGTATATCCAGAAGTGGCACGATACCTGGCACCGACTGGTTCCGAGTTCAATTTTGCTGTATATGACCGCCAACTTCGAGCCGGCGAACGAGTCAAGTTGACAGACAACCAAATTATTGAGTTGGCTCAGATCCGTATTGGTTCAGCCAATTTCCGTCATGCTCGCGAAATGGTTGGACCGTATCCTGACGCTAACGCTAAAGACATGTTGAAGCAGTACCGAGTGTATCTGTCTAAAAAGTATCCTGGGTTCCCCGCTGTCGCAGAGTTCCAGGTTGGTAAGTATTACAACGACATTATTGATTTGAAAGAACTGGTGTTTGATAAGCGTGTTAAACCTGATGGTACTGTTGAGTCTATTAAACAGTATCTATCGGCACGTGAACAGGCTATTGCTACTTCGGGTGTTTCTGAGCAAGGTTTCCGTTCTGCAAAATCTGCGGAAGGGTTGCGGGATCAGTTGGCTAGTATTGGTTTAGCATTATCTCAGCGTGAGCCTAATTTTGCTCGTATTTATGATCGTCTATTAGCATCGGAAGTTGAATAGTTATGTCAAACACGCCAGTTGAAACAGTTGATCCTAACGCTGGATACGATACTGGCTTCACTTTTTCCACCCCTGTCCAAACCGATTACGAATTGCGTTACCGCCCTGTTTACGGTTTTGGTGAAAATATTGTTGAAACCGAAAAGGCGACACTTAAAAAACAGTTTAGAAAAACTGGTTCACCAGGCGACCCTCGCGCCGGCTCGTTGTATAAGGGGGCGTACCTCGTTGACGACAGAGGGCTGATTGCCCGTAAACCGTACGATCCGAACAAAGATGTTGAAGGTGAACTGTATGCGATGGATGACGCAACGCGGGCAACAGTTCAATCGTTGCTGTATTCGAGAGGTTTTTATGGTTCATCTAAACCATCTAGGACAGGAACGATGTCTGCCGACAGAACAGCATTCAAAGAGTTTTTGAATTATGCAAATAGCGAAGGCTATACGTGGAAACCCTTGTTGGCTAAAGTGTCCTCAATGCCAATGGTCCAAGGTGCGGGTGGTGGGTCTAAGTATCGTGTTTCTGCACCGGAAGACATCACTGAATACTTACGTCAGGCTTCGTTAGAGAAGTTGGGTCGCACAATGTCTAAAGAAGATGTTGACAAGGCGATTGCTGCCATTCAGCAAACTGAGCGTACGAAGGGTCCTGATGCTCCTGCGATGCAGGTGGCTGCCGCACAGCAGGTTTCTGCTGCCGATCCCGACCGTGAGAAATCTGTTCGATTCCGTCGTGGGATTGATATTGCTATGAATTTATTGGGAGGCTGATATGGCACCACGTGAAGTTTCTGAACCAAATACAACAACGGAAATTGGCCCTCTCCGTAGTGCCGCAAAGCAGGTGCGCGATGACCTTAAAAAAGCGTTGGGTCAAGAAGGTTTAAGTGACGCAGAGTACGCGGCCGTACAAAAACAATATGAGGCCGCCAAAAAACAATACAACTTGTTGGATGATTTGTATGGAAAAGCAAAAGACAAAGAAAGTAAACTTGGGCGTGAATTAAAACTTAAACAAAACGCTGACGAAGAAGCAAAACGTATTATTGGTATTGCTGAACAAAAAGCAATTGATAGAGCAAAAGATTTTTCTGATGATCCTAACAATCAAAATAAAAAAGGTTTGCGCGATACCGCATATTCGGAATTAAACAAGTTATACGGTCAGGCAGATGCGAAGTCTATTAAAGTTAACCGCATTATTGCCCCAATTCAGGGTGGTGGTTTTGGTTTGGTAACTCCTGCGGCTGCAACTCTTGCTTCAGAAACGGTTGTGGCGGCAACTAGTGGCGGCAACGTTGGCGGTCGTGTACTGACTGAAGCCGAATCGGTTGCTCTTGCTACGGGTCGAAAACTCCCCGCATCAACGACCAAGGATGAACCAACTCCAGGGGCAGGTGGAACTACCAATGTCAAAAATTTGGCGGCAGATCAAAAGACATTTGTTGATGCACAAATAGTTGCACGAAAACTTAAAGACACACCAGCGAACCGCAAACTGTTACGCACCGAATATCAGCAAACCGCTAAACCAGCCGACGACATGGCATGGATGGAAATATTCCGCCAAGACTATCCGGCGTATTCAGATTGGACCACAGCATCCGTCACAGAACATTTTGGTCAAGACTTTATTGACATTTTGAACACTGTCGCCCAGGGAACCATCGAATACTCTGATGAAGAATTAAAGGCGTTGCTCAAAAACACCAAATACTTTACTGATATTACCGACAAACAGTATTTCTTCGATACTCAACGTAAAGGCGTACAAGACGACTTGGTATCTACTGCTCGCAAAGCAATCATCACAGACTATGCGGATGTTGGTTTGTCTGAAACCGATTTGGCAGACTTGTCAAAGACGGTTGCTCGATCAGGTTTAACTGGCACAGGTCTGAAGCAGGCTGTGTACCAGTATGCGTTTCGTCGTGCGGCTGCTGCACCTACAGCGACAGATACAAAGATGGTGACTAACGTGTTGCAAGGTGCTGATGCTGATGCGTTGCGTCAATCTGCCCGTGCTTACGGATATTCGGTTTCGGATGCTGAGGTTCAGGCTGCTTTAACTGGCGGGATGTATAACGGTGTGGCTGTTTCTTCTGAGTCTATTTTGCAGAAAGCACAGAAAGCGGCAAAAGGTGCGTATGGGCATTTGTCGGATCAGATTGATTCTGGTTTGTCGTTGGATGACATTTTTTCTAATTACAGGCGGTATGCGGCAAATGTTTTGGAGTTGGATGAGTCGCAAATAGATTTCACTAAAGATCCTAAATGGCAGTCTGCATTTGGTACAAAAGAATCTGGTCAGATGAGTTTGGGTAATTGGGTTACAAAACTGAAATCTGACCCGACATATGGTTATCAAAACACTAAACAAGCCAATCAGGATGCAAGCAGTCTTGCTTTAGCAATAGCCAAAGCATTTGGAAAGGTTAAATAGTTATGGCAACAAACCCTAATGCAAAGGATGCTATTGATGCACAACTTGCACAATATGGACTAAGCGGACTGACCGATGCTTTGTGGACAAATTATACAAATGGTTTGGTTGACATGGGGAACTTAGAAGCGGCAGTTTATGCGCTCAGAAATGAAAAAGTTTACAAAGAACGGTTCAAGGCAAACGAGTCTCGCACAAACCCAAACCGCCCTGGCGGTCCGTTGCCAGAACTTTTGCCAAGTGAATACATTGACCTAGAAAACAAATATAAAGAAGTCATACGTGTTAACGGCCTTCCAGCAGGGTTTTATGACTCAATAGACGATACACAAAAATTGATTGAAGGTGTTGTTTCTCCGGCGGAGTTTCAGCGTCGAATTACACAAGGCTATAATGCTGTGGCAAATGCTGATCCTGAAGTGTTGAGACAGTTCAACGAACTGTACGGTGTTTCACAAGGCCAATTGGCGGCCTATTTTATTGATCCTGTGCGCGGGGAAACTTTGATCAAACAGCAAGCCGATGCAGCAAAGATTGCGGCTAGTGCATCAACGTTGGCGAACCTACAGTTGACCAAAAGTTTTGCTGAAGATCTTGCTCGTAGTGGTGTGGCCGATATTTCTGCGGAAACCTTTACTAAAGTTGGTCAACTTGGCGAACTCACTACAGCGATGGCAGGCGAAACTGGTTTAACCGCCGAACAGATTGTAGGTTCGCAAGCAGGTACCAACACTCAGGCAGCGTTAGAACTTGAACGTCGTAAGCGTTCCCGTGTAGCCGAGTTCCAAGGTGGCGGCCAGTTTGCTCGTACACAAGGTGAAAGTGCTGGTTCGATTACCACTTCGGTTGGTACAGCCCAGTAGGGTACTTGACATGCGCCCTGTGGGTGTGTGTATACTGAGAGTGTTCAACAGAACACCCATCGGAAGTCCCCCGTCTTCGATGGTTAAAAGGGGTGAGATTTGCAGCCATTCTGAACCCTCCGGTCAGAGTGTGGGCAGAAGGAGTGGGTCATGTCAGAGTCAGAC
>Ga0209086_10004366_pt1 | contig 10503 bp, 13 predicted proteins | sample M_130207_XF_Meta_FD_187312 | JGI IMG/M metagenome (GOLD analysis project Ga0209086, IMG submission 187312) | Freshwater microbial communities from Lake Montjoie, Canada to study carbon cycling - M_130207_XF_MetaG (SPAdes) (version 2) | ecosystem: Environmental > Aquatic > Freshwater > Lake...
TCCTTGCCCATGCGGTAGCGGAAAAAAATATAAAGGTTGTCACGGAGTAGGTGTTTAATAAAAATATTTTATTTTCAGGCACCAATTTAAAATTATAAATATTATAATTCATTTATAGTGCCTTTACATATTTTTTTAATAGGATTTTTCTTTTATTAAAGTGTAATTTATTTTTCTTTTTTCTCCTCGTTCACCTGAAATTATATAGTTTACTGAAATTCGTTCGCCTAATTTTTGAACTATTTCGGCATTAATTTTCGATATTTCTTCATGTATTCTCATCGAATGAGGATCGCAAATTCCTTTTATTGTTGCATCTATTTCTTCTGCTGTTTTGTTAGGTTGAAAAGATTGATATAGCTTAACCAATTCAACATCTGCACCTAATAAATCAGCTATGGTATAACCTTGAATTGACTCTAAAAATAATTTATAAATGGCTTTTCGTAAGGGTGAAAACTTCAATTCTAAATTACCGTAATCAATTAATATAAATTTGCCTTTTGCTGTGATTTCAACTCTACTTAATTTAGTCTCTAATTGAAGTCTATTTCTAAATAATAATTGTTTTCTTAAGCCTTCAAAAGAGTCAATTATTTGCCCAATAATTCGCCCATCAATATGTTTAGATTGAATGTGCTCTAAACAAGTATCGCATATATCAGCTGTACGTAGTTTCAATAAAATTTCTTTTTTATTAAGGCATAAATCCATATAACAACCTATTGTTTCGTTTTGATGAAGATGTTCATACATGGTTTCGTAATCTTGATATACAAAAGATTTTAAGAGGTTAGAATATAATAAATAAGCATCAGGAAATTCGTTTCCTGCGCTTGTATACAAATCCCAATCACCGCTATGAATTATAAAATTTTTTAATCCATCACCATATGTAAAAAAATTATTGGATAGTCGTGTGTTTGTGTATAAGCATACAAAATCTTTTTGGTCAATATGATGTTGTTTTCTAAAATCAGCCATATATTCCATTGCTTTTTCAGGATGAATAGTTCCACCATAAGAAATAGAATTTTGAATAGTTTGTTTATGGCAATTAAATGTTAATGGTCCATCATATGCATTCAAAAGTTCCTCAACTTTCAAAAGTGAATTTTCATTAAAATCTTCTGTTCTAACCAACCAAACATTCATAATTAATTTTTAATTTTTAAATTTATTCCAATTCATTTTATTTTTAGCGAGGTCTGTTAAACTACTTCCCATCTTTTTAAAAATAGAATCAATATCTTTTTTATAGAACGAATGGGCGTGCTCTTCTTTAATATTCATTTTAACAGCTACATTTTTAGCATTAATAATTGCTCCCAAAAACATAAAAATATAGCCTTCGTTTTGCATTTCGAGAATTAATTTACGAATGTTTTCGAGATTATACAAAAGTGAAAAATTTTCATTTCCATCTGTAATTATTACAAATACTACCTTTTTTTTACCAATTTTTACTAAGTTTGAAGAGTTTAGCCTTTCAGCCGAAGCTATTATTCCAATGGCATCATGCAAAGCCGTATTTCCATTTGGACAATAATCGTTTACTTGTAACTTTATTAAATTTGATGCCATTTGCTGACTAACCTTAGTCTTTAAATGATCATTAAAAAAATGAAGTGAGGCTTTAAACTCTTGTTTTTTTTCTTCAATAGCTAAATTTTGTAGTGTAGTAAATTGTTCGTTTATGCATTTTACTGTTATTTTTTGACAGTCTGACATTGATCCACTTTGATCGATGATATAATGATATTGATTTTTCATATTTCTAGATTTTTATTTTTTATTGACATACTTTTATATATAGTTCTTTGGGCATTCTGCCTAAATAAACAAATCTCGTAACATTACATAACCACATTTTTTTAGGAAAACCTTGTGGCCCTTCAATTTTATAATTTCCGCCATTGGATAATTTGTTTGGAGTGATTAAACAAACCTTTATGGAATCATCTTGTGGCTTTTTATAAACTTTTAGTTTAACGGCATTACATTGATGCGATAATTTGTCTAATAACTTATCAGCACCTTGAACCATTTCTAAGGCTGATTTTGGTCCAAGCCAAAATTTTAATTTGATGTACCAGTTTCCTGATTCTTTTTTGAATGATAATTTTTTCATGTATTTTTTTGTTTTAAATATTATGATACAAAATTGCAGTAAAACAGAAAAAATTATACTATGTTGACAAGCTTGTCGTTTTTAAAATGTCTTTATATGGAGTTTCTGTTTATTAAATTGTAAAGTATTTTAAACGAACTAGCTCAATTAAAGAGAAAAAGTCTGCTAAAAAAAACAGAAATTTAACTTAGTTTAAATTGAAAATTTCCTAAGTAATTTATCCTAGAAAGTAAAGATTGGTTTAACGATATTCACATAATTAAATCTACATGCTTGTATTTATCTTATATTTAAACCAAATATTTTAACCACATGGCTCAAGAAAATTATAACCGCATGATACAATTAATTGATTCAGTCTTTTCAACGAGAAAAGACCTAAATCAAATAAAAGTAAATCAAAAAGTAATGAAAAAACTCGAACTAATTAGTCCGGCAACGCTTTCGGAATTGGCAGATGAAAATGGTCCGACTATTTGGGTTTTACTCATTCCTACAACTAAAAAAGTAATGGATGATTTTCTAAATAATACTATTTCTGAAAAAGAAATTTTAAGTAAAACAAAACCTGGTCAGAAATATGAATGTATATATTTATGCTCTGCAACAACCCTGCCAGAGTATCGTGGCAAAGGCGAAACAAAAAAAATATGCCTAAATAGCATTAAAGCTATTAGTAAAGATTACCCAATTCAAACACTGTATGTTTGGCCATTTACAAAACCAGGTGAAAAACTCGCAGAAAATATTGCGAACGAATGTAATTTAAAACTGTTAAAATTAAAACATGTAACTTAGTTTTTAAAGCAAAATCTTTATTTCCTGATAAACTATTTATAATAGTGGCTTTAAAAAAAATTGGGTTATTATTTAGATAATAAATATTGTATTTTTAATACCGCCAAATCATTTTGATAGATCACATTAAGGTAATTACTTTCAATGTTAAGTGCATTGGTAACAACCGATAGATAATCAACATAAGTAATTTCTTTTTGGTTGTAAGACTTTAAAGCCTGAGTGATAATTACTTTTGAGTTGGTTAAGGCCGTACTTTTGTAGAAGCGAATACTTCTTTGATACTTTAAGAACAAATTATATGCCTCTTTTAATTGCCCATCAAACAAGGTTTTGTTATAATTGTAATCCGATTGAGCAATCTGCGTTTTTATATCAGCTGCCTTTACTTTTGCACTGTTAGGATATATCCACAATGGAATATTTACCCCAAATGAAAAACCTTGCAATCTGTTGGCGGTTGTTAAAGTATAAGCTCCGGCTCCATAATCAGCGGGGCCAAAAATAGAAAGGTTCATATAACCAAATTGCAAATCTGGTAAATTATTATTTCTTTCAAGTACTTTAAACTTTTCACTAGCAATAACTTGTTCGTTAAGAAAGCTAAGGTAAGGGTGCTGTGTTAATCCATTACTGTCGATTAAAATTGTTAAAGGGTTTTGTGTCAAATCTTCAGGCACAGCATCAACTTCCTCATCGCAATTTAAAAGCGTTTGCAATTGAATATGATAAGTATTAATGTCTTCTTCATTTTCTAGGATTTGATTTTTGATTTCTAAAACCTTTGTTTCTGAAGCTGTTTTCTCCAATAAACTACCTCCTCCACTTTCATATTTAATTTTACCCGAGTTGGCAAAACTTTGATAAATGCTATCTTCCTTATGGAGTAAGTCTTGTATACTGAAATGGTACAATAATGAAAAGTACGCCGACTTAATTTGGAAAATTAAATCAGATTCAGTAGCAGCGAGTTTTAATTGTGAAGCTATAATGTAAGATTTTGCCAATGAATGGTGCGCTAAAAAAACAGTTGGAAAAGGGATGGTTTGCGTCAAGGTAAAATTGTTGTCTTTTTTATATAAAGAGTTAAACTGACCTTGTGCATACATTATATTTGCCTTTGGAATCTCGGTTGAACCTTTTTTAAATTGTTTTTGATAATCAATTTCGAGTTTCCCTGTTTTTATGTTTTCGTTATTTTTTAAACCATAATTGATACACTCTTGCAAGGTCATTACTTTGTGATTTAAATTTTGTGCGGTTACACTTAATCCTATAACCAAAAACATTGAAATTAATTTCAGATTCATAGTATAAATTTTATCAATTAAGATTCTAAATTAAAGATTTGTATTGAAAATTGATTGATTTAATTTGCGATTTTTTGAGCTAAATTGATGCGTTTATTTCCCGATACAACATTTGACATCCTTTTAATAACAATGCTTTCGGAGGGACTGTAACAAACTTTTGTCACAATGGTCATCAAGGTATTTGTGTGTAGAATTATGTGTTAGTATGATCAAAAATGCAAAATTTTTACCTGTTGATAAATTTAATTGTGTGCTATTGTGATGAGCTTAAAAAACATCAAAAAAAACACTTTCCATCACGAATTTAAGAAATATTTTGGATAAAAATAATAACATCAATAATTTCCCTTTTGCTGCAGCGAAATTTTTACTAGAAACAATGACTGCTTTTGAAAATGAAGTTTTGTCTAAACTACCAAATGCATATAAGAGTCGCGAGCAACTAATAAATGATATTGCAATTGTTCATGGAGAATTGCTTTTTATTCACCCGTTCCGCGAAGGAAATGGAAGAACCGCTCGTTTATTAGCAAACTTAATGTGTAGAAAAGCAGGTTATGATGGATTAATGTTTGAAAAAATAGGGAAGAAAGAATTTGAAAAATATGTTGCAGCAGTTCAGAGTTGCGCAAATAAAGATTACAAGAAAATGATTGAATTTATTACTTCTATTTTCCCAAGTTAAGTTCTATTTTTTTAAGCGCTAGTTCAGCAACGCTTAATGGGATTTCAATTCCTTCAATTTTAAATGAAGCAACCAAAGATTTAAGAATTTGTTCTCTTATTTTAGATTTTTTCGAACTCGATTTCGTACTATAAATATAATAAAAAGTGACGCTAAAAACAAGTTAATTTTTGTTGTGCCAACGGCTTGCGTATAACGACGGTTTACGGATTGGCGATGGTGGGGCATTTAAAAAAACGTCAGCCCAACATTTGCACAAATGCCCATTAGAATTACAAATGTTGAGTTTATAACTGTAGCCCCACTATTGCCAATACGAAGTTGGTGGCAGTTAATGTTTACCTGTCATTATTTCAACAGTTGATAGTTTTGAAAATGGTTTATTTAAGAAGTCCAATACTACTTCATTAAAAAGGTGAGGCTTTTGATATGAGCCAAAATGTGTCGAACCTGGCATTACAAATAAATTTGAATTTTCTATGTTGTAAAATAATTTCAAAGTATGTTCAAGTCTTATTGCATCTCTGTCGCCTGATATTAGAAGAACTGAACATTTTATTTTTTGTAAGTCTTTTTCTAAAATTCTAGGTTGGTAGGCTACAAGTTTATAAAGTCTTTTGGTGTTGAAGTCTTTTGTAACCTTTAAAGTGTCCATTACCATTTTATCAATCTCATCAAATACTGCTTTTTTTCCGGGAAATATTTTTGCCCCAAAAGTTACAAGTTTTGATATTTTTTTAGGATAATTGATTGCAAGCAATAATCCTAAAATCCTACCATCACTTTCTCCCGAGACAAATACACTATCAATTTTTAGTGAGTCAAGCAAAACGCTTATATCACTTGCCATTTGTGTATAGGTTAATTCCTTTGAAGCGGTATCAATTGAATTTCCGTGTCCTCTGCTGTCTATTGCAATAACTTTATAATTCTTTTTGAAATATTCAATTTTGCCTGAAGCATTTCTAATAGAACCACCATTTCCGTGTAGAAAGATTAAAGGTTTTCCTTCTCCATATATTTCATAGTAGAGTTTAATTCCATTTACCTGTTTGTAATCTCCTGCCTCTTTATTGTTGCCATACTTCGTAGCACTTTGTCCGTATATATTAGTAGCTGTAAGTGCTAATGCAAGAATGGATAAAATCGCCGTCTTTTTAAGTATCATATTTTAACTTTGTGAATTTTAGAGTGCCATTTTAATTGCCACCAAAGGTTTGCAGCCTTTCGATGTGCTGGTTTTACTTGCACAAAACTGTCTGCTACTACAAATATAAATTAAAAGCACTGAAGTGAATTGCAAATGTTTAGGAATAAATTTATACCGATTTAATAAACATTTGCAGCTTGCACAAAGCCCAGCATATTCGCAAGGGTGCTGTTACCGGTACGTGCCATTATATACTCACACTTAGCTTTAAGTGCCCACCGAGTCCTTCGTTGATAATTCTCATAAGTGTTGAAAGTCTAATGTCACTTGCATTATTTTCAATGCGTGAAATATAAGTTTTGGTCGTACCACATTTGTCTGCAAGTTGTTCTTGAGTCATACCTTGGTCTTTACGAAGCTCTTGTAGCATTACTCCAAGTTTGAAAGCTTCGAATCCTTCCTCGTAATTTTCTCTTGTCTTAGTGCCGCGCTTACCATATTGTTTGTCTAAGTGGTCTGCAAACGAGGTTAAATTTTTATTTGTCTTTTTCATTGAAGTATTGTTTTTTAAGTTTTTCTGCTAATTCAAGTTCATTTTGTGGTGTCTTCTGCGTTTTCTTTTGAAAGCCGTTAACTAATATAATGAGTTGTCCTTTATCAAAAAATGCAAAAACTCGATAAATGTCGGAACCTACTTCAACTCTAATTTCATAAAGTCCTGTTGAACCAGTTAAGTGTTTAAAATATTTCTCTGGAACACGATCAAGTGTTGAAATAACTTGTAAAGTCCAGTTGAATTTTTTCTTAACTTCTGGTTTTAATGATTCAAAGAAGTCGAGGTAATATTTTTTATAATAAAATATATTCCTTGTTAATTTTTTGTCCACGAAACAAAGTTAGCTAATTAGGTAACATATTCCAAATTTTTCTGAAAATATTTTTAGGATTCGTTTCTTTGGCATTACCGGTAACGTTTCCCGACTACGCGTCCGTTTTTGCTTGTCAAAGTTATGCATTTAAGCGTTAACACGCAAAAAATGGAGCGTAGTTGGTGTTAGTACTTGGCCTCCAAACACACTAGGGTAGTCTTATGATAGAATTGATTCAAGAACAAAAATGAGAAGGAGAGCTACAAAAAATATGTAACTAATTAGCGTCCATTTTTTAAAATCGAGCGCAAATCTGTCATAACCGTTTGTCTTTAGTCGTTTAAAAATAATTACTTGTATAACAATAACTATAGGAAGGCCTAAAATTGATAATGAAGGTTCTTCAAGCACCTTATTACAAATAAATTGCCATAGACCGGTCACAGGTCCGGGAAGAATAAACGTAAGAAATTTAAGGCTAAAATTAAATTTTTGTTCGCCTGTTGGAACAGTGGCAAGTTCCGCTTCAACTTTTTTTATATCGTCAACTGTTACAAAACTTTTAACATCTAAATTTCTTTTTTCAAGTTCTGCTTGCGCAGCTTTAATTGCGTCCTCTTGATATTCATGACGCTTTATTGTTAAAATTTCGGCAAGTTCTTTGTCCGAACGTTGCGACATTACTTCAGAAAAGTCTTTTATCATAATAAATGTTTTTGTCTACCGAGTCGTCCCGGCGGGTTAGTACTAACGGTTTCGGGGCTTGCCTTCGGTGGGTTAAAAAACCGTCAAACCGTCTACCAACCGAAAACTTAATTTAAAGATACAAAACTTTTTCTTTTTTTGCTTTACGAAAATAAAAGTCCCGCAGGGGGAAAAGCAAAGCAAAAAACTACTCGTCAACCCCGCTGAGGCAATTGCCCCGTGTTAGGTGCTGGGCATTAATTTTGTGTCAAATTGTCTTAAAGTTTTAAAAGAAGTCGTGATTTTTGCAAATAAAATGTTTTGGCACATCATTTGAAATAGTCAGTAAAAAATAACCAAATGAAAACTATCAAACTAGAACAAGAGTCCTCTAAGTCAGTGGAAATATTGCAAGGAGTCCTTAACATTTTAAAAAACGATAAAGATTCCCTTAGAAAATTTACGATTGATGTCATGAACATTAATTACGATTTTAAACAACATTCTGGAGTCTATAGCATCTTGAACTCTTCGCAAATAGAATGGTTGCACCAAATACATTTATTAAGAAAGTCAGACAAAGAATTTGATGCGAAATTTAAAATGATTGTCACATATTGCCTCGGTGTCGGCAGTTTACTTTGGATATTGTCTGAAGTACTTAACAAGTAAAATTGTCAGCATGGTTTTATCTTGATGTCGCATTGGCTTGCACCTAACGTTCCGCCGCTTGGCGAGGTTGCGAACTTCGTAACCGTTTATTTTCCACTAAGATAATATTTCTTGCGAAACGTAAACGTGAATTTATCACAAAATTCGCAATCTTGCCAAACGGCTGTTAGCGGTTGTTTTATTTTATGTTCCGTTTTATTTCTATTTTCATTTTTTCAAGCGTTGCATTACTAATCGCATCAGAAAAATGTCGATGAACATAAATGTTTTCGTGCTGATTTAATTCGCTTATAATCATTTCGGTTTTGTCTATTTCTGCTAATTTTCTGAATAATCCAGTTGCTCTATTTAAAAATTTAAAATCTTCAAGTAAACCCCAAGCTACGAATATTGTTTTTTCAAAGTCATTTAATAGCTTGTCCAATTCTATTAAGTGCTTTCTATTTTCTGCGGAAATTAAATATTCTAAAAAGATTTTGTTGTTCGTTTTTGCCATTCCAGTAGTTGGAAATCCAATAAGTTCAACAAATGAAATTTTGCTTGCCAAACTACTTTCAACATTTAGTTTAGAGAAAATTTTATGATAACGTTTTCCGTCTCCTTTATAATTTGGCAATAAAAAAGGATGATGAATATTGTAAGTTTTCCAAAAAGTTACTCCGTCAGTTAAATATTCAGTAACGTAATTAAACATTTCTTGAGTTTCCAAGTTAAATGCCCAATTTGGATCTCGTCCTACAAATAAAATTTGCGCATCCACAGGATTTGCTCCTTGGTAATTTCTTTTTGAATAAAGTTCATTTAGTATTTTTGACGGATGCTTTTCGAATATAGTTTTTTCCATTTTTAAAATGTCGTTATTTCTTTGAAAGTGTTGATTTCAATGCGGTTTCCAAAAATAACCGCTAACGGTTTGCAGCTACAAGAAGTTGGCGATTTTGGAGACGAAAACTGTCTGCCATCACCAAACTTGATACAAAGCACAAAGCTTCACTTGACCACTGAACCGCCAATTTCTTGTAGGTGCTGTTATACGCTAGCATTCTTTTTCAATTCAGCTACGGTTTGTTTTACTGCTTCTGCATTGCTTGTCGGTGTATAGTTAAAATGATTGTTAAATTTAGAACTGTCGAAATAATAATCTCTATCATACTGATAACGCATTTCATACATTTCTTTTAAAATTGGAACAAAAAGTCCAAGTGCTTTAATGCCCCAACCTGGTAAAACTTGCGATTTATTGCTTGTGTTCATTTCAGCAGCAAACAAATTGATCCATTCTTCTCCTGTTATTTTTTGATGGTCAGTTGGCAAGTTCCATATTTGATTGAATGTGTCTTTTGAATTTCCGAGCATAGCTGTCCCTTTTCCTAAGTCAGGTGTGTAACTGGTGCTATGAATAACTTTAGTGTTGCAAAACCATTGTGCCTTTTTTCCTTTTGCTAAATTATCATAAACCAGATTCATTAATAAACTCTTGTCTTTTACACCGCCAAAGAAATCGGCAGAACGAGCAATGATTGCATGTAAATTTCGTTTCTCTATACCGTCAAGAATGAGTTTGTCAACTTCTGCTCTTACTTCTCCTTTTTTACTTGTCGGGCTAATTGGCGAATTCTCTGTAATATGTTTTACATTGTCGCCACCAATTGCATACACATTGTCGAAGAATACAAGTTTAGCATGATGCTCCAAGCAAGCGTCAATAACGTTTTTAATCAGAGGCGGCCACATTTGTTGCCAGAGTTTTGTATTGTAGTCAAACCCAACCATAAGATATACAATTTCGCTACCTTGAACTGCTTTGAATACTTCGTCACGATTTGAAAGGTCAGCTTTAAATAGATTGTCTGTTGTGTTTACTTTTTTTGGATTGCGTCCTACAAGTCGGATGTCGGAAGTGTATGTCGGCAATGCTTTTGCAAGTTCAATACCTATTGCACCACCTGCTCCTAAAATTGTTTGTGTCATTGTCTTTTTTATTTTATTTTAAGTATTGTGTATTGTCGATTTCTGTTTTCTATGCTTGCGTATAACGGTTCTGGGCTTTGCGAAGAAGCGGGTTGCGGAACTCAAAATTGTCAAGGCAACACAAAATTTGATGCGTTGCAGAATGTTTAAATAACCTCGATGCCCGCTTTTTTGCAAAACCCATGTTAGCGGGTCGTGCTTTTCCTTGTTACTTCTTTATTTATTTGGTC
>Ga0209086_10004367_pt1 | contig 10503 bp, 7 predicted proteins | sample M_130207_XF_Meta_FD_187312 | JGI IMG/M metagenome (GOLD analysis project Ga0209086, IMG submission 187312) | Freshwater microbial communities from Lake Montjoie, Canada to study carbon cycling - M_130207_XF_MetaG (SPAdes) (version 2) | ecosystem: Environmental > Aquatic > Freshwater > Lake...
CACGGTCGGGATGATGTCCTCGAGGCGGTACAGCTCGGCCACGTTGGGCGTGAGCACGTACTCGGCCTCACGCAGCACGGTGAGCGACTGACCCTCCGCCTTGCCGCGCTCCGGGCGCTCCTGCACCCAGTCGCGCACGCGCAGCCACGATGCGTACCGCACGTCAATGCCACCCGAGCGGGCGCCCTCTACGTAGGGGCCCGGCTTGCGGTCGGCCGTAATGGCCACAACGATCACGCGGCCGTAGTCCTTCAACGCAGCCGCAGCGGTGCTGAGACGGGCCTCGATGTCGCCGCCAAAAGCCAGCGACGTCTGGATGGCGAGCGCCCACGCCTTGTCGCGCTCCTGCACCACGATGTCGATGACGTCGTCACCGGCGGGCGCGAACTCGCGCACCACGGTGTTCTCGACACCCGGAAGGTCTTCGTCGGTGAAGTCGCGCAGCAGTGCCGCGCGGTGCTCGGTGGTGGTGAGCGCCAGCACGGATGCCAGCACGTGGGTCCACTGCTCACGGGGCGTGAGCTGGGCGGCGAAGATGCGCGGGACGGGCATGGGTCTACCTCGGGGACGACGTGGTTGAGGAACGTCGGCAGGCTACCGGAGAACAAGGTCTTTTCAGGGAATTGATCAGGTGTCCTGGGGATCCACGTCAACGCCGATTCTCACTCCCGTGCGCGATCCGGATGAATCGAGCACCCGCCGGGTGGCGGCGATAAGGGTTGATGAGCGCGGCGCCTGCAGAAGTATGGCCCGGCGGGTGCGTCCCCTCAGCCGATGAAGTCGCGACGGACCACGCACGGTCATCTCGGGTTCGGCCATCGCGAGGTCTTCAGCCAGCGATTCGGCGACTTCCGCCACGCGGGTGGGCGAATCGCCCTCAATCACAATGCGCAGCAGGTGGCCGTGCGGCGGCATGCCCCGTGGCTCGCGCCGGGCGATCTCTCCCTCGATGAACTCCTCAACCGCGTGGCGCTCGGCCAGTTGCACCGCGCGGGCTGCGGGTTCCCATGCCTGCACCACCACGCGCGCCGGCTCACCCTTGCGGCGCCCGGCGCGCCCCGCAAGCTGCACGATGAGCGAGAACGCGCGCTCCTCAGCGCGGAAGTCGGCGTGCTGCAGCGCCGCGTCGGCATCGAGCACCGCCGCCACGGTCACCTCGGGCAGGTCGTGCCCCTTGGCCACCATCTGGGTGCCCAGCAGAATCGCGGCGCCGGGGGCGTTGAAGTCGGCAAGCAGGCCCACGATGCCGCCGCGCCGCGAGGCCGTGTCGGCATCCAGGCGCACCAGACGCGTATCGGGCACCACCGCGGCGAGGGCCTCTTCCAACGCCTGCGTTCCCGATCCCTGGCGGCCAACGTCAACCGACCTGCACGACGGGCATGCCGTGGGCTGGCTGCGCTCCAGCCCGCAGTGGTGGCACACCAGGCGCTCGGGCCCGCCATCGCGGTGCAGCACCATGGGCACGTCGCAGTCGGGGCACCGGGCAATCCATCCGCACTCGCGGCACAGCGTGGTGCGTGCGAAGCCGCGGCGATTGAGCAGCACGATGGCTTTCTCTCCCCGCTCCCCCGCCTCCTGCAGGGCCTTGGCCAGCGGACGCGAGATGGGGCCGGCGTGCTGCGTGCGCATATCCACCACCTGCACGGGAGGCAGGGTGGCGCCATCAGCGCGCTCCGCCAACGTGATGCGCTCGAGCGCATACCAGGCCTCCGGGCGCGGCGTCGCCGATCCGTACACCAGCGCCGCCCCCGCGTCGCTCGCGCGCTTGTAGGCCACCTGCCGGGCGTCGTAGCGCGGCGTGGAGTCCTGCTTGTACGACGAGTCGTGTTCCTCGTCCACCACCACCAGTCCGATGTTGCGCAGGGGCGCGAACACCGCGCTTCGGGCGCCCATCACCACGTCGGCCTCACCTGAGCGGATGCGGCGATCTTCGGCCGCCCGCTCCGCCGGGGCCAGCGCGGAGTGCCACACCGCCACGCGCTCTCCGAGACGCGCGCGCAGGCGGCCGAGAAACTGCGGGGTGAGCGCGATCTCGGGCACCAGCACCAGGCTCGACTTGCCACGCGCGCGCGCAGCCTCGATGGCGCGCAGGTACACCTCGGTCTTGCCCGATCCGGTCACCCCGTGCAGCAGCAGGGCGTCCACGCCGTCGGAGTCAATCGCAGCGGTGAGACGCGCAACGGCGACGGCCTGCCCATCGGTGAGCGTGGGCGGCGTGTCGGCCTCGGGCGCCGGGCCAAACCAGTTGAGGCCGCTGGCATCGGCACGCTCGGCCGTGAGCGTGATCTGGCCGTCGTCGGCCATGCGCTTGAGCGTGGGCATGGTGGTGCCGGCCACCCGCACCAGATCGGCCGCGGGCAGTTCGCCACCCAGGGCCACCAACTCGGCCAGCACCGCCGCGCGCCGACCGGTGGGCGCCTCGGCACCGGGCACTGGCCGCGCCACCATGCGCTCGCGCCCCTGACCCGTCGGTGAACCAAGCGTCCAGGTGCCATCGGGGCCGCGCCTGAGCGCCCCCTCCGACCCAGGTGGCAGCACCAACTTGAGGCACGTGCCAAGCGGGCTCAGCGTGCGCCGACCCACCCAGCGGGCGAGGTCGAGCAGATCCGTGGGCACCACGGGGGCATCCACCACGCCGGCCACCGGCTGCAGACGGCCCGCATGCGTGGCCGGTTCGCGGCTCATCACCACGCCCAGTACGGCGCGGGGGCCAAGGCGCACGGCCACCAGCGCCCCGGGCACCGCGGCCGCATCCAGCGCGGCGGGCACCGCGTAGTCCAGCGCCCCGTCCAGGGCGCGGGCAGCGACGAGGGGGACGACCTGCGCAGCCGTCCCCCCATCGCTCACATCAGTCGGCGAAGGCCTGGCCGATGTCGGTGTTCTCCCAGGTGAACTCGGGCTCAGTGCGGCCGAAGTGACCGAACGCAGCGGTCTTCTGGTAGATCGGGCGACGCAGGTCGAGGCTGTCGATCAGCGCCGCGGGGCGAAGGTCGAAGTTCTCGCTCACCCACTTGACGATCTCGTCAACCGGGCGCTTCTCGGTGCCGAAGGTCTGCACGTTGATCGACACGGGGTGCGCCACGCCGATGGCGTACGCCACCTGCACCTCGCAGCGGTCGGCCAGGCCCGCGGCAACCACGTTCTTGGCAACCCAGCGCGCGGCGTACGCAGCCGAGCGGTCCACCTTCGACGGGTCCTTGCCCGAAAAGGCGCCGCCACCGTGACGGGCCATGCCGCCGTAGGTGTCGACGATGATCTTGCGGCCGGTCAGGCCACAGTCGCCCATGGGGCCACCGATGACGAACTTGCCCGTGGGGTTGATGTACAGGCGGATGTCGGGGTTCCACACGCCGAACTCCTCCAGCACCGGCTGGATGACCCTGCGCGTGACGTCCTCGTGGATCATCTCCTGCGAGACGTCCTCGGAGTGCTGGCTGCTGATGACCACGGCATCAACGCCAACAGGGACGATGCCGTCGTACTTCACGCTCACCTGCGACTTGCCGTCGGGGCGGAGGTAGTCGAGGGCGCCTCGACGCTCCGCCGACAGACGCTCCACCAGACGGTGCGCGAGGATGATCGGCAGGGGCATGAGCACCGGGGTCTCGTTGCAGGCGAAGCCGAACATCAGCCCCTGGTCGCCGGCACCCTGCGAGTCGTACGGGTCCTCTTCCCCACCCGCGCGCTTCTCGTACGCGGTGGTCACACCCTGGCCGATGTCGGGGCTCTGCTTGTCGAGCGCCACCGAAATACCGCAGGTCTCGGCGTCGAAGCCGAAGCGGGAGTCGGTGTACCCGATGTGCGTGATGGTGTCGCGCACGATGCTCGGGATGTCGATGTTGGCGGAGGTGGTCACCTCGCCGGCAATCATCACCTGACCGGTCGTGATGAGGGTCTCGCAGGCCACGCGACCCATGGGGTCCTGCGCCAGGATGGCGTCGAGGACGCCATCGGAAATCTGGTCGGCGATCTTGTCGGGGTGACCCTCGGTAACCGACTCCGAGGTGAAGAGGTACTCGCTCATGCGGCTCCTTGCCTTGAATCCAGCGAGCGAGGTTATCAGCGCACCGGGCGGCCCGCGAAACGCCGCCCAGGGGCTACTTCTTCATCTCGACGAATACCTCAACCGTGGGGTTGGCACCCTGCGTTCCCCATGCCGCAACACCAGAGATGTGCGAGAGCATCTCGCGCTCCTTGGCGCCATCCTTGCCCTTGAATGCTCCGCCCTTCTCGAGCATGGGCATGGCCTGCGACACGTTGAGCCAGGCAAGGCCCGTCACCTGATCGGGCATGCCCTGTGTGGCGGCGACGAACGCGGCATTGCTGGCCAGCCCGGCACCCGTGCCGTTGAGCACGCTGCTCACGCCTGCGGCGCGGCTGCCGATAACGGCCAGGTCGCCCTTGACGCCCCACACGATGTCGCCGGTGCTGTTGACGGCCAGCTCGTGACCCTTCACGCCACCCAGATCAACCGGCTTGAAGCCCTTGGCGGCGGCGGCCTTCATCTTGTCCGACGGGCCGAACTGGCCAAGCACCAGCGGCAGGGCCTTCGACAGCGACGACAGCGTCTCCTCAGCCTGCGCCCCATCGGCCGTCTTCAGCGCCAGCGACACCGAGGGCGTGGGCTGTCCGCCGCCAACTACCACGGCGTGCTCGCCGCCGGTGAGGTTGCGCAGGTCGTCGCCATTCACGCCCAGCAGCACCGGAAGCTGACCGGTGATGGTGTCGATCTGCTTCTTCACCTCGGGCGATGCGGTCTCGCCGGCGGTGGTGATGGCGCGCGACACGGTGTCGGCAAGACGGTTGAAGCCGATGTACGCCACAGAGTCGGCGGGTGCCTGGCTGGTGAGCGTGGGCGTGAAGGCCTTCTGCGTGGCCGCGGCGGGTGCGTCAACGAGCACGGCCTTCATGCGCACACCGTTGGTCTCGGCGGTCAGCGACATGGCTGCGGCGCCCTTGATCTCGCCATTCACCAGATCGCCGGCCATGGGCAACAGATCAGATGCCGCCTTGCCCAGCTCGTCGATGTTCACGTACGCCATGGCGAAGACGTCCTTGGGCAGCAGCGACAGCGCGTTGTTGAAGCGGAATACGCCGGAGAGCGCCTGGTCGCCACCTGCGGCGTGGGTGTCGATTGCCTGCTTCACCACGGACTCGCTCGATCCGATGATGAGCGCCTCGGGGGCAACCGCAACGTGCATGCCGCCCGTGGGGTCGTTGTACAGCGTTGCGCCGTTGTAGTCGCCGGCGGCCTTGAGCCCACCATTTGTGGGGTCGGCCAGCAGGGCCTTCACCTGATCGGCCTTCCCCGATGCCACCTGCAGCACGGCAAGAATGGGCTGATCGGCTGCCGTGGCGAGCGCACGGCCTGCGGCACCGGCCGGGTCGACCAGTGCGCCCTTGGTCACCTCGGCGGCGTCAGGCACCTTGGTGGTGGCAAGTGCAGCGGCCTCGCCCAGAAGCGGCTGCAGATCCTTCTGCCACGAGACGCCCGCGCGCGACAGTTCCTTGTTGATCTCGGCCTGCATGGTGTCGTACTCGGGGAAGTACTTGGCCAGCGTGGTGAGCTGGCTCCACTGCGGGCCGGCGGTGTCGGTGGACACCTGCACGTACAGCGGGCTCGACGCCGGGATGTACCCGGCAACCGATGCGGCGGCCGAACCGGCCGATGCCGTATCGCCACAACCCGACAGCACGACAGCCCCTCCGCTGATACCGACAACCGCGAGTGCGGCGACGGGAACCATGAAGCGCCTGCGAAGGCGGGGGCGAGTGGGCGTGCTCATTCGGGCGAAACCTCCGGGCGTCAGCGGGACATGAGGAGGGTATCCCCACAGGCGGTGACGACAATGGCGCGCCGGTAAAGGCTCGGTTAGGGATTCACCGCTCGGATGCAGGCGCGCGTGACATCAAAACGCGTAGGCACTCGGCCGGCGACCGGCCATCGAAGGCGGCGGCAGCCACCTGTTCGCTGATGGGAAGCTCAACCCCCACGCCCTCGGCACGGGCGAGCAGCGCACGCACGGTGGCAAGCCCCTCAACCGTCTGGCCGATCTGGGCCTCCACCACATCGGCCGGTGTGCCGAGGGCGATCATCTCGCCCGCCCTGCGGTTACGGCTGTGGCGGCTGGTGCAGGTGGCGATGAGGTCGCCCATGCCGGCGAGACCCCGGAAGGTGGCGTCGCTGCAGCCCGAGTGGGCACCCAGGCGGCTCATCTCGGCAAGGCCGCGGGTGATGAGCGCGGCCTTCGCGTTGTCGCCGAACCCGAGACCGTCAGACATGCCAGCGGCCAGCGCGATGACGTTCTTCGCGGCACCACACAGCTCCACACCCGTCAGATCGTCATTCACGTACACCCGAAATGCCTGACCCGACACCGCGGCCTGCACCTGCTCTGACAGCGCCAGATCACCCGACACCACTGCGGCCGCCGGCTGGCCAGCGGCGATCTCTTCAGCATGATTGGGACCCGACAGCACCGCGAATGGAACGTCGGGGCCAAGCGCATCGCGCCACACCTCCGACAGCAGGCGACCGGTACCGGGTTCGAGCCCCTTGGTGAGTGACACCACGCCGGCCCCCGCGGGCAGCGCAGCGGCAACGCGCGGTGCCTCATCTCCCACTGCGCGCGACGGCAGGGCGATCACCACAACATCGGCCCCATCGAGCCACCCGGGGTCGGCCGAGTGAGTCACAGCAACCTGCTCAGGCAGCTCGATGGCCCCGAGGTGCACCTCGTCCCGGCGAGTGGCCGCCAGCCGATCGGCCTGCGCCGCCGTGTGACACACAAGGCGCACATCAGACCCGGCGAGCGACGCGACCCGGGCAAACGTGCACCCCCACGCACCGGCGCCGATGACCACCATGTGGCTCACCTGCGGCTCCTCACCTCGATGTCCACCGGCACGCCCGCCAGGTCGAAGCGGTCGCGCAGGCGGTTCTCGAGCCAGAACCCGTAGTCGCGCGTCATCAGCACGCGGTCGTTCACCTCGAGGCGGAACACCGGCGGGTTGGTGCCGGTCTGCACCAGAAAGCGCATCGAAAGGCGTCGCTTGCCGTCACGCGGCCCCGGGCGCTCCTCGGCCAGCTCGCGAATCGCCTCGTTGAGCTTCTTGGTCGAGAGGCGCTGGCGGCTCTTGGCGTGCAGGGCAAGGGCTGCCGGCAGGATCTTGTCGATGCCCTCGCCCGTCTTGGCCGACACCGCCACGATGGGCGGGTGCTGACGGCTCTTGCGTCGCACACGGCCGCGCAGGTCAATCAGGTCGGGCTGCGCCAGGTCCCATTTGTTGAGCACCAGCAGGGTTGCGCAGTGCGAATGGGCGGCCTGATCGCACGCGGCAAGGTCGGCCTCGGTGATGCCCTCGGTGGCGTCGGCCACCACAATGGCCACGTCGGCGCGCTCGGCGCTGTCGATGGCGCGCAGCTGGCTGTACTGCTCAATACGTAGACGCATGCGACCACGGCGGCGCAGACCGGCAGTGTCGATGAGCACCACCTCATGGCCGTCCCACTCGACGATGGTGTCGACCGGGTCGCGCGTGGTGCCGGGCACGTCGTGCACGATCATGCGCGGCTCGCCGAGGATTGCGTTGAGGATTGAGCTCTTGCCCACATTCGGGCGGCCCATGATGCAGAAGGCGGGCATGCGCTCGAGCGACGGGTCGTCGTCGCTCTCCACCGGCTCGGGAAGGCTCTCAACCAGCAGGTCGAGGAAGTCGCCGATGCTGCGTCCGTGCAGTGCCGATACGGTCGCCACCGGGCCGAGGCCGAGGCCCCACAGCTCCTGCGCCCGCATCTCCGACTCGGCGTTGTCGCATTTGTTGGCCACCACGATGATGGGCCGGTGCGACCGGCGAAGGCGCTCGGCAACCTCAAGATCGCCCGCGGTGGCGCCTGCGGCGGCGTCAACCACGAACAGGATGATGTCGGCCTCGTCGATTGCGCGGATCGCCTGAGCCGAGATCTCCCTGGCCATCACCGACTCGTCGGCATCGTCGATGCCGCCGGTGTCGAGAATCTGGAACTGGCGGCCATTCCACTCGGCCCCGCCCTGGCGGCGGTCGCGGGTGACGCCGGCCATCGAGTCGACCACGGCCTCCCGGCGCCCGGTGAGGCGGTTGAACAATGTGGACTTGCCCACGTTCGGGTAGCCCACCACGGCCACCACGGGCTGGTCGGCGGCCACCGTGCTGCCGCGCGCGGCATGGCGCTCACGACCGCGTGGGCGGTCGGGCATACCCGGGCGCGATGCCTTGGGCTTGGGTGCCTCGTCCGCCATCAGTCGTGCTCCAGTGTGGGTGTGCCGTGGTTCACCACTTGTGGCGGGCCGCCAGCAAGTGGAACGAGATCGGCAATGGCCTGCATCATGCGCTCGGTCAGCTCTGCCGCACGGGCACCCTTCGTGCCCTCGGCCAGACCTTCCTTCGACACCGGGTCGCCAAACACCACCCGCACCGGGCCGTACTTGAACTGGCTTCCCCAGATTGCCGCAGGGATGATGGTGACACCTTCGTCAAGCCCCATGGAGCCAGCACCGGGAAATGCTGCCCGAAGCAGGCCGTCGCGCGATCGCGTGCCCTCGGGGAACATCAGCACGCTCTCGCCACGCGCAAGCAGGTCGCGGGCCACACGCACGGCGTTGCGGTCTGCCCCACCCCGCACCACGGGGAACGCGCCAAGCGACGAGATGATCCACGCGCCCTTGCGGCTTTCGAACAACTCGGCCTTGGCCATGTAGAACGACTTGCGCGGCCGCGCGGCCCAGCCGAGGAGCGGCGGGTCGAGGTTCGACAGGTGGTTGCTCACGATCAGCACGCTGCCCGTGCGGGGCACTTTCTTCCGGTTCTTCACGCGCATGCGGTACACGGTGCGGAACACGACGGTCATCAGCTCGGCACAGATCCACCAGAACCAGATCCTCAGCCTGATGTCATCTGCCGGACTCTTCTCGGGCTCGCTCATCCCCGTGCCTCCTGCGCCATGCCGGCAATGCGGGCCACCACCTGCTCGATGCCCATGCCGGTGGTATCCACGATCTCCGCGCCATCGGCCACCACAAGCGGGCTTGCCGCCCGTGATGAGTCCGCGTGGTCGCGACGCTCAACATCATCGCGGATGGCGCGCAGGTCAACCTTCTCGCCGCGTGCCACCAACTCGGCGTGGCGGCGCCTGGCGCGCTCATCCACCGATGCGGTGAGGAATACCTTCACCTCGGCATCGGGGCACACCACACTGCCGATGTCGCGACCGTCGCTCACCCAGTCGCCCGTGCCCATGATGTCGCGCTGGCGCGCCACCATCTCGGCCCGCACGTCGGGGTGGGCGGCAACCTCAGACACACTCGCGGTGACGTCGGCCTCGCGGATGGCCATGGTCACGTCATCGCCGGCGATGAATACGCGAAGGCCTGCGCGGCCGTGCTCGAGCGTCACAGGGTGCTCGCGCGCCAGCTCGGCAAGCGCCGGGCCGTCGGACACGTCCACGCCGGTACGCATGGCCAGCAGCGTGAGTGCCCGGTACATCGCACCGGTGTCCACGTAGCCCACGCCCATGGCGTCAGCCACGGCCCGTGCCACGGTGCTCTTGCCCGCCCCTGCAGGCCCATCAATGGCGACGATCACGCGACCTCCGCGCCAAGCGACGCCATGTCGTCGGCAAACGTGGGGTACGACACCGCAGATGCCTCGAAGCCGTGCACCGTCACCCCGCCGGTGCTGGCCATCCCGGCAAGCGCACCCAGCATGGCCAGGCGGTGGTCGCCGTCACTCTGTACTTCGCCACCTGGGAACGACGGCGCGCCGGTCACCACAAAGCCGTCGTCGCGCTCGTCGGCGGTCGCGCCCACTGCACGCAGCAGGCGAACCACGGTGGCCACGCGGTCGCTCTCCTTCACCCGCAGCTCAGCGGCGCCGCTCACGGTGGTGGTGCCGGCAGCCAGGGCGCCGAGCAGGCCCACCAGCGGCAACTCGTCCACCATCGAGGGCACCTCGTCGGCGGTCACCTGCGTGGCCTGCAGCGTTCCCGCACGGCGCACCACGATGTCGCCGCAGGGCTCGCCCGCCACGTCAGGCTGCGCCTCAACCCGCACATCGGCACCCATACGCTCGAGCACGGCAAGCAGGCCGGTGCGCCCGGGGTTGAGGTTGACGCCTGTCACCCGCACCTCGGGGTCGCCGCGCAGCACGCCCGCAACGATTCCGTAGGCCGCCGACGAGAAGTCGCCGGGCACCCGGATGTCGGGCAGCGACATGCCGGCAATCGGGCCACGCACCCCCACCATGCCGTCGCGGCGCAGCAACTCCACGCCCGCGGCCTGGAGCATGCGCTCGGTGTGATCGCGCGACAGCACCGGCTCGCGCACCCAGGTCTCACCCTCGGCGTTCAGCCCGGCCAGCAGCACGCAGCTCTTCACCTGGGCGCTCGCCACCGGCAGGTCGTGCACCACGCCGGTCAGCGGCCGCCCGGTGTGCACCACAAGCGGGGGCGTACCGGCGTCGGTCGGC
>Ga0209086_10004370_pt1 | contig 10503 bp, 14 predicted proteins | sample M_130207_XF_Meta_FD_187312 | JGI IMG/M metagenome (GOLD analysis project Ga0209086, IMG submission 187312) | Freshwater microbial communities from Lake Montjoie, Canada to study carbon cycling - M_130207_XF_MetaG (SPAdes) (version 2) | ecosystem: Environmental > Aquatic > Freshwater > Lake...
TCGCTACGCTCCGGCCTCCCTGCGTCCCGCACCTCCAGCCGGGGAAACCGAACAACGAACAACAAACAACGAAGGGGACATTCTCTCGTGAGTTAACAAGGGGACATTTCTAAAGAGTTTTGACACAGATTGTTTTGCGGGCTTTTAGCCGCTTGCCTGGGTCGGGCGCTAGTGACAGGTTGTGCATCCACCCTCCCCCATCCAATAAACCCTCCAAATAACGGTATAATAACTTGAATCCACAGCTTGGGCTTCGGCTCAGGCTCCAGATTCAGGGAGGGGTGTTTGTTGGGGGCTAAGGCTTCTGGCAAACATCCCTCCCCCCTGCCATCTTCGATATTGGGGACGTTTTAGCTATCTCAACCTCAACCCAAACAAATACAAAAAGAAAGGAAACACAATGATCACACTCGAAGCCAACTACAGCAAAAAGATCGGTTTACCCGGTTATTCCAGCCATCAGTTCAGCGTCACCCTCAAGTCCGAACTCTCCGACATCAGCCAGGCAGAACAGGAATCAGCCAGGCTCTATGACGTGCTCCAAAACAGCGTGGACAGCAATATCCAGCAAATCGGGTTTTTGCCAGGTGAATCCAAACCCAACGGCAACGGCAACGGTCATCACAAACCTGAAGCCGACAAATGGGCCTGCTCTGACAAACAGCGGGATTTGATCCTGAAAATCACCGACGAACACAAGCTCGACAAGACCAAGGTCGATCAATTGGCCCAGGACAGGTTCGGCAAAGGCGTCAAAGCCCTCAACAAGCTTGAAGCCTCCGGTCTGATTGAGGAATTGTTGGAGCAGACGGGCCAATCAAAACCCCGCAATCAGAGGTTCCAGAAAGCCGGAGGTGCCAGATGATTGCTGTAACGGACAATGGCGTGGGTTCGAAAGAGCCCGCGTCCATTAATATATTGCAAAAAACCGTCTCTGCTTCCCGGCTCAACTGCTGGCTCTCGTGTAGATTGAAATTCTACTTCCGGTACGTCCTCAAGATCACCAAACCCAAGACTGCTGCTCTACATTACGGGTCAGTGGTTCATCTCGTATTGCAGCAGTGGAACATGGCGAGGTGGCGGAAGCAGCCCTTCGACATCAGCAAACTCAAGGCTGTGTTCGACTTGGGCTGGGCGGATCAAAGCCAGATTGATTGGGATGGTGAAGAGGCAGACCAGAAGACCTCGGCATGGGCTGTTTTGGAGAAATACTTCACAGACACGCCTATCAGAGCCAATGAGATGCCCGAAGCCGTTGAAGTCAGCATAGAGGCGGATCTGTCAAAACACGGTCTGCCTACATTAATCGGGGTTCTGGATCTGGTTCGCAGTGGTGGCAGGATCGTGGACTTCAAATCAGCCGCAAAAACACCGGACTCTGACATGGCTCTACATCAAAATGGCGTTCAACTCGATTGCTATTCCATTTTGTATAGGGAAGGGACTGGTAAACGGGAGATGGGGCGAGAACTGCATCATCTCATCAAGACCAAAGTCCCGAAAGTAGTCATTACAGAAACCGGTCCCATGCTCGAATATCAACATAATCGGCTGTTCAGGCTCATGGAGGATTACGTTGAGGGCTTGGACAGGGGTGATTTCATTCCTGCACCGGGCTTTGGCTGCATGGGGTGTGAATATATAGGAAACTGCAAACAATGGAGTTAACTATGCACGAACACCACATTGACGACATGGTGCGGAGGCTAAAACCCATCATCAAAGATCCGCTCAAGGCCAAATCTATTCTAAAACGCTATTGGAAAACTAGAATAGCCTTGGTCTGGATGATTGAGGACGTGCACAGGACCGCCAATGAACGTGGGGTGGCTCTGACCAACCCAGAAGCCATTGACGTGCTCCAAACGCTCCTAAATCAGCACAACGCTCAATACGGCATTAAGTGGGAGGATCTGACCGCCCACATCGAAGACCGCGTATTGGGCCGGAAACTGACCAGGACTCAACTCAACCGCTTCGTGAAACGGGATATTTTGACCGTTCAGAAGTAAAACCAAAATCAACCTATAGAGCCGGAGGCCAAGTGCTTCCGGCTCTTTTTATATGAAAGGATCACTATGCCAAACTGGTGCAACAACGAATTGCGGGTATCAGGACCGGCAGAAGACATCGCCAGGTTCAAGCAACAGGCCCAAGGTCACAACCCCTGGAACAGACCAGCCAAAGATGAAAAACCCTCCATTCTCAACTTCCACAGCCTCGTCCCCATCCCCGAACACGTGCTGAAAGCCGGATATGCTAGCGCCGGCCATGATTGGGAAGTGAAACATTGGGGTGCTCGCTGGGGTGCATGTGCTGTGGAACTCGTGGATGAAGGCGTAGAATACATTTGCTACCACTTCGACACGGTATGGAGTCCGGCTGTTCCCTTCGTCAAAAACCTCTGCAAACAATGGCCATCTTTAACCTTTATCCTGGATTACGACGAGCCGGGTGAAGGCTATAAAGGCATCTGCAAAGGCCATGGAGAAAACTTCGAAAACCACAGAATTGAATATTAACCATGAAAAGCTACGCCCCTCAAGAAATCAAAGTCGTCTGTGTCCGGGAATGTGTGGGTTCTGAAATTGTGGATACGCCCGAACAAGCCGTCAAATACTGGCACAATAACATCCCTCAAGCTCAGTGGTATGATCCGATGAAGGAGGCGTTTGTGGTGTTTTTGCTCAATACCAGGAAACGTATCCTCGGACATAACCTCGTAGCTCTGGGGAGTCTGGATACCTGCCCTGTTTCGCCCCTTCAAGTCTTCAGGCCAGCCATTACGGTTTCAGCGGCTAGTCTGATTCTGGCACACAATCACCCTTCGCTAGACCCAGGAGCTAGTGAATCGGATATCAAAGTGACTCGGGATCTGATCAGGGCCGGTCAACTGCTCAAGATCGAGATTACCGACCACATTATCATCGGCGGCCAGGACAAGTTCACATCACTCCGGGCTAGCGGGTATTTCAGCTACTGAGGTCATCGCCCTCATCTTCAATTGCCGGAAGTGCCATGAGCTTCCGGCTTTCTATTTATACAAAATGGCATCCATCCTCGGCCCTCAAGGCGTCAAACCCGAGATGCAATTCCGCTGCATGGATTGCGGCGACATCATCACGGGTCATGACGTTATTCACCGTATTCAGGATCTCTACCTCGTCAGCGTTCCCAAGGATCAAAAACCGACCCCTGAGAACATTCGTGTCCGCTGCGAATGCTGTCACGACGATTACCGCGAAAAACACTGTCATTGCGACGATTAACCATCAACCAAAAGGAAAACAATACAAACACTCACAGAACTCCCCACAACAACGCTCTACTATAAGGAAGGCAGTTCAGACAAAGTTTACCAGTGTGCCATCGAGCAGGCCGGTGAACGCTTTGTCGTCAACTTCGCTTACGGACGCAGAGGCTCGACCATGAACACCGGCACCAAGACCAATGTGCCTGTGGATTTTGACTCCGCTAACCGCATCTTTGACAAGCTCGTGAAGGAAAAGCGGGCAAAAGGCTATGCCGAAGGCCAGGATGCAACCCCGTATTAGCAAAGTGACCAGCAACCCTCAGGCATTCTCCCCCAGCTTCTGAACAGCATTGACGAAGAACAGGTGCTCAAGCTCATTCAGGACGACAATTACTGTATGCAGGAAAAGCACGATGGCCGGCGTCTCATCATCCAAAAACGGGGTCAGGACATCATCGGCATCAACAAAAAGGGCAATACGGTTGGTCTGGCGCTTCCCTTGTTCAATATAGTGAAGGGTTTTGATGCGGATGTGACCATTGACGGTGAGGCTATCGGTGACAATCTGTTCGCCTTCGATCTGCTTGAACTGGATGGCGTGGATGTTCGTTCCTGGCCCTATCGCGAACGTTTGGCGGCTCTGATGAACCTGCTGTTCTCGGTTCAGCAGCGGGTCATCAAGCTCGTGGAAACGGCCTTTACGCCTAGTCAAAAGCTGGCTCTGTTGAAAGACCTGAAAGCCGGTAAACGCGAGGGTATCGTGTTTAAGCAAGTGTTTTCACCCTACACACCTGGCAGACCCAATTCAGGCGGCAATCAGCTCAAGCACAAGTTTGTCGCTACGCTGAGTGCCGTCGTTGCCAAGGTCAATGCCAAGCGCAGCGTCGAATTGCAGTTGATCGGTCAAGACGGCTGGGTCAAGTGCGGCAACGTCACAATTCCAGCCAATCATAGTATTCCAACAGCCGGTCAGGTAGTCGAAATTCGCTATCTTTACTGTTTTGTAGAGAGCGGCGTGTTGTTCCAGCCCGTTTACCTCGGGTCCAGAGATGACGTGGATGACACCGAATGCCTGACCAGCCAGCTCAAGTTCAAGCCCACCGACGAAGAATAAGACTCTCGCCAATTGGCGAGGGTCCATCCAACTGGCCGGCTGCATCTATATAGATGTGGCCGGCCTTCATAACTATAGAAAGGAAAATCACATGAATACAGTCACACTCCCGGCCCAGGACCTTAAACTAGCCCTGCCCGGCCTCTCCAAAGTCGTCTCCCGCAAATCTACGCTGCCAGTCCTCCAATCCGTCAGGCTCACCCGCACTCAATCTGGTACCGTTACATTGCAAGCCACTGACCTCGACACGTTCGTTTCATATAATCTCGAACACTCGCAACCCGGTGAACCCCTGGACATCCTGCTCCCCTTTGAGCCTTTGAAAAGCTCAGGGAAAGGCAGTGATGTCGTCGTTGTCCCCGAACCCAAGCTCAAGGCCAGGCTCAAGTATCAAGTCTCAGGCTCAAGTCTCGAACAATCCGTCAATACACTCCCACCTGAAGAGTTCCCGCCCACTCCCAAAGTCACCGAGCCTTCCTGCAAAATGCCGGAGAACTTCGGTGAAACTTTGAGACAAGCCTTCGAAACCAGCTCTACCGATGAATCCCGCTACGTTCTCCAAGGCGCGTATCTGGATGTCAAAGAACCGAAGTGCCACACCATCGTCTCAACCAACGGTCGCTGTCTCTTCGCTGCCAACACGTTCAAGTTCGACCTGAAAGAATCCGTCAACCTCTCCCGCCAAAAGTTCCTGGAGTGGAATGGATTTCTTGTAGGTGAATGCGAGATGGCGGTGAAGATGGACAAGAGCGGTTCGGGTTGGGTTAAACTCACCACACCGCGCTGGGAATGTGTCGTGAAGCAGATTGACGGTCAGTTCCCTAATTGGCGTCAAGTCGTGCCTCAAGATACTGAGACGTGGACCAAAGTGATGTTGAGCGAAGCGGCGATTAAACAGATGCTCAACCTCAGTTTCAAGCTCCCCGGCGATGATAATGAAAACCGGACCTTGCAGCTTCGGGTTGGTAATGAACTGCATCTCGAAGGCAAAAACAAGGACGACAAGGAATTCACGTCCGCTGAGATTGCTGATGTTAAAATCACCGGCTCGCCCATCACCACTGCGCTAAACCGTGAATATCTGCAAACGGCTCTTCGCTGTGGATTAAACGAGATTCGAATTCATACAGAAATGGATCCGATGCTGTTCCTCAAACCTGGCAAACGTATGGTAGTGATGCCGGTGAGACTGAATGGGCCAGCAACTCAATCAGTGCCGACCAAACCTGCAGCGCCTCAAACCGTAACAACCATAACCGCGCCCAAGCCTGAAACTGAAGCGCCCATTGAAAGGAAACCTGAAATGGCAAAATCAACCGCCAAGACCGAAGCCCCGAAACAAGCACCGTCCACCTCACTGCTCGACCAAATCGAACAGGTCAAAGAATTAGCCAAAAATCTGGTACGTGATTTGACGGGTTTGACCGATGCCGTAAAGCAGGCGGAGAAGGATAAGCGCGTAAACGAGAAAGAATTGGATAACGCTCGCGCCGTTCTTAAGAAGCTGCAGCAAGTTCAAATCTGACCCCAACCCTAACCTGAAGCGTCGGATATCTTTATTGATGTCCGGCGCTTTTATCTGAAAGGAACCCAATGGATGAAAAGACGTTCAACAAAACCATTGGATACGCCATCGCCATCATCATGGGCTATCACATCATCGGCATCATCATTCCGATGCTGACCTGGGGCGTGATTGGATTGATGGTGTTTCGCATCTATCAAGAAGTTCAAAAATACAAAAAATAAAAGGAAAAACTATGGCTCACAATCTACTCATTCAAAATGGTCAGGCTTCAATGTTTTATATCAACGAAGTTCCCTGGCATGGTCTGGGCGTTAAACTCAATCAACCTGCTACAGCACAGGAAGCAATTCAAGCTGCTGGACTGGATTGGAGGGTAAAAAAATTGCCTCTCTTCGCCGGCTCAAAACGCATCCCAGTTCTAGACAAGTTCGCCATCATCCGCAAAACCGTTGATTTGGTTCAGAAAACCGATCCTGTGCTTGGTGTGGTGGGCAAGGAATACACACCACTCCAAAATAGTCAGGCGTTTTCGTTTTTCGACCCTATTGTTGGTCAAGACGCCGCCATTTATCATACTGCGGGCGTTCTTGGTCAGGGAGAGAGGGTGTGGATTCTGGCTAAGCTCCCCGGGCATATTAGGGTAGTGGGCGATGACATTACGGAAAAATATCTGCTTCTCTCCAACTCACACGACGGCAAAAGTTCGGTTCAAATCAAGTTCACGCCAGTCAGAGTCGTGTGCCAGAATACCCTGACGCTCGCGCTCAATGATGGGGCTGCTTATCGCGTCACCCACCACGCCGACATCCACCAGAAGTTGAAACAGGCTCATGAAATGTTGGGCATCATCAACTCCAAGTTCGATGGACTGGAGCAATCGTTCCAGGCTATGAGCAGGGTCAAGATGAACAGTAATCGAATCGCTGAATACTTGGCTACGGTGTATCCCGACTCAAGTGAACCGGATAAACAGGTCTTGGTTGAGCGGGATCGTAGCTGGTCCGAATACTTCTTTGATCAGGGTAGGGGGAATCGGATGCCTGGGGTTGCTGGTAGTCTGTGGGCTGCTTTCAATGGCGTTACTGAATGGCAGGATCATCGCAAATCTAGGCAGAACGAGAATCAGCGGCTTTCGTCGGGTTGGTTTGGGGAGACGGCAAGAATCAAGTCTAGGGCATTCGGTGTGGCTCAGGATAAAACGCTGGTGTGGAATTGATTGGCAACGAAACCGCTATGTCATTTTGGTAGCCTGCATTCAAAATCAGGTCATGTCTGAATCGCTGCTGGAACTGAACTGAAAATCACAAAAGGATTCGGGCTAAAGCTTGAATCCTTTTTTTAGTTATTTGATTGGCTTTGAGATTTGTAAAAAACGTCCACGATATAGGGCTTCGCTGTGACGTTCCATACGCTCAAGGCAAGCATCAGGAGGCATGGAATGGGGTACGGTTGCTGGATGGAGATGTGTTGGCTGCATAATTATTTGGGCGTCATTGTGGTCCGATCCACTGAATTTGTGTCTTCCTGTATCGACCTGCTGATGACCACAGCGTTGTAAAGAAGTGGCCGAGAACCGTCCGAACCGTCCGAACTTTACAGAGACAAAAAAGCGTCAGGCAGCATTAACCACCTGACGCTCTGGTTGTTGCTCCATCAAACCAGCGTCACATGCTTAAATCCGCGCAAAGCCCGGCCGTCACGCTTGATGTCATTGCGGCGGGTGACATTTAATTGCCCCGCTAAGAGGTCAGGTAAGCGGGTCTGGAACGTATGCGCAGCCACCGGTTTCCAGTTTTTTTCCTGACAGATCCGGTGATAGCCCAACAGCAATTCATCTGTGGTCACGTCGAGGCCATCTTTCTTCTGGAGATGCCCCGCCACGAACTCCGCAACGTTGTCCGAGTCAGCCAGCAAACACTCAATCCGCTTTCGCTGGTCTTCTGTGAGCGTGAGACGACCTTTGGATTCCATCTCACGGCGATACATCATAGCCCCTTCAATGAGCCAGTTCAAAATGCCCGAACCCTCTGTCGCAACGAGATGGCCGGCGAAGTCAGCGATGGGCTTCTCAGGTTTAGGGCAATTGAAGTCCGCGATCAATAGGCGGCGACTCCAGGCTTCACGGTCGCCATCAATTGAGACTTGCAACCTATTGTTCGACACGATGATGCAGTGATAATCACCCCGCAATGTCTGCTTGTCGGGGTTGAACTTGATCTCCGACTGCATCAAATCACCCCCGACCAAGCTTTTGAGCAACTGGGCACCACTTACGGTCAGCGTATCACCGGGCACGTCCTTGCCAACGAGCAGGCGTTTCCCCAGGTATGCGCTCGTTTCAAAGCGGCTACCGAGATGGGCGGTCCGGAGGTGGGCGACGTTATGCTCCCCGATGATTTTCTCTATGATGCTGACCAGTGTTGATTTTCCACCCCCTGCCGTGCCGCGAACCAGCAAGATCCCGTGGCAGGTATTGGGACCGAGTAGGATCGACCCGCAATACTTCTGGATCAGCTCGCTGTCATTTTTATCCAGCGCAGCGGCCAGATACTTTGTAAAAGCCGGGCACTTGGCGCTGGGGTTGTGCTCGATCTCGCTGCTGTGCTGGAACATGTACTTTGGCGCATGATCGAGTAGCTTGGGGGTTTTACCATTCATGTCGAGCACCCCATTGCGGACATGGACAAGCCCCTTGGTTTCAACCAGATCGACTTCTGCGTCATGTGGGCGCATCATTTTGCAGATCGAATTCAGCTTTCCGGTCGTGAGGCGGTTCACTGCGTCCCGGTGATCGTACTCTTCGCCCAATTCCAGCAGCAGGTCATCAAGGTGGCGAACCGCTTCCACGTCATGAATTGGCGACCACAATCCGCGCTGCTGGTCAAAGCGCTTGTAGACCTTGACCTTTGTGTCGAATTTGATGGTGTGCCTGGCCGCGCATTTGGCTGCCACGGCACGCTCGTTGATGATTACATTGCTGCCGGCCGTGATGAAAGGCGATCCGTACCGCTTGAAAACGGGGTCCTTCTTGATCGTCGAATTGTCTGCCGCTTCAGTTTCGTTAGTTTTATTTTTCATATTTAATTTTATGGGTTTATTTTTTCTGCTAAACCGATTGAACGCCTTGGAAACCGTCTGGCGAATCAACGGTAATAATTAACTGTCATCCATTTAACAATAATCCAACCGTCGTTTCACTATCATGCCGCAATACTTTTCGGCTTTATATTCTTTGAAAATTCACCAGCACCGGCCTTTTTTACGAACTCTGCGATTGCTTCTTCCGTCAGGTATAGGCGTCCATAGATGTTTATCACCTGGAGCATTCCTTTTTTCCGCCAGCGCCACCCTGTTGTATTGGTGACACCCATTTCGTTGAGCCATTTGCTGAGGCTAACGAGCTTGTTTTTATTTCCTTCGTTCATACTTTTTTTACTGCGCTTGATCGTCAAGCGCGAGTCAAAATAACACCAAAAAAAGCCCTGTAAACTGGCACTAACAAGTTGTACATCAAGATATAACGCTTTTTTTCAAGCATGGATAAAGCCCGTTAAATATCCCTCCAAAATCCTAACGCTTTTTGACAAAAAAATGTGGAGTTAGCCGGGCAGAACGAGGCGATTCGGTAGAAGATGGCAGGCAAGATGGCCTGTTTCAGCCTGAATGCTGAGGTTGCCTTTGAGAGGCTGGGGCGAGAGGAAAACGGATTATTACCGCATGGTTAATCGTGCTGTGGGCATTCGTTTATCCATCAAACAGGACTCACGCTGGGTCTGGGCATGCGATCCTGCCGCTTGGCTGCGAATTTTTTTTGGCGGTCGTTGTTTTTATTTTTTTTCAGCCAGGTTCGGTTTTGTTCGGGGCTAAAGGCATCGCCGTGGAATATCTTTTTCAGCTCGGTGAAATATTCATCCCGGTTGAGCAGTAAAATAAATTGCACTGATGCCATGGTGGCGCGGTCGTAATCCATCATCCACTGCTGCTGCTGGTCGTGTATCTCCCGGAACAGGAGGCAGGCGGTTGGCTGGCCGAGAGATTTTCCATCCTTCAGCGCCCTTGGAAATTCTCTGGTTTTGATGGGGGTCGTGGCAATTAATTTAAGCCATTCGCCCCAAGGCTTGGCGTCTGTTGCCAGCGTCCACCTCTGGCGCTGGATAACCTGATAAATTTCCTGCCAGATTGTTTTATCCTTGGCATCCGAGCATTGTTCCATGGCCTGATAGATCGTGGTGCATGGAGGAACGGGGAGGTTTATGATCCGCTTCAAAATTTGTTCGATGAAATCACGCACCCCCAGGGTTTTATATTTGCCTTCAATGAGCTTTATGGCGCTGTCCCAACTCCCGTAATCGACTTTGGGGTTCTTTCCATACAGAATTGCGATTTGAAAGCACATCTGTTGTAGCAGTTCCCATTCCGGGCTGGTGGGGAATTCTGCCGAGGTCCTTTGGCTATAGCGGTGTTTTAAACCCGCCACAAAGGCCTCCAGCTTGTGCTTGACGGCGCTTTTATCCTCAGGGTGTGGTGGTGTAAACGGCGGTTGAAAAGTGCGGCGGGTGGCGCTCGAAAAGTGCTGCACCTTCCGGGCAAAGCAGACTGGATTTTCAG
>Ga0209086_10004371_pt1 | contig 10501 bp, 7 predicted proteins | sample M_130207_XF_Meta_FD_187312 | JGI IMG/M metagenome (GOLD analysis project Ga0209086, IMG submission 187312) | Freshwater microbial communities from Lake Montjoie, Canada to study carbon cycling - M_130207_XF_MetaG (SPAdes) (version 2) | ecosystem: Environmental > Aquatic > Freshwater > Lake...
GAATGCCGAGTGTTGCATCGCACCCACGCAATGTGATCTTCTTGACGGCTGATGCATTCGGTGTGCTGCCACCAGTTTCGAGACTCACTCCAGAACAGGCGATGTATTACTTCCTCAACGGATACACGTCAAAGCTTGCAGGAACCGAAGCGGGAGTCACGGAACCAATGCCGAATTTCTCCGCATGCTTCGGCGGCCCATTCATGCCTCGGCCTCCGATGCGATACGCAGAAATGCTTCGCGACAGAATCGCAACACACAAATCGGATGTTTGGTTGTTGAATACAGGATGGACTGGCGGTCCATACGGAACTGGATCGAGATTCAAGTTGGCATACACCAGAGCATTCGTCACGGCAATCTTGGACGGATCGCTTCGTTCTGCGAAATTCGTCAAGCATCCAATTTTTGGATTGCAGATGCCGACGGCAGTTGAAGGCGTTCCTGCTGAAGTTCTCGATCCTCGAAATACTTGGGCAGATAAAGCAGCGTACGACTTGAAGGCGAAAGACTTGGCGATGCGATTCCGTGCAAACGATGCAAAGTTCGCAATCACTGACGAGGTTCGTGCTGCTGGCCCAATCACTGCATAGGAGATCACATGTCCGCCATCATGACTGCGACCCCAACATTCGATCAAGTTGTTGAAGCTGCGCGTCGGATCGAGAGCGGGATTATTCGAACGCCATGCGTGCGAAGCGCTGCGCTTTCAGAGTTGTGTGGTGCAAATGTTTGGTGCAAGTTGGATTATCAACAGTCCACAGGTTCCTTCAAAGAACGCGGCGGTCGAAATGCGTTGATGCAGTTGGATGCAGCGACACGCGCCAAGGGAGTCATCGCTGCAAGCGCTGGCAATCATGCGCTCGCGCTTGCGTATCACGGCCGTGCGCTTGGAATTGCAGTCACAGTCGTCATGCCACGATTCGCGCCGCTTGTGAAGCAAGTTCGATGCCGCGAATTTGGTGCGAATGTGTTGGTGCATGGCGAAAACATAGCCGATGCGCGTCATCATGCGGACGAACTTGTTGCTTCGCAAGGCATGACATATATCAACGGATTCAATGATCCGCACATCATCACAGGAGCGGGAACGTGTGGGCTGGAAATCTTTGAGCAATGCCCCGAGCCAGATGCGATTGTCGTTCCCGTTGGTGGAGGTGGATTGATCGCAGGCATCAGCCTCGTCGCCAAGACTCTGCGCCCCGCAACAAAAGTGATCGGTGTTGAATCCTTGCGCTGTCCCAGCATGTCTGCTGCGCTTGCAGCGGGTCATCCAGTGCGAGTGACCTCTGAATCTTCACTTGCCGATGGATTGGCGGTTCCAGAAGTTGGACCGCTCGCATTTGAAGTGGCACGAAGCAGAATCGAACAAGTTGTGACTGTTTCTGAGGAAGCAATCACGCGCGCAATTTTGCGCATTGCCGAATTGGAAAAAGGAGTGGTCGAAGGCGCAGGTGCCACTCCGCTTGCAGCACTTCTGGAAGGAAAATTGCCTCAACTCGCTGGCCGCAAAGTTGTGCTTGTTCTCTGCGGAGGAAACATCGATCCAACGACTTTGTCGAGAGTCATCGAACACGGTTTGATGCTCGATGGACGTCTCGTGCAATTTCTTGCAGTCATTCTTGATCGACCAGGCGGCTTAGCAGATCTTGCGACTGCAATCGCTTCGACTGGCGCAAGTATCAAGCAAGTTTCTCATGAACGTGCGTTTGGCGAAGCAGACGTCTCGAAGGTTCAAGTGCTTTGTCAGATTGAAGTGCGGGGTCCGGATCACTGTGAAGAAGTCTTTCACGCTTTGCGAGCCCGCGACATCGAAGTTGTCGCTCGTGGTGGCCTGCGAAATATCGCAGCGATTTAAATGCCTATACGCATCGCGCTCATTCAAATGGATTCGGTTGTCGGAGATCTGGCGCACAATGCTCAGGCGATTCTGATGCACGCTGTTGCCGCGGCAAAAAACGGCGCACACATTGCAGTCACTCCCGAGTTATCGTTGGTTGGATATCCACCGCGTGATCTTCTGCTGCGCGGTGGATTTACACATGCGAGTGCCGACGCCGCGAATCATCTTGCGAAGCAATTAGCGCAAAATGGAGCGGGTGATCTCGCTGTCATTGTCGGATTGCCTTGGCACGTCGACAATCATTCTTTGCCGATATTCAATGCCTGCGCTGTGCTGCGTGGCGGGAAGATCGAGTGCGTTTATACGAAACGACTTCTGCCACACTATGACGTCTTTGATGAAGCGAGATATTTCGCGCACGGATCTGAGCCCATAGTGATCGATGTTGCAGGAGAGAAAGTCGGCATTCTGATTTGCGAGGACTTTTGGAAAGGTGCGGATGTCGGCGAAAGTGGGGGATATCAAATTGATCCGCTGACACAAACTGTTCAGGCGGGCGCCAAAGTGATTGTCGTTCCAAGCGCATCTCCGTTCTTCCTTGGAAAACAAAGTCGGCGAATCGATTTGATCGCTCGTGCTGCGGCGAGTCATAAAGTTTCAATCGCAAGCGTGAATGCCGTTGGCGCGAATGACGACTTCGTTTTTGATGGCGGCTCTTGCATTCTTCATCCAGATGGCACAGGTTCATTCGCCAAAAGATTTGGGGAGGAAGTACTTGTTGTGGATTGCGCTGCAACATCTGCACAACCTGCAAACATGCCTCCCGACGAAGAACTCGCACATGCAGTGACCAGCGCAATTCGGGGATATGTTGGTAAGACTGGTCATCACGGCGTGCTTCTTGGACTTTCTGGTGGAATTGACAGCGCACTCGTCGCTGCGCTTGCGGTTGCTGCACTTGGGCCGAAAAATGTGCGAGGCATTTCGATGCCAGGTCCATTCTCGTCCGAGGAGTCTCGCACCGATGCGATGGATTCTGCAAAGCGACTTGGAATGAATCCTCCGGATGTTTTGTCCATCAACGATGCATATAGGTTGATGGGTGCGAATATCAGTCTCGCTGCAGAAGTTGCTGGAATCACAGATGAAAACCTGCAGAGTCGCCTGCGCGGCTTGACTCTGATGACACTCTCCAATGCGACGGGTGCGTTGGTCCTTTCGACGGGGAATAAGAGTGAATTTGCAGTTGGATATGCCACGCTTTATGGCGATATGTGCGGTGGGATGGCGCCGCTTGGTGATCTCTTGAAGACACAAGTTTTTTCTGTCGCACGCTGGCTGAATGCAAATCCAAGTGCGCTTGGTTTTTCATCGCCGCCGATTCCGCAGTCGAGTTTGACCAAGCCCCCCTCGGCGGAACTTCGCCCAAATCAAACTGATCAAGATTCGCTGCCAGAATATTCCGTGCTCGACCAAATTGTTTCAGGCTGGGTCGACGACGAAAAATCCGCCGAAGAAATTGCACAAACGACGGGTTTGGATCGAGCGTTGGTTGCTCGTTGGACAGCAGCAATCGATCGCGCTCAATACAAGCGCAATCAAGCGCCAATCATTCCAAAACTCAGCGCAAGAGCTTTCGGACCGGGACGACGGATGCCGCTTGCCATGCGCTGTCGGTTGGTCGACGACTCGTCCGCCGTTTGAAATTGAATTGACGACGCTGCTTGCTTGGAATCATCAGCAGTCGATCTGCGCCGATGCGATACGCGGTCAAAAAACCTCCGTACACACACCCCGTGTCGATTGCAGCAACAACCGCACGCCCATCTGGTCTGCGAAGAATCAGCGGGCGAGAGAGTGGTTTATGTCCAACGATCAGCAGACCATCTTTTCCGTCATATTTCCACCACCAATCATCCTCGCCTTGTGCGGACTTGATCGTCATCCGCATTCGCTGCGTTGTGCGTTTGAATCCAAGCGCTGGATCAACACCTGCATGGACCGCAGTCCAAATTGGATTGCGCCCGCGCAGAAATGGAGTTCGCATCGCACGCCGGAGAAGTTCCTGTGCGTCTTCCAATAAATCAGCATCGGCGAGAATGTCAACCATTTCAGCGAGCCTTGGCGGAAGTTCGCTCGTTCTTCCATCCGGTCCCGCGCGTCGAAGCGCCGCAAGCGCGCGGGGTTCGTGATTTCCACAGACCAGATCGATCTGCCACCCAGCTCGTTGACGAGCAAGTATTTCTTCGACCACAAGATCGGGGCGCGGTCCTTTCGTAAGCAAATCTCCGATGAGAATGATGCGTGATTTTCTCGCCCAAGTTCGAAGTCGATCGAACATTGCTTGAAGTTCTTCGCCACAGCCGTGGATATCTCCAATCACGACCGTGTCACGCATCGCCGTACAATACTTTGACAATGACGATTCGGATTCTCCCAACCGCGCTTGTCAATCAAATCGCCGCCGGTGAAGTCGTCGAACGACCAGCCAGCGTGGCAAAGGAATTGATCGAAAACTCTCTGGATGCTGGGGCGACCAAGGTCATCGTGCGAATCGAAGGCGGCGGACGCGAACGATTGGAAATTATTGACGATGGTGGCGGAATTGCTCAGGACGAACTTGCATTGGCGTTGGCTCCTCACGCAACCAGCAAGATCAGCACGAGCGACGACCTGAACCGAATCAACACATTTGGATTTCGTGGAGAGGCTCTTTGCGCAATTTCATCCGTTGCTCATGTGCGGATCACTTCTGCAGTGAGAAGTGCGTCGCAAGCGTGGATGATCGAATCTCGATTCGGTCAATTGAGCGAAACGAAACCTGCCGCAGGCACAGTTGGAACGACTATCGAAGTTCTAGGGTTGTTTCATAACGTTCCTGCTCGGCGAAAGTTTTTGCGAGGCGATCCAGCGGAAGCTGCGCGTGTAACAGAAGTTGTTTGCAATGCTGCGCTCGCACATCCAACGGTTTCATTTCGCTTGGAGAGCGGTGGACGAAAAGTATTGGACTTTGCTGCGGCAAAGGATGTCTTTGGTCGAGTCGCCGATGTCTTCGGCGATGCGCTTGGCGAAAGTCCGCTGACAATCGCAGGCGAGGCAGAGGGCGATGATCTGAAAAGTCGAATCATCGGCGTGACGTGTCGTCCAGAAAGCATGCGGTCGGTCAGTCGAACGCAGCGCATCATGGTGAACGGTCGACCCATCGTTGATCGATCGCTCATTCATGCCGTACGCGAGGCATATAGAGGACTCGCGGAGCCTTCATTGCAGCCTGTTTTCGTCATCTTTCTGCAAGTTGATCCTGAGATGGTTGATGTCAATGTGCATCCTCAAAAGAGCGAGGTTCGTTGGCGCAATCCTGCTTGGATGCACAGATTGGTCTATCGATCCGTGCAAGATGCTCTGCGAGGTGCAGATCTTACTGCAGGTGGTTCGAGTTTGCTCTCAAGCACTGAGATCGACCCAGTGACGGCAATCGATATGACTTCGACGCAGCATGCGCGGCAGAGTCATTGGCCGACACGCACAACTCGGGCCATGTCAAATGTGCCAAGCATGCCAAGCGGACCAAGCGCAACACGCACTCAATCCTTTCCTTCATTTCTCAGAGATACATCTTCAGCTCAAACTCCTCCGCACGAGAGACTTCTTCCAACTCCTGCAGTTGCTGTTCGTGAAGTGCTTCAAGTCGACAACACGTGGTTGATTCTTGCCGAAGGTGATGCACTGGTCATCGTTGATCAGCATGCACTGCACGAACGCGTGATGTTCGAAGAGATTCGAGCACGTATTGGCAGTGGGGATCTCATGTCGCAGCGACTCTTAGTGCCTGCAATGGCGGATGTTCCCCCAGAAGCTCTTGCGCATTTGGAAACTTTCGCACCACTGTTTGCGCGCCTTGGAATCGAAGCGACGGCAGCGGGTCCTCGAACAGTCGCCGTGCATGCGTTCCCAGGTTTTCTGACTGGTCGCAAAGTTGATGCGGCAACATTTGTCGCCCGTGTTCTGACAAGCGACGCACTTGCAAGTGCGAGTGAATCGACTGAAGATTCTGCACTGCGCGAAGGGGCGCTCGCTGATGTTCTTGACATGATGGCTTGCAAAGCCGCAGTGAAAGGTGGCGATCGACTCTCTGTTGCAGAGATCACGCGATTGCTTGACGATCGCGCAACAACTGATCGATCTACGAATTGTCCTCATGGAAGACCAACTTCGATTCGAATTCCAATGAGCGATATCGAGCGGCGATTCGGTCGACGCTGAGATCGTCCGATTGCAAATCAGTCGATCTCTTCTTCGAATCGGATTTCGTGAAAGACAACCTGTCCTGTCCGAAGTGCGCACGCAATGTATGGCTGACAAAGTTTGCAGCCTCCGCCGCAACCGAATTCTTTTCGGACATCTTCTCTCGTGACGACTCTTGACTGCGTACGTGCCCAAGCGTCAATTGCGGCGAATGTCGTGTCATAACAAACACATCGATCAATGTTGATTGGCGTCATGCGTTTCTCTGCATTTCAATGTGACTATCTCGGGTCGTAGGCAGAATCGTCGTCGCTGAGAAATCCATTCGCCGGCCATGCAAGCGGCGACTGGAGATATGGGAATGAATCTGCAGGACTTGTCTCCGCATGCATTCCCTTGCACTGTTGGCATACGCCGCGAACATGTCCATCCAACCATGCAACATTTGTGCATCCTTGATGGCGAAATGCTTGGGCGCCGGCGTAGACAATTCCCAAGTCCATTTCGACTGACGCACTCGGTGCGCGCATAAATTTATTTGCGCCGCCTTGCCATCCGCCATCGCCAAAGAGCGCAGTTTCAGCGGGACGGTTGTGTTGACTGACCGTCAAGCCCCGACGCGCGTTTTTCCAGCCGCTCAATACTCGACCATCGTCTCCCATGATCGGCCACGAACCTTCTGCACCGATGAATGTGGTGTTGTAATTGAAGCCCGTGTATGGATCCGCGCCGAAGGTGCTCGAACCGATGAATGATGGACATTGCTGAACTTGAAATGGATGGTCGGTGAAAGACCATAATGGTCCAGGACGCACTTCGCCATTCGACTCTTGTACGAAGTCCCACGCCACGGTTCGAACTCCAGATGAAGTCATTTCAAAAAGTATCGCTGGCGGAAAGACTCCTCGAAAAACATTTGAGTATGACTGCGCAGCAATTGAAAGTTGGCGAAGCCGTGATGCGCATTCGCTACTTCGACTGCTCTCGCGCACGCTCTTGATTCCTGGCATCGCAAGCGAAGCGAGAAGCGTGATGATGCCAATCGTGACCAACACTTCAATAAGTGTGAACGCTCGCCGCATCATTCAGGTGCTCCATCCAGCCAAAATTGCAGCTAGATCCAAACCATCGACAAGTCCGCTGTGATCAATATCTGCCGCCGCGGATCCCGTACCAAATGCAGAAAGAACCGTTGCAAGATCAAGGCCATTTACAAGCCCATCACCATCGATATCCGCAGGATTCCCACTTGCATGAACTCGCGCAACTGCATCGATTTCAACATTCGCATGAATCCCAGTTGGAACCATGATCCGAACCGCAATCGCTTGGGTCAATCCGACGCTTGCAAGATCGACTCCTGCGCCTCCTGCAGATCCGTGATAGATCTCGATAAGTTCGCTGTATGTTTTTCCTGCGAGTAACGCTGCGGTCCACGCAGGATCGACGGGAGTATTGGGATCCGTCGCAATCACGCCGTTCGTTGTTGCGTAGGGACCAGCATCGACCCAACCCATCGTGGGGCAGAGTCCATCCGCAAAAACATTTGCAATCGTAAACCACGTGACACCATCTGCAGTGACTTGAATCATGCCGCCATCGGAAGCAAGAGCGCCAACCACTCCGTTTGGATATGCGGCGTCGGTGAAAAAAGAATTTCCAAACACGATGAAGTCAATCCCAAATGGATTGTTCGCTTGATTGCGCAGTGGGGGATCGAAACCCAAAGTCAACTGACCACCCGCGCCAACGGAAACAATTTCATTTGTACCGAAGCAAGGATGAAACGGAGTCACAGCACCTGGAGCGATTCCCTCACCAGTAAATCTTTCGGGAGGCCCAAGAGCAACAAGAGGATTTGTAAAACCGTTTGCAGGATTTGAGCCTGCGGCATACGAGAGGACGTTGTTTGCAAAGTCGCCTGCGCTTGTTGGCAATGTGAGCAAACCCAATGTGACAAAAATCGCAAGAGCGACAAGAGAAAAGAAACGCTGCATGATTGGCATGTTGAGTTGTTTGAAGCCGGCGTGACGCACCGTGGTCCCTAGTCGCGAGGGGACAGCGCAAAGTGAATGCAGGTCTTCCGGCTTCGGGCACTCGAACCTGCCTTCCCAGATAATTGCAAATGCAATATCCAGTGGCGTCTCTGGTTCGGGCTGGGGAGGAATATCCTCCACCCGTTACGGCGGCGCGTCCGCGGCGGATTTTCACCGCCTTCCCTCGCAGCAATGAGTGGCGCCAGCCATTCACGCTACGCCTCGGCTCACGAGTGCCGAGGATCAATCACGTATTGGACGATACCAAATTCACTGACTGTGATCATTGCACGGAGTGGGCGAATGCGCTACTTTTACCCATTCCCATGTTCGATCGAGCCAAAGGCTCGTTTCATTCAAGTCCGCTAGGAGCAGAATTCAATTGTTTGACCAACTACTTCGTTCCTTCTCGATCCTTCCTGCAGTTCTTGCCGCTAGTTTGATTGGCGGATCTGCGCAATCAAACGCCACCATGCAGAGCGATGATCCGAAGGATCCACCTGCGGAAGAGCCAACTGCTCAACCAACCGAGGAACCTGCCGCCGAACCAACTGCCGAACCAACTGCCGAACCATCTGCCGTACCAGCGAGTGCGAATGCACCTGCGGCGACAGATCCTGCAGAACAATTCGTTGCGACGGCTGCTCAGTCACACGATCTTGATATGGCGCTGCATTACATCTTGATTGGAAATGCAACGTTGGCAAAGGCTTCGATTCAAACTCTCTTTGATTCTGGAATCACAGATGAGCAACTCGCGCAATTGATCGATGCAAAAGGAATACGGGAGAAAGTAGACCGATCACTCACTCGTGGCAGAGGAATGGAGGGCGCGGCTGAATTGGTCGCTGAACTGGAATCTCGATACCTCGCGGGGACTCGCGCAACGAGTCGAAATGCATTGCGCATCGAGGAGGCTGTCCAAGGTCTTGGTGGATCAATGCGGCAAGAAATGGTTTCTCGTCAAAGACTTTTGGCTGCAGGTGCATTCGCGGTTCCTTCTCTTCTCAAGGCACTCGAAGATGTCCAAAATCTGAAGCTCGCAAATTCAGCTCGTTCTGTGCTCGTTGAAATGAAGCGACTTGCTGTCGCGCCACTCTGCGCTGCGCTTGCAGATTTAGATCCAGATACCCAGCGAAAAGTTTGTGAAGTGCTTGGAGAAATTGGATATCCCAGCAGCCAGCCGTACATATTTGATCTTGCGACGAATCCGTCAACGACGGCGGATGTTCAAACCGCTGCACTTCGTGCGTACTCAAGACTCGGCGGAACATCACAAGACGCCGCAAGCCAGTACACAGCCTTGGCGAGACGGTTTTTCGATCAAACACCTTCGCTCATTCCTTATGCAGGTGATCCAAACAATGTGGTCTGGAGTTATGACAATCGAAATGGACTTACGGGAGTCGAGATTCCGACCACCCTTTATTGCGAGACGATGGCAATTCAAACCGCGACAGAAGCTCTGCGCCGCGATCCAACTTCTGAATTGGCGCTTGCGATTTATGTCGCAGCTGATCTTCGGCGTTCAGTGTTCATGGGTTTGCTCAAAATCGAAGATTCGTCTGAATCCCCAGAGTCATCAATCCTTGCAACTCGATACAGCGCTGAATTTTTCGGGACAGCGAGTGGCGCGCGCATTGCACAAATGGCCCTGGGATTTGCGATTGACGCAAGTGATGTCATGCTTGCGCGTGAATGCATTCGCGTTCTTGGCGCGAATGGTGGTGCTGCAACATTGATCACACCGATGAGTGGTCGATCGCCAATCATTGAATGTTTGCTCTTCGCAGATCGTCGAGTTCGCTTCGAAGCCGCAGTGGTCTTGGCCAAATCGCTTCCAGCTGAGTCGTTTCAACAACAAGCGCTGGTTGTTCCTGTGCTCGCTTCGATGATTCAATCTGGCGGAATGACTGGAGCTGTCATCGCCTCCGTTGAAGAAGATCGTCAATCCCTCGCAACACGAATCAGCAGCGTTGGTGTGAACACGGTAACGACTGGAGACTCGATCAGTGAGATCGAGGGAAAGTTGCCTGTGGGGCAGACTCTCGACCTCATCGTGATTCAAGGGGCTCACGCTTCAGTCAATGATGCCATTCGAACAATTCGACTCTCACGATCAGCGGCCACATCGCCAATCGTGGTCATCGCCAATGGGAATGACGCAGCAGCCTTTTCACTCGAATTCGAAAACGATTCCCGCGTTTCGGTCTTCTTGGCCAGCGCAACAGACGCTCAGTTCCTTGCCGCAATCGAGTCAGCAGCTGGCGCTGCAGGCGGCATCGCAATGTCGCCAGAGGAATCAGCGAAGTACATCGATGAATCACTAACAGTGCTTCGAATGATCGCTGAATCATCGAGCGCAATCTTTGATGTT
>Ga0209086_10004372_pt1 | contig 10501 bp, 8 predicted proteins | sample M_130207_XF_Meta_FD_187312 | JGI IMG/M metagenome (GOLD analysis project Ga0209086, IMG submission 187312) | Freshwater microbial communities from Lake Montjoie, Canada to study carbon cycling - M_130207_XF_MetaG (SPAdes) (version 2) | ecosystem: Environmental > Aquatic > Freshwater > Lake...
CACAGTCGAAATGATGTCCTCTGCAGTTGCTTCGAGGCGTTTCGCCAAGCCCATTTCGCCAATCAGTTCGCTTGCGTCTTCGCCGAAGATATGAGCTCCGAGAATTTCTCCGTATGGCTCGCTGGTGATGATCTTGACAAGTCCATCGGTTGCGCCAACGGCGATTGCTTTTCCGTGCGCCTTCAGCGGATATTTGCCAACTTTATATTTCAATCCCTTCGCCTTTGCTTCGCGTTCGGTCATACCGATCGATGCAATTTGTGGATTGCAATATGTGCATCCTGGGATCGAAGAATAATCCACGCCGAGAGTGTGATGTCCCTTCATGCGTTCGACACATGCAACGGCTTCTTCGCTGGCAACATGCGCAAGCCAAGGCGGTCCGATGACATCACCAATTGCATAGACGCCAGGAACGCTCGTTTGATATGAAGGTTCTGGCTTGTCTTGATAATCCGTCCAGATATGGCCTTTGGCAGGACCTGAATCACAAATGCGAACGCCAAGCGAAGGATCGAACAAACCGTCATATCGCGCGCCAACACCGACGGCAACAAGGACAACTTCGACTTCCAAAGTGTCCGTCTTTTTTTCATCTTTCATTTCATACAAAGTGACTTTCGCACCCTTTGCATTCTTGTCGATCGCCTTGACGCTCGATCCAATTCGAAATGTGATTCCTTGTGCGGCAAATGTTTTCATCGCGGCTGCGGAAATGTCATCATCTTCAATCGGCAATATGCGATCCTGCATCTCGACGACAGTGACCTTCGTTCCAAATGCGTTATAGAAATATGCGAACTCCATTCCGATTGCGCCCGATCCAATGATCAACATCGAAGCCGGCCGCGTTGGAAGATTCATTGCTTCATAACTTGAAATGATCGTCTTGCCGTCACACGGCGCGAATGGAAGTTGTTTCGGCGCAGCGCCGGTTGCAAGCATGACACGATCTGCTGTCATGATTTGCGCATCACCTTCGCTTGCACCTTTGTAATACGTTCCGTTGGCTTTGCGCACTTCAATTTTGCAAGGTCCCGCAGCCGTCTTGCCTGCAGTGATCTTTGCATGTCCGACAACATGATCGATCTTGTTCTTCTTAAAGAGGAATGCAATACCCGCATTCAATTGACCAGTGATGCCACGACTTCGACCGATGACTTTTTCCCAATTGACTTTGACATGCTCGGGTTTGATTTCAATTCCCCAAGTTTCACCGTGGCGAATCGCTTCCATATAAAGCTCGGCATTATGCAGCAGCGCCTTCGTTGGAATGCAACCCCAGTTCAAACAAACGCCACCAAGCTTGTCGCGTTCAATGCAACAAACTTTCATGCCCATTTGCGCTGCGCGAATCGCGCCAACATAACCGCCAGGTCCGCTTCCAATCACGATGAGGTCATAATGCTTTATATCTGCCATAGGGGGGGTGATTCTAGCGATCTATCGTGAGAGGTTTGCTAGTATCTCTTCCCCCTCAATAACATGCGGGAAAACCTATGCGAACTGCACTCATCAGCGATATCCACTCGAATCTCTCTGCGCTCGAAACAGTGCTGGCGGATATCGACAGTCGAGGCGTTGATCGCATTCTTTCTCTCGGCGACATCGTTGGATATGGTCCCGATCCGAAGGAATGCGTCGATTTGGTTGCCAAGCGCTGTGAGTGGAGTTTGATGGGCAATCATGATTTTGGCGTTTTGTATGAGCCAACGAATTTCAATGCGTCTGCTGAAGCCGCGGCATATTGGACGCGTCGACAATTAGAGCCACCGAAGGCGGAAGATGGCGAGGCAGGCGCTGAGTATGACGTTGCGGAAGCTGTGCGACGATGGGATTTTCTTGGCCAGCTTCGCGTCCGTGTTGTTTTTGGTCCGTTTCTTTGCGTGCATGGTTCGCCGCGCCGACCAATCAATGAATACATCTTTCCCGAGGATCCACTGAATAGCACGAAGAAGATTAAGGATATTTTTGCACGCATCAAACCGTCGCGCGTTTGTCTTGTTGGGCACACACATGTTCCAGGTGTCTTCACGGACGATCCAGACTTTCTTCCAGCAGCTGAGATGACTGATGGGATTTATAAATTTTCAGCGCAAGATTCTGTCATCGTGAATCCTGGTTCGGTTGGTCAGCCTCGTGATCTTGATCCGCGTGCTTCGTATGCAATCTTGGAAACTGGCGAAAATTTCGAACCACAATCTGTGCAGTTCATTCGCTTGGAATATGACATCGAACGAACGGTCGAAAAGATCAAGGCAATCGACGATTTGAACGATTGGCTCGGCGAACGACTTCTCCAAGGCCGTTGAGTATCAAGAAAGAGAAACGAATAAAAATGAATAAGGGAACTCGAAAATTACTTCTGACGCTGTTGGTCATCTCATTCGCTGCAAGCATCGTGACGATTGTCATGACAGGGAAGGGAGCCGCAAAATCGAAACAAGCTTCGGATTCGCCGGCGGCCAGCCCCACACCTTCTGCAAGCGCAGAGGTTGCAACGAATGCAGCAGCTTCGACTGTGCCCGCTACTGCAACCCCTGCCTCTGCGTCTGCTGCAGTGATCCCACCGAATGCACCAACTTCGGCAGTTTCTCCAGCAGTGACAACAACAAAGTTGAAGGCTCGTCCATCTGGCGCTGCAATATCGACTGCGGCAAGTGTTGGTTCGCTCGATCCAACTAACGATCGCTTCACGATTGATTTCTCGACAGCTGGTGCAGGAATTAGCAAAATAATTTTTAGCGAATTCTGGGTGAACGCAGCTGATCGCACCGCCGCGATTCGCAATGCATCTGCAATCGCATCTGGAGCAAACACAATTCCACCCTTGCCGGATGTAAGCAACCGATATTTTCTTGCGCCAGTTGGAACGCTCGCGAGTTTCACCGTACCAATGTTGGCTGCGCATTCGATTCAGGTCGACGGCCAATCAACTTCGCTCTTTGGTGCTGTCTGGTCTCAGCAATCTCCTGGAAGTTTCGAAACACTTCTTGTTGATGATGCGGGAACGCCAGTGTTGAAAGTTCGGCGAGTTTTTGCTCTGCAAACGAAACAGGGCGATGGATACGACATTACGCTTTCGCAGACCGTCGAGAATCTTTCTTCCGCCACGCACACGATCAGCATTGTGCAGTACGGCCCTGGAGATCTGACGCGAGTTGCGAATGAGATGATGGATATTCGTCGTCTTCAGTTTGGATATTTGATGAGCGAACGACGTGATCCAGCGCAGACTTCTGTGATCACCCACGATTCGATGCTCGAGCGCGCTGCGGTTGTGAAAAATGTCACCGCTGCAAAATTTGATGTATGGCCGAGTCCAGAGCAGAAGGAACAAGATCAGCACCTGAGTTGGTTTGGAACGACCAATCGATATTTTTCTCTTGCGGTGCATGCACCAATGGTGCCAACTGCGACAGGTATTCCAAGCAAATCGCTCTCAACATCGATCGAGTCCATTCGTGCTTCGCTTGGCGATCCAAGTCCCACAGATACAACAGGTGCGCCAACGCTATTTATCGAGCTGCATTCGCCGGCGCGCACAGTTGCGGCTGGACAGACGGCAGATTTTTCGATGGGGGTGTTTGCGGGACCTCTGGATCATGTGATCCTTTCCACCGTTCCTCCTTATAGCGCGCTTGAAATGTCAGGGCTCATTGTCTATTCGATGGGCGGATGTTGTTCATGGTGCACATTTGCCTGGCTGGCAAATTTGATGGTCATCTTCTTGGATTTCCTACATAACTATGTTGTGTTTGATTGGGCGCTCGCAATCATCGCTCTTGTACTTGTGGTGCGTCTCATTTTGCATCCAATCAGCAAGAAGTCGCAAGTGCAAATGCAGCGTTTGACTCGAGGAATGGCGGAGATGAAGCCAGAACTCGATGCACTCAAGGCGAGATATGGTGACGATCCAAAGCGAATGCAGCAAGAGCAGATGCGGCTCTATAAAGAGAAGGGTGTGAATCCAGTCGGGTGTCTTGGTGGATTCCTGCCAACATTCCTGCAGATGCCAATTTGGATGGCGCTGTATGCCGTTCTGTATCTGGCATTCGAACTTCGCCAACAGCCAGCATTTTTCGGCGTCTTCCAACTTTTTGGTGGCTGGAATTTTCTTGGCGATCTCAGCGCGCAGGACCGATTCATCACACTGCCAACGCCGATCAATCTTTACTTTTTCTCTCTCGCAAGTATCAATCTTGTTCCACTACTGATGGGTGGCGTTTTCTATATTCAGCAGAAATACATGGCGCCGCCGCCATCGACTCAGCAAACTCCTGAACAGGAACAACAACAGAAGATGATGCGGATCATGACTGTGGTCATGTTCCCTGTCATGCTCTATGCCGCTCCATCTGGATTGACTTTGTACATCATGACTTCGACGCTTGTTGGAATTTGGGAGAGTAAGCGCGTGCGCCGATACATTGAAATGACAAAGGATCAGCCAGTCGTTGTGAAGAAGTCCAAGACGCGCGACGCAATTGGAAAGTTGTACGAGAAAGCTTTGGAACGCGCGCAATCAAAGCGTGAAACAAACAAGAAGTTCAAAGCCAGAGGCTGATATGCCCGAGCCCGCGAACTGGGTCGAGACTGCGTCAGCATCCGATGCGATTGCGGCGATTTCGTCACCGCCAGGTTCTGCTGCGCGCGGCATTGTGCGCATCAGCGGCGATGCGGCGTTTGCGATTGTGAACGAACGACTTGTTGAAGGAAAATTGATCGCTCGTCGAGGCGTGCAACCTGTTCGCATCACTGTGTCGATATGTGGACAAAGGGTTGATGTCCCTGCACTTGCACTTGTGATGGTCGCTCCGCACAGTTTCACGGGGCAAGAGACTGTCGAGTTTTTGGTCGCAGGTCATGCTTCACTTTTGACGGCAGTCGTTCATACGCTGTGTGATTCCGAAATGGGCGCAATGTGTGCACGCCACGCATCGCCAGGCGAATTTAGCGCTCGCGCATTTCTCAGTGGCACGCTCTCCATGGAGGAAGCGGAGTCGATCGCACTTTCAATTTCTGCAGAATCGGATTCGCAATTGGATGCTGCGCGACAATTGCGCACTGGGCGCATTCGGCAGATTGCGTTGAAAGCCGCAGACGAAATCACTGGATTGCTTGCGCTTGTCGAAGCTGGCATCGACTTCAGTGACCAAGAAGATGTTGTTGCAATTACTGCAGTCGACCTTGCGGCTGGAATCGCCGCGGTTCAGGATGATCTTTCCGCAGCTGTCAATCAAACAACTCCTGAAGAATCGCTGCGCGCGCTTCCTGTGATTGCGCTGCGTGGCGCGACAAATGCTGGAAAATCTAGTCTTTTCAACGCACTTCTTGGACGCGAGCGCGTTGTCACATCACCTCAAGCAGGTTCGACGCGCGATGCGATTGTCGAAACCCTGAAACTGAATCGCGGCCGAGAAGCATTGCTGGTTGACTTGCCTGGAATTGAAGACCCACAGCATGCGCTTGGGCAACAGATGCAGGAACTCGCGCAGCATGCGTTTGATGCAGCAACTTTGCAATTGAATTGCGTCCCGATTTCAATTGATGCGAAGGCTATGAGTGGAACGCGAATGATCACTGTGTGGACGAAGTCGGACTGCGCAGATGATCGAAGTCTCGCGCAAGCCAAAGTGCAGGGTGGTTGCATGACAAGCGCGTTGAATGGCGATGGCATCGATGAACTTCGCGAAGCGCTCACGGCAGCGGTCGATGATGGAGGCTGGGTTGGTGGAGCGAGACTCGCCCCAGTTCTGCTTGCAAGGCACCGGTCAGCACTTGCTGATGCGCAGAGTTTGATGGGGCAAGCACGCGATGCGGCACAAGCGTGCGTCGATGCGGGGCGCCGTGCCGCAGAACCTGCGGAGATTATTGCGATGGAATTGCGCGACGCGCTCGATGCGCTTGGAATCGTTGCGGGTCATCGAACTCCAGACGATGTGCTTGCTGCACTCTTCGCACGATTCTGCATCGGAAAGTGATTTGTCATTCCCTGGCTGGCAACAAATCGGCAGCTGGTAAACGCAAGCCAAGCAAATGGTGCGGCAGCGTTGTGATTATGTAGAAGCTAATGCTCGCAACAGCAATCGAGTTTGCGCTGAATCCACCAAGCAATAAACACAGTGGAATCAGGCAGGGCAAAGTGGGCCACAACAGCGAGAGGCTTATGACATGCACGCGGATCAATCGCGTCATTAAATCTTTTGGTGCCCAATGAAATGAAAGTATGGAGCTCGTGCACGCCAAGCGACGCGTGTGCCTGAATGCATGCACTCCAAAAAAGAAAATGCCGACCGAGAATAATGGATCCGCAAGCGCCGCCATAGCGGCAACCAATCCATTTTCAATGAGATCAGCAATCGCCGCCTTGGCGTGTCCGCGGCGCAAGCGTTCTATCGCGCTTGCAAGCGCAAGCAGTACGCCAGTGATAACACCAATAACTGCAAATGGGTGGATTTGATTTGATGTAGGTATCCACGTGCTTGCGGCGCTCTGTTGCCATGCGCTGAATGCAATTCCAATTTGTTCAAATGGTGCCCATGCCGCAACAGGATGCGACGCAAAGGCCGTGCTCAATAAAAGCATTCCGCGACCAAGCGCCAATCCCCAGCTTGCAACAAATCCATCCTTGTCTGCATGCACCGCAGTCGCATCGGCCATGCCAAAATGGAAAATGGTTAAACACAGAAACAATAAGACAGCGACGCCCGGCAGCAAAGCGAGAAGTGCCAAGCTCGCAAGCATGAGGCACAAATAACTTGTAAATCCCCTGATTTTTTGCCCAAATGTTTCTCGCCCAGAAAGTCGTGCCGCCACACTCCAGTCTGCGCATCCATGAGGCATCCCGAATACAAATAATGCGATCACAAACGGCCATGGCGCCATTGCTTTGGTAGATGCGGGATTGATCAATGCGCTCAACACACCAAAAAGCAAAATGCACCAAGGCCATATGCGCGCACTTGCAAAAATGAAAAGCCCCGCCTTCGCCACCTGTTCGGCGGATCTTTTCGATCCATCGAACTCGGCGGCGGCAGGCGGGGCGAATTTCAAACTAAATACGTCCAGGGACTCAGGCTTTTTGGTGTTGTTGTTGTCCTAGAACCTTTACGCCTTGGTAGCAAACCAAGCCGAAGAAAACCTTGTTAATGACGTCAGCCACGTTGTACAAAATTTCGCGCCAACTTTCGCCATTGCCACCATTGAGAGCCATCAAGAAACCAATTGGGTAAATCACCCAACCAACGAGCACGAACATACGCATCGTCTTCAAACTTTCTTGAATACTTTCAGGGGCGGACTTCATGGAATCCGAGACCTTGGTGAACAGCGTGTAGACGATGTACAGCCAAGCGCCGCATGAAACCACATACCATGTCCACCATTGTTGACTTCCAGTAACGCTTTCTTCTGCGACCCAAGCGGTGATCAACATAATAAAGGACCAGAAAAGCAGTGACTTGAATAGTTCGCGACCGGCTTTTCCCAAATTAAGCAGAAGTGGGAACTCCATCACAAGTAATGGAACCGTGATAAGCCAATCTATATATCGATAAGCAGTTGGGAATTGCTTTATGGTCGCGCCTGTGATTCGTGTTCCATCTTCATTGAACAAGCTCGCAACGCCTTCCAAATAAATACCGCTCATTCTCCAGTAATGGAAAGCCGCAACTCCACAAATAATACCGGCCACAGTGATAGCTGTCTGATATTGCACTGGAACGGTCTTGCGTTGAAGGAAAAAGTAAATCATTCCTGCGCCCATAGCGACGGTACTAAGCCAAAACAGATACATCGTTACGCCTTCCATTGAAAGGCCTGCATTCAGGGCTTTCATGGTGGTGGTCATTTCTGCTGCGAGAGTCAACAAGGTGAATCCTCCAGTGGTTCTAGTTTTTGACCAACAAGGTCAATCGCTATTTCCAGGTTTGTAATGTCCCTAGGAAATGCATGCTTCTGTTCTGGCGAGGCTTGAAAAGAAAATAACAAGAATTTTAGAAGAACCTAAAAACTTTATATTTTGTATTTATTATGACCTAATATTTTGCGTTTGCAGTATTTGAGAAACGCATTCGGTTCGGCGAGTCTCAATTGATTTTTCGATGAATCTATTTACAACTGCCAGTAAAACGTCCAACTGCATAAAATCGCGAATCCCCATATAAAGGAAGGATGACCAAGATCCACAAAATGGAAATTCGGCCGCGTTACTGCGAGTGTGATCCGATGAGCGTCGTGCATCACACCGTTTATCCAATTTGGTTCGAGATGGGCAGAACGGAACTGTTGCGTGCGAGTGGTTCGACATACGCCGATCTTGAAGCGCGCGGGATATTGTTGGCAGTCACGCGCTTAGATGTGCGATATCGCAAGCCTGCGAAGTATGACGAATTGCTCGTGCTCGAAACCACGCTGCGCGATGTCGGCCATGTGAAGATCGAACATTCCTATCGACTTTGCAGAGGCGATGAAGAACTTGTGATTGGCGAAACGACACTCGCATGTATTGATCGTGATGGTCGCGTGCAACCTCTGCCAGCAAATTGGAGCGGCGCTCCTATTGCGGCGGGTTGACTTGCCCAACGCGCATTCTCACCCGAGTGATCTTGCCTGCGCTTGCATTTCGAATTTCAGCATCAACCCCGCCGCGCAATATTCGATCAAGCGTATAACTCGTCGCCGCAGATCCAGTCACGACGGTCAGCACGCCCCCAGAGATTCCTGAGAGGCGCGTGTCATCTCGAACATTCGCGGGAATGAATCGCTCCCACAATTCAGCAGCATCTCCAAATCTTTGCGCGTGTTTTTCGACAGTCGTTCTCAGTCGAGTGATGTCACTACGGATCGAATCGACAGGGATCGTGTTTGCACTTCTTGCGCCACGCCGTTTTTGCAGATCATGAAGATGTTGAAGAGGATTTCCCATAGCGCGTAGCAATTGTACGGTGCGAATTCGCTGATTCCACCTGTTTACTATCCTTTCATGCGTGACGAGCCTTCGCCTGACAAACATACGAAAGACATTCGACCAAACGGTCGCGGTTGAAGATGTCAGTATTGAAGTTTCGGCGGGTTCGCTTTTCTTTTTGCTTGGATCGTCGGGATGCGGCAAGACCACAATTCTTCGGATGATTGCTGGGTTCGTGCAACCAACTGCGGGGCAAGTTTTCTTCGGCGACCGTGATGTCACGACACTTTCTCCCGAGAAGCGCAATGCTGGAATGGTCTTTCAGAATTACGCCCTCTGGCCGCATATGACAGTCTCTCAGAATGTTGGATTTGGCCTGGACGTTCGTCGCATGCCATCTGCCGAGAAGAAAATCCGCATCGGAGAATCGCTGGAACTTGTCCGCATGAGTCAATATGCCGATCGACTTCCCAATCAACTTTCGGGCGGTCAACAGCAACGCGTTGCATTGGCGCGCGCGATCGCGTTTCGCCCCGATCTGCTTTTGCTTGATGAACCACTTTCAAATCTCGATGCCAAGTTGCGCCTCGAAATGCGATCTGAGATTCGGCGAATTTCACACGAACTGCGTATCACAATGATTTATGTCACGCACGATCAACATGAAGCGTTATCACTTGCCGATCAAATCGCAGTGATGTCAGCGGGAAAGATTGAACAGCTCGGAGCCCCGAGGGATATCTATCAACGGCCACGAACTCGATTTGTCGCAGAATTTATTGGCGAGACAAATTTTATATCCTGTGAGATTCAAGGCGTCCGTGATTCAAGCGGATTCGCTGAGGTCAGGACGCCGATTGCAACGATGCGTGCTCTTGTTCCATCGACAAAAAAAGTCGGAGATCGTATTACGCTTTCGATTCGCCCCGAGGCAATCACCATCGACCTCGCGAGCGCTGTGTCGAATCCACAATCTTGCGCAACAATTGTTTTTGGAAAATGTCTCGAGTCAACATATCTCGGTGCAAGTGCGCAGCATTTGGTCGACGCGAATGGTCAACTTATAAAAGTTTTTGAAGTGAATCCGAACTCGTCATCCTTTGCGGGGAAGCAAGTTCGGCTGAGCATCATCACCGATCAAGTCATCGGCTTGGAGGAATGATGTCAACCCTTATTCGCTGCTCGCGGCGCTTCACTGCCTGGTACTTGCGGATCTGCCACTCGCTGAATACAGAAATAGCCAACAACGAATGCCGTCAACGCAACGATGACATGAAGACCAAATCCAAAGCCAATATCGCGCGCAGTTAATGTTGATGCTGCATTTTCTTGCGCAATGGGCGAAGTCAAGCCATGCATCACAAGCACCATCAAGGCGATGCCGATGGTGGATCCAAACTGCCGCATCATTTGCACAAGTCCGCTCGCTTCGCCGCGCTGAGCGATCGGCGCACGCGAAAGAGAATCAGCGTTTGCTGGGCTCATTGCAAATCCACATCCAAGTCCAAGCACGGCCATACCAATCGCAAGAATTGGATAGCTCAATGCGAAGACGCCAATTGTTTCAATCGCTGTTCCACTCAGCACGAA
>Ga0209086_10004373_pt1 | contig 10500 bp, 7 predicted proteins | sample M_130207_XF_Meta_FD_187312 | JGI IMG/M metagenome (GOLD analysis project Ga0209086, IMG submission 187312) | Freshwater microbial communities from Lake Montjoie, Canada to study carbon cycling - M_130207_XF_MetaG (SPAdes) (version 2) | ecosystem: Environmental > Aquatic > Freshwater > Lake...
GTAATATAATATGTAATATAATTTATAATTTATATTTTATATTTTATGTTTTCTTTTTCATAGTCTTATTGTAATTCATACCTCTAGACATATTTTTCTCTTTCTTTTCCATTTTTGCTATTCTAGCCATATCATAAACTAACAATTTATTTCTAATACTTTTTAATTTTTTAGTTTTTGATTTACATTTATTTTCACCACATTTTATAAATTCATTATATTTTGTTCTTAAATGTTGATTATTATCATAAAATACTTTTGAACAATCATAGAATTTATCATTTGATAACTTTTTAGGACATTTAATATTTTGTTCTTTTTCAAATATTTTATGTTCTTCATCTTTTTCTTTATAAAGTTTGGCACATTTAGTTTTCTTGCATAATGCTATTTCATCTATTACTTTCCATTCTTCCTTTTCTAATTTTAGAATTGATGATTTTTCTTTTTTATTATTATTATTCATATTGTTCATATTACTTAAATATATTTGTTTCTAGAACACTCTTTAATAATATATTAGAAAAAATATAAAAATAATATAAAAATATAAACATAATTAAATTTCAGAACTATTTGCATGAGAATGAGCATTTGCATGAATATTATGTGATTCCTCTTGAATGCTATGTGATTCTGTATCTAGTGATGGTTGTACTATTATAGGTGTATTCGCATTGTTCGCATTATTCATTGCGGCTCCCGATCCCGCTCCCGAAGCAATAGCCATAGTCCTCCTCCTTTCTCTATTTTCTATAATTGTATTATCAATCTTAATCCAATTTATTTTACTGCGAATACATAATACTCTCGCGATAAGATATATTAAATCAATAAAATAATTATTATCATTAGTTCTCTTTAATGATGACATCGATTTGAATAGTTTTTCTAGATTATTTAATCTAACTATTTTTTCTTCTTTTGTATATACCCTATCATAATAAATTTCATCAAATTGCTCGCCAATATCAGCCCAATCCTGCATAATTTTCTGATTTTGCGCCAATTGTTCATTCGGACGAAAAAAAGTATTGAAGATGGATACAAAAAGAACCGTACTGCCTAATTTTATTATAATTAAATTTATAATAGAATTTTAAATTTTTACATTATTTTATAAACTTCTATTTTTATTTTTTAATATAAAGATAATTAATATATATATATAAATTATAAAAATGGTAAATAAATGTAAATTTGAAGGTTGTAATAAACAACCAAGTTTTAATACTAAAGGAATAAAAAAAGGTATATTCTGTATAAGTCATAAATTAAATGATATGGTTGATGTTAAAAATAAATGCTGTGAATTTGAAGGCTGTAATAAACAACCATCTTATAATGCTAAAGGTAATAAAAAAGGTAGATTTTGTCTAGCTCATAAAACAGCTAATATGATTGATGTTAAAAGTAAATCTTGCGAATTTGAAGGCTGTGATAAACAACCAGTTTATAATATTAAAGGCAATAAAAAAGGTAAATTTTGCGTAGCTCATAAAACAGCTAATATGATTGATGTTAAAAGTAAATCTTGCGAATTTGAAAATTGTGAAACTAGACCAATTTATAATACTAAAGGTAATAAAAAAGGTAAATTTTGTGTAGCTCATAAAACAGCTAATATGATTGATGTTAAAACTAAACTTTGTGAATTTGAAAACTGTGAAACTACACCAATTTATAATACTAAAGGTAATAAAAACGGTAAATTTTGTGTAACTCATAAAACAGCTGATATGGTAGATGTTAAAAATAAAAGTTGTGAATTTGAAGGATGTGATAAACTACCAAGTTATAATACTAAAGGAATAAAAAAAGCTAAGTTTTGTTTAAATCATAAAACTGATGGTATGGTAGATATTAAACATAAAACGTGCGAATTTAAAGGATGTGAAACTAGACCAAGTTATAATACTAAAGGTAATAATAAAGGCAAATATTGCATATCGCATAAAACAGATGATATGATTAATGTAAAAGATAAAACTTGTGAATTTGGAGGATGTAATAAACAACCATGTTATAATGCTAAAGGTAATTCTAAAGGTAAATTTTGTGCAAGTCATAAAATAACTGGTATGATAAATGTAAAAGATAAAATGTGCGAATTTGAAGGCTGTGATAAACAATCATTTTATAATACTAAAGGTAATAAAATTGGTAAATTTTGCTCAGTTCATAAAACTAATTGTATGATTAATGTTAGAAGTAAAACATGTGAATTTCAAGATTGTGATATACAACCAGTTTATAATATTAAAGCTATAAAACAAGCACGATTTTGTGTTACACATAAAACAGCTGAAATGATTAATGTAAAAGAGAAATATTGTTTATTTGAAGAATGTAATAAACGACCATATTTTGGTACCCCGGGGAAAAAAACTACACATTGTGGAAAACACCGTACAACTGGTATGATACGACGCCCAAATGGAAAATGCAAATCACCTAAATGCAAAGAAAACGCCATATATGGTAAAAACTTTATACCAACTCATTGTGAATCTCATAAAACAGAAGACGATAAGAATTTAGTAGAAAGAAAATGTATATCATGTAAATTAATTATGATATTGGATGAAAATAATAAATGTGAATATTGTAATCCTGAAGCTTTTCAAAAATCTCGTCTTGCAAAGCAAAATGCACTAATGGATTATTTAGATGCTAATAATTTAAAAGGTTCAAGTACTGATGTTACTGTAAATGAAGGTCTTTGTGGTAAAGAACGTCCAGATAGAGTATATGATTTTGATGATAAAATAGTAATTTTAGAATGTGATGAAAATCAACACAGAGAACGTCAGTGTGTATGTGAACAAACAAGAATGGTAAATATTGGTCAATCATATGGTGGAACACCAGTATATTTTATTAGATGGAATCCTGATGACTATTCACCAAAAAATGATAGAAAATTACCAGAAATTGTTAAAAAAAGGTATAAATTAGTTAGAGATATTATAAATGATATTAAAAAAAATAAATTAACTTTACCAAAAGCATTAGTATCAGCATTTTATATGTATTATGATGATTGGGATGGTCTTGAAAATAATAAATGGGAAGTAATAACTGCGATAGAAACAGATTAAATATTTATTACAGTATTTTATATTTTTTAACATTATAATAATTTACTATTTTAACTGCCTCTTTTACCACTACAACAGAATCTTTTAGTATTTATTTACTTTTTATTTATTAAAAATATTGATAGTAATATTAATAATGTTCCAGATATATTACTATAAGTAATTGGTTCTTTGCTTAATAAATATCCCCAAATATAAGAAAATATAACACCTATAAAGATTAAACTGTTAAATAATAGTGTAGATAATTTTGAAATCATTATAAATCTTAGTAAATAACCCATAAATCCTACAATAGCATTAAATAGTATTAATGTAATCCAATAATTGTAATCTAGATCTATGAATGAAATATTTTTTGCTAAATATATGATGGATAAAAACCCACCTAAAAGATAGGTTTTTAATAATTGGATATAGGGCGATATACTTCCAGCATTGTCTTTGACCATAAAGTAAATAATGCTTTCAGTAAGGGCTGAAAATATACCGGCAATTATTCCAATATTTGTATTTTTAGTATTTAGAATATCATTTACGTTTAGAATATGTTTTTCATTTTGAAAAGTATCTATTTTATCTATCTTATCTATTTTTGTATCTGGAACATGTTCTGTATTATTTTTATAAATCAAATATACACCTAGAATAGAAATAAATATATATATGTAGTTTATACTATTTATTTTTTCACCATAGAATAATGTTCTACCGAGTAAGTTAAATATTGGATAAATATAGAATATTGAATAACTTACGCCAGAAGATAATGAATTAAAACATACATAAGAGCTAATTATATGAATAATATTTACAATTCCCATTACTATACCAGATATAAATGATAATGTATTAGTATTGGTAGTGGTATTCGTATTTGTTACAGATGAGGATATTGTGGACTTATTTTTGGTTATATAATATCCTATAATTGCTAATATTGAATATATAATACATCTTGTTGCGACTTGTACTTCAATTGTGGTAGGTATTAATTTAATGAGCTGAGGATATAGTGATAGTGCTATTTCAGAACCTAATAAAGGTATAAAATTTATATCCATTATTTGTATTGTTATTTGTATTGTTATTTGTATTGTTATTTGTATAGTTATATTTACTATTGATATTATTTGTTATTGTTAATATAAATATAAAATTGAAATTATTTGATTGTATTTAATAAATTATAAATATTACACTATTAATTTGTGATTATTAAATATTGATTAATTATGGCTTCTGAAATAGAAACATTTTCTGATGAAGAAAATAGTGATGTTGAAAATTATTATAGCGATAGTGGTGAATCAGAAGATGAAAATGAATCTAATATAAAGCCAAAATCTAAATGTTTTACAATAGAAAGTTCAGAATATATAGATTATAAAAATGAAATATTAGGTGAGCCTACATATATTGATTCTAAATTTACAACATATCATATTAAAGGTGGGAAAAGAACTAAAATATTTTGTAATAAAATAAAAAGATATGGTCTAAATTTACCAATAAATAAAAAACATTACAAAAATATAGAAACTGAATTGCTAACTGAAGAAAACCCTTTGTTTTGTTCAGAATTTGTGGTAGTAGAATATACTGAATACGAAACAAATGATAAAAGATTATTAATTAGTTTACTTGATGGTCATCATCGAAAATGTGCTTTAGATAAAATATTTGAACATCATCCAAAATTTGAAATTGATATTAGAGTGTGTCTTTATAAAAGTGATTATCCAGATAGCCCAGAAACAAAAAAATTATTTCGCAAATTTAATATTTTAAAACCGTTTGTAGTTGATTTTGATATAATGGAAATATCGAGTTCAATTATTAATGAATTAAATGGTAAATTTAATAATCAACGTAATAAATTTATACTCATAAAAGATACAGATGCAGCAGTTTATAAACCATCAATAAAAAAAAGCACAATTAATGAAGCTATACAAAGACGTCTGGAATTACTAAAAAATAGTAAACATATTAATGCAAATGATATTGATATCCAATTTATTATTTTGTCATTTATAAAATATAATAATATATTTTCACAAAAAAAATTAGAATGGTTCAAAACAGATACAGAATTTGGTGTAAGCACCGTAAGTTCTATAATGATTGATAAAGCAAAAAAATCAAATTGTTTTATTGGTCTAGTCAAATTAGAAAGTCTAATAAATAATTGTATTGGTGAAAAATATAATTAAAATTAATAAAAATTATATTTAATAAATATATTTTTTTTTTATATTAATTATTTATTTTTTTTATTTTCAATATAAACACAAAATTGAAAAATATTATATATAATAAACTATAATATAAAATAATTATAATTAATAATATGGAAAATAAAAATGATGAGATTGAAGTATTGCAAAACTTTTTACAAAGTCCTACTTTTGAAGAAAAAATACAATTAATTCTTAATAAATATAATGAAAAATCACCAATTTATATTAAAAAGAAAGCAACTGGTACATGGTTTGAAAATAAAGAATGGGGATTATTAAAATTCAAAGAACATAGTGAATTAAGAGAAGTATGTATAAATGAGTTAAAAATAGGTTATAATTATTTATATCATCGTAAATTAAATGAAGAATATAATAATAATATATTAAGATATGGATATAACCCGAATTCAAATGAAATTTATAAACCACAAGTATATGCTTGTACTAATTATGAAAAAATTAGATTATTTTGGGAGAAAATATTAATTCCTGAAATGAATGAAGCAGATAAATGTGTTAATTACAATTTTACTATACCAAATTGGAAACCACAATCTGATGGATTTTTTACAGATAATTATGGTAAAACTTATCATAAATCAACATTAGAATATGCAGTTTATAATATAGATTTATGCGATCCTAAAAAGAAATATGAAATAGATCAAAAATTAAAATTAATTGAAGAAAAAGTAAAGGAAATAAAACTAAAAGAATTAGAAAAACAAAAAAAGAAAGAAATAGAAAAAAAAATTAAAAACTATAAAAAAAAAATAAAAAATTTAAGAGAATTAAATACATCTGATAGTGAAACATCTAATTGTGAATCATCTGATAGTGAGTAATTATCATTATAATATAATTAAATTATTTTAACTATAAAAATATTATTTTTTTATATAATTTATATCTATTCTATCATATTTTTTAGAGTAGTTTGTAATTTAACTAATTGTTTATACATTTTATTATGTTCTAATGTAAGTTTATTATTTTCTTCTTTTAAATTAGTATTATTTTTTGATAACAAATCAACTTTATCACTTAAAGCATTTTCTAGAGCATCAGATGATGTATTACCTAATTTTGAAAAAGTATCGATAAATTGATTACATTCTAACATTTTATCATTAAATTGTTCTTCTAATTTAAGAATATTAGTTTGTAATTGATTATTATGTATTTCTAATGTCATATAATTATTTTTATATTCAGCATTTTCTTGCGTAATAACATCATTTTTTATCTTTTCTGTTTTAATTTGATTAAGTAATTTATCGTTTATTGCTCTAGTCTTTTCTAGACTTAATAATGTAATAGCATTTTCTTTTTTAATAGAATCAAGTGATAATCCCAGCATATCATTGTTTAATTTTTGTTTTTCAATTTCTAATAATTGTTGTTTTAATCTATAATTACTATTTTTCAAATCTTCAATTGAATTAACATATGATATAATTTTTTTAGTTTCATTTTCTAATAATTCTTTTTTATATTCTGATTGTTTATTTAATAAATCTAATTTCATTTGTTGAATTTCAAAATTTAGTGTTTTAATTTCAACTGATTTTTGCTCATATTCTTCTACCATAGTCTGCATAATTCTTTCGGCATTTTCAGCACGTTTAGTAGTAGATTCTAACCTAATTTTATAACTTTCTATTAATCTATCACGTGGGTCTAAATCTTGTAAATTACTATTTGCATTAGTATTTATATCATTCATATCAATATTAGTATTTTCAAAATTAAAGCTTTTAAATTGTCTAAATCTATTGAAAAAGTCATATGTTGCAATTATATCATCGGGAATTATAGTATTAATATCATTTAAAAATGTAGTTCTAGAATCAATTGATGAATGATAAGATTTATCAAATAATTTAGGATTAGTTAATTGTTCTAATCTTTTAGAATCATATATAATAGATTTTTTATATTTATTATTTCTGAAATGAAATGGAATTATAGGAAATGATGTTTTATTAAACATTAAATATAATCCAGATTCATTATGATATAAATTTAAATAATTATCAATTTGAAATGTATATGTTGTATCAGCATAAAATGGTTTAATATCAGGTGTTCTATTTAAATCAGGAGTAGATGGATAATTACCAATTGCATTAGATATTTCATATAGTTTACATCCACAATCATAGTACCAACTTGTTATCTTATCATAAGAACATGTAAATTGAGAATTAATACCATGAGGTATAATAAATTTTCCTAAATGTTTTTTATGTAAAGTACAATATATATTTTTAACATATATACCAATATCAACAAAATATTCACCCATTACTTTACGTTCTGGTAATAATCCATTATCTTTATTCCAAGTATCAATTATTTGATATGCTTTATTATCTCTAAATTCAATAACAGTAATTGGATTAAATATATTTGTATCTTTACTATTTAATTCATTTATTTCTGGAAAAACTTTAATAAATTCATTATCTAAGTTTTGACTGCATTTATTTGAAATATTAGCAGATTCAGAAATTGCTTTACTTAATAATTCTTTATGTTTATTTATAGCAGATAAATTATGTTCATCAATACGTTTAAGTCCTTGTTCGATAGTATCCATTTTATAAATATCTAATTTTTTAGGAATATCAAGATTAGATGGATTATACTCAGGTAATTTTTGTGTTTTTTCTTTTGGTAATTTTGGTGTTTTAACTTTAAATCCTTGATCAGTAGTATCCATTTTATAGATATCTAAATTTTTAATTATAATTATTTTATTTATATTTATTAATTTCAATTTTTAATTTCATTTTTTAATTTAATTTTTATTTTTTATGTTCATTATTTATTTTTTATTATTTTCAATATAAACACAAAATTGAAAAATATTATATATAATAAAAGAATAATACAGATACTAAAAATGGAATCATACACAATAGAAAAAGTAATTTTACTATATAATAAACATATTTATGATAGATTTAAAAGTTTAATTGATTCTGGTAAAAAGAATGACGAAATAAACAATAATGATTTAGCAAAGATATTTGAATATTATTCCTGTATCAAATTAATGAACGAATATAATCAAAAATTCTATGAATATGATGATATTAATCCAGAATTTAAAGAGATTAATCAAATGTCTAGAAATGATACTGGTATCGATGCATGTAATTTGACCGATACTATAGTTCAATGTAAATTGCGAATGACAAATACTAACTTAAATTGGAAGGAATGCGGGACATTCTTTGGTAGCAATATTAAAACAGATGAAGAAGGTAATTTACAAATTAGATGGAAAAAGATGATTATAGCACGTAATAGTGATTGTAATTTATCTAAACATTTTGATTGTAGAAAGAAATCGTTTTTAGATAAAACATACGATAGAAATGAAATGATTACTTATTGTAGTGATTTACTTACAAATCCGCCTGTAATTAGTAATGATGGCGATGGTGGTGATGAATCATTAGAAAATAAAATTATATTAAGAGATTATCAAATTGAATGTAAAAATCTAATAATGGAAACTAAAGGTAATGTAATTATTTCTTTACCAACCGGAACCGGTAAGAATCTAATCATTTTACATTCATTAAAAGAGAAAACTAAGTATTTAATATTAGTTCCACGTATTATACTTATGGAACAAATTAAGGAAGAACTTAAAAGACATTTTCCTAAATTGTCACGTAGTGTTCAATGTATAGGAGATGGCGGTAATACATATGATGAAAAGAAAAATATATGTATTTGTGTTTATAATAGTATTGATATAGTTAAAGAATATGCAGAAACTTTCGAAAAAATATTTATAGATGAAGCACACCATATTAGAACACCTGAAATCTATTTTAACGAGGATGATAATGTTGATTCTGGAGATGAGGAAAATTTAGATTCTGATGATGAAGAATTAAATTCTGGAGATGATAATTCAGAGGACGATGAAATTGATTCTGGAGATGAAGATGATAAAGAATTTGATTCTGGTGAAGATGATTTAGAAGATGAAGATTTAGAAGAAAAAAAAATAATTAATAAAGAAGAACAAGAAATTAATAAAAGTTTCATTAATACTATACATTCATTATCCAGATACAATAATAATGTGTATTTATCGGCAACTATTGATAAACAAGAAGGATTTACTTATTATTATAAAGATATTCGTGAAATGATTGAAAAAGGTTATTTGTGTGATTATACAATTCATATTCCTATATTTACTGATGATCCTACTAATAAAAATGTTTGTGAATATCTAATCAAAAATTATAGAAATATTATAATATATTGTAATTCTCAAAAAGAAGGTAATGAAATAAATAAATTAATGAATACTATACAAAAGGGTTGTAGTCAATATATAGATTGTAATACTGGAAAACTTACAAGAAATAAGATTATTAATAAGTATAAATCTGGTGAATTGTCATTTTTAGTAAATGTAAGAATATTGACAGAGGGCTTTGATGCTCCTATTACAAAAGGTGTTGTATTTATGCATCTTCCTACTAATTCTAAAACTATTATTCAAATTATTGGTCGTTGTCTAAGATTACATAATGAAAAGTCAATTGCTAATGTGATATTACCTTTTTCAAATAAAGATGATGAAAATAGTATTAATAACTTTTTGAAAGTCATTGCAAAAAATGATTCCAGATTACGAAAATCATTTGAAAGTAAGAGTTTAGGTGGTTATATTTCTATAAATAGTGCTATTGATGAGGATAAAATTGATAACGATGAAGATGATAATGATGAAGATGAACAAGAAAATCAATTTGATTTAAAATTTAATATGATTTTTGATAGTTTGGGAAAAATTATGAATGGTGAAGAATTGTGGGTGAAAAGGTTAGAAGATGTTAAAAAATATATTGATGAGAATGGGAAGAGACCAACAAAGTGTAATAAAGATAAAAATATTACAATAATGGGGAAATGGTTACAATATCAAATTACAAATTATAATTATAAAAAAAATAATATGAAAAATGAAAATATTTATAAATTATGGACTGAATTTATAAATAATGAGAAATATAAAGAATATTTTATATCACAATATGATTCTTTTATAGTAAAGTTAAATAAAGTAAAATTATATATAGATACAAATAAAAAAAGACCAGCAAATTGTAGTAAAG
>Ga0209086_10004374_pt1 | contig 10499 bp, 1 predicted proteins | sample M_130207_XF_Meta_FD_187312 | JGI IMG/M metagenome (GOLD analysis project Ga0209086, IMG submission 187312) | Freshwater microbial communities from Lake Montjoie, Canada to study carbon cycling - M_130207_XF_MetaG (SPAdes) (version 2) | ecosystem: Environmental > Aquatic > Freshwater > Lake...
AAACTACGTATAATCAATATTTTATGACTGGTTTCGACCCCCTCCGCCGGTAGGTTTCCCCTTTCAGGGCCTAAACCGCCCATACCTCTTCAGCCTGTTTAAAGGCTATTTATATTAAGCTCTAGGGCTACATGGCTCAGTTTGGCGAGACCACGCCATCATCAATCCTTCACCAGACTGTTTGGATCAGGGAGCAGGAACTGCGGGCACGCTGACTGCTTCTAACCTATAGAATCCTGCGTTGCTATCTGTGGGTACCGATATTTCCACTACAATCCGATCGTCGTTCTCAGAAATAATTCTTTTAGTGTAACCCCGAGTAGACCAGCTCGTCAGGTTTTGCGTGTACATTGCTCTCTCAATCACTGCTCCAGCAACATGCTTGCTGATTCCAAAACAATATTTCATTTGCCCATTACCTAAGATGGGCTGGTACTCCCCAGCAGGAGGACCTTGAAGCGGATCAACCCCTCCAAGGTAGGCGAGCAGCGCAGGCAGTTCTCCTTTTGCCGAATGAATCGGCATTTCTCCAGAGAGAAGACCATGAGAAGCCAACCACTGCTCCAAGGTCTGGCTGGCTCCAGAAAACATTCGGTACTGGACCGTGGAAAGCCAAGCAACATCACTTCCCGTCCAGGGTATTCCATCTTTGAGGTAACTCCACCGTACTGTGCACACCCCACCAGGTAAAGCGGTCAACTGCTGCTCCCACGAGCTGTTCTTTTTGCTGATACCCGCCACCTCTATGCCATTCACTTTACAAGACACAGCATCGTTGCCCTGCTGCACCTGGCTTTTCCAAGACCAACTCAATAGGCCAGGCCCCTGATAGGTGGCCTCCAGATAGCTCTGACTGTTGTTAGCTCCTCCAGCAACAGTCAATTCACCCCCAGACCCCACCTGCCAGCCTGTCCCTCCTTCTGTTTGTCCCAAAGTCACACCCACGGCCCCAGAATTCGGAAGGATGGAGGTGCCAGAAAGAAGAATTCGCGTATCTGGGTGATTCAGATCGTTGGTTAGAAGCGATACTTCCGCCGTCTTAGCTCCGGTCGTCGTCGGGGCGAAATACAGGATCAAGGTTCCAGATTCTCCCGCGGCCACCTCGGTCGCCGAACTCGCTACGAGGGCTACTTCTCCGCTCAATACAGCCAACACGGGTCGCAGGGTATCGGTACCGAGATTACGAATGGTGAATGTGATCTCCTGCGGCAGGTTCCCCAGCGGATAAATCGAGCCAGAAATCACAGGAGCCCCTCCCTGCGTGAGTTCCATAATAGGGATCTTAGCTGAAATCACGCCCGTCAGCTCAATCAGAGGCGATGGAGTGGCACTTCCGGGAGCGATGATAGAAAGGAATGTGGACTTCAAACCTGGCGATGAGGTCAACATCCGCACGGCCACATCCACACTTTGATTTGGGTCCAAATAAGTCGGTGCGTTCAATAATTGGAACCCACAGTCTGGCAACAGGCTAAGTTCGATCTCAATTCCTAGGTTTCCTTCGTTCGTCACTGTTAGTATCCGATCTACAAACGCCGAGCCCTCCAGCACGGAACCGAAATCCATGTTCCAAGGCGGAGTCACCGGCCCGCCACCCTGAGAAACTTTAAGATCCGCGTAGGCCGCAATGACGCTCAATTCATCAACAAAGACAGCATCCTCCCCAGAGGCTTCGCTCTCATCCTTTTCATAGCTCCAGCGCACCGTGTGGCTTCCCGCCGCCAAGAACAGGGAAACCCTCTGCCATTCCCTCACACCGCTGTACGATTCTTGGACTACCCCGTCCACTGTGTAGCTGTAAAAGTCGTAGTAGCTCTCCGAACTTCCCCGCCACCAGAAGGAAACATAGGCCGGTCCTTCAACGGTTCTTTCCATCCAAGACGTCTGGCCGTCGGCGGATCGGGAAACCGCCGTATCCAGCTGGTCATGACTAGACCAACCTAAACGAGTTGTCCAAGCAGGTCCCCCAAAGCTCCAAAGCTGACTCTCTTCGGACACATCCAACCCCGCGTAGGGAGTAGCCCGCAAGGTTGGCGTATCCAGAGAATCATTGGGATCGCTACCAGCCTGAATCTCTTGCCCATCGTTTGCTCCGTCGCTGTCTGTGTCGGCAACTGTTGCAATCGAATAAGCCCCCGATTCCATGATGTAATACGGTTTTCTGATATTCACATCATCAGATGACCACCCTAGCCAACTGAACCACCAGAAACTATAGACATGTCCACCAAGACCTCTTGGTGATGTCGCTAAAGTGCTATTTATAGAAAGATCCCCTATCTGCCACCACGGATCATTATTTAGCAAAGAAAAGCTCCACTTTTCGCCGGTAATCCAAGCCCAGTTCCCAAGGCTGGTGGAATCGCATCCGCCCATCCAGAAGTTATCGGGCAAACCGCCCAAACGCCCTTGCACCATCTGCCACTCAGCCTCAGTAGTGACCGTGAGCAGATGTCCACCCCGGGCCTCCGCATCTAACCGGGCCTGATCCCATTTGAAACTTCCCGTCACTAATTCGTACCGGCCATACCCCATCTCATACCCGTCATTTAAATCATCACCATCCGTATCCGCCTTGGTGGGATCAGTGCCGTAGGTCAATTCAGTCGCATTCGGAATTCCATCCCCATCCTCATCCGCATTCGGATCGAGCACGACATTCACCGTCCGGGTCACTGGAGTGCCCTCATTCCCGTCCGAATCGGTTGCCGAATAAGTTAGGGTGTAACTTCCAAGGGTACTGCTATCGACGGTTCCGCTTACCAGAACTGAGAGGCCCGAATCCTTGTCGTCCACCACCGTCGCACCCGGATCAATAAAAGGTGTGCCCTTGTGGATTTCGATCGGGTTGGAGCCAATGAGTGAGAGGACAGGATTCGGCCCAAGTTGGCTTTTGTAGAGCGCGAGAATTTCCTCACCAGAAAGAGCCCGATTGTAAATGCGAATATCATCCAGCGCTCCGAAAAGAGTGCATTCACTGTCGTTGGGATCATTAATTCTACCAAAGCTATCCTGATTGCCGAGATTGATATGGCTTCCTGCCTGAATTACACCTGAAACGCCTTGGAATTCCTGAGAAAGAGTCCCGTTAATATAAAGCGATAATTTTTGACCATCTTTGACCAGTTGAACGGAAATCCATTTTGATTCTTCCACGGCGCTGGAGGTGACGATGGTGCCCCGCGGGCTTTGTGGCGCACTCTGGTCGTAGTAGACAATCTTGCCCAGATCCGCTCCATAGATTGGGCCTAGGCCGTGTAAATTAAGGTAATGATTTTCCCCCTCAAAGATCGTTGGATAGTTATTGGAGAAGGAGGAGAAATTCACCCATGTCGTAAGAGTAAAGTCACTTTGTAACAGATCGCTGCTGATCGGAATCCTTCCATATTGAGCCGCAGCATTAAATTGCAAAGCACTTCCATTGGCTCCTTTCCGATCTTGCCCAAACGAGCCCCCAAAGTTAATACCGTTTCGAAGGTTTCCTGATGCGTCCTCCATGTCTCCATTAAACGGATAGTACGCCACCAGACCTTTGTTCAGGTTGTTGTAAGAGCTCGCATCATTGGGATTCGTTCCATCCACCACCTCGACAGGATCATTCACCCCATCCGTGTCGGTATCCTTCTGATAAGGACTTGTCCCAAGTGTCAGCTCTTGGGCATTACTCAACCCATCCCCATCCTCATCCGCCACCGGATCCAGCACCACGTTCACTGTCCGCGTCACTGGCAACGCCAGATTCCCCGCCGCATCGGTTGCCGTGTAGGTTACCGTATAGAACCCGACCGTTCCCGTATCGACTGATCCACTTCCCGTGATCGTCCTCGCCACATCCACATTGTCCGTCACCGTTGCACTCGGGTCGTTGAAACCAGAGCCTTTATAGATGTCCATCGGGTTGTCCCCGATTAGGGTGATCACAGGGACTTCAGTATCCGGACTAGTTAGGGGAATTTCGGCAATTCCCGCCGTCGTGTAGGGCCATCCCCCAATCGGTCTCATTCCACCTTCCCACCGATCCATATCCAGGGTTTCCATTGATCGGATAGACGATCTGTCCATGGTCCTCTTCTCCCCCATCTACGTAGGTGTTGTTAGGCTCGCTCGGACCCCAGTTCGTATAGCTCACGGGATTACCATCGCTCCATTTCCAGACTCCCTCCGTTTCCTGATCTGTCGCCCCGATCCAGAAACCATAATTTCCCAACGTGGGTTGGAACGTGGAAACGAGAAACTCATTTTCCTCAGCATTGTCGATTTTTACGAGATGCCCACCCAACTGCACCGCCCGTGCCTCCGCATCGCCCCAAGTAGGGCCATAGACGACCACGTACGCAGAATTACCCCTTCGAACAAACGGTATTTCTGCAATGCCAGTTGGCGTTTCGTTGCCATTTTGATAGCCGGTTAAGTTGTGATCTTGCCAGAAGCCGTGCGTTTCGTAGCCTGATATCCAACTCGCAGGAACATTCCAGCAAACTCTTGCCCAGTTCTCATCAAGGCGGACAGTTCCTTCCAGAATTCCCCAGGTTGGGGGCTGAAAAGCAAGTGGTTCGCCGCTACTCCATTTCCACAAGCCTTCTTGCTCTTGATCAGTAAGACCAATCCAATGCGAAAAGACATTAGGATAGTCCTCCTGATTAGCTCTGATTCGATATTTTTGTGGATTAGAGAATTCTTGCCAGAGAAATTCGTTTTCCTGTTCTGTATTGATTGCCACTAAATGGCCCCCAAGTTTAACAGCGTTGCTTTCCGCCTGAGACCACGAAACCCCAGGAACAATGGTGTAGATTCGGTCGCCCGAGAACACTGGTCGACCTAGGGATTCGGAAATATAGAGACCATTAATTTCGATGTACGATAAAGCGCGGTTGTAGACTCTCACATCGTCCAAAAGTCCTTCAAAGAATTCGTCGTTACGGGTAAGTGAATTCGACCCGATCACGAAAGGCATCGAGCCATCCGTATTCAACGTCTTATTGAATTCACCCAGTACGGCTCCATCAAGGAAGATCCTTCCCACTCCACTCTGCCAGGTGATCGCCAGTTGGTGCCAACCGGCACCGTTTAGGTCTCCCGGCCAGAAAGCGCCAGCATCGTTACCCTCCCCGATGAAGGAAACTCCCTCTGAAGTGAGGAGAAGAGAGAAACGTGTGTTGACACGGTTTCCGTCCCCGAAGGTGAAGAGATTGCCATGCATAATGCTATCGCATTTGATCCATAGGGACACGGTTCGATCGGAGTTTCCGCCCGGCCATTCGCTATAGTCGGCAACGATTCTTCCACTGGTTTTGTTGAAGGTGTAGGCACTGTTTAGCTGCCCTTTGCGATCAGGGACCAGCGACGTGTTTTGTTGAACCCCATGCCGTCCATTCCCACTCGCGTCGTTCGCATTTCCATTGAACGGATAATACGCCACCAACCCTCTGCTCAGGTTGTTGCAAGAGCTCGCATCGTTCGGATTCGTTCCGTCGGCAATTTCAACAGGATCATTCACCCCATCCGCGTCGGTATCCTTCTGATAAGGACTTGTTCCAAGTGTCAGTTCCTGACTATTACTCAGCCCGTCCCCATCCTCATCCGCCGCAGGATCCAGCACCACGTTAACCGTCCGCGTCACTGGCAACGCGAGATTCCCCGCCCCGTCGGTGGCCGTGTAGGTCAGGGTGTAAATTCCCACGCTAGAAGCATCCACCGTCCCGTTGCCCATGATCATCCTCGTTGCGTCTTTGTTGTCCGTCACCATCGCCCCTGGATCAGTGAAGAAAGAACCTTTGAAGATGTCTATCGGGTTGTCCCCGATTAGGGTGATGAGCGGGGATTGTGCATCAGGATACGCGCTCGGATCATTCGGATCGGTCCCAGCCAAACTCTCTGTCTTGTCATCCGCCCCATCCCCGTCGGTGTCCGCCTTGGTCGGATCGGTCGGGTAGCCGAATTCGAGGAGATATCGATAAGAAGCGGAACCAAAGTCATCATTCCAAGTAATTCCCGCGATATGGCCTTGGTCAGGCCCATTAAAAAGCGACAAGTAGTTGGTCAAGGTTCCGCCATTTGGTTCAGGAGGCCCCCATCGAGTATAATCCCAAATTTCACCGGTCACCCATTTCCATTGGCTTTCTCTTTCAGGTTCAGATCCGCCGATCCAGGAGAGTTTGTACGAACCGTCGCCGAGCACAGATCCGTATATGGTATAGATAAATTCCGACTCTTTTTGCGATGTGATCGTTGCCAAGTGGCCACCCCTTGCCTCCGCATCCGCCTTTGCTTGATCCCAGGTAAAGTTCCCGGAAACAATCTGATATCTTCCGAACCCCTGCTCCCAAACATCGCTCAACCCATCCCCGTCGGAGTCAAGAGAGCCAGCTTCTTGTTGATAAAGTTGGCTGACCTCAGCATTGGAGAGAGCGTGATTATAAATCCTGATTTCATCAATGGAGCCGATAAGACTGCAACCCGGTTTTGAAGGGTCATTAATTTCTCCAAATGAATCGGCGTTTCCAATGTTCAGGTAACCACCCGAAGCGAGAATGTTTGGCAGGCTGGTCGCCGTTCTAGAAAGCTCCCCATTAATCCACATGGAAACGGTGTCCCCAGTCTTACTCACTACTAAATGGTTCCACTGGTTGGGAGAGACAGACTTCAAGCTAATCAGTTGTGTCCGAGGTGCATAGCTGTTGAACGGTGTACCGTAATCATAGTAGGAGATTCTGCCCAGCTGCTCTCCATAGATCGGTCCAAACCCGCCAAAGCCAAAGAAGTGGTTTTCACCCTCGAGAATGGTCGGATAGTCGTTTTGGAAATGGTCGAATTTCACCCAAACGGTGATGGTAAACGTGTCGTTAAAATACTCATGGCCTATTGGCACGCGGGCATATTTAGCAGCATCGTCGACACGGAAACTTTGGAGATCACGGCCCAACCTGTCCGCCGCAAATCCCGCACGCACATTGACGCCATGCCGCCCATTTCCACTGGCATCGTCGATGCTTCCATTCAACGGGTAGTAAGCCACCAAACCCTTGTTCAGATTGTTATAGGAGTTTGCATCGTTAGGATTCGTTCCATCGGCAACCTCCACCGGATCGTTCACCCCATCCCCATCTGTATCCTTTTTGCGTGGATCGGTTCCCAAAGTCATCTCCTGCCCGTTCGTTAGTCGATCCCCGTCTTCGTCGGCCGCTGGATCCAGCACCACATACACCGCCCTCGTCACCGGCAGACCCAAGTTTCCGGCCGCATCCTGAGCCGTGTAGGTCAGGGTGTAGAACCCGACCGTTGACGTATCGACTAGTCCGCTCCCCGTGACCGTCCTCGTCGCATCCACATTGTCCGTCACCGTTGCCCCGGGGTCTGTAAACAGTGAACCCTTGAAGATCTCCTTAGGGTTATCCCCAATCAGAGTGATCACGGGAGCTTGTATATCGGGCGAGGATAGTGGGGCGAAAACCTTTGCATAATCGGCTTGTAAGTTGCCGCCAAAGAAACCCACTCGTATGACTTGGCCAGCGAAGGGAGTAAGATCAATCTGGGTTGTTACATATCCTGTCGAGCTGGAAACCGAAACTTCGGCAAGGTGATCATGACCCAGGGGGATATTAATGTCGGTTGGCGTGCTGCCCGCTATGACGATGGCCTTACAAGACGAAATATTTCCCGGCCGATAAAACCTTGCCTCATAATAGGATCCGGCCACCGCTGTAAAGTTGGGCGAAACGATGCATACGCCCAGGGCCCACTCCTCAAAGAACATGGCTTTTCCACCTTCCGCAAGCGGATCATCTTTAATGAGCAAACTCCATGGAGCACGATCATGCCTTATGGACCACTGCTCAAATGTGCCGAGATCAAATCCATAGTTAGTGAAAGAAGGTAGCAGATTCCTCGGATCATTCGTCCACGGGTTACTAGCCGCCGGATCCAACACCACATTCACCGTTCGCGTTACCGGCAACGCGAGATTCCCCGCCCCATCGGTCGCCGTGTAGGTCAGGGTATAGATCCCCACAGCTGACGTATCCACCGTTCCGCTCCCAGTGATGCTTCTCGTGGCGTCTTTGTTATCGGTCACCGTCGCTCCTGGATCGGTGAAGGCAGAACCTTTGAGGATGTCCATCGGGTTGTCCCCGATTAGGGTGATGAGCGGGGATTGTGGATCAGGATATGCGCTGGGATCATTCGGATCGGTCTTGGCCAAACTCTCCGTCTTGTCATCCGCCCCATCCCCGTCGGTGTCCGCCTTGGTCGGATCCGTCGGGTAGCCGAATTCGAGAATATAGCTAAAATTACCCAGACCCCAGTCGTCAGGAAAATCATGCCATATATTTAATGGGTTTGAATCCTTATCATAAACAACCGTCGTGGTTTCCCCGGTTCCCCAACCACCACCTGGTTGACCAGCATCCCAATTTCGGAAAGTGCCGACTTCCCCTGTCACCCAAGCCCAACCCGTAGGGTCGGTATTGGAAGCTTCAAGACCGATCCGAACCTTGGTGGTGATTGGCCCATATATCGCCAAGTAGGACTGCCATTCATCCGAAGAAGTAAAAGTAGCCATCGCTCCGCCCCTTTGAACTGCATCCGCCTTAGCTTGCGTGGCGGTAAAAGATCCGGGGATGATCTGGTATCTTCCATATCCCCTCTCCCATGCGTCGGTCAGCCCGTCCCCGTCAGAATCGAGGTTGCCCGCCTCCGCGACATACAGTGCCGACACCTCCGTACTGCTCAGGGGTCGGTCATACATCCGAATGTTATCCATAGTGCCTTGAAAGGCTACGGAAGGATCCAGGAATCGCTCCTTCCCGATCATCAATAGCGAAAAAGCATCCCCGTATCCTGCACTCGTGGCAGTGGCTACCGACTGCCCATCCAGATACATCACGCGAGATCCGTTGCTAGCACTTGTGATCACCACATGCACCCAATGGTCGGTGCTGTAGGCATTGGAAGGGGAAAGGATCGTGGAATCGTTATACGTGACAAACTGCATCTTACGACCTGGCTGAAAAGATAGATGTGGCGTGACAGAGTTTTGACCAATCGCCTCTGCCCGAGAGAGGATAACCTGGGTATCCTTGGCGCTTGTGGGCTTTAACCAGATTGACCAGGTAAAGGCGTTGCTAGTGGGAACCGGGATTTCTGCAGACGTCATATAGGAACTTGTCCCATCGAAGCTGTAAGCGGAGTTAGCCAAACCCGCGATGTCTTGGGTTAAGCTAGCCCCAATGACAGATGCATTCCTCTTATTCCCACTCTCGTCATTCGCATTGCCGTTAAACGGATAGTAAGCCACCAAGCCCTTGTTCAGGATATTGTAAGAGCTCGGATCGTTTGGATTCGTCCCATCCGCAACCTCCACCGGATCATTCACCCCATCCCCGTCGGTGTCCGCCAACAGCGGGTTGGTGCCCAACGCCTGCTCTTCCGCCTCGGTCAATTCGTCGCCGTCGTCGTCATCCGTCGTCACATTCAGTACCGTCACGGTGAATACCTGCTCCAAGCTCAGCCCACCCGCATCCGTTGTCTTCACCCGGATCGAGAGATTCTTGTTGGCCAGCATCTCGTAATCCACCGCCGCCGCCGTGTTCAGCAAACTGCCCTGTAGGGTGAACAGCCCATTGTTGCTGGACCCCTCCCCCGGCACCAGAGCGTAGGTGAAGGTCGTGTCCCCGTCCGGATCGTCCGTCGATAAGGCCGAAACCACCGTCCCCGAAGCTACGCCCTCGTTAAAGCTACTGCTCGTCAGGTACAGGGCAGACGGCGCACGATTGTCTGGGGCATTTTCAAAGTCATAAATGGTGAACCTGGTGTAAGTCGGATTGCCCCAGGTGCCGTCGGCCGACTTAAATCGCACACCCACCTGGTACGTTCCCTGCCTCAGACTTGCGATCGGCACATCCACATTCTCAATGGTTCCCACCAGAGCGGCCGTCGCGATCGGAATCTGTGTGCCCCTGCCTGCACCAGGGTCGTTGCCCATGAAATACTCCGCCGCCACTACCTGCAAGGAGTTAACATCAGCCGGGGCGGCCGGCGTTGCCAGCTCGTAGTTGTCCGGATAAACCGTGAACCGCTGATAGACCGGATTTCCCCACACCCCGTCAGCCGATTTGAACCGTACCCCCACTGAGTACGACCCCGCTGCCAAGGAAGATATATCGATCGGAAGTTCCGTCGTCTCGGAGGTGATCCGTCCCGCCTCTGCCAACGTCAACGGCGTGCCGTTTCCACCACCCGGATCCGTGCCTAAAAAATATTCCGCCGCCGAAAGTGTTGCCGAAGGCCCCTCCGGACCAGGAAGGAAACCCTGATAATCGGAAGGATAGACCGTGAACCGCTGGTAGACCGGATTTCCCCACTGACCCGTCGCGTCCTTGAACCGCACTCCCACGGTGTACGTGCCGGCGTTGAGACCGCTGACATTGATACTCACCTCATCCGAGACGCCCACCATGGAGTTTGAAGTCACCAGTGGCAAAGGCGTGGCTGAACCAGCACCG
>Ga0209086_10004376_pt1 | contig 10498 bp, 7 predicted proteins | sample M_130207_XF_Meta_FD_187312 | JGI IMG/M metagenome (GOLD analysis project Ga0209086, IMG submission 187312) | Freshwater microbial communities from Lake Montjoie, Canada to study carbon cycling - M_130207_XF_MetaG (SPAdes) (version 2) | ecosystem: Environmental > Aquatic > Freshwater > Lake...
GCGGTGCAGATGTTCGAAGTGGCCTTGTCGCGGCGGATGTGCTGCTCGCGGGTTTGGATCGCCATGCGCAGCGCGCGATTGCCGTGGCTGTCGCGGGAAACGCCGATGATGCGGCCCGGAAGCTTGCGGACATACGCCTCGCTGGTTGCGATGAACGCAGCGTGCGGACCGCCGAAACCCATCGGAACGCCAAAACGCTGCGAGTTACCGACGGCGATGTCGGCGCCCCAACTCGCGGGAGGCACAAGCGAAACGAGCGCGAGCGGATCGCACGCGGCAACAACGAGCGCGCCCACAGCGTGAGCCTTCTGCGTCAGACTCTTGTAGCACTCGACGCGGCCGTCAGTGGTTGGGTACTGGACGAGTGCGCCACAGAACGCATCGGTTGGGCTGAATTTTGCGGGGTTGCCGACGATGACTTCGATGCCGAGCCATTTCGCGCGCGTCTCAACGACCGCGATGGTTTGCGGATGGCAATCCTCGGCGACGAAAAACTTCGTCCGCGTTTCGCCAGTAATTCCCTGGCACATGTGCATCGCTTCCGCGGCGGCAGTGCCTTCATCGAGGAGCGACGCGCCTGCGAGCGGCAGGCCGGTGAGCTCCGAAATCATGGTCTGAAAGTTGAGCAGCGCCTCGAGACGGCCTTGCGCGACCTCGGCTTGGTACGGCGTGTAGGCCGTGTACCACGCAGGATTCTCGAGGATATTGCGGAGGAGCACGCCGGGCACGACGGTGTCGACATAGCCCATGCCGATGTACGAGTGGAAGATTTTGTTCTTGCGGCTGAGGTCGTGCAGCGCAAGCAGCGTCTCGGCTTCACCGCGCTCGACGCCGGCGATCGACACGGTTGGGTCGTCGATTTCGAGTTCGCGCGCAAGGCGGATCGTCGCCGGCAACGCGGCGCCAATGAACTGCGCCATCGACGCGTAACCACATTGACCGAGCATGGCGCTCGTCTCCGCAGCAGTGTGCGGGATGTGGCGTCGGTAAAAAGTATCGGTGGGGCCGAGCGTGGTGGGGACAGGCGCGGTCATGGTCGGGGCGGTTGTCACGGTGGTCATCGCGGGTGAGTGGTGGCGCGGGTGAGGCGCGGTGCGGAGGTTCGTTCGAAGTGCCAAGTATAGGAAGATTGACCACGGCTCCGCAGCGCTGCGAAGCCTCGGTGGTACGCTTCGCCCATGCTCGTGATGCACAACATCGGACCTCGTCTATCCGCACACATTTCTGCCTTTGCGGTAGGCGTTTCCGTGCTGGCGCTCACGGTTCTCGGCGCGTGCGGATCGCCTGCAAAGGTGGCGGCGGCCAAAGTTACGACCAAAGTTGTAACGCAATCGCCAACCAAACCCGCGACGCCCGTTGTTGCGTCCGCGCCTCCCGCCGCGGCGCCCGTATCTCCTGCCGCAAAGCCGCCGAAGAAAGAGAAGCGCACGCCTGCGTTGACCGACGGTTCGCCTGCGAAGAACGCGGGTCATGGCAAGGTCATCCCTGGCGTGGTCAACGTTTACACCTTCGATCCCGAGCCGGAGTTCACGCCCGTTGATGCGAGCACGACCTCAATCACCCATGTTCTGGCTGATCTCGGAGCCGACGCGACCGAGTGGTATCAGCATGTGCAGACGCTCTCGAATCCATGGTTCGAAGGCCGCGCGCCAGGCAGCGAAGGCATTGAGTTCGCCGCGAAGTATGTGCAGTGGTGGATGCAGAAAAATGGTCTTGAGCCTGCGTTTGCTGAGGGAAGCACGGCAAACGCTGAAAATCCGTGGCGTCAACCCTTCGAGCTTTCCGGTGGCGAACGCGGCATCAAGTCGAGTCTGGTTACCTTCGCTGGCGAGGACATCCCCGCAAACAATGCGTCGGCGATGAGAAACTCTGGCGGCGGCACGGCGGAGCTTCCGCTTGCATTCGTGGGCTACGGCATCAGCGAAGGCAAGGACGGTTACACCAGCTTCGCAGTCGACGAACGATTCGACGGCCGTGTTGTGATGGTCATGCGCGGCGAACCGTTGGCGGCCGATGGCAAGTCGCTCTGGGGCGGCGAAAAGTTTACGGCAGCCTCGAGTCTCGCCGCCAAGCTCGACGAACTCAAGCAGCGCGGCGCAGCGGCGATCATCGTCACTGAAGCACCTGGATACGCGGGAAAAAAAGCCAATCTCACCACCATGAGTCCGGAGAGTCTCGGTGGTTCGATGAGTGTTCCCTGCTTCTTCGTCAACACTGAAACCGCCGATCTGATCGTGAAGGGTTGCGACCCTGAGGGCCGCGACCTCGCCGCCATGCGTGCACTCGCCGACGCGGGATCCGCCGCCGCCCCCGCGCACACGGTCCTCGGCAAGGACACCGTCTCGGTCAAGCTCACCGTCGAGACCAGTAATGGAAACATCATTACCAACAACATCGGCGGCATCCTGCGCGGCAAGGGCGCGCTCGCCAATGATTGGATCGTGATCGGCGCGCACTATGACCATGTCGGTTACGGCAAGTACGGCGCTGATCCGCAGAATCGCGGCAAGGTGCATCCTGGCGCCGACGACAATGCGAGTGGCACCAGTGGAATGCTGGTGATGTCGCGTCGATTAGCGAAGGATTACGCGCAGGCTCCTGCCGACGCGAGCCTTCGCAGCGTGCTCTTCTTGGCTTTCAGCGCTGAAGAGGTTGGCCTCAACGGGTCGCGCGCGTTCATCAAGAATCCATCGATTCCTGCGGACAAACTTGATGTCATGCTGAACATGGACATGATCGGCCGCATGCGTGGTGGCGAGATTGCCATCGGCGGCGTCGATAGCGCGCATGGCTTTGCCGACGCATTGAAGCCGATGTTCATCGAGAGTGGCATGACGGTGTACGCCGATCCGAGCGGCCGCGGACCGAGCGACCATGCATCGTTCTACGGCGCGGGCGTGCCTGTCCTCTTCTTCTTCAGCGGCGTGCACGATGTCTATCACAAGCCCGGCGACAAGGGCTATTCCATCGATCCGCGCGGGATTCCCAGTGTTCTTGACCTCGTCGAGAAGATTGCGCTCTGGCGCGCCGCCGACAGCAAGCGGCTCGAGTATTGGAACGGCGTGAGCGATCAGGCGAAGACGGGCGATGTTGCGCAGGCTGCTGCGGGCAGCGACCGTGGCTACGCGCCTGTGCGCTTGGGCATTCAGCCCGGACTTGCCGAGGAAGGCGAGTCGGGCATTCGCGTGGAGAGTGTGACCGCGGGAACAAGCGCGGCGGACGCTGGCCTCATGGCTGGCGATGTTCTTCTCTCTTGGAACGGCGAATCACTTGATTCGACTGCGACGATGATGACCAAGCTGCGCGCATCGAAGCCCGATGACATGGTGAAGATGCGCGTGCTTCGCGCCAACAAGGAAATCGAGATCGATGTGAAGTTGAAGGCTTCGACCGCGCAGCGTCAGCCGAGAAACGACTGATCCGATGAACGAAATGAATGGGCAAATTCGCCAATCTCTCGCCGCGCTCATCATGAGCGCGGTGTTTGTTTGCACTTCATGCGAGCCGGCAAATCCGCCGCCGCCCGCTCCCGTCTCCGCTCCCGTCGCCGCACCTGTCTCCGCGCCCGTCGTTCCCGCGCCCGAGCTGTACGGAACTTGCGAGCCTGGCGATGGAGGAAGCGGAAAGACTTACATGGGCCGCGAAATCGCTGAGGTCATGGGCCACTTTGGTGTTGGCTGGCTCGAGCGCAGTGAGCGTGAGCGCGAGGAGCGCACCGATCTGCTCGTCGACGCGATGAAGCTGAAGTCCACCGACGCCGTCGCCGACATTGGCGCGGGAAGCGGCTACTTCACTTTCCGCATCGCGCCGCATGTTGGCGAAGGCGTGGTGTACGCGACCGACATTCAGCAAGAGATGCTCGACATCGTTTCAGAGCGCGCGCTGGAGGAAAAGGCGCTCAATGTCATGCCGATTCTCGGCCAGATCGACCATAGCGGACTCGCGGCGTCCAGCGTTGACATCGTGCTGTTCGTCGATGCCTACCACGAGTTCTCGCATCCGCGCGAGATGATGCTTTCCATTGTTGAGGCCTTGAAGCCCGGTGGCCGCGTGTATCTCGTCGAGTATCGACTTGAGGATCCGACGGTTGCAATCAAGCTGCGCCACAAGATGACCGAAGCGCAGGCCAGGCTGGAAATGAACGCGGTCGGCCTGGAATTCGTCGAGAACATCGCCACGCTGCCTCAGCAGCATGTGCTCGTCTTTCGTCATCCATAATTGACGCAGGTTCAGCAGCGGGATCAGCTACGAGTTCCCCGCCCTCACCAGCACCAAAGGAAGCCGCCGCAGCGGCGCCCGCTCCAATTCAGTCCCACTTGAATACGCCCTTCTTCCACGCGTAGACATAAGCGATGACGCTTGTCGCGAGGAAGAAGAGAATTCGACCGAGGTAGATCTTGGCTTCTGGGCTGCCCGGATCAAGCTGCGAGTAACTCACTGCCCAGGGGTACAGAAAGATGATCTCGACATCGAAGAGCAGGAAGGTGACCGCCATCATGTAGAAGCGCACATTGAAGCGCTTGCGCGTGGTGCCGATCGGGTCCATGCCCGCTTCGTAGGTGAGACCCTTGATCGCACCCTCGGCGCGCGGGCCAAGAAAGGTGCTGAGCACGAGATTGATCACGACGAAGCCGATGGCCATCGTGGTAATGACGGCAACGGGGAGGTAGACGAGGAGGTCGGATTGGGCCAACATCGGTCGGGCAAGATAGCAGAGGAAAGCCGCCGGCATGAAGTGGCTTACATCCACGGCATTTCTGGGCGTTTTTCGCCGACCCCGCCCGCGATGGAAAGTTGCGCCTCGATCGCGGCGCCCGCACCGATGATCGTCGCCTCGTCGAAGGGGTGGCCGATGAGCGTGATCGATCGCGGCGCGTTGGGCGCGTCGAAGCCGCCGCGCAGACACAGCGTCGGATGGCCGGTCGCGTTGGTCACCACCAGCATGCCCCCCGCGTACGGCGGCAGGATGAGCGCGTCGACATCGGCGAGCACTTCGCGCATCCACTGCATAAACACGCGGCGAATGCGCTCGGCCTGCACCAACTCAACCGCAGGGATGAACCAAGTCTTGCGGAAGGAGTTTGGCCAGGCCTCGTCGGCTTGCCAGGAAAGTTTGTCATCGGCGTTGGTGCGCGTCATATCTTCGAAAGCTGCCGCAGCCTCGGCCATCAGGCTGGTCAGGAGCACCGATGGATTGGCGGGCGGTGTGCACTTGCGCTCGATCAGCGTGGCACCGCAGGCGCGCGCGGCTTCAAGCGCGTCGCTGTGCGAAGACAGCTGACCTTCGAACCACGACGGGTCATAGGCGAGCTTGAGACCTTTGGCGTTGGGTAGGCGCGGTGGCGAGAAGGGCATGCTCACGCTTGATGCATCACGGTTGTTCGCGCCATGAATCGCCGCAAGTACGAGTCCGGTGTCGACGACGCTGCGCGTGATTGGGCCAATTTTGTCCCATGACCAACAGAGCGCCATCACGCCGTCGCGCGGGACGCGGCCGAAGGTTGGACGCAGGCCGGTGGTGCCGCACACGGTGCACGGCGACAGGATCGAGCCGAGCGTCTCGGTTCCGATCGCAAAGGGAACGCAACCCGCCGCAACGGTCGACGCGCTGCCTGCGCTCGACCCTGACGATCCTTGCTCGGAATTCCAGGGGTTTTTGCAGGTTCCGCCGAACCAGATATCGCCGTAGGCCAGCGCGCCCACCGCGGTCTTGGCCACGCAGATCGCGCCCGCCTCGCGCAGGCGACTGACAACAGTGGCATCGGTCTTGGGCACGCGTTCGCGCCACGGCTCCGCGCCCCAAGTGGTCTTGATGCCCGCGGTGTCGAAGAGATCCTTGACGCCGTAAGGAATCCCATGCAGTGGACCGCGCGATTTGCCCTTTTTCATCTCGAAATCGCGCTGATCGGCCTCGGTGTAAGCGGGGCCCTCGATGAGGGTGATGACATTCGAAAGCTTCGCGTTTGATTTCTTCAGCCGCGCGATCGAACGCGCGACCAGCTGGCGCGAGGTGATCTTGCCGTCTTTCATCCACACACCGAGTTGCTCGACCGACGCCCAGTCGAGGTCGGAGTCGTTGTCGGGTGCGACCTTGCCGCGGCGCGAGAACTTCTCGATGGCGGCGCTGCTTCGTGCGCGCGGCTCTTCGCCAGGAAGAAGCACGCGGAAAACCTGCGCGGGAGCAAGCTGATTTTCGAGCGCGCCAAACTCAGCGCGCGCTTTGAAGAGTTCGAGTTGGTCGCCGATCGACTTGACGATCTGTGCGCGCTCGCTGTCGGTGAAGGAGATTCCCGCAAGTTTCTCCGCTTGCGCGATGGAAGCTTCGCTGATGGCAGACTCGCTGATGGCAAGTTTGGGGTCGACCGCAGCGGGCGTGCTTTGGAGCGCAGGCGTTGCTGCGGTCAGAGCGCTCGCACTTGCTGCGGCACTGGTCGCGGCGAGTGTCATGAAGAAATCGCGTCGGGTGAAATCAGCAGAATCGCCAACTGAAGTGTTCATTGGCGCAGGGTATCGACGAGTACGATCGATGCGCTTGTAGGAGGCCTGTATGAGCGATGAATCTCTCGATCGAGGCAGTCCATCCATGCCATCCATGCCATCCATTCCATCCATTCCACCCGTGTGGGGTCGATCGACTCCGCCGCGTTCGCCAGATGAGATTCCACCCGCGCCGCCCAGTCAAGCGGAGTCGAGCAATGTGCTGGGCGTCGTTGGCTTTATCGCGTCGATCCTCGGCTGCTGCCTTCCGATCATGCCGCCGATCGTCGCGGTGGTTTGTGGAGTGATCGGAGTTCGCCGTGCGCCGCGGGGATACGCCATCGCCGCGATTGTGATCGGCGGACTGCAACTGTTGGCATGGGCGGGATTCTTTATTGTCGCGGTGATACTTGCGCCGGCGTCGCGTACTCCATGGAACGCATTGCTACCCAACCCCGCGCAGCCAAACACGCTTGAACCGACCACGGTTGATATTCCAACAAAGTTCGCCTACCCAGACGCTTGGGGAACAGCGTTTCGCGTCGAGGTCATCGACCGCGACGGCGAGCGGACGGTGTTCTATTGGAGCGCGGGCGAAGACATGGTGTTCGACACCCCTGACGACTTCGTGGCTGGCTGCGATCCTGAGTCTGCTTGCAATCCAGGATCGGTGCGCGATCCGGCCGCTGACAAAAAATAAGGCGAAAGCGCGGCAAAAAAAAGCAAATGACGCTGGATGAACGCCATGCTCAAGCCGCGCGCAAGTCGCACGCAAGCCGCGCTCTCGCCTTGATCACGCCGCGGCGATCGCAGTTGTTGGTTCGATGCCCACGACAAGCTCGAGGCCAGAAGGCTCGATGATGATCGCCACTCGCGTGAGCAAACTGTGCGCCGTCGGCGCAACTCCGATGCGTGCGCCCGAGCAGATGGACTTTCGGACCGCAGCGTCGAAGTGTTCGCCAACCACGGTCGCGATCGGAAGCCAACGACTGCGTGGCTCGCTCGCGGTGGCTTGCTGCACGCTCGCGACGGCGCGTCCACCATTCAGAAAGAGCATGCCTTGCGCGGCGCGCGCCTCGAGAATCGGCATCGCGGTCCACTCAAACACAGAGCACCAGAAGCGGACGCTTTCAACCGGATCGATGGAGCGGAGTTCGTCCCAGCCCAGTGCGCCAGCGCCGACGGTGCGGCGGTCGTCGCCGCCAGCGATAATGGTGAGCGACGCGCCAGTCGGATCACTAATGACGGCGCGCCGATCGAGCCCGAGGATGCCCGACGGCTCAACCCGCACCGACCCGCCGCGCGCTTGGGCGATCGAGCAGAGGTGGTCGACATTGGGCACGCGAACGAAGGTGTTCCAGGCGGCCGCGCGGTTGTGCGTGGTGTGCAGCGCACCAGCGACATGAAGTCCGTCGCAAAGCACCGTCGAATAGCAGCCGCCGCCGCCGTGGTCGGCGGTGGCAACATCGCCGTCGAGCAATTCCGCGAGGAACGCCGCGCTTTCCTCAGGAAACGGCGAGTGCATCTCGTGCCACGACATGGTGCCTGGGTGCACGGGAACCGAACGCACGCGATTCGCGCAGCGGGGGACCGCCTTTCGGAGGCGCGACACCGGGCCAGCCTCGAAGTCGATCGGAGCGAGGCGAGTGGTGGTGAGAAGCTCCAGCCGCCGCGATAGCGCGTCTGCGAGCGTGTTATCGCTGTTCTTTCGTGAATTCTGCATGGCTGTCCCCTGCGTGGGTGCGGGTAGGGTGCGGCCATCGCCAGGCAAGCGATGGTCGCGGTGAGATAAGTTCCACGGCCCCGTCGTTCTTTCGCGCAGTTCGTTACAATCCGCGACCCTACACGGGGCGTAGCTCAGCTTGGTAGAGCGCCTGCTTTGGGAGCAGGAAGTCGTCGGTTCGAATCCGGCCGCCCCGATTTGTCAGAGTGCTGCCCTTCACGGGAGCCAGCAGATGCTTGAGCGAAGCAAGGCTTGCAACAGCATGGCAAACTCGACTCGCACCGCATCTCACCCTGTTGACGGTGACGTGCTACGCGGGGCGCACGGTGAAATGACCAGTGAAAGCGCGGGAAAATCGTCGTCAAAGGCGATCGTTGTTCGCTTCACGCCCGAGGCGTTTCTGGTGCAGGAATTCGGCGGTGTCTCGCGTTGCTTTGCCGAGTTGGTTCGCGCGCTTGATGACGCTGGAGAAATCAAAGTGGGCGTGCACGCAATCGTGCATGGCAACGCGCATCTGCGCGAGCTTCCGTCGCGACTGGTTCGGGGTAGATACCTACCGATCAAGGGCGACCTCCGTAAGGTGGCGATCCACCTGCCCCGTCTGGCGTTTGAACTGCAGGCGCGCCTCGATTTGCCCGAGTTGGTGCATGACACTGGGCATCAGTTCTGCGCACGGAAATCGCGTCGTTTTCCCGTCTTGATGACGGTGCATGACATGATTCAGGAGGCGGATCCCAAGTTCGCGCAGGCAATGGCGCGTTCGCTCGCGCAGAAGCGTGCGGCGATTGCGCGGGCGACCATGATCGTTGTTCCCTCGCAGGGCACGCGCGACGAGTTGATCCGAATCGAGCGCGTGGATCCTTCGCGCATCGCCGTGATTCATCACGGTGCGCGTCTGCCGCGACCGGACGCAGCGCATCCACTGGGCGGAATGCCGTATTTCCTGCATGTTGGCGCGCGAAAGCGCTACAAGGACTTTGCGACGGCGGCGCGTGCATTTGCCGCGCTGCAGCGCAGTGGTTTCGATGGACGGCTCGTGACCGTTACTCGCGGAGGCTTTGACGCTGAGGAGCGCGCGCTGTTGGTTGAGCTCGGGCTGCGCAATGGATCGGTGGTGACGCTCGCGGCGGACGACGCCAAGCTTTCCACGCTTTATGCGCACGCCCGCGCGTTGGTGGTGCCGTCGCGTGCCGAGGGATTCGGCATTCCCATCATCGAGGCGATGTCGCTCGGCTGTCCGGTTGCGTGCATGCGCGTGATCGGCTGCGCTGAAGTCGCGGGCGATGCGGCGTTGCTTGCCGACGCCGGCGATGATCACGCGCTGGCGACGAATCTCGGGCATTTCATCGATGAAACAGCGATTCGTCTTCAGTGCGTCGATCGTGGCCATGCGCGCGCGCGCCAGCTTTCCTGGCCCAATGCCGCGAGCGCCTATGCCCAACTCGCGCGTTCGGTGCTCGGCGTGAGTTCCTAGATTTCATAGGCCTGATTGGTGGAGACCGCTTCCACTCCCGTCGTGCGATACATTCCATTGATGCGCAGCCCGCCGCCCGTCCTGCTCATCGCTTTCAATCGTGTCGACACGCTTGCCGAGGTCATTCGCGCGCTTGCGCCTGTTGCACCGCCGCGCATGTATGTCGCGGCGGACGGGCCGCGCGCGGGCCGACCCGATGAAGCCGAGCGCTGCGCCTTGGTGCGTCGCATGCTGACGGATCTGCCGTGGCGTTGCGAGATCTCGACGAGGTTCCTCGACTCCAACGCCGGTTGCGCGCGCGGTGTCTCTGGCGCAATTTCGTGGTTTTTCGAGCAGGAATCCGAAGGCATCGTGCTTGAGGACGACTGCGTTCCCGATCCTTCGTTCTTCCCGTATTGCGCGGAAATGCTCGAGCGTTACCGCATGAACGAACGAGTCATGAGCGTTCTCGGCTCCCGCTATTCCGCCGTGCGTCCGTCGCAGGAGTCGTCGTATACCTTCTCGCAATTTTTCTCCGCATGGGGATGGGCTTCGTGGCGGCGGGCTTGGAACCGCTACGAACTTGATTTGCACGATTGGCGCGCCAACTTGCCTGTGCATGGAAAGCCGCTCCCCACATTTGGTGCGCCCAGCAACATTCATTGGGCGCGTAAACTCGATAGCGTTGCGCGCCAACAATTTCCGCACACTTGGGATTACCAGTGGAGCTTCGCCCACATGCGCCATGACGCGCTCTGCGTCCTGCCCAAGACAAACCTCGTGAGCAACATCGGCCAGGGTCCGGGCGCCACTCATTCAGCGAGAGGCACGGTTTGGCTCGATTT
>Ga0209086_10004378_pt1 | contig 10497 bp, 5 predicted proteins | sample M_130207_XF_Meta_FD_187312 | JGI IMG/M metagenome (GOLD analysis project Ga0209086, IMG submission 187312) | Freshwater microbial communities from Lake Montjoie, Canada to study carbon cycling - M_130207_XF_MetaG (SPAdes) (version 2) | ecosystem: Environmental > Aquatic > Freshwater > Lake...
TGAGAAGATCTCAGAAATGCAAAATCCCATGAGCCATAGGGTTATGGCTCATGGGCAGTCGGACGAACGGAGAGGGGGGGATTCGAACCCCCGGTGCCATTTCTGACACACAGCATTTCCAGTGCTGCACAATCAGCCGCTCTGCCACCTCTCCTAATTTACCCGAAGACTTGCGAGAACATTGCTCATTTCAATGCAGGGTGATCACAACAAGAACACTGCGTGCTGTGCCGAGGGCTTGTCGTGAACCGGCTGCTTCGCAACAGCATTTTGTCTCATCTCTCATGGCAATTCACTAAGACGCTGCGCGGCACGAACGGCGGCGAAACTCTAAGCAAAGTCACTTAGCAAGCGCAGCAAGTTTGTCCGCCTTGCGCTTTGCCACATCTTCATTATTGGCTTCGATCTCGGCCACTCGATTCAGGCGGCGTTTGATCATGTTGCAATCAGCATTCAACTGACGCCACTTTGGGTCGCGTCGGAATGCAGGACGCTCAACACCCTTTTCGGTCAAGACTGCAACCCATTTCGCCAAAGCGGCCTTGGCTTGAGTCGTCTGAAACTCCAACGTACTTCGCGACAGTGGCATGGCTCGCGGCTCTTTCTCTCTTCCAAGCAAATCGGGACCCAACAACGCAACCCCTGGTGAACTTACCGAGGTGCAAACTCCCTAAAAGGGGCCGGGATTCTTACAAAAGTTCTCAGGGGCTGCAACCCACGTCCGTTGGACCTCAGCGGCCTGTGCGTGGATCCCGGACACAAACAGAACCCGCACTGAGACGATGCTATCGTAAGTACCAGAATGTTCAGCGGGATCGCGCAGTCAGGTTGTCACGATTCTCAGAAGGGATTCGCTGGGGAGCGAAGACCGCCTCGCCGAATTGGACCGCTCGTTGGCAGTGCTTGAAATGAAAGAGTCCGATCAAGGAGATTGGTGTCATGGGGTGTTCGGCAGATTGTGAGCCTCAAGTTCATTGACTCTCCAGTCCTGGGACGGAGCTGCTTTTATCTGGCACGTCTTGAATAGGAGCGGTGAAGCGTCAGAATCTCTCGGAAGTTGTACGGTGAGATCGCTGCGGATTGGCAAGTCGCCGCGACGGGCGTGTTTGGATAATTGATCGGGTGCGATGTTCAAGCTGACTGAACTACGAATTCTGCTCGACGATGAACCGCGTGCGGGGGCGTGGAACATGGCGGTGGATGAGGTGTTGTTGGAGTCTGCCTTAGAGCGCGGCGTGGCTTCGTTGCGCTTCTATCGGTGGCGTGAGCCAACGGCGTCGCTTGGGCACTTCCAGCATGAAACGAACTTCCGCGCGGAGAGGCGGTTCTCACCTCTGCCTGCGGTGCGAAGATTGTCTGGAGGTGGCACGCTCATCCACGATCATGAGGTGACGTACAGCCTCGTACTGCCGTCGTCGCAGCGAGTCGTTGCACATCCGGTCGAACTGTATGGACTCATTCACAGGGGCTTCATCGCGGTGTTGAGATCACGCGGTGTGGACGTTGAGATGCGAGGCGAGACCGTGTTGCTCAAGCACGAGCCGCTACTGTGCTTCGCTCGCGAGGACGAACACGATTTGGTGGCTCAAGGCCACAAGCTGCTTGGGAGTGCGCAGCGCCGTCGGCGCGGAGCCATCCTGCAACACGGCGGCTTGGTGTTGGAGGCGTCTCACTTGACACCTGAATTGCCGGGGATCGTTGATCTCTTTCCACGAGCTTCGTTGGCGGGCCTAGAGGCGGAGCTGGCCTTGCGACTGGCGACGGAGTTGGCAACGAACAGCGAGCAGGTTCCGCTGACGGATAAGGAGCATTCGTACGCAGTTCAATTGGCGAATGAGGCGTACTCTTCGCTGTCAGGGCGTCGGCATTGAGCGGCCGAACGCCCGGATGTCTCGCTCCCCCTCGATGAACCGAAAGCAACTTGATATCCAACGGCCTCAATGACGTGGGCAGTTCAGATCAACTCGGCGATCGGCTGCCCATGTTCGAGGACGTAGACCGGGCGACCACCTTGATTGACGAACTGCGTCTTCGAGTCGATCCCCAAATGATGAAACACGGTCGCCATGAGATCCTGCGGGCGGATCGGCTTCGTTTTGGGAACGTCCGCCTTCGGCATCGACTCCCCGACGACTTGGCCCATTTTCAGATTGCCGCCAGCGAGGGCGAGTGTGCTTAACGGTGCCCAGTGGTCACGACCGGCGTTGCGGTTGATGCGTGGTGTGCGACCGAACTCACCCGTGATGACCAGCAGCACTTTTTCGGACATGCCACGTTGAGCCACGTCTTCCAAGAAAGTCGCGACGGCATGATCGAGAGCCGGCGCGAGGCGATTCATGCCGCGTTCGATTTGCTGATGCATGTCCCAGCCGCCGTAATTGATCGTGACAAACCCGCAGCCCTTCTCGACCAATCGTCGGGCGACAAGCATCCGTTGCGCCAGCAGATCCTTGCCGTACTTGGCGGCTGTCGGCGCGTGTTCCTTCGTCACGTCAAACGCATCGGCCGACTGACCGAGCAGCAACTGAAATGCCTGCTGCTCGAATTCATCCAGACCGTTCATCAATCCGTGCGAATCGCTCTCTCGTCGCAAGCGGTCCAAGCTGCCGAGCAACTCGCGACGATCGTCGAAGCGATCAACCTTCGTCCCCAAGTTCATGTTGCTACGAGCTTGGCCGGTCGGATCGAACGGCGCGTAGGCGGGGCCAAGAAAGGCTGGTCCGTCGGCGGTGATCCCGGCAAGCCGGACGAACGACGGGATACCAGTCTGATCGTGATTGGCTCCGCGCACTTTCGACACGATAGAACCGAGCGACGGCCGCGTCGGCAGTCCACCGTTGTCGATGTTGCGGTTGTCATAGCCCGTCATGACGAAGTGCGTCCCGCCGCCGTGACCGCTGTTGGAATGAGCGAACGACCGGACGAACGCCATCTTGTCCGCCACCGTCGCCAGCTTCGTGAATGATCCTCCCAGAGAGACACCCGGCACGTTGGTCGAGGTCTCACCCGTTACGCTGCGATACTCGACCGGAGCGGAGAGCTTGGGATCAAATGTCTCAACATGAGTCGGGCCTCCACCCAGCCAGAGCCACACGACGGAAGTGTCTGACACCGTCCGGCCGCTCTCAGCAGCGGCGGCTCGCTCGGCCAAGAGATTCGCCAGCGACAAGCCGCCCATTCCCAAGGTGCCGGCTCGGAGAAAGTCTCGACGACTGGTTCCATCACAAACCCGTTGACTGTGGCCGGCGGAAAAGGTCAGCATCGAAATGACTCCGTGGCAGGGAACATTTGAAGGAACCACAAACGACTCGAAGAGAACGCCCTGACATGCTGGCAAACGATGCTCGATGCGCCCAGCCTATTCTCAACAGTTTTCGCATTGGCGACAAAAAGCCTCAAACTGTGACCATTTACTTTTGTCCTCGTCGTTCGCGCCGCAGGCGACCGCCTTGCAGTTGAGCATCCGGCCGCTACCATGCTCGCGTCGCTCGGCTCCTTTCAGCAGGCCGAGCGACGCAGAGAAGGGGGCGACCGGATTCGACTGGATCGCTGCAGGTATGGGTGGCGTGTCGTGGTTGATCAGCAGGCCACGTAAAAAGCCGATCAAAAAACAACTGCCAATCGGCCGTTGACCTTGGCTGCCTAGTGCAGCCGTGACTGAGGAATCCTTGCCGTTGGAGTCCGAAAGTTACACGCAAATACCGGCTGGCTCCGGGTCAATGTGACCTACGCTCGGAGTGAGACTTGTGGGACACTGGTCGTGAGCGGGCCTCGTTCGTTGAGCCTGCCGCGATGACATCAATCAGCGGAATACACACGTAGAGGCTCATGCTGAGGTATCACAGGACAGGGGTTCAATTCCCCTCGCCTCCACTTTCTGAAACGAGAAGCCCTTCGACAAATATGTCGAAGGGCTTCTTTACTTGGTGCATCGACTCATCCGTCTTTTGACGGGGGGGGCGCGGAGCCAACCAACGGGGACACTCATGTGGTCCCTTCCACAAAGTGAGTGCTATTGTGTCGGCACCGCCCCGTTTACTTTTGAGTTGGACAATCCATGTCGAAGCACGATTTTTCGGCGGATGAATTCTCCCTGCGGCGAGCTTGTGCGCGGGATGCCATTGCAGCGGCCGGTCTCGACTGGTTTTTAGTATTTCATCCGGTCTCAATTCGCTGGCTGACCGGCTCTGACGCGAAGAGTTACCAAGAGTTTCAGTGCCTGCTGATCTCGGCCGAACCGGGACCGATCTGCGTGCTGACTCGTACTGGGGAACGGAACGAGTTTCTGGACGAGGCGCTCGTCGATGAGCTTTACACGTGGGGCGGTGGCGAACCGGAAGATCCGATCGCGGCGCTCGAACGACTCGTAGAGTCAGTCGGAGCGAAGGGGACTTGCCTCGGAATGGAAGTGCCGGGGTATTACCTGCACCCGCATCATTATGTCCGCATCAAGCAGCTCCTTGGAGACCGGCTCACCGAGGCCACGAACTTGATTCACGATCTCTCGCTGGTGAAGTCGCCAACGGAGTTGAGCTACATCCGCGAAGCCAGCCGTATTGCCGACAAAGCTCTGCTCCGGTTCATCGCTTCGCTGCGAGCGGGCCGCACCGAACTCGAAATTGCGGGCGAGGTCTATCACGAACTGCTGACTTCCGGCAGCGGACTCGCCGCCAGTCCGATCAACCTAGTCTCCGGTCCTCGCTCGTGCTTCAGTCATGGCGCACCGACCGACCGCCGGTTGAGTCATGGCGATTTCGGCAACGTCGAATATGGAGCTACCTTCAAACGGTACACCGCGACCATCGGTCGGCAGTTCAGCTTGGGCGCGCCAACCTCTCGAATGCGCGAACTGCACAACCTTGTCTGTTGCGCCTCAGACGCTTGCATCGCTGAGATCCGGGCCGGAGTCCCCGCGATTGTCCCGCACGAGGCCGCGAAACAAGTGATCGCCGCCGCCGGACTCAATCACGCGCGGGTCCATCTGTCAGGCTACGGCCTAGCCCCTGGCTCGCCTCCTTCATGGGCCGAACCGATCCACCTGTTTGGCGGCAGTTCGTACACGCTTCAAGCGGGCATGGTCGTGACGGTCGAACCTCCAGTCTTCATTGGTGAGGAACAGCTCGGTGCCCGCATCATCGACAATGTTCTTGTCACCCACGATGGCTGCGAACGACTCTCCCGCACCAGCCGCGACCTGATTGTGATCGACTGACACCCATGTCGAGCTGAGCAACCGGAGAAATTGTTCGGCGTTGATTGATACCTCGCGCGGACAACATTGAGACGCTGGTAGGTCGGGGGCGGTAAGAACCTGTTCAAGCGTGGCCTCGCGGTTTGTCGCCTTTTGCTCCGCGAAAGGGGGGCTCAGTCCGAACCGCACGAATGATGTTTCGCGCGGATCGTGATGGCTCCGTTTTAGGCGAGCCGCAGGAAATGGTTTACCCGTAGGATCGACGCCCCGTCCGTCCGCTCAAGCTTGCCCAGAAGAACCGGGCGGACGAGGCGTCCATCCTACGTTTCGCGTACGCAAACTCTTGCCGCTTGCCTTACAGCACGCGGCTGAAGCGGACAGCAACCCGAAGTGTAAGCGAGGACGCCACCCACATCCTCGCTTACGCTTCGGGTTGCTGTGAAATGTGCGTTCCTCACCCGCGTGCAGGACAATTTCAGTCAGGTCAGGAGGCGTGAGAGGGCCACGATGCAGGTGTCGTCGCTGGAACTGCGGCCGCCGCAAAACTGTTCGACATGATCGATGATGGCTCGGACTCGCGTTTCCAGTTCCCGTGCGGGAGCCGCGAGGACATCGCACAGCCTCGCGGTGCCGAACAGTTCATTCTTTCGGTTCATCGCCTCGTTGACGCCGTCAGTATAAAGCACGATCTCGTCGCCGGGACTCAGCATCAGCGAGAACGGGTGATATTCCTCGAGTGGATCCACCCCGAACGGCAGCCCCGATCGCTCGGCTCCCTGTGCCTCGACTACTCCGTCGGCTCGACGCCTGAGCGGCGCGGGATGTCCCGCATTGGCGATGCTCAGGCGATGTTCGCGCGGATCAAGCACGGCGACGCAGAACGTGATGAAGCCCTCATCGAGTTCGCACACGAACTGATTCAGCCGGGACATGGCCTTCTTGAGCGATGCGGTCGATTCGAGGCAGTGCCGCAATTCGGAAGCAAAATCGACGATTTTCAATGCTGCCGGCAACCCCTTGCCCGCAGCGTCCGCCACCGCGATTACCACGCATCCGTTGGATGTGCTTCGGTACGTGTACCAATCGCCGCCCACCGTACGCGCCGCCCGGTAATAGTCGCCGAACGCATAACCGGCTACTGCGGGACGCGCACTGGGCAACATGCGGATTTGAATGTCTCGCGCCATTTCCAACTGCTGCCGGTGCCGTTCGTTTTCGAGGATCAGATCGTGGGCACGGGAATAGCCGATGGCCTGTGCGGTCATCACAGCCACACCCTCGACGAGTTGCAGATCCTCGTCCACGAATCGGCCAGCAGGTTCGTCCGTCTCAAGCACGATCACCCCGAGTACGTTTCGCCCAGATCCCACGATCGGTATGCACATCATCGAGCTGAAGCGGTCTTCCAGTGCGGACCGGCCATCGATGTCGCCGTGGTGTTCAATCAGTCCTCGGCACGCTTCGATCGCCTTCTGCGTGAGTGGCAAATTGATGGGAACGGCGGTCAGCAAGGCGCTGTCTCCGTCTCGCCCGTGTTTGCTGGCACGCGGAATCAATGCACCGCATCCGTCGAGCAACAGAATCTCACCATTGGTGGCCTGTGGAAATGCTTGAAACAGAGCGTCCAGTACCTTCGGGAGAATCTCGTCCACAGAGAGATGACTGCCCAGCCGATGAGCGATCACCAACAGACTGTTCAATTGCTTTTTCAGCCTGCCGTCCGAGGTTCCGTCAACCGTGTGCGAATTCAAAGAACTGATTTTGGTGTTGGCCAGTTCGCCCCCGGAGTTGTCGAGTTGGCCGTTGGAAGCCGCCATCTCGCCGCTCGATCCCGGCTTGCCATTGTCGAGAGCGCAAAAGGTCAGCGGCACATCGTGCAGATTGACTCGGTCTCCGTCCTTGAGCAGCGTCGGCTCGCGAACCGGCCGCCCGTTGACGGAGGTCCCGTTGACGCTCCCCATATCGACGATGAAATACTGGCCGTTGAGTTCAAAGACGCGCGCGTGTTCGCGGGAGAGGGATCGTTTGTTAAGAACGATGTCACAGAAGCCGGATCGTCCAATCACCAGTCCGCGCGCCACGGGCAACACGTATCTGGCCCCGCGCGCCGGTGGCCCCATCACAACCAAGCTGGCCATTTTGCGTCCCCCACAAAGTGTTGTGGAGGCTTCCAAACTGCGGCAGATCCTCTGCCGGAGCCTCAACCCTTCTCGCATTGTCCAGTATCACCCTGCGTTGAGAATCACAGTCTGCAAGCCCACCCACCGTGTACAGACATTCGGTTGCTTCATTGCGACCCGTCGCGATTATGCGAGGTGCATTTCTGTACAGCAAGCCCCCGCTTTCAAACCCCGGGACCGCCGTGTTTTTGAGTTTGCAAAACGGTCAGAGCGAATTTCAAAACGAGTGTCGCCATTTCAGGGAGAGCGGAAAGTGGACGCAGCCGGCTGCTCCGCCGCGTTTAGCAGTCTGTTGAAAAACGTAGAGTAGGCGGCTCGCCTGCTCGCGTTTCTAGTTGGAAAACACAGGCGAGCCGCCTGTGCTACGACTTTTTCCAACAGGCTGTTAGGAACGGGAACGCAACAACTTCCGGTGAGCGGCAAGGCGCCAGCCCCGTACCGCTCACGCCCCCTGTTCAGCAGGAGTGGCGGATAACCCTCATTGGGCATCACGGCAGCGTTGGTTACGGAAGACCGGGCTGGTAACCACGGCTTCGAACAGAGGCATACAACGATCATCGGTTTCTAGGAGTGTCGCTTCCATTTTCTCCAACAAAACCAGATCGGAGAGTTGCAACGAGCGGCCCAACGCAAAGCCCAGTAGTTTGCGGTTCAGCGTCTTCGTGAAGTCCGAACGGCGATGCTTCGCCAAGTAGTCGGAGAACTCAGACACACCCTGAGCTTGCCCGCCGGACGGGAGTTGGACCACGTTATCGATCACTCGGCCCGCGAGGTCTTTGCTTCGGCGGAGGCCGATGGAATCGAAACCTTCCATTGCGAGTCCGATCGGATCGAACCGGACATGGCAACGAGCACACTTGATGTCTTCGGTGTGAGCCGCCAGCAACTGTCGCATCGTCTTGCCGTCCGTGTCAGTCTCTTTGGCGGGCAACACCGCGACATCGGGCGGCGGCGGTGGGATGTGTTCGCCGAGCAATTTGTGAACGACCCAAAAGCCGCGCTTCACGGGGCTGGTCCGTTGCGGCTGCGAGTTCTTCGTCAGGAACACCGCCATGCCGAGTAACCCGCCGCGACCCCGCTGATGCAACCCGGTTGTCAGTCGCCACTCGTCGGGGCCGTCAAACGGCAGGCCGTAATGCTGAGCCAGCCGCTTGTTGACGAAGGTCGTGTCGCTCCGCAGCAACTCGGTGACGGGCAGGTCGTGCTGCAGAACGTGCGTCACGAATCGAGTCGGCTCCTCGAACATGGCCTGCTTCAACGGATCGTCGAAGGCCGGGAAGACCGAGCGGTTCACGGCCTCGGCTTGTCGGAAGTCGCGGTAGTTCAACCATTGGCCGAAGAACTCTAACGCGAAGCCGCTGACCTTCGGGTCTTGCAACATACGACGAGTCTGAGCCTTCAGCGTGGCCTCGTTGTTCAATTGACCGGCCTCGGCCAGCGTCAGCAATTCGGCATCCGGGACCGACGACCACAAGAAGAAACTGAGTCGCGACGCGAGCGCCAAATCGGGCAGCGGCTTGAAGCCGTTTCCCGCCGGCACCGCATCGGCGAGATAACAAAAGTGCGGCGAGACCAAGATGCGCACGACGGTCGCTCGCACCGCTTGCTCGATGCCCAACGATGTCGGCGGGATCGCGTGGCTGACGCTGCCAGCGTCAGCTCGGATGCTGGCAGCATCCGCCACGAGCGTGTCGTTGAAGAACTGCATGAGCTTCTGCTGCTCGACCTGCGTCAGCGGGCGTCGATACGCCGCCTGCGCGAACTCATGCAGCCGTCGCTGGTACGCCGGAACGGCCGCCTGCCATTGAGCGGCCCGACGCTTCAGCCCTTGGCGGAACTCGTCGAAGAAGGTGTGAACGGGATGGTGTTCGATCTCTTCCGCCGAACCTTTCACTCCCGACTGCGTGAGATAAATCTGCTCGAAGCGATTCAACGTCGCTTCTGTCGTGAGTTCCGGGTCTTCCTCTTTGATGGAGTCGAAATCCGGGTGCTTCATGAAGTTTCGCTCGGAACGTTCGAAGAAGACGAAGCCGCGCAGCATCTTCTCGGTGACCCCGGTGACAAAGTACAGCTCGTCCCAGAGTCGATCTAACTCGCGATTCTCGGCCTCGCTGAGTACCAACTTGCAGAGCGGTTGATCGTCGCGGAAGAAGCCTTCAATGAGATGAAAGCCCGCTGAGAGACCGCGCGTGTCGTCGGCGAAAAAGAATCGGTTGGGAAACAGCTTGCAGAACGCTTCACCGGAGGCTGCGAAATCCTTCGCGATCGTATGCTCCGGATTGATGAGCGGCAGAGACGTAGCCGAAGTCGTGAGACTTCGGCTACGGGAGTCTTCGAGCAGCTCGACATTTGCGAGACCCGCTTTCGAGTTCGCTCGATCAAGAGCAACCTCGGCGAAGACGTGCTGGTGCCGAGCTTCCCCAAACGCTTTGGCCGGAACTTCGATGGTCACACTCGACGGAATCTTGAACACCAAGCTATCGGCATCAACGGTCTGTCCCAGTGGATGCGTGCCCCAGTTGAGCCGTTTCAATTCCTCCGGCGCATGCTCGGCCAAAAGCGTCCGCAATGACAGATTCTTCGTCGAGTCATTGGGCTTGTACTGAGCCTCTGCCGACGCGCTGAAGTTGATCCCTTTGAGGATGACGTAGCCGTCGTCAGTCGCATTATCCGCCGCAGTGATTCGCACGAAGATCGTCACCGGCTTATCAGCGGTGTTGGCGACCTCGACATGCAGTCGCCGACTGTCCGTGACGGCGGCAGGATTGAATGTGTCGCGAGCCGCCGCCGTCTTTTTGCGCCGATCGATGTGTTGCACCGGCGCGTTGCCCGCGTGGGAGACGATCGCTTCTGTCTCCGGCGAGCAAAGCTGAGTACTCAACCGGCGGATGTCGCTTGCCAGTGCGCGGATGGCCGCTTCGTTCTTCGCATCCTGGGGCAACGCATTCCAGCGCTGACGCAGCCAACTCATCCAGAACTTGTCGTCGGAGGATTGGGCATTCAGCATCTCCCACAAGGACCGCAGGTACTTCGGGCTGAGCTGCTGTTCGATCGCCCAGTCTTCAATCGTCGTTGCCTGGCGGTCGGCAGGCCGATGCCGGAACGACCATGCGGCGGTGAGATAAA
>Ga0209086_10004379_pt1 | contig 10497 bp, 10 predicted proteins | sample M_130207_XF_Meta_FD_187312 | JGI IMG/M metagenome (GOLD analysis project Ga0209086, IMG submission 187312) | Freshwater microbial communities from Lake Montjoie, Canada to study carbon cycling - M_130207_XF_MetaG (SPAdes) (version 2) | ecosystem: Environmental > Aquatic > Freshwater > Lake...
GCGACGAGCCAGCACATCTTCGATGACCTCGGGACCGAGCAACGCGAGCGCGTCGTGCACATCATCCGATGTCTCGCTCGCTCCGATCGCGCGCGACCGCGTGGCATACACCAAGCCCGCGTCCATTCGTTCGGCAAGTGAAATCACGCTCACACCCGTTTGCGCGCAACCGTCCATGACCGCTCGCTGAATCGGCGCCGCACCGCGATAAGCCGGCAGCAACGAACCGTGCAAATTCACCGCGAACACGCCGTCGAGCAACTCGCGCGAAAGTTTCTGGCCGAAGGCGATGATCACCCAAGCGTCGGCCTGATGCGCGCGCGCCGCCGCGCACACGCTCGGCTCATTGATATCGATCGGCGTGGTGAGGGGAATCCCCAACTCGGCCGCACGCACCGCCAGCGGCGTAGGCGTGAGCACCTTGCCCCGTCCGGCCGGCTTGTCGGGCTGCGACACCACCGCCACGACCTCGTGCCGCGCCGACAGTGCATCCAATGTGGGAATCCCGAACGCGCCCGAGCCGAGGAAGACAATGCGCATTGCGATCAGAGATCCTTGTCGCGCAGATGGGGAAGAACGTGATGCGTGCTGCGGCTGGGGCCTCGTTCGAGGTCGCGCAGCGCTCGTCGGTTGGCCAGCTTGTCTAACGGCCTCATGCGATCAATGATCATGATCCCTTCGAGGTGGTCGTACTCGTGCTGCCAGACCCGCGCCCAAAGTCCACTCTGCTCGAGGGTGAACTCAGTTCCTTCGAGATCGAGCGCGGTGATCTTGGCCTGCGGAGGCCGCACGATCTCGGCGCGGATGTCGGGCAAACTCAGACAACCTTCCTCATCGCCGACGATCTCGCCAGTCAGAACCAATTTTGGATTGATGAAGACCCGCGGCGGCTCGCCGTACAGCGGACAGGTCACGAATATCCGAAGGCTCGCGCCGACCTGTGGGGCGGCAAGGCCGATCCCCTCGTACTCGAGCGCCAGCCGATGCATATCGCGGACCAGCTCAACGATGGACCCGTCGATCTTCGCCACCGGCCTAGCCTTCTGGCGCAAAATCGGATCAGGATGAAAAACGATGCCTCGTCCGCTCGACATTCCGCGAATAGTACACGCCGCCGAGCCCTCGGCGACCTTTGCGACCCAACCAAAAAGTTTGACCCAAGGGCGGCGGAGGATGTACCCTGCGAGGTTCCTCCGCTCCTGCCCCCCCGAACTGGTTGGGACATGATCGGATCACCCTTGAAGTGCAGGAGCCAGGATATTGGGCCTTTTTTCATTCGGCAAAAAGAAGCCAGCTGACAACGCGACCGACGCGCTCAGTTCCGCGCCAGCTGCTGGTTCGACCAGTGGCGGCTTCTCACCTTCGCCTGAGAAGGCCCGCAAGTTCTTCGAGCACGCCCGCACCATCGCTGCGACCGGCAATTACGAATACGCGTTGATGCTCTACGCCAAGGGCTTCCGCTTCGACCCAAGTTCGATTGAACACCACAAGGCGATGTATCAGTGCGCGCTGAACTTCAACCAGGCCGGCGGCAAGCCAGCTGGCCGCGACCAAATGAAAGAACTCGACGGGCCAGGGCCGATCGACAAGTTCGCGCTCGCTGAATTCATGTGGATGCGCGATCTCCTGAACGCGGACAACCTGTTCCGCGTGCTCGATGCGACCGCCAAGGCCGGCCTCTTTGATTTCGGCGCGTTCCTCGCCCCCAAGTCCCTTGAGATCCTCCGCCGCCAGAAGAAGCAGTCCAAGTCGGTTTGGATGAAGGCGAAGGTTTTGCTGGCGGCCGTCGAGGCAACTGGCGAGGCGCTCATCTGTGTTCAAGAGGCGGTCAACGCCGATCCGAGCGACTCACAGCTCGCCGCTGACCTCAAGGAAACCACCGCGCGCCACGCGCTGCGCCAAGGCGGTTACGACAAGGCCGACTCGGGCCAGTCCGGCGGCTTCCGCGCCAATGTCCGCGACTCAGCCAAGGTCCAACAGCTTTCCGACGCCAACTCGATCGTGCAGAGCGAGGAAACCGAAGCCCGCATCTTCGAGGCGGCCCTCAAGGATTTCGCCGACAACCCGATGTCGGGCGACGCGGTGCAGAAGCTCGGCGGACTGCTTCGCAAGCAGGGAACCGCGGCCTCCGAGGAAGAGGCGATCGCGGTGTTCACCACCGGCTTCGAGCGGACCAAGGAATACCGATTCAAGATGGCGGCGGGTGAGATTCGACTCAACCAACTCCGCCGCAAGATGGCGGCGGCCTTGAAGTTTTCCGAGGCAAACCCCGACAACGCCGAGGCAAAGGCCGCCTACACCGAGGTCCGCGCCAGCCTGCTTGATTTCGAGGCGCGCGAACTGCGCGAGCGCCAGAAGAACTATCCGACCGATCGTTCGATCAAGGCCGAACTCGGCCGCATCGAATACGACCTCGGCAACTTCGAAGACGCAATGGCCGCCTTCCAGTCCTGCAAGGACGAGGTCAAGCTGCGCATCTTCGCAACCCACATGTTGGGCAAGTGCTTCGCCGCCGAACGCTGGTACGGCGAGGCGGTCGGCGAGTATCGCGAGGCCCTGCAGGGTCTGGGCACGGGCGAGAGCGAACGCGAACTTCCCATCAAGTACGACCTGATGGTCGCCCTGATGGAGCTGGCGCGCGCGGAGAAGAACGGCGCTTATTCGCGCGAAGCTGGCGAGATCTGCTCCGCGATCGTGCGCCGCGACATTTCCTATCGCGACATCCGAGCCCGTCGCAAGGAGATCGACCTGCTCATGAAAGAACTGCCCACGTGAGCTCGACGGGTACGCGCACGGTCGGCGTCATTCCGGCGCGCCTCGCTTCCAGCCGCTTCCCTGAGAAGGTTCTTGCCGCCGAGACTGGCAAGGCGTTGATTGTGCATGTCCTCGAACAGGCGCGCAAAGCCCGTTCGCTCGATGCCATCGTGGTGGCTGCGGACCACCCGCGCATCGTCGCCGCCGTCGAGGCCGCCGGCGGAACCGCGATCCTTACCCGTGAAGACCATCCCAACGGCACGAGCCGCCTTGCCGAGGTCGCCGCCAAGTTGGCCGACATTGGTCTGCCCGCGGCCGATGTCATCGTGAACATCCAGGGCGACGAGCCCGAGATCGAGCCTGACATCATCGACGCCGCCGTCGAGCTCCTCCACGCCTCCCCGTGGGCCGATGTGGCGACGGTGGCGACGCCCTTTGCCGCTGGCGAGAATCCCAACGACCCGAACCTGGTCAAAGTCGTCCTCGGTCACGGTGGGCGGGCGCTCTATTTCTCCCGCGCCGCAATCCCGTTCCATCGCGACGCGGGCAAAGTCGTCGGCGCCGGCGGAGTTCCGCGCGCAACACCCCTGCGCCATGTCGGGCTCTATGTCTACCGCGCCTCGTTCCTGCCGACCTTCGTGTCCTGGCCGCCCGCGGCGCTCGAAGAGACCGAGAGCCTCGAGCAACTGCGCGTGCTTGAGCATGGTCGCGGGATCGCCGTCGCCATCCGCACCGTGACCAGCCAAGGAATCGACACACCCGAGCAGTACGCGGCGTTTGTCCATCGGCACCGAAACCGATAATCCCGCTTGCATTTACATGCCATTCCTGACTACATTCGGGAATGCCCCACTCGGATCCAGATCCCCGCTCCGACGCTCACGAAACTCCTGACAGCTGTGGGTTCCTTTCACAATTCGGAAAGAGCGAAGAGAGCACCGAGTGGCACTCGCCCGCACCCGCTGGATATCAACGCGGCCAAACGAAATTCGTCGTCGTCATCGGCACGGTGATGAGCGGACTGGGCAAGGGCATCTTCGCGAGTTCGCTTGCCAAGCTCATCAAGGACAAGGGTCTGTCGGTCGCTCCCATCAAGATGGAGGGCTACCTCAACATCGACTCGGGAACGCTCAATCCGTATCGCCACGGTGAAGTGTTCGTGCTTGCTGATGGTTGCGAAACCGACATGGATCTCGGCACCTATGAACGCATTCTGAACCAGGAGCTCACGCGCAAGAACTTCGTCACCGCAGGCCAGATCTACACCGAGGTGCTCGAGCGCGAGCGTCGCGGCGGATATCTCGGCCGCGATGTGCAGATGATTCCGCATGTGACTGGCATTGTGAAGATGCGGCTGCGCGAACTGGCGATGACGGGCAACAACGGCAAGCAGACCGATGTGGTCTTCGTCGAAGTCGGAGGAACCGCCGGCGATTACGAGAACGGTTTCTACATCGAAGCGCTGCGCGAACTCGCATTCGAAGAAGGCCCCGAGTCGACCTGCTTCGTCGCGTTGACCTACATCCTCGAGCCATCGATCCTCGGCGAACAGAAGTCCAAGGCCGCGCAACTCGGCATCAAGCGACTCATGGAAGCGGGCGTTCAGCCGCACATCGTCGCCTGCCGCGCGAAGAACCCCGTCACCGACAAAGTGATGGAGAAGATCGCGATGTTCTCCAATGTCCCGCTCAAGCGCATCTTTTCCATGCACGATCGCGAGAGCGTCTACGCGATTCCCGAAGAAATGCGCGCCGCCGGACTCGACCGCGAAATCCTCACCCTGCTGAATCTCCACGACCGCACCAGCCCGGCCAAGGAAGACATCGCCCGCGCGACCTGGCTCGACTTCTCCCGCAAGATCTACGCAACCAAGAAGCACCGCGTCGAACTCGCGCTCACTGGCAAGTACGCGGCGTTGCGCGATGCCTACGCGTCGATCGACAAGGCGATTGAGCACTGCTCGATCGCGCTCAACTGCGAGATCCGCACCCGCTGGATCGACACCAGCGACCTCACCGACGACTCCCTCACCGCCAAGGCGCTCGACGGCGTGAGCGCGGTGATCGTTCCCGGCGGCTTCGGCCAGCGCGGCGTCGAGGGCAAGATCCGTTGCGTCAAGTGGGCGCGCACCAACAAGGTGCCGTTCCTGGGCATCTGCCTCGGATTCCAGATGGCGGTGATCGAGTATGGCCGCAATGTGCTCGGACTCGCCGGCGCAAATTCCACCGAGTTCGAACCCAACTGCGCGCATCCGCTCATCGCCGAGCTTCCCGACCAGAAGAAGCTCGAGGGCATCATGGGCGCAACCATGCGCCTGGGCGGTCAAGAAGTCGCGCTCGACAGCGGTTCGCTCTCGAGCTTCCTCTACGGCGGCAAGACGGAAATGCGCGAGCGCTTCCGTCACCGCTTTGAGGTCGAGCCTGCGTATGTCGCCCAGTTGCAAGCGGCGGGATTGCGCTTCAGCGGACGCCATCCCAAGTACCCCATCATGCAGATGCTCGAGCTCCCGCAGTCGCTGCATCCGTACTTCACCGGCGGACAGTTCCACCCCGAACTCACCAGCCGTCCGCTCGCGCCAAACCCCATGTTCATGGGCCTCATCGCCGCCGCAATCGCCAGCCGCGAGCCCGAGTTCGCAGCGACTGATCTCGGTCGCCGCTGGGTGCGCGGCGCGTCCAAGCCAGTGCGGGCGTGATCAGCGCGCGTTGTCGCGCATAAACGCGTCGGCGTTGCGGTCGAGTCGATCCTGATAGGCGTCCAACTCTGCCTGCTCACGGGCCTTTTTCTGCGCATCGATCATCATCGCGGCCGCACGCTCGGCATCGGATAGTCCGTCCGAGCGCCGCGCATCTGCGCCCCGATCCCGCGAAGCCAAATCCGCAGTAAACATCTCGTACCCCCCGCGCTGGAATCGCCCGAGAATGAATCCGATTAGAAGCATGGTGACCGACATCAGCACGGCAATCACGATGCCCCGTCGATCGAATGGGCTGGGAGCGGCAGGCCGTGCAGACCGCGAATCTTCCGCGACGGATGGCTCGATCCTTTCGACCATCACAACAACAAGTCCGATGCCCTCAAGTTCCCGCACGGCGTCCGCTTCCGATTGCGCCGATATCTGCACCATGGTCGCGACCGACTTCGTCGAGCCGTCCGCATTTCGAATGATCGCCTTGTATGCGTTGCGTTGCATGCTGTTTCCTCCATGGAGATACGATGTCTGCCCGTTCGCTCGCACACAAACACCCCTTCGGAAGGATTTCCGTGCCCGAGATGCTGGCGCGATCGGCGTTGCCGCGCGCGGAGTATCGCTTTCGCCTGAACGCCCCAAACTGAAACCGCGCTCTCCGCAAATTCCGACAGGTGCTGATGGGGTGGGAGTGCGCGCTGCGCAGCGACGGTGAGTGCTCGCGCATCACCCGCCACGAAGCTCCAATGCCCCGGATGAAACGCCGCCGCGCGCGTTCCATCCTGACTGCCTCGTCCATTCAAAGTGCCGATGGGTGGACTCGAACCACCGACCTCCGGGTTATGAATCCAGCGCTCTAAACCAGCTGAGCTACATCGGCAGAGGGTCGGAGAGTATACCCAAAGTCCGACTCGGCTCAAGCCACGAAGAAACAAGCAGCGCCCCGCGGGTTTCCCCGTCAGAGCAGCGCCGACAGCAGTCCGACCGCGTTCTCAACGAGCCGTTTCCAGGCCGGTCGCGCATACCACTCGCGTGGATCAACACGCCTCGACTTGGCGATGTATCCCTCTTGGATCTTTCGCAACGCGCAGCTGGTCTTCTGGTCATAGACCACCAGACTTACTTCGAGGTTCAGCTCGAAGCTGCGCCGATCGAGGTTTGCGCTCGTCATCAGGCAGGTCTTGGCGTCGACCACAATGGTCTTGGCGTGCAGAAGCCCGCCGCGGTAATGCCAAATCTCAACACCAGCGTCAAGGAGACGCTGATAGAACTTTCGACTCGCGATCTTGACCAACCACGAGTCATTGTGCTCGGGCACCACGAGGACCGTGCGTACCCCGCGCCGCGCCGCCGTCAGCAGAGACGCCAACGACGGCTCATCGGGCACGAAGTACGGCGTCGTCAACACCACTTCGTCGGCGGCAAGATGGACGATCGACAGCACCAACTGCGGCATCGCGCTTTCGTAAGTGGCTGGCCCCGTACCAAGCACCTGCGCAATAGCACTCGAGTTCCCGTCGTGAACGCCTTGACCAATCAGGTGCCAGAGTTGTTCGTCGGTCTCAAGATGCCAGTCTTCGACGAAGATCTTCTGCAGGTCATTCACCGCCGCGCCCGAAACGCGCATCGTCGCATCGACCCACGGCGCGTAACGCTCCTTGACCTTGAAGTCTTTGGCCGCGAGGTTGTGGCTGCCGATGTATCCGATAGAGCGATCGATCACGACGATCTTGCGATGATTGCGCAGGTCGATTCGGCCAAAGCGGCGACGCACGATTCCAACGGGCAGCGCCTCAACCACGCTCACGCCCGCCGCGCGCAATCGCGCAGGGCGATCGCTCTGAAGAAACCGGCGCGATCCGACTCCGTCGAGCATCAGGCGGCAGTCGAGGCCACGCAACGCCGCCCGCTCGAGCGCCGCAAAGACCCGCGCGCTGGTCGGATCATCGAGCGCGATGTAGACCTCGATGTGTACGCGTTGGACGGCGGCATCGATGTCGGTGGCGAGGCGTTCGAAGAGCGCGTCGGCATCCTCGAAGATCTCGATGTCATTGCCACCGACGGGAAAGTCGCCGGAGATGGATGCGGCCTGCACGGCGAGGTGGCGTTGACCCTCGTTGAGCACGGAAAGAACTGCCTCGCGCGACTCGCGCCGCGCCAACCCCGCGCCCCCCGCTTCGTCGCGCAATCGACTCTCGCGCCGCTCGTCGATGACCGCGCGGTAACTCGCTTCCCGCTTGGCTGAAAGCCATGCCCTTCCGAAGATCCAATAAAGCATCGGGCCAGCCAACGGCGCGACGATCACAAGCAGCACCCACGAAATCGCGCTCTGCGATTGACTGCGTCGGTCGAGCAGAACGGCGAGCACCGTTCCGAGCGACATGGCGAACGCCAGTCCAACCAAGATCGGCGCCGAGATCGGCCAGTCGGAGAAAAGGTCCTTCAGGATCGGCAGCACTGCGCGCAGTCTACGGGCGGCTACTCTCCCCACATGCACGAACCGAATCCCGCTTTGGCCACCGATCGGGCGCCTGATCTCTTTGGTCCCCTGCTTTCGACCGCAATCTTTGGCTACTACGGATTTCTCGCTGGCCTCAACACCACCGACGGGGCGGGAGTTTCCATCGGCCTCTGGCTCGGCACCCTGTGGATCCTTCGCGCCGCCGCCGTGCTCTTTCTCCTAAGCGCGCTCCTTGCTTTGCGTGGCGACCGGCGGACCAACCTCCTCTACGGTGGCGCTGGCCTCATCGCCACCGCAGGCCTCGCCGCCATCCTGGTCTGGGACCAAATCGACACCAACTACTCCGTGGCATTCAGCCCCGTCCTGCTCATCCTCTTCATCGCCTGGAACGGTTACGGCTCGATCATGACGCTGCGCGACGCGCTCCGCTAAGACCGTATACTGCCGCGCTTCTTGCCCTCCTAGCTCAGATGGATAGAGCAGCGCTTTCCTAAAGCGCAGGTCGCAGGTTCGAATCCCGCGGGGGGCGCTACCAGCGTGCCGATAGACTTCAGACCGACCCAGTGCCCGCAAGTCGTAAGCGCGCCAGAAACCAACGCAGGAACTCCCTTAGGAAATCGCCATGATCCCCGTCCTCTTCTCCAACGCCCTCTGGATCACCGCCTGCACCGTCTACTGCCTGCTGCTTGTTGGCCAAGCCAAGCATGATCGTGCCAAGGGCACTGGCTTTCAGCGACCGCTTTCGAAGGAAGAGCTCGAGCGCTGATTTCGCGGCAGACCGGATTTCCGGTCCTGGTGAACATGTTTCATCTTGTGCTCCTCAACCCCGAGATCCCCAACAACACGGGCAATATCGGGCGAACCGCCGCCGCGCTCGGCTGCACGCTGCACATCATTCATCCCATCGGCTTTGACATGGATGAGAAGGCGCGCCGCCGCGCCGGGCTCGACTACTGGCATCTGGTGGACTGCCGCGAACATGCGTCGTGGGACGCGTTCCTCGCCAGCGAGCGTCCCCAACGACTTTGGTTGTTCAGCGCGCGCGGTTCGGCGTCGTACTTCTCGGCCGACCTGCGTCGCGGCGACTACCTTCTGTTTGGCAAGGAGTCGGCGGGCGTCGGTCCTGAGACGGTGGCGTGGGTCGAGAACACCTTCGGCGCGGGGCACAATGTGCATATTCCCATGCCGGCGACCGACGGCGTCCGCAGCCTGAACCTAGCCACCGCCGTTGCCATCGCCGCCTACGAAGGTCTGCGCCAGACCACCTTAACTGGCTGAATCGCTCGGCTCAGCGCAGCGGAGCGGACAACCCGAGCAAACCAACGAGTCCAAAGTCCAGAGTCGCCTCGAACCGCGTACGCGCTCGACCCGAATGCGTAATCATGTCGAGGAACGGCCGCTCGGTTCGCGACCGCACTCCGCAAGGTAGGATCCAAACCATGACTGAACAGCCGACCGCCCGCCGCGCCTTCACGCTCACCGAGATGCTCGTCGTCATCGGCATCATCGCCCTGCTCATTGGGATCCTGCTTCCCGCGCTCAGCCGAGTGCAGGAGCGTGCCCGCAAGACCCAGACCGAGAGCCTCCTTCAGGAGTTCATCAAGGCCTGCGAGACTTTCCAGCAGCAGTTCGGTTTCTATCCCGGCATCGTGCCCGAGGCCATTCTGGCGTCGACGGCAAATCCGCAGCTCACTTCGATGGAGAACGCGATTCTGCAACTTTGCGGCGGCGCGATTCCTGAGGACGATCCGAGCTACGGCGTTGCGCCCTACTCGAGCTGGACTGAACTCACCTTCGGCTCCGGAACCAACACCTTCAAGATCAAGGTGAATGCTTCCAAAGTCGGCGAAGGTCCGCGCGTGCGCGGCGTGCAGTACAAGTCGTTCTTCTCGCCCAAGGCCAGCGACCTGATCGCCGTGCAAGGACAGAACCTGACAGCGGTGCCATCGGAAGATCCGTATGCGTCGGATCCGCTGCGCATTCCCGACCTCGTTGATTCGTGGGGTCAGCCCGTGCTCTATCTGCGTCAGCTGCGTCCAGCGGCGACGAACTTGGTGATGGGGGCGCTGACCGGCGATGTCATGAACGACTGCATGTTCGCCTTCCAGGGCATCAAGCCGTACCTCAATTCAAACGCGCTCGGCGATCTTGGCGCATCGCAGGCCGACAGCATTCTGCGCGCATCGGCTCCCGCGAATCAGAACGCGACGCTCGCGCAGATCATCCGAAATGTGAGCTACGGAAAGCCGGAGCAGCCGATGCAAGGCGCACCGCGTGGCGCAGTGGTCGCGATCTCCGCTGGCCGCGATGGCATCTACTTCTCGAAGTTCGACGGCCGCGGCTCTCCTGGCCTCGCGCAGACCGACATCGTGAGCACCGCCAACCAGACCGGACCGTATGTCGTCAGCGAGTACGACGATGTGCGCGTGTTCGGCGGAGGCTGATCAAGCACGACGACCTCGAAGTGCGGGGCCCATCAAGTACGGGGTCCAGCAAACTCAGATCAATGAAACACGGGCTGCGCAATGCGCAGCCCGTGTTCGTTTTGAGCTCCATGATTCCGCGTGTGATCAGCCCATATTCTCAGTTGCGG
>Ga0209086_10004381_pt1 | contig 10493 bp, 10 predicted proteins | sample M_130207_XF_Meta_FD_187312 | JGI IMG/M metagenome (GOLD analysis project Ga0209086, IMG submission 187312) | Freshwater microbial communities from Lake Montjoie, Canada to study carbon cycling - M_130207_XF_MetaG (SPAdes) (version 2) | ecosystem: Environmental > Aquatic > Freshwater > Lake...
ATGGCTCGAATGGCCATGTCGTACGAACCTTCGCCACGCACAGCATCGTTTGTTGCTGCGTCAACACCGTCAAGACTGATCTGGATGTCGAGATAATCCATGGCCGCAAGGCGACGCGCTTTTTCTTCATCAATGAAAGCGCCATTGGTACTGAACTTCACACCAATGCCGTTAGCAACCGAGTACTCGAGTAGTTCAAAAAAGTCGCGACGCACCATGGGTTCGCCGCCACCGATATTGATATAGAACACTTGCAAGTCTCGTAAATCGTCGAGAATCTTTTTTGCTTCGTCGGTCGACAGTTCGCGTTCATCGCGCTGACCGCTCGACGACAAGCAATGCACACACTGCAAGTTGCAGGCATATGTAAGTTCCCAGGTCAGACAAATTGGCGCGTCAAGTCCGCGCTTCATTTCTTCAACTAGCGATTTGGCGCTCACGCACAACCTCCGAAGTTTTGAGCGATGACAATGCTGCAACAAAAGATGGCCAACGATCTTGAGTAACCCCGCAGGCACTCAAAGTGGATTGCACATCGGGGTGATCATTCAAGGCTTGAACGACCGTGACGACATCAGGGTGCTTCAAGAAAATCAACCGACGATTGCCATAGTGGTACGCAAGAGCCCCAAAGGTTTCTGGACGTACCGCGACTTGCGGATGGATTTCGAGAACTGACTCGAGAGCGACAGTCATGACGTTCTCGGTTGCCGTAAAAGCGGGGCTCAGTAAACGCCGCACATGCCATCGATGGAAATTTCCTCGATGAGCAGTTCGGCTTCAATAGCGGGTGTGTCGGCAACTATGTCGGCAACCATGTCACCAACCATGTCACCAACGACCTGGGCGACGGGGGACTCTTCAACGACAGAAGTATCTGCGGTGGCAATCGGGCTTTCCATCCCTAGAAGCGTACAACGCACTGGCTTGGGAGCGACTACCGTTCGCTTGATCTAATATGGATATCTATTCAGGTCATCAATCAGATGGCCACGAGTCAAGGGGGTGCACATGAAGTCCAAGGCCGCAATTTTGTGGGAAACCAATACGCCATGGAGCGTTGAAGAGATCGAACTCGACGATCCCAAAGCTGGCGAAGTACTCGTCGAAATGAAGGCATCAGGAATGTGCCATAGCGATGAGCACCTCATGACCGGCGACCTGCCTTTTGCCCTGCCGATTATCGGCGGCCACGAGGGTGCCGGAATCGTCCGCAAAGTTGGCGAAGGAGTCAGTTGGCTGGCCCCTGGCGACCATGTGGTTTTTGGTTTCATTCCGTCCTGTGGACGTTGCCCAAGTTGTTCAACTGGCCACCAGAACTTGTGCGACCTTGGTGCGCTGATGGGCGGCGGACGCCAAATCACTGATGGTGGTTCACGTCACCATGCTCGTGGTCAAGAACTGGGCCTGATGTGCTTGCTCGGAACCTTTGCTCATCACACCGTGGTGAACGAAGCCAGTTGCATCAAGGTTGACGACGATCTACCTTTCGACAAGGTGTGCCTCTTGGGCTGTGGCGTTGTGACGGGCTGGGGTTCGGCGGTGTACGCGGCCGAAGTGAAGCCCGGTGACACTGTGGCCGTTGTGGGTGTTGGCGGAATTGGTGCCAACGCCATTCAGGGTGCTCGTTTGGCTGGTGCCAAGCGCATCATCGCGATTGATCCGGTTGAGTTCAAGCGCGAAAAGGCCATGGAATTTGGCGCCACACACACTGCTGCCTCAATGACTGATGCGGTCGCACTGCTTCAAGAAGTCACTTGGGGAACGATGGCCAACAAGGTCATTTTGACCATGGGCGTCGGATCCGGAGCCCTGATGGCTGAAGCCATGGCCTTGGCATCGAAGCGCGGTCGCGTGGTCGTCACGAACATTCACCCAGCAATGGAAATGGGCGTCACCATGAACCTGCTTGATGTCACCTTGATGGAAAAGCAAGTGGTTGGCTCGTTGTTTGGTTCGGGTAATCCCCGTGCCGATATCCCGAAGTTGGCTGGTCTGTATCGCGAGGGTCAACTTGACCTCGATGGTCTGGTTACCCGCACCTATTCGCTGGACGGCGTCAACGATGGTTACGCAGCCATGCGGGCTGGCGAAAACATTCGTGGAGTTCTTGTTTACGAGTGAAATCTGGCGTGACTCGCCTAGAGCCCTGAGGTTCTAGGCGAGTAGCGTTCTCTTGGTAGGCGCGAAGGACGTGCCACGAAGGGGAGACCGCCATGTCTGGAATCCGTAAGTCAAAGGCCGCCGTATTATGGGGCTTGAATCAGCAGTGGAAGATCGAGGAAATCGAAATCCACCCACCCAAGACCGGTGAAGTGATTGTCCACTGGCGCGCCGCAGGTTTGTGCCACAGCGACGAACACTTGGTCACTGGCGACATGGTTCCGCCCGAAGAGTTCTGGCCCCTCATGGGTATCGAAAGTTTCTTCCCGATCATTGGTGGTCACGAAGGTGCTGGCGTCGTTGTTGAAGTCGGACCCGGAGTCACGAGCGTCGAGGTTGGCGATCACGTGTCGGCTTCATTCGTCCCGTCGTGTGGACGTTGTCGTTACTGCAGCACGGGTCGTCAGAACTTGTGTGACAACGGAGCCAAGACATTTGTTGGTGGCATGATCACCGATGACACTCACCGTCACTTCGTTAATGGTCAACCCGTCACGTTGATGGCCAAGGTTGGAACATTCTCTGAGTTCGCATGTGTGAGCGAGCAGTCAATCATCAAGGTTGAAAAGGACATCCCGCTTGAGTGTGTTGCACTCGTGTCGTGTGGTGTGGCAACCGGTTGGGGATCAGCAGCAAATCGCGCTGGTACGCAGCCTGGTGACACCGTTGTTGTCGTCGGAATCGGCGGCATTGGTATGAACGCAGTGCAAGGTGCTCGTATGGCTGGCGCCAAGCGCATCATCGCCATTGATCCCGTTGAGTTCAAGCGCGAAAAGGCCATGGAATTTGGTGCGACACACACATTCCCATCGATGGCTGACGCGATGATGTCGGTCATGGAAATGACGTACGGCCAAATGGCTGATCGTGTCATCATGACCCCTGGCGTGTTGCACGGCGAAATGATGGGCGAGGCAATGAACTTGGCTGGCAAGGGAAGCACGGTTGTTGTGACGGCAATTTCGCCGATGACAAGCGAAACCGCCAATATCAACTTGTTCAACTTGGCCATGTGGAACAAAGAAATCAAGGGAACCATCTTTGGTTCACTGAACCCGCGTGCCGACATTCCAGCGCTACTCGATATGTACCGTGCTGGTCAGTTGATGCTTGATGAACTCATCACCAAGACCTACAAGCTTGAAGATATCAACGAGGGTTACGAAGCCATGCGTGATGGCACAAACCTTCGTGGCGTCATTGTCAACGCCTGATTGTCATTAATCAATGACTCAATCTTCTCGTCGTGATCTGATCGCGTCGCTCGATGACACAGTCATCGGGCGGCGTCGTGAAGTTGAACTAGTTGTCGCAGCACTTGATGCTGATCGGCATGTTCTGCTTGAAGGACCTCCAGGCACTGGCAAGAGCACACTGTTGCGTGCAGTAGCCGAAGGATTGGGCATCGGTTTCGTTTTCGTCGAAGGCAATGCCGAACTGACTCCAGCACGACTTGTCGGTCACTTTGATCCAGCACGAGTGCTTACTGATGGTTATGAACCCGATGTGTTTGTTGATGGACCTTTGGCGACTGCCATGCGTGATGGTTCGTTGTTGTATGTCGAAGAAATCAATCGTATTCCCGAAGAAACATTGAATGTTTTGATCACCGTGATGAGTGAAGGTGAATTGAACGTGCCGCGCTACGGCCGCGTTGCTGCAGCATCTGGTTTCCGTTTGGTAGCAGCGATGAACCCATTTGATGCGGTCGGAACTGCGCGTATTTCTGGGGCGATTTACGACCGCGTGTGCCGTGTATCGGTCGGCTATCAAAATGCCGAAGTCGAACAGCGCATTGCTGGACGGGGCACGAAGAACCTTCCCGATGGTTGGCTCGACAAAGTTGTTGAACTTGTTCGTCGTACACGTACTCACAGCGATCTACGTGTTGGCTCTTCAGTACGTGGAGCAATTGATATGGCTGCAGTGACTGTGTCGCTCGCAAGCGTTCGTTCACTGACGGTTCTTGATGCGGGTGTCGGGCTTGATGCGGCACTTGTTGCCTTGTCGGGTCGTGTGCGCGTTCGTGAAGGAAGTGTGCGAACTGCCGAAGACATCATCACCGAATTGTGGAATGAGGTGTTTGCCCCAGCTCCGCAAGGTGAATCGGGAAAAGTGAACGCCCCGGCGGGGGCGACCCACTAGCCAAAGAAGGTGCTGCTGCCGATGAGGCAGTGAATGAAGCCTCAAAGAAAACTTTGTCGCGACGTGAGTTGTCACGCAATCCGCAATTTGAACAAGTGTCACCCGAAGTTGGTGAACTTGATGAAACGGCCGTTGAAGAAGGCCTTGAAGAAGATCCTGATGCAATGCTGGCTTTGCTTGCCGATCTCACTGGCGCAACCGATCAGAAATTGCGCGATCTCGCCAAGCGTTTGGCTGGTCGTTTGTTTTTAGATGTTTCGAAACGTGGCCCAGTGTCACCGCGGGGAATCGGCAAGATGGCAACGCGCCCGTATCGTCCCGATGCCGGCGATATTGATCTTGATGCATCAATGGACGCGATTCTTGACGCTCGTGCTTCGCGACAAGCAATTGATCCAGAAGGTTTGAAAGTTCGCAGTTGGGTCAAGCCTGGAACCGCGATTGTACTTTTAGTTGATCGCAGCGGATCAATGGGTGGCAAGCCACTTGCAACTTCGGCCATGGCTGCCGCAGCTGTTGCTTGGCGTAGTCCCGAGGATTACAGCGTGATCGCGTTTGGAAAAGATGTGGTTGTTGCTAAAGGTCAAACGTCAACCAAATCGGGCGAACAAGTTGTGAATGATGTGCTGGCGTTGCGCGGTTTTGGTACGACCGATTTAGCTGGAGCATTACTTGCTGCTGGTGATCAGTTGTCGCGCTCACGTGCTGGTCGGCGAATCACCGTGATCTTGAGTGATTGCCGTGCCACCGTTGAAGGTGATGTGCAGGCTGCGGCCCGAGCGCTCGATGAGGTCGTTATTTTGGCTCCGTTAGGCGATGACGCTGAGGCTCGGGTCTTGGCATCGCAAGTTGGCGCACGTATTGCCTGCATTGACGGCCCAAGCGATATTCCGTCTGCATTGCAGACCGTTCTCGGCGACTAAAAACCAGTAGTGATTGTGTAGCACTGAGTGCTACACTTGATTTATGGCACAAGTTATTTCTCAAAGAGAGTTCAGGAACGATTCAGCCGAAATCATGCGGCGTCTTGATCTGGGTGAAAGTTTCATCATTACTCGGAATGGTCAAAGTGTTGGAGAGTTGACGCCTCTTCGTAGACAACGATTTGTATCCGTGGATCATTTTCTTGCAACTATGCAAAATGCTCCAGTGATTGACGCTGCGAGATTTCGCTCTGATCTTGATTCAGTGCTCGACGAAGATGTGACGCCACGTGCTTGATCAGCAACCCCATGTAGGAGTTCTCGATACATCCGTCATCATTGATCTGACTCGGATACAACGCGACTTATTGCCGAACGAATTTGCTGTGAGTGCAATCACGATGGCGGAGTTGGCTGCTGGGCCACATGCAACTTTGGATGCAGAGGAGCGAGCTCGGCGTCAGGATTTACTCCAACGAGTTGAAGCTTCGTTGGACCCGTTGCCTTTTGATACCGAAGCAGCCCGAGCGTTTGGGCGGTTATATGCGAGCGTTTATAAACAGGGGAATAAAGCCCGTGGATCGAGAGCGCTTGACTTAATGATTGCTGCTACCGCAATGTCTCATCGCATGCCGCTGTACACGCGAAATCCGCAGGACTTTTCCGCGATTGTGGGGCTGGTCGAGATTATCTCGGTCTGAATTCGGCGTGTGTTTAGCGGCATGAAGGGTCGTTGGTCGGCAAGACACCGACACTATTTGACTCGACATACACCGGCACCAAAGTTGTGGGCGTGGTGCTGGTTGTGGTCGTCGTCTTTGGGGCCTTCGTCGTTGGTGGAACGGTTTGGCCAGCAACGGTGCTTGCAGGAGTTGTCGCGGTGGTGGTTGCAGTCGCCACAGTGGTCGTCGGTGCAACATTTGTCGTTGGTACTTCAAAGATTTGCTCAGGTGCATCGACCAAACGCGCACGACCCTGGAAGACCGCTAAGACTGCTTTCATGTTGTCGGTCTTAATGCGCGGTTCAATAACGGCCAGTTCGCCCACCATTTTCCCCGTACCTTCAACCTGATAGGTCTTCATGGTCGACGGGTCAAGGTTCTTCATAGCATTTGCTAACTCGAGCAACCTGCCAGTGGTGAGATTGACATCAAGAATGACAAAAGTCAAGCCGGCATCAATCAGATCTTTAGCAATCGTTGGATTTCCCGCCGATTTGTCGAGTGCTTTTTGGATGGCTCGACGCAAGAAGTCTTGTTGGCGCGAGATTCGACCACGATCGGCGGCTGGATCTTCAATCCACTTTTTTGTCTTGGCATCGTAATAGCGGAAGTGGCGTGAACGCACGTAAGCCAAACCTTCTTCGCCATCAAAGGTATGACAACCAGCGGCCTCAATCAACAAGTTTGAGTTCTTGTCGCGTACCGGCGTTGCGAAGGGGACTCGCACTCCACCAACGGCATCAACAATTTCCTTGAACGCGCAGAAGTCAATGTTGACATAGTGATCAACCAAGATGCCGAAGTTGTCGAAGATGGTAACGATGAGTGGATTTGGATCATCACGATTGAAAGCACTGTTGATACGACCCTGAGTCTTCTTGCCGTTGATACGTACCCAAAGGTCACGAGGAAACGACAAAACTGCTGCGGCATTGGTCTTAGGATCGAGCCGCAGAATCATGATGGTGTCGGCGCGCTCGCCCAAGCCGTTGCGATCTCCGAAGGCTGAGGCGTACGGTGAATTTGGATCGACACAGGCTCCGTTATCGCTACCAGTAATCAAGAAGTTCTTGGCGGTGAGATCAACTGGAACTGGCGGATCAGTGATAACTGGTTCACCAGTCGTTGGATCAATTGGGGTTGTCGTGGTCGGCATTGTGAGTGTCGGTCCGCCTTCGGCCCCAAGAATCGAGACGACTTTACGATCGTTGGCTTTTTCATTGCCGTAGTAAACGGTGACTGCAGTTGCTAAACACGCGACAACTAAGAGCGAGTTGAATGTCAAAACCAAACGTTGTGGCCACGAGCGATGACGCTGACGTAACGGTTCGATGGACAATTGAGAAAGCCCCGTCTGGGTGTCATCCTCGAGTTGAGGGTCGGTGCCTGGCGACTGTTCGCCGGGTTCTACTGAGTCCGTCACAGGAGGTACAAACTACCTGTCTTGGCTATCTCTTGTCTTTCAGGGCCTTGTCCATCAGGCTCGTGTCTTTCAGGAAGCGGGTTCGGGTGGTGCAAGAACTGCCGAAACCGCTGTCTCGCCGGCGCTCGCGACCGTGACCCATGAGCGGACGCTTCCGGCATCGCTGAGGTCGCCTCGACCTAACTCGAAGGCCGTCAAGACTGCATCCGTGGCCGAAACCGTAGCTTCGGTGACTGCAGTCTTTTGCGAGGTCTTGGCATCGGTTTTGGCACGGCGAACCTGGCTCAAGATGTCACCGATTGGGTCGAGAATTGCGCTGTCGCCAATAGGACCAAGTTCGGCCGCAGTTGGCCACGTTGCAGTATGCACCGAACCGTTTTGCCACCAACGCCACACCGTCTCGGTGGTGAAGGGCATGAAGGGTGCCAAGAGGCGTTGCAGGGCCGACAAAGCAAGTCGCAACGCACTGATGGCTGAACCAGCAGCGTCGGCGCCTTGGCTGTTGTACACGCGACCCTTGACGAGTTCGACGTAGTCGTCGCAGAACCACCAAAACATTGCTTCGGTTCGTTCGAGAGCGCGTGCGTAGTCGTATTGATCAAAGGCAACCGTGGCTTCACGAACTGTTTCAGCAACGCGTGCCAACATCGCGAGATCAACGGGATGAGTGGGCTTCGCATCGACATCGGGTTGCGGGAAAGTCAAAACAAACTTGGTGGCATTCAGCAACTTGGTTGCCAACTTCTTGCCAACTTTCATTTGGTCTTCGCTGAACGCAGTGTCGATGCCGGGTCGGGCTGAAGCGGCCCAATAACGCACGGCATCAGAGCCGAACCTTTCAAACAAGTCAACAGGGGTCACAACATTGCCCTTTGACTTTGACATCTTTTTGCGATCGGGATCAAGAATCCAACCTGATAATGCAGCGTTCTTCCAAGGCAATGAATCGTGTTCAAAGTTTGCACGTACGACTGTGCTGAACAACCACGTACGAATGATGTCGTGAGCTTGGGGGCGCAGATCCATGGGGAAGATGCGTCCGAATAGATCGGCATCGTCTTCCCACTTACCAGCGATCTGTGGTGAAAGCGACGAAGTCGCCCATGTATCCATAACGTCGGGATCGCCGATGAAACCGTTGGGCTGATTGCGTTGATCGGCGGTATAGCCAGTTGGCACATCAGTTGATGGGTCAATGGGCAACATGTCTTCGCTCGGAACAATTGGCGAATCATGCACTGTTTCGCCGTCAGCATCGACTGGATACCACACTGGCACAGGAACGCCGAAGTAACGCTGACGACTAATCAGCCAGTCTCCATTGAGTCCTTCAACCCAATTTGAATAGCGATGACGCATGTGGTCGGGGTGCCACACTAAATTCTCGCCACGGTTTAAGAGTGCGCCGCGTAGATCGGTATCGCGACCACCGTTGCGGATATACCACTGACGACTCGTCACGATTTCGAGCGGGCGATCGCCCTTTTCAAAAAACTTGACTGGATGCATGATCGCGCGTGGCTCGCCGAGCATTGCTCCACATTCGCGCAACATCTCAACAACTTTGGTTTGTGCTTGATTGATGAACAAACCAGCAATTTGTTCATATGCAGCAGTTCCGCTTGGTGATTCAAGTCCGTTTGGTGGAGTAGCAATGATGCGACCATCGCGACCGATGATTGCGCGAGTAGGCAAATTAAGTTCGCGCCACCAGATGACGTCAGTGAGGTCACCGAACGTACAAATCATTGCAATGCCAGTGCCCTTATCAATTTGTGCAAGAGGATGTGCAAGCACAGGAACTTCAACTCCGTACAGCGGAGTGCGAACTGTCTGACCGAAAAGCGGTTTGTAGCGATCGTCATCTGGATGTGCTACGAGCGCAACACATGCGGCCAACAAAACTGGTCGTGTTGTGTCGATGACAACATCGCCTTGCCCGTCACTACGAGCGAAAGCCACGTTGTGATATGCGCCTGGACGTTCGCGATCTTCGAGTTCGGCTTGCGCTACGGCGGTTTTGAAATCGACATCCCACAAAGTTGGTGCTTCTTGCGTGTACGCCTCACCGCGAGCCAAGTTGCGCAAGAACGCGCGCTGACTCGCGCGACGACTGCGGTCTTCGATTGTTGTGTAGAGATAATCCCAATCGACCGACAAGCCAAGTCGGCGGAAGAGATCCTCGAAGATTTTTTCGTCTTCGTGCGTGAGTTCTTCACATAACTCAATGAAGTTGGGTCGTGAAATCGCGATGGGCTGATGATCTTTGGGCGGGTCACCGCGAAATGGGGGAGTGAAGCCAGGTTCATAGGCGACGTTTGGGTCGCAGCGCACGCCGAAAAAGTTTTGTACGCGACGTTCGGTCGGTAAACCGTTGTCATCCCATCCCATCGGATAGAAAACCGATTTGCCGGTCATACGTTGGTAGCGCGCGATGGTGTCGGTGTGGGTGTACGAAAAGACGTGGCCCATGTGCAACGAGCCGCTGACCGTCGGCGGCGGAGTGTCGATTGAATACACCTGATCACGAGATGCTGAACGATTGAAGGCGTAGACGCCTTCGTCTTGCCAACGTTGAGCCCATTCGGCTTCGATGCCATCGAGGGTGGGCTTTTCGGGAATTTGGGTCGGATCAAATGCCGATTCGGTCACTGCCATGGGTTGCAGGTTATAGGTGTCTTGGCCGTGGGGGCGTAGGCTCGTTTGTCATGTTCAGGCTGTACGACACCGCAACTTCAGAGGTCCGCGAACTCGCTTTGCGCACCCCCGGAAAAGTTGGTATTTACTTGTGCGGACCGACTGTGTATGGCCCGCCCCACCTTGGTCATGGGCGAGCCACTTTGGTGTACGACATTCTGCGTCGTTACCTCGTATGGTCGGGTCTTGAAGTGCGTCTGGTCTCGAATATCACCGATATTGACGACAAGATCATTGATCGCGCCAATAAAGAAGGTCGCCCATGGGAAGAAATTACCCACAAGTGCGAAGACGTGTGGTTCAAGGCGATGGGCAAACTCAACGTCCAGCGTCCGACCGATGTGCCGCACGCGACTGACTACGTCGAATCTATGGTCGACATGATCGGCGAACTCGTTAGCCGAGATAACGCCTATGTCA
>Ga0209086_10004384_pt1 | contig 10491 bp, 12 predicted proteins | sample M_130207_XF_Meta_FD_187312 | JGI IMG/M metagenome (GOLD analysis project Ga0209086, IMG submission 187312) | Freshwater microbial communities from Lake Montjoie, Canada to study carbon cycling - M_130207_XF_MetaG (SPAdes) (version 2) | ecosystem: Environmental > Aquatic > Freshwater > Lake...
TCACCAATGCCGATCTTGAAGATCACATTGGGGTCTTGGCCAATGACGGCCGAGATATCAGGTACGCGCCGCCAAAAGCGCAGAAAGGTTGACGCTTTCATCGACGCGCGGGTGAGTGCCACGATAGGCCCATTGGGCGGCGTGGCCTCTTGCGGCGGCTCAAAGGGCGCTTTGCCTGACCATAGGCCACGGGCCGAGGTGGGTTCTAACAGGATCGTCCAACTTTCGGCGGCGCGTCTGCGCCAGCGCTTATAAACGGGCGCTGTGTCAACGCTGGTCCGTGCGGTGGCAGCATCAGGCCAAGTGGCCAAAATCGCCCAGACGCCAAAGTTGGGCTTGGGGGTAAAGCCCTGTCCTGTGCCTGATCCGCACAGCTTCCAAAAGCCCACCTGCGGCATGCGCATAAACGCCAATCTTGCAGCCCCCATCTGCCCCAAAACCCATAAGCGGGTGGAGACTGTGGGGAACCGAAACAGCGAAAGGGTGACGACGTTGATGATGCGCCTCCGGCGGGTGTGCCAGACCAGTTTGACAGTATCTGCACCCAGATCAAAGCGGATTAACAGAAATTTTGCAATAGAAAGAGAAGTATTGTAAACCTAACTAGACAGTATATCTTGGCCCCATGCTGACAGATTCCAAACCCCGCCCGTCGCAAAACGCCCCTGACACAGGGGCCGAGGCTATTGTTATCGGCGCTGGCCTTGGTGGGCTTGCAGCCGCAATGCGGCTTGGGGCCAAGGGCTACCGTGTCACGGTTATTGATCGGTTGGATATGCCGGGCGGGCGCGGATCGTCGATTTCGCAAGGCGGCTACCGCTTTGATCTGGGGCCCACCATCGTCACCGTGCCGCAGGTGTTGCGCGAGCTTTGGGCCGCCTGTGGGCGCGATTTTGACCGCGATGTCGATCTGCGCGCGATGGACCCGTTTTATGAAATTCGCTGGCAAGACGGATCAAACTTCACCGCCCGCCAATCGACTGATGCGATGCGGGCCGAGGTGGCGCGTTTGTCGCCCGGCGATTTGGCAGGCTATGACCGCTTCTTGAAGGATTCCGAACGCCGCTATGCCTTTGGTTTTGAAGACCTTGGCCGCCGCTCGATGCACAAGTTGTGGGACTTGATCAAAGTTCTGCCGACCTTTGTCGCCCTGCGAGCGGATAAGTCGGTCTATGCCCATGCGGCATCGCGGGTGAAAGACGAACGCCTGCGCTTTGCCTTGTCGTTTCATCCGCTGTTCATCGGCGGTGACCCGTTTCATGTGACGTCGATGTATATCCTTGTCTCCCATCTGGAAAAGGAATTCGGGGTTCACTATGCCATGGGCGGGGTGGCGGCGATTGCTTTGGCGATGGCAGGGGTGATTGCCGACCAAGGCGGAACCCTGCGCCTGAATGCCGAGGTGGACGAGATTTTGCTGTCTGACGGCCGCGCCACTGGCGTGCGGTTGACCGATGGGCAGGTGCTTGCGGCAGATGTGGTCGTGTCCAACGCTGATTCGGGGCATACCTATGACCGCTTGCTGCGCAACCATCGCAAGAAAAGCTGGACACCGGCGAAACTGGCCCGCAAACGCTGGTCGATGGGGCTGTTTGTTTGGTATTTCGGCACCAAGGGCACCAAGCTGAAATGGCCCGATGTGGGCCACCACACCATCGTCGTTGGCCCGCGCTACAAAGACCACATCCGTGACATCTTTATTCGCGGTAAGTTGGCGGATGACATGAGCCTGTATGTGCACCGCCCCACCGTCACCGACCCGTCGGCTGCGCCTTTGGGCGATGACACGTTCTATGCCCTGTCGCCCGTGCCCCATCTTGGTATCGGAAGCACCGATTGGGCGGCTGAGACCGAGCCTTACCTCCAAAAGATGCAAAAGATGCTAGAGGAACGCTTGTTGCCCGGCCTTGGCGACCATCTGACTGAGCAGTTGGTTTTCACCCCCAACAGCTTTGAAACCCGCTATTTGTCGCCCTATGGCAGCGGCTTTTCGATTGAACCGCGCATTCTGCAATCGGCATGGTTTAGGCCGCACAACGTCTCGGAAGAGGCCAAGGGCCTGTATCTGGTGGGCGCGGGCACCCACCCCGGTGCGGGCTTGCCGGGGGTCATTTCCAGTGCTGAGGTGTTGGGGAAGCTTGTCCCCGATGCCCCCCGCCCTGTGCTGCGCAGGATGGCTGCCGAATGATCGCCCCGCCCGATTTGCACCATTGCCGTGAGGCGATCCGCACAGGTTCGCTGTCCTTCCATGCTGCGTCAAAGCTGCTGCCCGCCAAGGTGCGCGATCCTGCGCTTGCCCTTTATGCCTTTTGCCGCTTGGCCGATGATGCGGTGGATGACAGCCATGATAAGGCCCCCGCCGTTCTGGCGCTGCGCGACCGGCTTGATCTGGTCTATGCCGGACGCCCCCGCAACCTGCCCGCCGACCGTGCCTTTGCCGCTGTGGTGCAAGATTTCGATATGCCCCGCGCCCTGCCCGAGGCTTTGTTAGAGGGCCTCGCTTGGGATGCCTTTGGCCGCCAATACCAAACCTTCCCAGAGCTTTTGTCCTATTGCGCCCGTGTCGCCAGCGCGGTGGGGGCGATGATGTGCGTGTTGATGCGGGTGCGCGATGCTGACGCTTTGGCGCGGGCCTGTGATTTGGGCCTTGCGATGCAACTGACCAACATCGCCCGCGATGTCGGTGAAGATGCGCGCGAAGGGCGGCTTTATCTGCCGCTGGATTGGATGGTTGAGGCGGGGCTTGACCCGAACGCCTTTCTGGCAGCCCCTGCGGCCTATCCCGCCTTGCGGGGCCTGACCAAGCGCCTGTTGGGCCACGCGGACGACTTCTATCAACGTGCCGCCACTGGTGTTCCGGTTCTGCCCTTGGCCTGCCGCCCGGGTATTTTTGCTGCGCGTCATGTCTATGACGGCATCGGCGGGGCCGTGGCGCGGATGGGCTATGACAGTTTCACATCCCGCGCCCGCACCACCAGCCGCCAAAAGCTGGGGTGGCTGGGCCTGTCAGTGCTGCAAACGGCGGCGACGGCGGTTTGGCCTGTTTCAGCCGTGGTCCACGCCGCCCCAGAACCCGAGGTGGCGTTTCTGGTCGATGCTGCCGCACGCAAAAACACGCGGTTCAGCCGATCGGATGCGCTTTTTGCGGCCCTTGCCCAGCTGGAAAGCAAAGATCGCGCCAAACGCACCTTGGATCGTGCCAGTGCCTGACATAGATATGCGGCCACAATCCCAAGGGGGCCGCGATGGACTGGAGCTTGTTTTTCACTTTTCTCGCCTCGTGCATGGCGGCGGCGACCACGGGGGCGATGTTCAAGCCCGGTCCTTGGTATGAAGGGCTGACCAAGCCCAGTTGGTTCCCGCCGCGTTGGGTTTTTCCCGTGGCATGGAGCACGCTTTACATCCTGATGTCGCTGGCTGCGATGCGCGTGGCCCCGCAGGCAGGCTCCGCGCAGGGTATGGGTTTTTGGGCCCTGCAAATCGCGCTCAACACGCTTTGGTCGCCAATTTTCTTTGGCCTGCACAAGATGCGGACCGCCTTGATCGTGATGGGGTTTTTGTGGGCCAGTGTCGCGGCCACAACGTGGTGCTTCTTTGGCGTCGATTTCATAGCGGGTCTATTGTTTGTGCCTTATCTGGCTTGGGTTACGGTGGCTGCGGCGCTGAACATCGCCTCAATCCGGCTGAACCCAAAGGCGGATGGCGCAGACGCGCTGGTCTAAGGCGGCAAAACGCGGGCAGGGCATGGTCGGCCCTTTCCAGCCGCCTGTCGCCCCCGTATAGCAAAGCCAAAGCAGGGGGGTGCGTGGCATGGCGCATATCATCGTCGTTGGCAATGAAAAGGGCGGGTCGGGTAAATCGACCACGTCGATGCATGTGGCAACAGCGCTGTGCCGTGCGGGCTTTCGCGTGGGCGGGCTGGATCTTGACCTGCGCCAACGCAGTTTTGGCCGCTATGTGGAAAACCGCTTGGCCTATCTGGCCCGCGCGGGGTTAAAGCTGCCCTCGCCCGATTACCGCCCCCTGGCCGAGATTGACCCCGCTCTTCTGGGCCCTGACGAAAACGCCTTTGACCGTCGCCTGTCAGAGGCCGTGGTGGCGCTGGAAGGGGTTAGCGACTTTATCATCATCGATTGCCCCGGCAGCCACACGCGCCTGTCGCAGGTGGCGCATTCGCTGGCGGATACGTTGATCACGCCGCTGAACGACAGCTTTGTCGACTTTGATCTGCTCGCCCATGTTGATGCCGAAACGGGCAAGGTCAAAGGCCCGTCGATCTATTCGGAAATGGTCTGGAACGCCCGCCAATTGCGCGCCAAGGCCGGCCTAAAGCCGATTGACTGGATCGTGGTGCGCAATCGTTTGGGCGCACAGCAGATGATCAACAAGAAAAAGGTTGGCACCGCGCTAGAAGACCTGTCGCGCCGCATTGGCTTTCGCGTTGCACCCGGCTTTTCTGAACGGGTGATCTTTCGCGAACTGTTCCCGCGCGGCCTGACGGTGATGGATCTGAAAGATACAGGCGTTGATACGCTGAACTTGTCCAACATCGCCGCCCGCCAAGAAGTGCGTGACTTGCTGCGCGAATTGCGCCTGCCTGGGGTGGATGGCGGCCCTGCAGCAACCTGAAAAGCCCAAGGTTCCCCATGCCCAACCCGTTATATGACGCTTTGTTTGCCCCGCTCGTCCCCCGCACCGGCCCGCTGATGATCTTGGCGGATGGCTCGCAGATCAGCGGCGCAGAGTTTCACACCACCATCGGTCGCGCCGCCAATGCCCTGCGCGCCGCAGGGGTGCAAGCGGGCGACCGTGTGGCGGTGCAGATTGCGAAATCTCCTGAAGCCTTGGCGATCTATGCCGCGACAGTCTCGATCGGGGCGGTGTTCTTGCCGCTGAACCCTGCCTATACCCCGCCGGAAGTGGGCTATTTCTTAACCGATGCCACCCCGCGCCTGTTCATCTGTGATCCGGCCAAGGCCGATGCGCTGGCCGCTGTCGCCCGCCAAACCACGCTCAAAACGCTGGACGCTGGGGGCGGTGGCAGCTTTGGGGCGCAGATGGCGGATGCTGACCCGCAGTTTGCGCCAACAGCGCAGCTTCGGTCTGACCTTGCGGCGATCCTTTACACGTCGGGGACGACGGGGCGATCCAAGGGCGCTATGCTGACGCATGACAACCTGTTGTCCAACGCGCAGACCTTGGCGGATCTGTGGCGCTTTACCCCGCAAGATGTGCTGCTGCACGCTTTGCCGATCTTTCACACCCACGGGTTGTTTGTCGCCTCGAACGTCAGTTTGCTGACGGGGGGGCAGATGATCTTCCTGTCGGGGTTTGATGTGGAAACGGTGCTGGGCCTGTTGCCGCAAGCAACCGCCTTGATGGGCGTGCCAACGTTTTACACGCGCTTGCTGGAAGATGCCCGGTTTGACCGCGCGTTGACGGCGCATATGCGGCTGTTCGTATCCGGCTCTGCCCCGCTGTTGGCTGACGCCCACCGCCAGTTCTACGCCCGCACAGGTCAAAGCATTCTGGAACGCTATGGGATGACGGAAACCAACATGAACACGTCAAACCCCTATGAAGGCGAGCGCCGTGCGGGCACGGTGGGTTTCCCGCTGCCGGGGGTAGCGTTGCGCATCATGGCCGACGGGACCGAAGTGGCACAGGGCGCTGTGGGTGGGATAGAAGTGCGGGGCCCCAATGTCTTTGCGGGCTATTGGCAGATGCCAGAAAAAACCCGCGAAGAACTGCGGCCCGATGGTTGGTTTATCACCGGCGATCTGGGGCAGGTCGATGCCGACGGCTATGTGCAGATCGTGGGGCGGGCGAAGGATCTGGTGATCTCGGGCGGGTTCAACATTTACCCGATCGAGGTGGAAATGGCGCTAGACGATCACCCCGATGTGCTGGAAAGCGCGGTGATCGGCCTGCCGCATCCAGACTTTGGCGAGGCCGTCTTTGCCGTTCTGGTGGCGCAAAAGGGCCAATCGCTTGATGTTGAGGCTGTCTTGGCCAGCCTGTCTGACCGCCTAGCGCGGTTCAAACAGCCCAAAGCTGCCGTGGTGGTCGAAGAGTTGCCGCGCAACACCATGGGCAAGGTGCAAAAAGCCGCCCTGCGCGCCAGTTATGCGGCGTGGTTTAAGCCCCAAGCGTAGCAACGGGGCCAGCCCCGCATCCTGCGTATTCAGCCCAAGATGAAACGGTTAAGGGGCTGGGTCTGCTAACTCGTCTGCCAAGAAGCGTTCGAAGGCGTCAAGATCGACAGGATCGAACACGCCAAAGCCCTGCATCCAGACCGAGGCGGCGCGCAGGGCATCTGGTTCTAGCTTGCACCATTTGACCCGCCCGCGCTTTTCTTGGGCGATCAGCCCCGCCTCGGCCAAGATTTGCAGGTGTTTGGAAATGGCGGCCAGTGACATTGCGAAAGGTTCGGCCACATCGGTGACGGCCATGTCATCTTCCAGCAACATCGCCAAAATCGCCCGACGAGTCGGGTCGGCGAGGGCCGCGAAAACTTGGTCAAGTGGGTTGGTCATGGTGGGAGTATTGAGGGCTGCGTGAGCAAGGTCAACCATATGGTTGAATATGAAATGGCGTGGAAAAGGGGGGTGGTGCAGCGGAAAACCTGCGCAGGGAAGAAAATAAAATATCATTATATCAGATAGTTATCCTGATTTTATCCCTGCTTGACTCACAACGCACCTCTTCGTAGGTATGCGCTCACTGTGAAGAGGGCGTTATGGAGCAGGATCCCGACCCCAATCGGCTGCGCGCGTTGGAAGACCGCATCGAAAAGCTGAAGGGCAAAGGTCCGGTCAAGCGCGCTGACACAGGCGTGGTTTTCTCGCAAGGCGAGGTGGCCTGGAGAATGGTGGTCGAGCTGGTGACGGGCATGGTCCTGGGGCTGGCGATTGGCTTTGGTTTGGATGTGTTGTTCAACACCCGCCCCATTTTTCTGGTGATCTTTTCCTTGTTAGGCTTTGGCGCTGGCATTCGAGTGATGCTGGGCACGGCAAGGCAAATGGCAAAAGACGCGGAGAGATCCGCAAGCGACGAAAGGGATTGAACGTGGCAGACGAAGCAGGCGGCCTAGTCATCGACCCGATGCACCAGTTTCAGATCCATCCCTTGTTCGGGGAAGGTCCGCTGATGTGGTACACGCCCACGAACCAAACCCTTTGGCTGGGCATCGCAGTTGTTGTGATCAGCCTGCTGATGCTGATCGGCTCTGCACCGCGCCAGGTGATCCCGGGCCGCACGCAATCCATCACGGAACTGCTTTACTCTTTCATCCATGATATGGTGGAAGAAGTGACGGGCCATGAAGGGGCCAAGTTCTTCCCCTATCTGATGGTGCTGTTCACCTTCATCGTCACCTCGAACCTGCTGGGCCTGCTGCCCGGCTCTTTCGCGCCCACATCGCATATCGCGGTGACGGCGGTTCTGGCTGTCATGGTCTTTTTTACCGTGACATTGGTTGGCTTTTACAAAAAGGGCATCGGCTTTCTGGGCATGTTCTGGGTTTCGTCGGCACCCTTGGTGCTGCGCCCGATCTTGGCCCTGATCGAGTTGATTTCTTATTTCGTTCGTCCCCTGTCCCATTCCATTCGTTTGGGCGGTAATATCATGGCGGGTCACGCTGTGATTAAGGTGTTCGCAGGCTTTGCCGGCGTCATGGGGATTGCGTCTGTCGTTCCGATTGCGGCGATTGCCGCGATCTACGGGCTCGAACTGCTGGTTGCTGTTGTGCAGGCTTATGTCTTCACGATCTTGACCTGCGTCTATCTGCGCGACGCCGTTGGCGAAGCACATCACTAATCACCCTATAACCTGAACTCTGAAGGAGCTTTCCAATGACTGGCGATCTCATCCAATTCGCACTGATGGGCAAATACATCGGCGCAGGTCTGGCAACCATCGGCCTTGGCGGCGCTGGCATCGGCGTGGGCACGATTGCGGGCAACTTCCTGTCCGGCGCGCTGCGCAACCCTTCGGCCGCTCCTGGCCAAATGGCGAACCTGTTCGTCGGCATCGCTTTCGCCGAAGCTTTGGGGATCTTCTCGTTCCTCATCGCTTTGCTGCTGATGTTCGCAGTCTGATCCTTTTCGGATCTGACCTTCGGCCGGACGGGGTTCGCCCTGTCCGGTCGGGTTCCATCCACGCCCGATAGACTCTAGGGGTCCGCCATGTCGACAACGGAAACCGTGGCCGGTGCTGCGGGTGAGGCTTCCCAAAAAGGGATGCCGCAACTGAATTTCGCCACTTGGCCCAATCAGGTCTTTTGGCTTTTGGTGGCTTTGGTCATCATTTACATCGTGCTGACCAAAATAGCGATGCCGCGCATCGCGGCAGTTTTGGCCGAGCGTAAGGGCCGCATCGGTGGCGATCTGGCCGCAGCGGAAGAGCTGAAATCCAAAGCCAAAGCGGCAGAGGCGGCTTACAACTTGGCGCTGGAACAGGCGCGGTTGGAAGCAGCCAAGATCATCGCCGCGACCAAGGCCGAGATCCAAAAGGATCTGAACGCTGCCATGGCCGATGCCGATGCGCAAATTTCGGCCAAAGCGTCCGAAAGTGAAAAGCGTATCGCAGAAATTCGTGCTGGTGCGGTGCAAGCCGTGGCCGAAGTGGCGCGCGAAACGGCGGGGGCTTTGGTGACGGCCCTTGGCGGGACGGCCGATGACAAAGCGATCGACGCAGCAGTTGCTGCCCGGCTGAAAGGGTAAGATCATGAAAAAACTTCTGACCTCTGCCAGCTTGATCCTGCTCGCCGCACCGGCCTTTGCGGCCGAAGAAGGCCCGTTCTTCTCGTTGCGCAATGCCGAGTTTGTTGTTGGGATCGCCTTTGTCGCCTTCATTGGCTTACTGATCTATATGGGCATTCCCAAAAAGATCGGCGGCATGCTGGATGCACGTGCTGTTGGCATCAAGACCGATCTGGATGAAGCCCGCCAGTTGCGTGACGAAGCCCGCGCCCTGTTGGAAACCTATGAAGCCAAGCAACGCGAAGTGGCCGAGCAATCTGCCCGCATCGTTGCCACCGCCAAGGGTGAGGCCGAGGCTGCTGCGGCGCAAGCCAAGGTAGACCTTAAGGCTTCCATCGCACGCCGGATGACGGCTGCGGCAGATCAGATCGACTCCTCGGTCAAGGCGGCGGAGCGGGCGGTGCGTGATCAGGCAATTTCGGTTTCGGTCGCTGTTGCGGCTGATGTGTTAAAGCGCCAGATGACGGCAGCACAGGCGAACGCCGCGATTGACGCGTCGATTGAACAGGTTGCAGCCAAGCTGCACTAAGCAAACCGATTTAAACAAAAGGGCCCAGAGAAAACTCTGGGCCCTTTTGCTTTGGCTTAGGCGTGGATCAGTTCGTCGGACGAACCAGAATTTCCACGCGGCGGTTGTGGGCGCGGCCAGCATCGGTGGCGTTGGTATCCACCGGTTGCGTCATGCCAAGCCCATAGGCCGAAACACGGCCCGCAGGCACGCCCGAGCCAATCAGGATATTGGCCACCGAATAAGCGCGGCGCTGCGACAGGTCCATGTTCATAGCTTCAGACCCGACGCTGTCGGTATGGCCGACCACTTCGATGGTGCTTTTGGGATAGGTCACAAGATTGGCCGCGATAGAGCTGATCTCGCCCTGCAGGGCCGGCTGCAACGTGGCGCTGCCGCTGGCGAACAAGACGTCATCGGGCAGGTTGACCAAAAGGTAGCTGCCCATGTTGGTCACGGTGACATAGGGGTTGCCCAAGCGGTTGCGCATATCGGCCGCCTGCGCATCAAGGTTGGCACCAATGCCGCCACCGACCAAGCCGCCGATCAGCGCACCGCGCAAAGCGCCTTCGGCGTGATCGTCCTTGGCAAACATGCCGCCGATCAGGGCGCCCGCAATGGCCCCGGTCGCAGCGCCGTTTTTAGTGCGATAATTCGGGTCTTGAATGCTGGAGGTGGTGCTTTGGCACGCCGCAAGCCCAAGGCTTGCCACCAATGCGAAGGAAAGAGTGAGATTGTTTTTCATGTTCTGCTGCCTCGTCTGAACAGGCCGAGGTTCCGGCCCTGCGGGCTATATAGCACCCTTGGGCAGCCTATCCCAGATGTCTGCCCCCGTGGGCTGCTTTTTGCGCATCACATGGCCGTTAAGGAGCCGCATCCGCCCGCGCCGATTCCCATGCCAGAATGGCGCGCTTCACAGGCAACCCCCAGTGATAGCCACCCAAGCCGCCTGATTTGCGCAGGGCGCGGTGGCAGGGGATCAACAGGCTGATCGGGTTGCGCCCCACCGCTGTGCCCACAGCGCGCACCGCTTTGGGGTTGCCTATGGCCGCAGCGATTTCGCCATAGCTGGTCACATGGCCCGAGGGGATGCGCAGCAACGCCTCCCACACCTTGATCTGGAACGGCGCGCCGATCAAGGTCAACGGGGCCCCATGACCGCCCAAGGCGGCTTGCACCCAAGGGTGAAGCCGCGCTGCATCTTCCACAAAATCCGCCAAA
>Ga0209086_10004386_pt1 | contig 10490 bp, 8 predicted proteins | sample M_130207_XF_Meta_FD_187312 | JGI IMG/M metagenome (GOLD analysis project Ga0209086, IMG submission 187312) | Freshwater microbial communities from Lake Montjoie, Canada to study carbon cycling - M_130207_XF_MetaG (SPAdes) (version 2) | ecosystem: Environmental > Aquatic > Freshwater > Lake...
CAAAGCGAGGCTGTTACCCATGCGGGTGGCCCCTTATTGGTTGTTGCGGGCGCTGGCTCTGGTAAAACGCGAGTTCTGACCCGTCGAATTGCATATTTGATGTCGGCACGGCACGTTGCCCCATATCAAATCCTTGCAATTACTTTTACGAATAAAGCTGCAGGCGAGATGAAGGCACGTGTTGCAGAATTAGTTGGACCTATCGCACAATCTATGTGGGTCTCCACATTTCACTCTGCTTGTGTGCGTATTTTGCGCCAAGAGGCAGTGAGATTGGGATACGCAAACTCCTTTTCAATCTATGACTCGGCTGACTCTCTTCGCTTAATTACCATTGTTGCCAAAGAGCTCAACTTAGATTCGAAACGTTACCCAGCTAGGCAGTTTCAATCAATGATATCTAATGCTAAAAATGAGCTCATGGGTCCGCAGGATTATGTCAATGCGGCAAGTAATCAATTCGAACAAGTTGTCGCCGATGTCTACAGCGTTTATCAGCAACGCTTACAGCGGGCTAATGCGATGGATTTTGATGATTTGATTCTCAAAACAGTCGAAGTTCTTCAACGATTTCCTGAAGCTAAGGCACGCTTTAGATCTCGCTTTCGCCATGTTTTAGTCGATGAGTATCAAGATACAAATCACGCACAGTACATACTCGTTAAAGAGTTAGTCGGTAGCGAGGATGAGGGAATGGCGCCAGCAGAGTTGTGCGTAGTAGGTGATGCTGATCAATCAATTTACGGCTTCCGTGGCGCAACGATTCGTAATATCTTGCAGTTCGAACTCGACTATCCGAATGCAACAACCGTATTGCTGGAACAAAACTATCGCTCAACACAGAACATTCTAAGCGCCGCCAACGCTGTTATCACGAAGAATGTGAGCCGCAAAGAGAAAAATTTGTGGACTGATTCGGGATCCGGCGCATTGCTTACAGGGTATGTTGCAGAAAATGAACATGACGAGGCTAGATTTATCGCCGAAGAGATTCGCCAATTACAACGTGATAAGAAATCTCAGCCCGGCGATACCGCAATTTTTTATCGCACAAATGCACAGTCCCGTGTATTTGAAGAGGTTTTTATGCGCAATTCGCTGCCATACAAAGTTGTTGGGGGCCTTCGTTTCTACGAACGTCGCGAAGTAAAAGACTTACTTGCATATCTACGCGTCCTAGCCAATCTTGACGATGAGATATCGCTGCGCAGAGTCATAAATGTTCCAAAACGCGGCATTGGAGATACATCGCTAGATTATGTTGATTTATTTGCACAACAAAATGGAATCTCTTTTTGGCAAGGCTTACTTCGAGCAACTGAGGTAACGGGCTTACCTTCACGGGCAGCACAGTCGATTCAAGATTTTACCTCGATGATGAGTGCGCTTCACGTTTTGGTGGAGGGAAAAACTCGACCATCAGTCATCGTTGAGGCAGCGCTTGAGCAGTCAGGTTTGTTGAAAGAGTTAGCTGATAGCACTGATCCCCAAGATGAGGTCCGCGTTGAGAACTTAAAAGAACTTGTTGCAGTTTCGATTGAGTACGAAGAGCGCGATTTTGAAGAGCTTGGTGAGGATGAGGAGATATCACTATCTGGATTCTTAGAAAAAGTCTCACTAGTTGCAGATGCCGATGAAATTCCTGAGGGCGAAGATCATGGTGGAGTAGTAACAATGATGACTCTACACACAGCCAAAGGACTTGAGTTCCCTACAGTATTTTTGACGGGCATGGAAGATGGAATCTTTCCGCATTCGCGCACGCTGGGTGAAAAAGATGAGGTCGAAGAAGAGCGCCGCCTTGCTTACGTTGGTCTAACTCGAGCCCGCCAGCACCTCTATATTTCGCGCGCTGAGTCTCGCTCGACGTGGGGAGCACCGAATTACAATCCTCCTTCACGCTTCTTAGATGAGATTCCAGAGGATGTCATTGAGTGGCGAAATGAATCATCAACCTCGTTGTCACCAACAATGCTCAAACGACCACGAGCTTCTACCGCTCCACCCCGCGCCACCGGCAAGAAGATTTCTGCGATTGAACTCATCGTAGGAGAGCGTGTGTCACATGACACATTTGGATTAGGCGTTGTTGTTGCAGTTGCGGGTGAGGCAGATAAGGCAGAGGCCACGATAAAATTTGGCCAGTATGGCGAGAAGCGATTGCTGCTGCGCTATGCACCCGTTGAGAAGCTCTAGGATTACCTCCTAATCATGATGTGGAGTACCAGTGGATCTCTTTGAATATCAGGCTCGAGAGTTATTTGAGAAACATGGAGTTCCGGTATTGGCAGCGGCAATTGCAACAACTCCGGATGAAGCCGAAGCCGCCGCTAGAACTATTGGTGGGAAAGTAGTCGTTAAAGCTCAAGTAAAAGTTGGTGGCCGTGGAAAAGCTGGTGGAGTAAAGCTCGCAAACGATGCAGCAGATGCCCGTGAAAAAGCTAGTTCAATTCTAGGAATGGATATTAAAGGCCATGTAGTTCACACCGTGATGATTGCAGCTGCTGCACCTATTGAGTCTGAGTACTACTTAGCAATTCTTCTAGACCGCTCTAACCGTACCTTCTTAGTAATGGCATCGGTCTCTGGCGGCATGGATATTGAAGAAGTGGCACACACTGCGCCTGAGAAGTTAGCAAAGATTCCAGTATCTGCGGTTGATGGCATAAGCGCAGGCAAAGCCAGAGAGATCGTTACTGCGGCTAACTTTCCAGAGGATATAGCCAACCAAGTTGCTGAAGTCTTATTGAAACTCTGGGAGGTCTTCCAATCAGAGGATGCGACTTTGGTTGAAGTGAACCCTCTTGTAAAGACTAAAGATGGCAAGGTAATTGCCCTCGATGGAAAAATTACTCTTGATGACAACGCGGAGTTCCGCCAACCAGATCACGCAGCCCTAGTCGATCACAGTGCAGCAAATGCTTTAGAGGCTGCAGCGGAAGAGAAGAGTTTAAACTATGTAAAGCTCGATGGCGAAGTTGGAATCATTGGTAACGGTGCCGGATTAGTAATGAGCACACTCGATGTTGTGGCCTATGCAGGCAGAGAACATGGTGGGGTGCGACCAGCTAACTTTTTAGATATCGGTGGTGGTGCCTCAGCACAGATCATGGCCGATGGACTTTCAATCATTCTTGGTGATAGCGATGTCAAAAGCGTATTTGTAAATGTTTTCGGAGGCATTACTTCATGTGATGCAGTGGCAACTGGAATTGTTCAAGCCCTTGAACTCTTAGGCTCAAAAGCAACAAAGCCAATTGTTGTGCGCTTAGATGGCAACAACGTTGTCGAAGGTCGTGAAATCTTGGCTAAAGCGGCGCATCCACTGATTGAACAGGTCGACACAATGGATGGAGCAGCAAATCGCGCTGCAGAACTGGCGGCGAAATAAATGGCAATTTTTCTTAATGAAAGTTCAGTAGTCATTGTTCAAGGAATGACTGGCTCTGAAGGTACAAAGCACACTCGACGAATGTTGGAATCGGGCACAAAAATCGTGGGTGGGGTAACTCCGGGCAAAGGCGGCCAAGTGGTCGATATCGATGGCCACCAACTGCCAGTATTTAACACGGTTGCTGAGGCCATGAGTGCAACTGGTGCCAACACCTCTGTTGTCTTCGTTCCACCTAAGTTTGCTAAAGCGGCAGTAATCGACGCAGTCGATGCTGCGATGCCATTAGTTGTAGTCATTACAGAGGGAATTCCGATACATGACTCTGCAAGTTTTTATGCCTACTCACTCAGTAAAGGAACCACTCGAATAATTGGCCCTAACTGCCCAGGTTTAATTACTCCAGGGAAATCTAATGTTGGAATCATTCCAGCAGATATTACGGGTGCAGGTCCGATTGGTTTAGTATCAAAATCTGGAACTCTCACTTACCAGATGATGTACGAGCTTCGCGATATCGGTTTTAGTACTGCAGTTGGAATCGGTGGCGATCCCATAATCGGAACCACGCATATCGACTGCCTACGTGCTTTTCAAGATGATCCAGATACCACGGCGATTGTCATGATTGGTGAAATTGGTGGTGATGCTGAAGAGCGTGCCGCAGCCTTCATCGCCGAGTACGTCACCAAACCTGTAGTTGGATATGTTGCCGGCTTTACCGCTCCCGAAGGGAAAACTATGGGTCACGCCGGCGCAATCGTCTCTGGCTCATCTGGCACTGCGCAGGGAAAAAAAGATGCTCTTGAAGCTGCAGGGGTAAAGGTTGGTCAAACTCCCAGTGAGACTGCGCAACTTCTGCGAGATGTTTTAGGCCGCTAAAGCCATGTCTGGGAGAGTATTTGGGGTCACGTTGACTCAAGTGCTACGCAGTATTGCTCTTGTCATACTCCCAACCTCATTCATCGCATTGGTTGCTTGGGCAACGGCTGGAAGTACCACTGGAAATACCGGAGATCCCATGCGGGCAGCGCTGTGGATTTGGCTGGGGGCACATCAGGCGCCGTTTTCACTCTCTCTTCCACCATCAGGTGTCGCTGGTTTACTCTCCTACTTACCGCTCGGAGCATTAATTTTTCCGATTCTTGCAATCCGCAGTGGGGTTGCACGTGCAATAGAGCGCCTCGATGGGGATACATCGCTTATTCCTCGCGTCAGAGCGCTGTTTGCACTTTTATACACAGGTATTGGAACTCTCTTTGCCCTCGTCAGTGCTACGTCCGCGGTCAAACCAATCTGGTATATAAGTGCTGGATTTATTTTCTTACTCAGTTTAGTGTGCGCAGCTACTGTTGGTCGAAGATTACTCTTTGGTCAAGCAGTCTTATATAGCACGAGAATTATCTCGTTGTTACTCGGTATCTCATCGATAATATTTGGATTTTCACTTTTTCTCCATATTTCTACGGTCAGAGATTTAATTGTGGTGCTTGAGCCAGGTGTCCTTGGCGGATTACTACTCTTACTTTTGAATATCCTTTACATTCCAAATGCAGTCATTGCAACGCTCGGGTATTTTTCCGGTACTGGCTTTGCCATTGGCTCTGCCTCCATAGTGTCGCCACTGAGTTTTCAACTTTATTCGATTCCAGCATTTCCATTGCTTGGCGCGCTCCCAAAGTCAGCTAGCCCACTAGCGCTCTTTGGAATCGCCATGGTTATGTGTGCGGGCGCACTGTTAGCGAGTTGGACTATTACATTGAGTTCGCGGGTCCTCATTCAATCTCTGCTTGGATCAGTTCTTATTGCTGCTGTAATCGCTTACGCTGGTAGCGGTGCATTAATTACTGAAGCAATGTCTGCGATGGGCGTGTCACCTTGGAAGTTCACATTAAGCATTGGTGTGGAGTTAATAGTTGGTGCCTTACTAGCGATCTTTATTCCACGCATAGGTAGGCGATAATGGCGCATAGAATCATCATTCTTGCCTCTGGGACAGGAACGTTGGCACAATCAATTATTGATTCTGATGAACTTGATATTGAGATAGTGGCTGTGATGAGTGACAAGCATGATGCCGACGTATTAAATCGCGCTCAATCGGCAGGTATTAATACTGAAGTGATAGCAGTTGAAAGTTCGCGAGAGCTCTGGAATACGCAGATCATCGCGAAAGTTGCCTCATATAATCCAGATTTAGTCATAAGCGCTGGCTTCATGCGAGTCTTACCTCCGGATTTCGTCAATCGCTTTCCAACTATCAATAGCCATCCAGCCTTATTGCCTGATTTTCCAGGTGCCCATGCCGTACGTGATGCACTTGATGCGGGTGTTTCAGTTACTGGGACAACAGTTCATTGGGTGGATGATGGCGTTGATACAGGCCCAATCATTACGCAAATGCAGGTTCCTGTGCTGCCTGGTGATGATGAAGTCAGGCTTCATGAGAGAATTAAGAAGGTAGAACGTGGTCTCATTGTTGCGACCATTGCTTTGATACTTCCCACTCTGGAGCGCCATGTCTGATCGAAAATCTATACGCCGCGCATTAATCAGCGTGTATGACAAAACTCGATTGCTTGAGATTGGAAAATCGCTCAGTGATGCAGGAGTTCAGATCCTCTCAACAGGTTCAACCGCTGCCACATTAGCATCAGCTGGAATTTTGGTTACTCAAGTAAGTGCCTACACAGGTTTTCCTGAAATCATGGGTGGACGTGTTAAGACTTTGCACCCACGTGTTCACTCAGGGATTCTGGCCGATCAGGAAAATCCAGAACATATGGCAGTTATTGCAGAGCTAGATATTGAGCCAATTGATTTAGTAATAATTAATCTATATCCCTTCGCAGCCACTATTGCATCGGGAGCCGAATTCGCCGAATGTATTGAGCAGATCGATATTGGTGGACCTTCAATGCTGCGTGGTGCAGCTAAAAACCACGGCTCTGTAGCGGTTATTTCTCAGATTTCGCAGTATGACGCTTTAATTGATGCGATTAAATCTGGGGGATTTACGCTTGCGCAGCGGCGCGATTTAGCTCTGAATGTTTTTAGAACGACCGCTGAATATGACTTATCTATCGCGACCTGGCTGGGTGAAAACGACAAGATTCCTGAGTGGTTTGGCCGAATTTGGCAGCGAAAAAACTCACTTCGCTATGGTGAAAATCCACATCAATCTGCGGCGATATATTCCGATGGAGCTTATGGCATTGTTAATGCACGACAACTGCACGGTAAAGATATGTCATTTAATAACTACACCGATGCTGACGCTGCCTGGCGAGCTGCGCTCGATCACACAGATCCCTGTGTTGCGATTATTAAGCACTCAAACCCATGTGGAATCGCAACGGCCCTCGATATAGCGACCGCCCATAAAAAAGCCCACGAATGTGATCCAGTATCAGCCTTCGGGGGAGTTGTGGCCGCTAATCGCGAAATAACTATCGCTATGGCATCACAACTTTCTGAGATATTTACTGAGGTTGTAATAGCTCCAAGTTATGAATTGGGAGCAGTAGAGATTCTTGCGAAGAAGCCTTCAATTAGAATTTTGCAGTGTGAAGTTAAAGATATCGCAAGTGTTGAGATGCGTCCTATTTCAGGCGGAGTTCTTGTGCAGGAGATGGATTTAATCGATGCACCAGGGGATTCACCGACACATTGGAGACAAGTAAGTGGCCAGCCCATTGATGACAAAACTTTGCGAGAGCTTGAATTTGCTTGGCGCTGTGTGCGTGCAGTAAAGAGTAATGCGATTTTATTGAGTAGCGATAATGCATCAGTAGGTATTGGAATGGGTCAAGTCAATCGTGTTGACTCTGCCCGATTAGCAGTTACCCGTGCAGGAGACCGCGTTAAAGGATCTGTCGCATCTAGTGACGCGTTCTTCCCGTTTGCCGATGGTCTTCAAATATTAATCGATGCAGGTGTGAGAGCAGTAGTTCAACCTGGTGGAAGCGTGCGCGACGAAGAGGTCATTGCAGCGGCGGAAAACGCTGGTATTGCCATGTTTTTCACAGGAACGCGTCATTTCTCACACGCATAAGGCTGCAATAGGATTGCACGTATGAGCGCTCAGGTACTAGATGGCAAGACGTTAGCAGCATCAATTAAATCCCAACTAGCGGCCAGAGTAGTTGAGCTTAAGTCTCGGGGCATTACGCCAGGACTAGGCACTGTTTTAGTTGGCGATGATCCCGGTTCTCACTCATACGTTGGTGGAAAACACCGCGACTGTCATGAGGTCGGGGTTAATTCAATCCGTGTGGACCTACCAGCCGATGCAACAGAGGCCGATGTTATGGCCGCTATAAGAGATCTCAATGCTTCACCCGAATGCACTGGCTATATTGTTCAACTTCCTTTGCCGAAGGCAATAAATACGCAGAGAGTTTTAGAAGCGGTTGATCCAACTAAAGATGCCGACGGATTACATCCAATGAATCTTGGTCGCTTGGTTTCGGGCTATGAGGCACCATTGCCATGTACACCGCAAGGAATCGTTGAACTCTTAACACATTATGGAATAAACACTAAAGGCGCAGAAGTAACGGTAATTGGTCGCGGGCTAACTGTTGGCCGTCCACTGGGTTTGCTACTAACTCGCAAGCAAGAAAATGCAACGGTGACATTGACGCATACAGGGACAAAGGATTTGCTGAGACACACTAAGAACGCCGACATTATCGTGGCAGCGATTGGTCAGGCACATTTCTTAAAGGCCGACATGATTAAGCCTGGTGCTGTTGTCATAGATGTTGGTATTTCACGCACCGATGCTGGTTTACTGGGAGATGTAGATCCCAGTGTCATGGAAGTTGCATCATGGGTAGCCCCAATGCCTGGCGGAGTCGGACCTATGACGCGCGCAATGCTGATCAAGAATGTAGTTGATGCATGCAGCTAAGCAACCGCCTCTTGGTAGTTTTTAGCAATATCGCAGTTGGTATTGGTATTGCATTAGGAATCGGTGGAATTGTGCGAGGTGGGTCGATTTTTATAGCAGTTGGCACTGCCGGAATAGCAATCAGAGCACGGCAATCACGAAAGTTCGACTTTTATTTTCCACTTGTTATCGCAATCGCCTTATTTGCATTGGCAATTGCACTTCCTCGCGGACGGTAGAGTTGGCGCAGTGTCTGAAGGAACAAGAAAAGGGAGTACGTCATGGGCGGAAAAGTCACTGTAGTTGGTGCAGGTTTTTATGGTTCGACAACTGCGCTTCGCCTAGCTGAATACGATCTCTTTGACACAGTTGTTCTGACAGATATCGTCGAAGGCAAACCTGAAGGCCTAGCTCTCGATATGAACCAATCGCGATCGATTGAAGGCTTCGAAACAAAGATTATTGGCGCAACCACAACAGCCGAGGGTGCGGGCTATGAAGCAACCGCCAATTCCGATGTCGTTGTTATAACTGCAGGTCTTCCACGCAAACCTGGAATGAGCCGCATGGATTTAATCGGAGTTAACGCAGGTATCGTTCGTGGAGTTGCCGAAAATATTGCAAAGCATTCTCCTAATGCCGTCATTATTGTGGTTTCTAATCCACTTGATGAGATGACATCCCTTGCCCAAATTGCTACTGGTTTTCCAAAAAATCGAGTTATGGGACAAGCGGGAATGCTAGATACTGCGCGATTCACTAACTTCGTTGCTGAGAAGCTGGCTGTCAAAGTTGGTGTTGTGAAGACTTTAACTCTTGGCTCACATGGTGACACGATGGTTCCAGTTCCAAGCCGTTGCACAGTCAATGGACAGGCACTCAGCGAACTCTTATCAGCCAGTGAAATTGATGAGCTTGTAGATCGCACTCGTAATGGTGGCGCAGAAGTAGTTGCACTTCTAAAAACTGGATCGGCTTATTACGCACCATCGGCTGCTGCTGCCCGCATGGCTAAAGCTGTTATTGAAGATTCTGGTGCGATTATGCCGGTTTGTGCCTGGGTCGATGGTGAGTATGGAATCTCTGGTGTTTACCTTGGGGTGGAAGCAGAGATTGGTCGAAATGGAGTTAATAAAGTTGTTGAAAGCGCACTGACGGATACTGAAGTTACAGCGCTAAAAGCCGCTGCTGAAGCTGTACGTGCAAAACAAGCAGACGTTCAAACACTCTAAATAAGGAGCGCATCACATGGCCAAGATTAAAGTAGAAGGAACCGTAGTCGAGCTAGATGGCGATGAGATGACTCGCATCATTTGGCAGTTCATCAAGGAGTCCTTAATTCTTCCTTACCTCGACGTGAACCTTGAATATTATGACCTTGGCATGGAAAATCGTGATGCAACCGATGATCAAGTAACTATCGATTCAGCACATGCAATCCAAAAGCATGGTGTTGGTATTAAGTGCGCAACGATTACCCCAGATGAAGCCCGCGTTGAAGAGTTTGGGCTCAAAAAGATGTGGAAATCACCTAACGGAACGGTTCGAAATATCTTGGGCGGTGTGATTTTCCGTGAGCCAATTATTATCAGCAATGTTCCTCGTCTAGTTCCTCACTGGACTAAGCCAATCGTTATTGGTCGTCATGCGTTCGGTGACCAGTACAAAGCAACGGATTTCCGTGTACCAAGTGCGGGCAAACTCACGATGACATTTGTCCCAGAAGATGGTTCTGCCCCAATTGAATACAATGTTTTTGATTTCCCATCATCAGGTGTTGCGATGGGTATGTACAACATGGATGAATCAATCCGTGACTTTGCGCGAGCTTCGCTTAACTATGGCCTTAACCGTAAGTTCCCGGTTTACCTTTCAACTAAGAACACAATTTTGAAGGCCTACGATGGTCGCTTCAAAGATATCTTTGAAGAGATTTTCCAAGCTGAGTTTAAAACCGCCTTTGATGCCGCTGGAATCTGGTATGAGCACCGCTTAATCGATGACATGGTCGCTATGTCACTTCGCATGGAGGGTGGATACGTCTGGGCATGTAAGAACTATGACGGTGATGTTCAATCAGACACCGTTGCTCAGGGTTATGGCTCACTTGGTTTAATGACATCTGTATTAATGACACCAGATGGAAAAATTGTTGAATCAGAGGCCGCTCACGGAACAGTGACTCGTCACTACCGTGATCACCAA
>Ga0209086_10004388_pt1 | contig 10488 bp, 10 predicted proteins | sample M_130207_XF_Meta_FD_187312 | JGI IMG/M metagenome (GOLD analysis project Ga0209086, IMG submission 187312) | Freshwater microbial communities from Lake Montjoie, Canada to study carbon cycling - M_130207_XF_MetaG (SPAdes) (version 2) | ecosystem: Environmental > Aquatic > Freshwater > Lake...
AATGCGTCAACCCATTAAACAACACCCACTCGCCCAAAGTCTCAGGCAAGCCATCGCCCACAGGTTTCACCACATCTTGGCTGAACAACGGATCCAGCGCCCCTACAAGATGGTATAAGGGCAGGCTCGCAACAGGTTCTTTCATCACATGGTCTTCAATCTTGACACCTTTGAATTCTTTGCCCAAAAAGCGACCAAGATCATTATCAAGGAATTCTCCACCATAAGTGTGGTAGCAACTTAACTGGTGCGCTTTGCCATAGGCATCGTGCAACGCAGCATCGAAGGGGCTAGCGCAAACCAGAGTCGCAAGCGGCGGGATTGGGTCATCCAGATTTAATTTACGGCCTTCTGCCTCAGCGTTACTGAGAAGCTCTTTTTCCAGTTCCCAAGTGATTTCAATCGGATGACCACTCGTTTTTGTTTTTGCATAAACGGCTCTACAACTTTCAGCAATCGCTTTCATTGCTCCTAATGTTTTATCGTAAACCATCGTTTTTGAAGGGAATGCCCAGATGTTTCCCAAAGGCATTGAACCTTTCCCCACGCTTCGTTTTCCCTGCGAGGTTTCCACTTCAACCTCTGCATTCAGCATCGTAACCCGGTCCACCGCAACGCCACCAAACTTGATCATTGTCCGGTACGAAAAATCCTCGGTGCTAAAACTTACATTTTTTATCGTGATGTCTGTAGGTCTCATGCATTCCTCGTTGTAGAATTACTTTTGTGTATAAGAACAATATCCACGCACTGCGCCTTTTGCGCAAGCTTTGACTTTTTTGTTTTGAAAGGTTCCTGCCATGAAACTTATTCCATTCCTTTTCGCCCTAGTTCTCCCTTTTCAAACCGAAGGGATCGAAGACCTGCTAAAAGTCGATCAGGCCCTGCGAGGCAAGGCCTTTGAAAAAGCTGTCAAGCTTGCTGATGAAGCCATCGCTAAAAGCCCTAAGAACGAAAGGCTCTATTATCTTAGGGGTTTGGCAAACTCTGGCTTGCGTGATTATACTTCCGCCCTAAAAGACTTTGATAATTCCCTAAAAGCCAACCCCAAATTTTACAACGCTCTCGATCAACGAGGCAGTGCTAACTTTCGTTTGGGAAAAATGAAAGAAGCAGGCGCTGATTTTGATGAATACATCAAGCTTGTTCCCGATGAATACCCAGGCCATTGGCGCAGGGGCATCGTTCTTTATTACCTTGGCCGTTTCAAGGAAGGTAAGGAACAATTTGAATCCTATCAAAAAGTGGAAAACAGCGATGTGGAGAATGGTGTCTGGCATTACCTTTGTTATGCCCGTGCTGAAACCCCTGAAAAAGCCCGTGCTGCGATGCTTCCCATTCAAGGCGATCGCAGGGTGCCGATGACAGAAGTCTATTTAATGTTTCAAGGAAAGTTTGCCCCCGACAAAATTCTTGAGATAGCTAACAAAGCCCCTGCTGATCAGGAAAAAATCGCACCCTTTTATGCTCATCTTTACCTCGGACTTTATTATGAATCTATCGATGATAAGAAAAAAGCTGCTGAACATATGGAAAAAGCTGCCAAGCTTGGGCCCTTGGATCATTACATGGGTGATGTTGCAAGAGTGCATTGGGATATTCTGAAAAAAGACAAGGATCGTTAATCAGGATGGTAATGAATTCCATGATCCCTCCACTAGATGACTTAGTGGAGAAACATATGCACACAGATTTCGCTTCGCTTAAAACAGGTCAGACTGTTTCCGAAGCGCTTGCAGCTATTCGTAATTCCCCTCCTTTTTCTTCGAGCATCATTTACTTTTATGTGGTTGATGAGTCCGGGAAACTTCAGGGAATCATGGCTGCCCGCTCGCTTTTACTAAGTGCGCCCGAAAAACTCATCGATGATTTGATGGTGAAAAGGCCGGTCGCTATCCCCACTTTTGCTACCATCTTTGATGCCTGTGAATTCTTCACCATGTACAAGTTCCTTGCTTTTCCTGTAGTGAATGAAAAAGGTGTTCTTGTAGGTATGCTCGATATTCGTACTTATAATGCAGAGATGAGCAGTATGAATGAGAGTCTATCCCAGACATTGCCTAAAGATAGCTACGATGATCTTTTTCAACTTATTGGGGTTCATTGGGAAGAGGCAAAAAGGCCCGGAGTTTGGAAAGGTATTTCTGTTCGCTTTCCTTGGCTGGTTTGTAATGTCGCTGGGGGATTGGTTGCAGCGTTCTTACTTGGGTTGTTTGAATACGAACTCGAAAAATTCGTCGTGCTCGCTCTCTTTATTCCTGTCGTGCTCGCCCTTGCTGAAAGTGTTGCCATTCAATCAGTGAGCATTTCTCTTCAATCCCTGCACCAAGAAGGTATCACTTGGAATGGGCTTTTTAAAAAGCTTTATAGCGAGGGGCTTACCGGAATAATTCTGGGCCTTGGCACTTCTTTTCTCGTGGTACTTTATTCGTTTCTTAGATTCCGGGAACTACCTTTAGTTGGTGCGTTGCTCGTGGGTATTACGGGTGGCGTGACACTTGCCGCTGCTGCGGGAATGTCTGTGCCTAATTTGCTGAAAATTCTGAAGATGAATCCGCAAGTAGCTGCGGGCCCCATCGCCCTTGTTTGTGCAGATATGGCTGCGCTGATATTTTATCTTGTTTCAGCGAGAATCTTTTTCCAATAAGATGAGAGGGACTTTGTAAAGCTTCGTTCATAGAATAATTGGGTAGTAATTGCGCTCGTAGCTCAGGGGATAGAGCATCGGTTTCCTAAATCGAGGGTCGTTGGTTCGATTCCAACCGGGCGCACTTCTCTTTTTCTCGGTAAAACACCTTTAACTTCTGAACTGCCAACACCTTGTAGAATCGCAAGATTTTCTATTTTAGATTCTTGGAGACTCTCTAGATGCCCCAGAGCTTCTAATTTTTGGGCGACTTCTTGGACGCCTAAGATGTTTTGGGCGACTTTTTTGTTCTCACTTTCGGTGGTACTCATCAAGGCTGGCGCTGTGCTTCATTCATCCGGAGGCTTATAATCTGTTTTGGAAGTGCTAATCCCTCACCTAAGCTTTTGTAGCCTTGAGGTTCAATGTTAGTGTTACGCATTCCGTATCTCAAATAGCCTTTCGGATTTTCAACGCTATGCTGTACCTGGCCTTAGCTTCGGTTAATATCATTTGATCAAGCCTTGAAGGGGTGGCACAACCGTTGGCTCGCCCATTTGGGGCTGGGGAACAGCACGCTGAGTCTGCAAAATTGGAGCAGGCCATCAAAGCTAATCTGAAAGGGCAGGGTTATGGCCTCTAGCAAATCTATTCTCCCGGCAGATTATATACCTTGGCTGGTCAGCCTCAAATCTCGCATTATCAGTGCCCAGCAGCGTGCCACGCTTGCTGTCAATCAAGAACTGGTGCAACTGTATCACTACCTAGGCAGCGAAATATTAGAACGGCAATCCCGTCAGGGTTGGGGGGGCCAAAGTCATTGATCGTCTGGCCAGCGATCTGCGTGAAGCTTTTCCAAAGATGAAAGGCTTCTCTAGTTCCAACCTTAAATACAAGAGGTTTTTTGCCCAGCAGTGCCCGAGTGGCTTAATTGGTCAGCATCCTGCTGACCAATTGCCTTGGTTCCATCTCGTTACGCTGCTAACCAAGGTTTCAGAGGGAACTCAGCGTGAATGGTATGCATTACAGACCATTTCCCAAGGCTGGTCTCGGAGTACGCTCGATATGCATATTAAGAACAGCCTTCACTTGCGGCAGGCCGCTGCAGTGACCAACTTCGAAAGCCGTTTGCCTAATCCCCATGCGCAGCTTGCGGTTGAGGCACTGAAAGACCCTTACCTCTTCGATTTTTTAGGATTGGGAGACGAGGCCCACGAGCGAGATATTGAAAATGCTCTCATTCGCCATATCACCCGATTTCTTTTGGAACTTGGCGCAGGCTTTGCTTTTGTGGGCCGCCAGTTCCGACTTGAGGTAGGGGGTGATGAATTCTTTATCGATCTGCTTTTTTACCATACTCGCATCAAATGCTATGTTGTAGTTGAACTCAAAGGTGTAGATTTCAAGCCCGAGCATGCGGGCCAGTTAAACTTTTATCTTTCAGCCGTGGATGCCCAGATCAAGGCCTCCGATGATAAACCCACCATCGGCCTGCTGCTGTGCAAAAAGCAAAACCGTCTGGTCGCAGAATACGCTCTGTCCGGCATCAATAAACCGATAGGCGTGGCGGAATACCAACTCGTACGCTCCCTGCCCGAGCCGCTTGATACCAGCATGCCCACGATCGAAGAAATCGAAGCGGAATTGGGCAGCAGGCTGCTGCCTGATGACGGTAGTGAAAGGGCCGCGCCATGAACCCCTTCGAGGAAAATATGAAGCATCTTGTTGCCGTCATCGGCCTTGAAAGAGCCATTCAATCAGCCCGGGCAACGCCTTGGGTCTATGTTGAAAGCGTAATCCTAATGCTGCGCAAAAAAGATCGCCGCTTGGGGCGCTTACTTCAACGATATGCCAGGCGTTTGGGAGGTTTGGCTCCGCAATGTCAATCCTGAACAAATGAAATAAACATGCTTTCTTTAATCAATACATTCTTGTTTCATCTTTCTTTATCAAGCTGATTTGCTCCTGAATTGAGCCTATTCAATGAACTCCCGATTAGTGATAATCTTCCTCGCACCCTTTCACACGATTTCAGGCGAGAGCAATCCTAAGGCACGGCGGGCCTATCGATAATCTTATGAACAGATGTAGCTAGTTAATGGTGTGGATGTTTTGCTGATGGACAGTTCCAATAAATTGTTTTACCATAAACCTATTAAGTTTTTACTTTCAATGGAATTATCAATGATTAAGAAAATATTTTTAATGGCTATCATAGCCAGTTTTGTTGCTTCTATTTTAATGGCTCAGGAAGTGAAGCCTGGAAAAGTTGAAGTTATAGATCTTAGTAAGGGAATTAATCTAGAAATGGTCTTTATTCCTGCAGGCAAATTCAAGATGGGTTCGCCTGAAACTGAAAGAGGGCGGCAAAAAAATGAAACTCAACATGAAGTGACCATTACAAAAAGTTTTTTGATTGGAAAATATGAAGTAACGCAGGAACAATGGGAAGCTCTGATGGGTAAAAATCCAAGCGTTAATGTTGGGCCAAGACTACCCGTCACGAATGTCTCCTGGGTTGAATGCCAAGAATTTATTAAGGTGTTGAATTTAAAAACTAAAGGGGAATATCGTTTACCTACTGAATCTGAGTGGGAATACGCATGCAGGGCAGGTACAAATACTGCAACTGCCTTTGGTGAAACCATCACAAGCAAAGATGCTAATTATGATGAATCAAAAATAGACAAACCTGTTCCAGTAGGTAGTTACAAACCCAATGCCTTTGGCTTGTACGACATGCACGGCAATGTTTGGGAATGGTGCAGTGATTGGTTTGCAAATTACCCTGAAGGCCCATTAGTAGATCCAGTAGGACCAAAAGAAGGTGTTCGCCGTGTTATAAGGGGCGGGTCGTTCAACTATTTTCATGTTTCGAATATCCGGTCCTCTTATCGGGGGGATTTTAATGTGCCCTCTAGCCGGACAATTGGTATTGGTTTTCGATTGGCAAAGACAAATTAATTGCCGTTATCATCTTTTGAAATAGTTCTATTATTTTAACCCTTACAAAAGATGAAAAAAAATGGCGGTTGATTTCAAAACATTTCTGCAACGATTGTTTGATTCTGGAATATTAACAGAACAAAATTTTAATGCTCTCGAACAGAAAAAGATTCACCATCAAAATGTTGAATCTTTTATTAAGGATTTAATCGAATCCAAGCTGCTGACCAAATTTCAGGCAGAACAAATAATCGCAGGTAAAGGCGAAAGTTTAGCTTTTGGCAAGTACATCATTCAAGAAAAACTTGGTGCTGGTGGTATGGGGCAGGTTTATAAAGCATACCACCCAGAGGCTGCGAAATTAGTCGCAATCAAAGTTATTCTTCCTCAAGGGAAGTTCGATACGGAATCTATTAAGCGGTTTGAAAGGGAGGTAAAAGCTTCAGAAAAGTTGGTTCACCCCAATATTATTGCGGTGCTGGATTCCGGAAGTTCCAAGGGCAGTTTATTCATGGTGATGGAATTGATTGAGGGGAAAGATCTTTTTGAACTAATCAATGAGAAGGGGAAGCTTGCTATTAAAGAAGCCGTTGCGTACATCATTCAGGCTGCAAGGGCCCTTGAACATGCTCATGCAAACGGCGTGATACACCGAGATGTAAAGCCTGCAAACCTCATCGCAGATTCGCAAGGGCTTTTGAAAATAGTTGATATGGGGTTGGCAAAGATACAGGCAGGGGAAAATGAAGATAAAATTTCTATGCTGACCACTAATACTGCGATCATGGGTTCTGCCGATTTCATGTCGCCTGAACAAACAGTTTCAACCAAAAATGTCGATACCCGCACTGATATTTATAGCTTGGGGGCAAGCTTTTATTTTCTGCTGACTGCGAAGGTGATGTATCCGCAGAAAGCCACTTTTTCGAAGTTGATCTCTCATAGGCAAGCCCCGATTTCGTCGTTAAAATTCATGCGCCCCGATGTTTCGCAAAAGCTTGATGATATTTATACAAAGATGGTTGCGAAGAAGGTGGAAGATCGATACCAAAGCATGACGAAATTGATTTTAGATTTGGAAGCATTAGAAAAAGAATCTACAACTCAGAATCTTTTGAAACAAGATGCAGTTTTAAATCCATTCCAAGTTAATGGCGTTAATTTTCTTGACCTTGATGATATTTCTATAAAGCCAAAAAAGAGCGCAGGGATATTTGCGAATAAGAAGATTGCCATGTTTTGTGCAGGCCTATTTGTTGTGGTTGGATTGCTTGTCATACTTTTTATCCCTAAAAATACTATGGTAAAAAATGATCTCAACAATACCGACGATGCCCAAGAAGCTTTTCTCGAGCCACCTTTTGACTTTAACCAAGCACAGGAAGCGCAACAAGCCTTGGCCAAAACTTTAGGCTTGGCGGTTGAAACTACGGTAGATCTTGGTAGGGGTGTCAACCTTGCGATGATATTAATTCCGCAGGGGAAATTTATGATGGGTTCTCCTTTTTCAGAACCGGGCCATAAGAGTGATGAAGCCCAGCATCAGGTTGTTTTATCTAGGCCGTATTTCATTGGGAAGAATGAAGTTACCCAAGAGCAATGGGAAGCTGTAATGGGTGATAACCCTAGTCAAACAAAGGGCGCTAAATTGCCTGTTACGAATATTTCTTGGAATGATTGCCAGAACTTTATCAGCAAGTTAAATGCAAAGACTGAAAGTAATTACCGGTTGCCTACGGAAGCAGAGTGGGAATATGCGTGTCGATCTGGTTCGAAATCTGCATACAGCGTTGGGGATAAAATCACGAAGAATGATGCCAATTATGAAAATGCCAAGGGCGGTGCAAAACCAGTCGGTAGTTACAAACCCAATGCCTTTGGTTTGTACGATATGCATGGCAATGTCTGGGAGTTTTGTTCTGATTGGTATAGTGCATATTCACCGGGCAAATCTTTAGATCCGATGGGGGTTAATAATGGCCGCGATCATGTGTTGCGAGGCGGATCGTTTTTTGTTGATGGCCTTTTACTTCGTAGCTCGACCCGGGATCTCGTCGCACCGGATTTTCATAATGTTGTGATTGGCCTACGATTGGCAAAGACAAATTAAGCTTTGAATGCAACTCTTCAGGTATTCACTTTCGATATTATCGCTGCAACATTAATGCGATCTTTCCTTTGTTGGTCTTATGATTGTTTTGCTGCTTATAATGAAGAGGAATCTGCTTTGAGAAACTTCATTACATGTTGGTTTCATTTATTTGGTTTTCTTTTGGGAGAGAGATTTTCATGGATACTTTCGAGAATGCCTCGCCACCTCATGAGCAACCTGAAAAAGTTCTCGCCAAGTGCTGGGAATGTGGCGAAATGAAAATGTGCTTTGAACATATCGTTTGTTGTACCGGTACTCGTTTTTCATACATGCCCTGCCTGCAGAATTCTCATTAATCAGAAGGCTTCATGAATAATCTTGATCATGAATTCTTTATGAGGCGGGCCATTGAACTTGCTTTGAATGTTCCCAATGTTCCTTTTGGTGCCTTGATTGTAAATCGTGATACCAACGAAATTCTTGCTGAAGGTTGGAACAAAACTAACATCAATCCAACATGGCATGGCGAAATAGATGCAATTAATCAATTGGTGTTACGTCAAGAATCTCTTGATGCCTCAAAGTTGGTTTTGTACACAACGGCTGAGCCTTGCCCCATGTGTCAGGCTGCAATTCTTTGGGCAGGCATTGGCATGGTGGTGTTTGGTACTTCAATAAGATTTTTACAGAGTAATGGCTGGCATCAGATTGATATTCTTGCCGATGAAGTGATTCGCCGTAGTCCTCATTGGCATTGTGAACTGATAGGTGGCGTTTTGGAAAAAGATTGCAACACACTTTTTCAGTAATGTAATGAATGATAGCTTTGGCCATGCTGATCTTAAAAATATTTAGCGGGTTATATTTGTTATGCCTCAATTTGAACGCTACCTAGGAATTGATTATTCGGGGGCTCAAACTCCTGTGAATAGTCTGCCTGGCTTGGAAGTTTATGAAGCCACCCTTAAGCGACTTCCCTGCGAAATAAAACCCACGCAAAGCGTAGATGGGCCGTTAAAGAAAAAGCACTGGTCGCGCAAAGGAATAGCACATTTTCTCGCCCGTGAACTTCAAGAGGGTCCTTGTACCCTTGTTGGAATCGACCATGGGTTCTCATTTCCTCTTTCTTATTTTAACGAACATTCCCTGCCACATGATTGGCATAAATTCTTAGATGATTTTCAACAACATTGGCCCACCGATTTAGAGCATATGAAAGTTGATTTTATTCGTAATGGTATCGAGGGGAATGGTTGCGCGCGCATGGGGAATTCCCGTTGGCGCAGGTTGGCAGAGCAGCGTTGTGGTGCAAAATCGGTCTTTCATTTTGATGTGCAGGGCTCGGTTGCAAAGTCCACTCACACAGGGTTGCCTTGGTTGCGATATTTGCGCCAGCAATTGGGAACACGATTACACTTCTGGCCTTTTGATGGTTGGGAACCGCCGTTAGGTAAGTCGGTTATAGCAGAAGTTTATCCTTCCTTATGCAACCAGAATTACGCCAACCAAGGTGTTAGTTCACATCAGCATGATGCCTATTGTGTAGCGAGATGGATGCGGCAAAGTGATTTGGCAGGCGATCTATCAAGATTTTTTCAACCTGAATTAAGCTCATCAGAAAGCAAGCAAGCGATCTTGGAGGGCTGGATACTAGGGTTATGATTATTTCTTACCTTATATAAGAAGATTTAAAGCCTTTGTTTTAAGGGTTTAATCATTCCAGATGAGGATTTCGGAGACGCCGCTGCGGGCTTTACCTGCGTGAGTGAAAATAACCCTTACCTTGCTAGCTTTCACGGGGGTGAAAGTGATTTTGTTAAACTGCCCGCCTATCGGTTTTTCAGGAAGCTTTTTGGAAGACAGCACTTCTTTCCATTCTGAACCATTCCAGAATTGAACTTCGTAATTAGTGGGGGGTTGGACTCCGCCACGGTCATCATAGATCGCAAGTTCGATTTTATTGAAAGACTTATCGGCGCCAAAATCGACCTCAAGCCAGTCGGAAGAGTTTGGGGATTCGTAACTGGTCCAGCGGTTGGTTGGTGAAGGAAGGAAGTTTGTTTTGCCATCGATTGCAGAAGCAGGTTTACCGCCAAAGCGGTCAGCATATGAAGCAGATGCTTTAGGAAAAGGCAGGTTGCCTGGGTTAAAAGCAATATTGCCTGGCGGGTTGATTGGTTGCGAGATGGGCAAAAGGGCATCGCCCCAGATTTCAATTTCGGAGAGTCCAGCCTTGGCGTTTACTGGGTGATGAAGCGTGACTCGAATTTTGGTCAGTTCCATTTCGGGAAAAGTAATGGTATTGGCTTTTCTGCCCACGGGTTTACCTGTGGACAAAGTTTGGTTGGGGATGGGTAGCCAAGAGTTATTGGCCCAATGTTCGAGGGTGAGTTGAGAAGGTGGTGTAACATTTTTGCCATCATCGAGAAGATAAAGCTTAACGGAGTGAACTTTGCGTTTGTTGCCCAGATCGATGGAGACCCAGTCGGTTGGGTTGGGTGAGCCTTCGCAGGTCCAGCGGTTGGGTGGGGAAATATGGTACCAGTAATTTCCATCGATAAGTTTTGAAATAGGGGTTTTGGGATTCACAAAAGAAGATTCTAATCTGGGGTAATAATCGCCATCGTTATTGACTGCATAATTGACCTGGGCAAGATTAGATTTGATAGCGTTTTTTTCGAGCAATGGGAGTTTGGCAGAAAGCGGGCCCAGATTAGCACTATTGGCGATTTCGATACCGTTTGCAAATAGTCTGAGGCCCTTGCCTTTATTGTATCTGCTGCCATCCTTATCCCAAATAATACTAATTAGATGATCTTTATAG
>Ga0209086_10004389_pt1 | contig 10487 bp, 4 predicted proteins | sample M_130207_XF_Meta_FD_187312 | JGI IMG/M metagenome (GOLD analysis project Ga0209086, IMG submission 187312) | Freshwater microbial communities from Lake Montjoie, Canada to study carbon cycling - M_130207_XF_MetaG (SPAdes) (version 2) | ecosystem: Environmental > Aquatic > Freshwater > Lake...
GCGCTCTTTGGTATCGCTCTCATCTCCGCCGCACTTTCTGCAATCGTCATTGTCGTGCTACTCATTGGACTGCCACTGATTGCGCCTGCGGTCGCATGCGACGGTTGTGATGCTGTGGAGAGCATTCAACGAACTGGCGCATACATCTTCGCACGACCTCTGCATCTGCTTTGGTATGGATTCATTTCACTTGTTGTCATTGCACTTGGAACGCTCGTTGCCGATTTCGCAGCGACCATTATGTGGTCATTCGCCATCGGAGCATTCGAATCATCAAGTGGAGAATCCGCACTGTCTGCAGTTGGAAATCTTCGTTTCCTCGAGCCGTATCAATCAGCACCGCCCGCCCTATTCGGGTTCACCCAGTCAATCACCGCATCGTTGATTGATATGTGGAGAATGATTCTCTGTCTCTTGATTGGTTCGTGTGCAATATCAATTAGCTTCTCCTGCGCAACGCGCTCCTATCTCTTGGTTCGATTGAAAAGCGATGGTCAGGACGTCTGCGATCTGTGGGAAGACCAAGCTGGGTCGAAGGCTTAAGAGCCCAGATTCAGCTCAACCCACCCTTCAGATTCTTGTCATTTCCGCCGAATTTCGAGAGCAATTTACGCATCGACGGGTCTGCCTCTCGAGGTTGAACCGCTTCGCCACGATCCCGACCTCCGCTTCGACCTCCATCGCGACCTCCATCACGTCCTTGCGATTCTTGCCGAACTGGAGCATCTTTCAGCGCCTTGATCGAGAGACTGATCCGGCGCTTTGGCAGGTCGAGAGCCAAAATCTTTGCTTGGACTTCCTCGCCGATTTTCAGCGCCTTGTCGGTGCTGAAAACACGATCGTGGGAGATTTCGGAGATATGTACTAGCCCTTCAATTCCTGGTGCGATTTCAACAAATGCTCCAAACTCCATCAGTCGTCTCACGACTCCAGAAATTGTTGCTCCAACTTCCAGTCCGTTGACCAACTCTGCGACTGGATCAGCCATAAGTCTGCGTCGACTCAGCGTGATCCGCGGCGGCACAGCTGTCAGATCAACACGAATGACTCTGACTTCGACAACATCTCCCACTGAGACAGCGTCGGATGCTTGTTGAAGCATTCCATGTGCAAGTTCTCCCATTGGAATGAGTCCATCAACTCCACCGATATCTGCGAAGGCTCCGAATGGTTGCAGCGAAACAATTGTCGCAGTTCGTTGGGATCCGACTTCGATTTCCCCTAAGACAACATTTCGCTTCTCGGTACGTTCTTTTTCAAGAACGCGTCGGCGACTCAGCAGCATTCTCTCGCGATTTCGGCGCAATTCGATGATTTCGCATTCCATTTTTTGGCCAAGAAAAACAGAGATATCTTCGACGTGCCGCAGATCGACTTGCGCTGCTGGCATGAAGGCGTGGTGATGTGCGACTTCCATATCAAGTCCACCGACATTCATTCCAACGCATCGTGCCTCGACCACTTGTCCCACTTTCAAATCACCCCATTGTGCTTTGGTGATCATTCCTTCGCGAGCGAGAATGAGTACGCCTTCAAATGGATCAAGTCGTTCAACAACAAATTCTAATTTTTCGCCAGCCGTGGGCGGAGTTTCAAAATGGGTGATTGGGCAGATTCCGTGACTCTTGGGACCGAATTCCACAAAGACATCTTTCCCACGAACATCCATCACTTGTCCAGTTCGCAGTTGTCGACCGCCCGATGTGCGACGAATCGGATTTGTCCCCGATGTCCGAGCAGCTGGTCGCGGAGTATTTGTCGCATCCAGAATTTCCTGAGCATTCATTCCCCCAAGAGCCCTCTCTATCTCCGCATTCAGAGCGGCATTGATGTCAACGGGCGGGGTGTGAGTCGTTCGCCCGAGGGCGTCGCTGTCCGGTGGGGTGGAATCGGGATGCATATCGGTACAGCCTATCGCATCCACACTCCTTCGGAGGCGTATAAGATGTAAGAACGTTCATTTCGTGTTCGTCTCAATCCTGCAATCTGTGTTTAAGATCTGTTAACGAGGAGTCAATTGAATGGAACCGAACAAAGTCGCATGGGGAATTGAAGTTGGTGAATTTGCCCTCAAGGCGATTCGCCTTGCTTTGGTTGGCGACACGATTCATGTCACCGACTTTGCTGTCATTCCTCACCAAAAAGTGCTCTCCGATCCAAGTGTGTCCGACCGCGAAGGAATGATCCGAGTCACTCTTGGAGCATTCGTCCAAGCTCATGCAGAGCAAATAGCGTCTGAGCCAATCATTATGAGCCTTCCGGGCAACGTTGGATTTGCTCGATTTGCCACAATTCCAGCGGTTGATGCCAAGACTCTGCGAAGCATGATCGAATATGAAGCGAAACAGCAAATTCCGTTTCCAATCGAGGAAGTCGAATGGGACAGCCATATTCTGCCAGCAGACGACAGCGGACAACTCGCTATTGGAATTTTTGCAGTCACAAAGGAACGCCTTCACGAACTTCTCAAGCTGTATGCGGAGTGCGGAATCGAGCCTGATGTCCTGACGCTCAGTTCAGTCGCTGTTTATAACGCTCTTCACTTTGACCTTGAATTGGAAAACAAGCCCGAGCCCATTTCTTGCATAGATATTGGGACAAATTCATCGGACCTGATCGTCATTGCAAACGGAAAATTTTGGATTCGAACTTTCCCAATTGGAGGATCGCAATTCACATCCGCGATTGCCGATGCCTTCGCAAGTCAGAATGTGAATTACTCACGAGCAGAGAAAATTAAACTGGATCGTGCACCAACCGAAAAAATCCTGCGCGCGCGGACCATGGCGATGCGAAGAGTGACTGGGCAATTGGTCGACGAAATCGGTCGATCCCGCGAGTTTTATCACTCCGCGAATGAAGGCGTAGATCTCAATCGAGCCTTCGGCGTGGGCTCAACCCTTAAAATTTCTGGCCTGCGCACCAAGATTGCCGGCGACCTTCAAATGACTGTTGATCGACTCGAAGAGTTCAAGCGTATTCATCTCAATGGCCCAGATGCTGCTGATTTTGCAGCTCATTCCATCAATCTCTTGACCGCTTTGGGACTTGGTCTGCAGGGTCTCGGCCTCGCGAAGGTCGAACTCAATCTTTCTCCAATGGCGCAGATCAGGCAGAAAATTTGGAAAGCGAAAACACCTTGGTTTGTCGCTGCGGCAGCCCTATTATTCCTGACCTCCATTGTTCTTTTTTTAAGGATTGGTCTCGATCAGATTCATCTTGCGAAGATGTCCGAAATTGGGATACGTGCGGACAGCACATTGAAGCAAGGAACAAGTTTGATTTCTCAGTTAGCGCAAGCGCAAGTGGCCGGTGAACAAGTCAATGCGGACAGTAATATTTTAAATTTGCTGAAAGATAGAAAAGTCTGGCCGTTTTTAATTAACGACACATATGCCGCTTTAAATGCTCCGCATCCAGCTCCTGCAGAGGTTGGGTCAGACCCTCAAGAAATTTTAAAAATACCAGTTGGAAAGCGCCGACTGATCCAATTGTGCAATTTTGTGGGTAAGTCATCGATTGGCGAAGCGTCGGCTGATGGAGTGCCAGGCGAGCGCACAATTTCAATCTCTGTTCTGATTCAATTGACGAATGCAGATCCATCACGTTTTCTCAACGAAACGGATGGAGTTCTGGATTGGTTAAAAGCGAACGCGGATCGACCCGAAGCGCCTTACATAATTGATGCGGCGTCTCTCAAGTTGCCAAAGTGGACAAAAATTGTGAGTGGAAATCGAACTGAGGAAGTGACAGCTGTTGATCCTGAAAACAATGCTTCTGATGCTGGTAACCAAGTTTCGACAGGTTCCTCTGGCGCTTCAAGCCAGCCGGGTGGTGGAGCCGGTTCGATGACCAAGCAGAGGCGAGACCCGATTCAAGACACGGGTAGTGGATTTAAAGGCGGCCTGAACGCAGGAGGGGATAGTGACTCTGGTGCAAATGGATCGGGGAATGATTCGCTCGATTCTGGAGGATCATCGAATGTCTCTTCAAAGCGTCGATCAAGAACAGCCGTTGTGAGCGCCGAAGAAAAGTTACCACCCGTTGATCTTGCCAAAGATGCACCGTTGCCTCAATCCCCAATCATTATTCTTCCCAATGAAGTGCAGTATGAGGGGATTCTGACATTCACTGTGATCCTTAAGTCTTCGCAGTCTGCCGAGAAACTGTCGAACATAGCCCCGTAAATAATCCTGCCGAATTTGTCCTAAATCAGAAGAATTTATGAACCTAAAATTAGACCTGAATAGTTTATTGAAGCGTAAGGCAAAGAATCCAGAGCAAGAGGATTTTCAAGCGAACCCAAGTGAGCAGTCGCAAAAAGCAAAGAAAGTTTTGATCTTTGTTAAGTCAAATTTATTAGTTTTCGTATTGTCGGCATCTTCGATAACTGCCTTTGTCGCCGCAGTCATCTTCAGTTCTGATTTATACAGTAAGAACGAGGAGCAGGCAAAGGAAATTGCTGTAAAAATAGAAGGTTTGGCAAAACTCGAGCGAACTGCAGTTTCAATACAAATCCCTGGAAATGACCCAGTCACTGGGACTTTGACAGTCAATCGAAAATTAGTAGAGACAGTGAAGTCCCGGATGGAACAAGATCCGACGAACGGAACCAGCACTGGGGATTCTGTCACCATTGCGGCCATTCAGCACAACCAAGGATCGCATCGGCCTGTTCTCTCTCTTCGCTTCAAGCCATCAGACGAATCCAAACGCCGTGTCGTCCGACTCGACATGCACGAGAAGTTATTGTCGAGCTATGGAGATCTTCTCAAGAAGTGTCGTGCAACTCTTCCTCCATCTGAAGAGGATATTCTTGTCGAACTTCAACGGGCAAAGCTTCGATTTATATTGACGGAGTTGGGTCAGTCAATCGACGCAAAGAGAACACCAGAGCAGGAGAGCAAACTTCTTGCGGATCTCACGAATCGCCGGCTTGCTGCGTATCAAAATGCTTCGATAAACTTTGGATTATATCTCGATGCACAAGATCTTGGCGCGCCAGTTGCACCTGTTGCAGAGGACTCATTTGATAAAATAGCTGTGAGCCTTTGGAATATGCAGTGGAAATATTGGATTGCCGAGGATGTCGTTCTCGCTTGTTTGGAGCTGAATGCAGGCCAACCCATAGCGCAGGCTCCAGTCAAAAGAATTTCCAATATGACCTTCCGCATTCCGTATGGAGCAGTTGTTGTCAGCGAGGGCGAAGCAAGCCAACCCACTGAGGGTGCAGATACAGGGGCAGAAAATAATCCAACTTCACAAGGTGCACCAATTGACCGAAATGCAATCGTCCCAATGTCAAGTTATGCATTCTCCAGTATCAAGGGTTGGGCGAGCAATCAGTTATACGATGTCGTACAGACGAATGTCACTCTTGTAATCGAAACCTCAAAGATTCCTCTGGTGACAGATGCTTTTGCGAAGAAAAATTTCATCGTGATTGCAGATGTTCGAATTTCCGCGATCGATCCATTTGTGGCAATTCGCTCTGGTTATTATTATGGTCTGAATCCGGTTTCATTGGTTGTGCTGAAGCTTGAATCAGCATGGTTAAGGGAGTGGACTGGACCCCTTATGCCGGATTCGGTTCGTGCCCAGTTGGGAACAACGGGACAAGTCCAAGGAGTGACCCAATCCAGTGGGACTCAGTCTGAAAACTCAATCGATCCACCGAGATAAAATGTCAACAAAAAAGCCAACATTCCTTGAAGTGCATTGCGAGAAGATTCTGGTCGCAATCTTTAGCCTCTTACTTGTATCTGCAATAGTCTGGCAGTTGCTATTCCTTCAGATTGGTGTGAAGGTAGGTTCAGAGTCAGTAGGCCTTGTCGATTTAGAGCAAAAACTTGACAAGAAAGAGCGAGAGGTTTCGCAAAAACTCGAGCCAACTGCTCCTCTTCAAATCGAAATTCCTGAACAGAAGAAAATCCAAAGTTCAGAAATCTTCCAGCGAGAACGAGTCATCGGCTTGGCGCCGAAGAGTTCCTTGCCCCCAAATCAGCCATCATTTAGTCGTTTATTAGAAGGAGGATCAATATCAAACAATCAATGGTTCTACGAGCCAAAATTTGTGGCGGGAAAAATGGGTGGAGTCAGCATCACGTCTGATGCAGTTGATTTGAGTCAATTGAGTGCGGAAGATTTGAAGCTCGAGTTTTTTAACCAGTTTTTGCCGCCGAAGTCTTCTGATGTGGTGTGGGCGACGCCATGGATTGTCGTCGATCTTGCTTTGATGCGAAAGGAATTCACGCGAAGCAATTTGGTGCCTCCTCCTGTCAAAGAATCGATTCCGAAGCCTTGGGTGAATGACTCTCTTTATGTTCTTGATCTCGTCTTTGAGCGAAGGGAGCGACTCGGAAACAAAGGTTGGAGTGAGCCCAAAGTCATCAATCCTGTGCCAATGCAGGAATCTTGGCGGCCAGCCATTGAGTCAAAAGATTCAAATGCTTCAACAAGAGATACTGTCTTCCTAAATCTTTCTGATTTTGATATGCAGATGGACGTTTTTCAGCCTTCAATTTTTCCAATGAAAGGTAAGAATTTTATTGAGCCTTCCATTCACGCGAACGAATCAGAGCCCATTGATGCAACTCCAGAAGAACTAGATCGGAAGGCCTTTGAGAAAAAAAATGCGAAGGCTTTGTCTACGCTGGAAAGATTGCAGATTGAGCTGAAGAAAGCCGGTGGGCGTTTGGAACCCCCTGCAGGAGGTAGTTCAGGGAGTAGTGGATCTGACAAAAGTAAATCGAAAGAAGGCGGCGGTGGATTTGGATTTGGCGGCGGTGGAAGCATGAAGAAGGGCGACACAGGAAATGGCGATAGTGCTGAAGAGCAAGCCGCCAAAGAACTTCGTATTCGTTTGACAAAGAAAGTCGATCAAGCAACAAAAGCATTTGAGAGCCTCAGCATTGAATTTGCAAAGAAATACCCCGCAGCCATTGAAGAAAAAAAGGATCTTGCGAAAAATCCAACACAAACTTCGAAGACATTTAAGGATGTCTCAGAAATCCTTGCATGGACACATGATTTTGATGTGCAAGAAGGATCGACTTACCAATACCGCACAACTGTAAAAATTTACAACCCATTCTTCACCCGCAAGATATTGCTTGTTCCAGAGCAACAACCATTATCTTCAGGGCTTGCTGTCAGTTCCACCACATCCGAGTGGGGAGAAGAAGTAACGATTCCCTCTGCAACATCATTTTTCTTGACACGAGGCTCTGCGCGCGACGGAATCGGTGGGCGCCGCATTTCGATTGATCTTTTTCGATATTCCAGTGGCGCGTTGCGCTCAACTTCCGAAGATCTCAAACTTGGAGATCCTGTTGGAAGTGTTGTTGGCGCAAAAGATGCGGCAATTGATTTTTCGACTCTCTGGTACGTCGCAGATATTTTTGATGACGCTGGAAGTGATGGAACTGGCGGGATTTTGGCAGTATTCCAGCGGAGAACAAACACTGGAGAAATTGCCCAAGAAATCAGATCGCTGTCTGACAAGGATTCAGAAATTTACAAAGAATTTAAGGCGCAACTGCCTGAGACTCAGCCGAAAAAAGTTGATCCGAAAACTCCAAAGGCTTAACTGAAAACATTGCTCTCAAAAACAGCGGGTGGCCGAGTCCCGACCCCGTTCTTGTTGCAACTGGACAACGGCAGCGCCGTCACAACGTAATAGATTGTCAGAAAACGACTTGCAGATAGCCGTCAGATTGTTCGGCGAAGCTTTTTCTATCTCTTTGACCCCGCCAGCAAATCCCATCATTCAACCCACTTGACAATATGCTTTGGAGGAGTACACTTGCTGTTCTACCCAGTCATTGACTGTGTAGCGGGTTTCGGCCCGTTCTTTGACAATTGAGGATCAGATGTCGCATGCTGAAATGACTAGTTTTCTAGTGGTTTCAGCAAGCAAGTGAAGTAACGAAAATGAATTGAGTCAAGAATCATCTCGAGTGTTTAAAGTTTTTTGTTTCAAAGTTTGTTAAGTTTGAAATGAGCAGCCTGAGGGCTGGTCGCGTTTTTCCGTTTCGGTGAAAGCCGGAATCCGGTAGGCGTGGCCAAGCTCGGAAGGGCACACGGTGGATGCCTTGGCGTCGAGAGGCGATGAAGGACGTAGGAACCTGCGATAAGCCTAGGGGAGCTGGTAACCAAGCACCGATCCTAGGATCTCCGAATGGGACAACCCAACCCGCAAGGGTTATCTGCACCTGAATGTATAGGGTGTAGAAGCGAACGCAGTGAACTGAAACATCTCAGTAGCTGTAGGAAAGGAAAGCAATTGCGACTCCGCAAGTAGCGCCGAGCGAACGCGGATCTAAGCAGAAGTGTGATGAAATGTCTGGAAAGACACACCAAAGAAGGTGATAGTCCTGTATTCACATGACTGCCTAATGGCCTAGAGTAAGGTGAGACTCGTGAAATCTCGCCTGAACATGGGGGGACCACCCTCCAAGCCTGAGTACTCCTCGACGACCGATAGTGAACCAGTAAGGCGACTGAACGGTGAAAAGAACCCCGATAAGGGGAGTTAAAAGCACCTGAAACCGTGTGCTTACACAGCGGTCACGGCCCTCTCGCAAGAGTAGGGGTTGTGGCGTGCCTTTTGCATAATGAGCTGGCGAGTTACTCTATACGGCAAGGCTAAGCGGTACCACCGCGAAGCCGAAGGGAAACCGAGTCTGACAAGGGCGTCAAGTCGTATGGGGTAGGCGCGAAACCGGTTGATCTACCCATGGGCAGGTTGAAGGAGGGGTAATACCCTCTGGAGGACCGAAGCCGTGAACGTTGAAAAGTTCTGGCATGACCTGTGGGGAGGGCTTACAGTGCAATCATAACCGGAGATATCTCGTTCTCCTCGAAATAGTTTTGGGACTAGCCTCGGTGAGCAACACGTGGAGGTAGAGCTACTGAATGGATTTTGAGGGCCTACCCGGCTACTCGGTCCAATCAAACTCCGAATACCACGTGCCAAGTCCCGGGAGTAAGTCTGCGGGCGATAATGTCCGCGGTCAAAAGGGAAACAACCCAGACCATCGGTTAAGGTCCCCAAATTAATCTAAGTTCTTAAGGTAGTCGAATTGCTATGACAGCCAGGATGTTGGCTTAGAAGCAGCCACCATTTAAAAAATGCGTAACAGCTTACTGGTCGAGGAATTTGGCGCCGATAATTATCGGGAATAAGATTAATACCGAAACCATGGACCGTCTTTGACGGTGGTAGAGGAGCGTCGCTGTCAGCGTTGAAGCTTTCCCGTGAGGGTTGGTGGAGCGACAGCAAGTGAATATGCCAGCTTGAGTAACGATAAAGGGAGTGAGAATCTCCCTCGCCGAAAACCTAAGGTTTCCTGGGCAAGGTAAATCCGCCCAGGGTTAGGCGGATCCTAAGGCGAGGCCGAAAGGCGTAGTCGATGGACACACGGTTAATATTCCGTGCCCGATGTATAAGGTTCGAAGCGTGCATGACGAATTCCAAAGTTCCACGGGACTGTAAAGCGTCCAGGCCGTATGGCCGAAGTGGGGTGGCGGAGTTTCAAGAAAAGCTGCAACGCTACAAGTGCATCGTCCGTACCAAAACTGACACAGGTGGGTGTGGCGAATAGCCTCAGGCGCTCGAGAAAACGGTCGTGAAGGAACTAGGCAATTTAACCCCGTAAGTTCGCGATAAGGGGGCCCTACTCGCAAGAGAGGGCGCAGAGAAAAGGCTCTGGGAACTGTTTATCAAAAACACAGCACTGTGCTAACTCGCAAGAGGACGTATACAGTGTGACGCCTGCCCGGTGCTGGAATGTCAAGGAAGCCGGTTAGCGAAAGCGAAGCTGGCGACCGAAGCACCAGTAAACGGCGGCCGTAACTATGACGGTCCTAAGGTAGCGAAATTCCTTGTCGGGTAAGTTCCGACGCGCATCAATGGCGTAATCACTGGAGCCCTGTCTCCACGACCGACTCGGTGAAATAGTAGTGGCGGTGAAGATGCCGCCTACCCGTGGCAAGACGGAAAGACCCCGTGGACCTTTACTGTACGCTTGCAGCGATCATGGATTTGAACTGCGTAGGATAGGTGGGAGACTTTGAAGTTCAGCTCTCGGGCTGGACTGAGTCATTGGTGAAATACCACCCTGTTTGAATTCGTGGTCTAACCTCGATTCCCATGAAGCTGGGCGAGGGACACTGCATGCCGGGCAGTTTGACTGGGGCGGTCTCCTCCAAAAAAGTAACGGAGGAGTGCAAAGGTTGGCTCAGTGCGGTTGGCAACCGCACCAAGAGTGCAAAGGCATAAGCCAGCTTTAGTGCAAGCCATACAGGGCGAGCACTCACGAAAGTGGGCCTTAGTGATCCGGCGTACCCGTGTGGAAGGGGCGTCGCTCAACGGATAAAAGGTACCCCGGGGATAACAGGCTGATCGCTCCCGAGCGTCCATAGCGGCGGAGCGGTTTGGCACCTCGATGTCGGCTCTTCGCATCCTGGGGCTGAAGGCGGTCCCA
>Ga0209086_10004392_pt1 | contig 10482 bp, 12 predicted proteins | sample M_130207_XF_Meta_FD_187312 | JGI IMG/M metagenome (GOLD analysis project Ga0209086, IMG submission 187312) | Freshwater microbial communities from Lake Montjoie, Canada to study carbon cycling - M_130207_XF_MetaG (SPAdes) (version 2) | ecosystem: Environmental > Aquatic > Freshwater > Lake...
CCAGATAGGCGCTAAGGCCCTCGAAGTTGTCGGCAATGAGCGACACGGCACCGAGCACTTGCGCGAAAGCACCTAGGGTCTGCGTCACCACTCCGAACTGCAGTTCCCCCCTCATGAACATGGGAGCGACGATCAGGACCGGCACCACGAGCGCGATGGAATTGTAACTGTTGCGGAAGAAGCCGAGATTGCGATTCCACACGATGATGCTGCGCATGTTGGCGACCACCGAGGAGAGACGATTGACGAGATCGAGGTGCTCGCGCTTTTCGCCGCGATAGAAGGCGATGGACTCCGCATTGTCGCGCACACGCACTAGGCCGTAGCGGAGATCAGCTTCCTTTTGATACTTGTCGTAGTGCAGGCCCACCAACCTGCGGCCAATGACAAAGCACATGAACGTACCACCCGCCGCATACACCAGCGCCACGCCGACGAGCGTGCCGGAGATGCTCCACAGCACGCCGAGGAAACCGATCAAGGTCATCACCGAATTCACCACCATGAGTGCGTAGCTGAGCGAATCGAGGGTGAAGTTGCGCACGTCTTCACTGATGCGCTGATCCGGGTTGTCGATGCTTTCGGAGCCGCGCAGCCGGTAGTAGGCGCGGTTGTTGAAGTAGCGCTTGATTAGATGCTGCGACATCCACTCCCGCCACAGCAGCGCGAGCGACTGCTCGGCCCAACGGTAGAAAACGTCGATCAAGACAGCGACGGCAAACGTGGCGAGATACCGGCCCATCGCACTCCAATAGGCATGGGCATTCTTATTCTCGATGGCCGTGATGAAGTCGCGCGCGGCGTAGCTAGTGAGCACGATGACCCCGACAGAGGCGACCGAAAGCGTCAGCAGCAGTGTCAGCAGGCCTCGCGCCTTGACACGCCGCTCCGATTTGAAAAAAGCCTTGGTGATGTGCCAGAGCTGCCGTGCTGTCTTACCCAGCTTCTCTTTGGCGATGAGGCTGAGGGGTGCGCGGGGTGATTTGCTCATAAAAATGCTCTCGCTCACCAAGCGCAGTCGCTTCCTCATCAAAGACGGCAAGGTCGTATAACACGACATAGGCATGGGCAATGCGCGAGTGCCATGGGGTGTGTACCCCAGATGCCTGTCACCACGGCATGAGCCAGCCATGAGCACACTCGGTGACAATCAGGGTGGCATGAGATGGGACACAGATTTTTTGATCGCCTTTGGAATCCGGTTGGCTCAGCATGACAAACCTTTCATGAGCCAATCCATTCATCCCATCGTTGTGCTGGCCATTCTCGGAGTAGTGGCTTCGTTGATCCTCCTATTCACCGTATTTCGCGTGCGCCGTGCCGGATTGAAGGTGTTGCTGGTGCTCCTCGCCATCGTGACACTGGCACCGGCGGGGTTGGTGGTGCTAACGATGTATCCTGAGTTGCTGGACGCACGGTTTCGCAGCTACAAGGCCTTTTATGAGGACATCCATCTCGGTATGACACGCGAGGAGGTGATGGCGGTGCAGGCGAAGCATTATCCCGAGGGCGGTCCGCGCCAGAAGCCACGCATCATGATCGATGAAGCCGAGAGCCTGACTTTTTTCATGAATGCCGAGGTTCCCGACAGTTGGATCAATTGTGAGGGCATCTTTCTTGGATTCAAAGACGGCAGAGTTGTTTCAAAGACCTACTCGCCAGATTAGCAAACGGCGGCGAGCATGGTTATATTCGTCAACGCAGCGATGCGAAACGTTGTCAGTGTTGCACCCGTGTCTTTGCCCATCACCGCAGCATCCTCGAATTGGTCACGCCTCTGCGTGATCGTACTCACGCTGGCCGCCTTGCAGGCGCGGTTGGGGGCGGATTGGCGGGACGACATCGGCTACAATCAATTGGCAGCAGAACTGGGGGCCGCGATGCCAAATGCGACGGGAATCGTGCTGCTACAGTCGGAAGCCAACGACACTGTATCTCCACCAAACTACCTGCCCCAACCTGGCGGGCCAGGTTCGTTCGCTGGAGCGGGCGTGTTTGCGGGCAAAACCTTCTACCCGGAGTCGGGAGCCGGTGTCGTGCTCGGCCACGCACAGTCCGTTGCCTCCAACTACTACGCCAACGGCTCGGGCGCCGCCTGCGGTGCCACCGAGATTCACAACTACACGGCCACCGATTTTCTTAACCTTCTCTACAACGGCACTGCGCCGACGACTTTCCCAGGCCGCGTTCAGAACCACAGTTGGATCGGCGCAGCGAATCCCACTCCCGATCCGGTCGTGGAACCCGAACTGCTGCGTCGCTTCGACTTCATGATCAACCGCGACGGTTGCATCGTGGCGGCCGCCTTAAATAACGGCACCGGTCCCATGCCGCCGTGGCTGGGAAACAACTACCACGCCATCACCACTGGCCTGCGATCCGGACAGCACAGCCAAGGAGGAACCAACACAGACGGTTCGGGGCGCATGAAGCCGGATGTTGTCGTCAACGAAAGCCTCACCAGCTATGCCGCACCGGTCGTCGCCGGCAGCGGGGCGGTGCTGCTGCAATCTGCGGTAGCTACAGGCAATGCGAGTGCGCAGAAGCCGCAGGTGATTAAAGCGCAGATCATTGCGGCCGCGTCAAAGCTGAACCTTCCCCAGTGGAAGAGGCAGAGCGATGCCACACCCTATGACGCTGTTTTTGGAGCTGGAGAGCTAAACCTGCGCAACGCCTACTACATTCAGCAGGCCGGTCAGAACACCTACTCAACCACTGCCGAGTCTCCCTCACGTGGCTGGGATTACGCTGCCACAACCTCCAACGCCGCTGGCCGCCGCTATTTTTTCAGCATTCCGGCAGGCCGCTATTCCAACACTTTTTCCGCTGCGGTCACCTGGCATCGCACGCTCTCACGATCAGTCATCACCGGCTATTACACCAGCAGCATGACCAATCTAAATCTGAAACTCTATACCTCCCAGAACTTCGCGCCGAACGCGACGCCGATCAGCACCTCATCGAGCAGCTTGGACAACGTGCAGCACGTTTTTCAGTGCAATCTGCCGCCGGGGCAGTACTTGCTTGAAGTCACTGCAAACTCGGGCGGCAGAAACTACGGACTCGCATGGGATGCACAAATCGGCTCCGGTCCGGTGCTGACACCGAGGATCACCGGCGGTCAGTTGTTTCTCGACGCCTCCAACATCGATCCCCAGATCAGTTATACCATCGAGAGTTCGCCCGATCTCGCCAATCCATGGACCGGTGAGCAAACCTTTCGCACAGCGGACACCACCCCGTCGTTCACCTTCACTTGGAATGGACCGACCTCACTCGCAGGCAAATTCTTCTACCGTCTGCGCTGGACGCCAGTGCGCTGAGCAGAACCGTTTGAAAGCGTCCCCCGCTCCCCCGACAGACTCCCATGGCGATCTGGAAACGATTAACACGACTTGCCGTCCTCACCATTATCACACCCGTGATCTTCCTGCTCGGCTGCCAGTCCAAACTCATCTACTACCCGAATCCGTATCGGGCGGAGTATGAAACGATGCTGCGTGATGCCAAGGGTGTGCGCGTTCGTTTCACCACCTCACAGGGAGCGCAGACGGCGTTCTACATTCCACCGCGTGTGACTAAGCCGGGTCTGCCGCCGACAATCTGGCTGTGTTTCTGCGGAAATGGTTCACTTGCGTTGGACTGGCTGCATTTCACGGATGTTTGGGATGACCGTTTTGCTTATTTGCTCATCGATTACCCGAGCTACGGCGATTGCGGGGGCAAACCGACGCCGGGGCGGATTCGTGAGAGCAGCAAAGCGGCATTCGCAGCGCTGGCGCAGCATCTGGGCACCACCGGGCAAGAGTTGCAGCCGCGCAGCGCGGTGCTGGGCCATTCACTCGGCTGTGCAGCGGCATTGATGGCGGCGGATGACATCAATCTACGACGCGGCGTGCTGGTTTCGCCGTTCACCTCGATGACGGACATGGGACGTATCGTGCTTGGTTGGCCGCTGTGTTATTTGAACCTGCACCGCTTCGACAACCGCCAAACACTCAACCGCGTCTCCTCGCGCGACGGCGCTCAGATCGTGATCTTCCATGGTGCGGAGGACGAAGTGATTCCCGTGCGCATGGGTCGCGAACTCGCGCTAGCACACCCGCAGACAGTGGCTTTTCATGAGGTGCCAAACGCGCATCACAACGACATCCTCAGCTTAGTGAAGGATCAAATCGGCAGCGCCATGTCGGCTCTCGTGGCGCAGGCCGCACCGTGAGGCACACGGCGGTTGCTTTCGGGCGTCGCTGTGCTCTGATGCGCGCTCAAACTCCCTCCCCAAGCCCATGTCTGCGCACACCTCTTCCTCGGAAAAATCCTCCATCTGGTCCATTCTCAACGTCATCATCGGTTCCGTCATCGGCGGTGTCGTATTACTCTGGGTGCTGGCCTTCATCTTTAATGGCCTGGGTTCGCTACGTCCTAAGCCCGTTGTGGAGAAGCCAGCCGCAGCGGCCGCTCCAGCTGGTGCTGCAACTGCGCCTATCGCCAATCTTCCGGTGCTCGAAATTACCATCAAGCCCGATGCCGCCAATCCACTGGCCTATGACACGAAGAGCATCAGTGCCAAAGTTGGCCAGAAGGTGAAAGTGACCTTCAATAACACGCACCCCACCCTGCCACAGCCGCATAACTTCGTGCTCGGCAAAGTCGGCACCAAGGACAAGATGATGACCATCGCCATGAGCGCGATGACGCTGGTGGACAAGGGCTACATCCCTGATTCACCCGACATTCTCGCCCATACCAAGCTCATCAATCCCGGCCAGAGCGAATCCATCGAATTCACGCTGCCCGCCGCCGGTGAATACCCTTACTTCTGCACCTTCCCCGGCCATGTCGCGATCATGAACGGCGTGATCACCGTTCAGTAAACTCAACCCTTCGCCAATTATGGCCGTCTCCATCAGCGTCAATTACGAGGGCGGCCTGCGCTGCCGGGCCACACATGGCCCATCGCAAAATCAGTTCATTACCGACGCTCCGGTGGATAACCACGGCAAAGGCGAGTCCTTCAGCCCCACTGATCTCGTTGCCACCGCTCTCGCGACCTGCATGGCGACGGTGATCGGCATCAAGGCGCAGCAGAAGGGCTACGACCTCGTCGGCATGAAGGTCAGCGTGGAGAAGCACATGAGCACGGACAGCCCGCGCCGCATCGTCGGCCTGCCCATCACCATCGACATCCCGCTGCCCGCCAATCATCCTGATCGTCCCGTGCTTGAAGCCACTGCCCTCGGCTGCCCGGTGCATCACAGCGTCCATGCAGACATCGACAAACCGGTGACGTTTGTGTGGAGCGGAAAGTAATTACCGCTTCACCCAGCGCGCACCACTAGACAAGCCGACGTGCCAGTCACGCAGATGCATGTCTGAATAGTCCGTCTTTCCTTGGGCGCCGACCATGAAGGTTCCGGTAGCACGTTTCCATGCTTTGCTGAAACTCTCTGCCGTGTGACAGCCCCAGCTCTGGCAGTAGGCTTTGCTGGCGAAAGCCCAACGGCTGAGCTTGCCGAGGTCATGCTCATGCAGCCACGCGGTCGAGGTGGCATAAACATCGGAGCTGTAGTCGAACATGAAGCTGTATTTGTTCGAGTGGCCAAAGTACTCGAAACCGGAGATTTTCAGACCGCTGCGGCCTGATGCGCCGTTGTTGATGTAGCGGATGAGTTCCTCCGTGCTGCGGAACCAAACGAGGTTGATAAAGGGATACGCCTTGGGCACTGACTCGACATTCTGCGTCAGTGGTTGATGCTCGGCAGCACTGCGGCGAACGTAGGCATCACGATACACCAGCCAGGTGATGTGCGTGCCCGCTGGTGCGGTGGCTTGAATCTCCTGCATGCGCACACGTGCGGTGCGTACAAAATTGCCCCACCAGCGGTCATGTTGCTCCCCTGGACGACGTAAATCCTCAAACTGCCGCACTGCCGGCCCACCACTGACGACGAGGTATTCGGTGTCAGCGGTCGCTTGGGTGGCTAGGCCGCAGGTGAGGAGAAAAATCGTGGAGAAGATCAGTCGTGTCATGACGAGGCTAACAAAGCACGGCTACTTCGTCTCGACGAGCTTGAAGTTCTTGAACTGCACCACCATCGGCGGGCCCGCGTGTATTTGCAGGGCCAAGAGACCCTCCTTAGGCGCATTGGCGGCGTCCTCATCGGTCACATCGACGGTCTGCTGGCCGTTGATGAAATGCTGCACATGATTACCCTTCGCGACGATGCGGTACTCGTTCCAGTCTTCCTTCTTGATCGAGGCTTGAATCGCAGCGCTTTCGCCCACGGTGCCAGTGACTTCGACCACAGGCTTCTTGCCATCGGTGCCGGGCTTAATCACCGTCTTTTCGCCACGCTTGGCCAAGATGCCACGACCGCGTTCTTCATAGAGAATGCCGCTATAGGTCTCGCCCGCTTCGAAATCGGCCTGATAGCCGCTGATGATCGGCCCAAACTCGCCTGGAGTCAGCTCCTTGCTGCGATACTGCACGCCGGAGTTGCCCTTTTCGATGCGGTATTGAAACGTGAGCTCGAAATCAGCCACCGTGCCGCCTTTCCAGACGAGGAAGGTGTTGTGCTTGAGGATGCCCTTGGCCGGATTCGCCGGATCAGGAGGAGTAATGCCCGTGATGGTGCCGTCCTTCACGCTCCAGAGGACTTTATTGCCCTCCCAGCCGGAGAGGTCTTTGCCATTGAAGATTTCTTTTTCTTCTGCGCTGGCAAAGGAGAGCGCGGTGAACAAAGCGGCGAGGGTGAGGTGCAGTTTCATGGTTGGATATGGTTGGGACGGGCGAGGAGTAACGCGCAGGCCCGCGCTTGTCTATCGCTTTGCAGGCGTCTTGAAGCACGCTTGCTGTTTTGCCTGCCAGTGATACAGGGCGAATGATGCAACTGCCACGTTTTCTCTCCTCGCCCCTGCTGTGGTGCTCAGTCGTCCTATTGTGGGCCGGAGTGCTCTACTGGCTTTCAGAGCAGAGTAAGCTGCCATCCCCCGCTAATTTTGGAGGCGTCGATAAGCTCGAACACGTCGTCTATTTCGCCGCTGGCGGCATGTGCTTCCTGCTCAGCCTGCGTCTGGCCGGTTTCGCCAGATCAACTGCGGCCGCGATCCTTTTCACGATGCTGTTCTGCTCCCTCGTCGGCGGCATCGACGAGTGGCATCAAACCTTCACGCCCGGTCGCAGCGGCGGCGATGTGTGGGACTGGACTGCCGATACGATCGGCGGATTCATCGGTGCTGTTTTCGCTCTCGTCGCCGAACGATGGCTCACTTCAGCGGGAACCACCACATCAGCAGCGCGGTGAGGAAAACGTTCGCGAGTGCGAGCTCGAAGAACACCTTCCAGCCGAGCGCCATGAGCTGATCGAAGCGGAAACGCGGCAGGGTCCAGCGGATGACGATGAAGAAGACGATGAAGGCGAACACCTTCGCGAAGAACGTCGCGACGTGCAGCAGGCCAGTGTAGAGCGGCGTGTCGCCAGGGCTAAAGTGGAGTTGAAGCGGGATGATTTTTTCCAGCAACGGCCAGCAAGGAATGCTCCAACCACCGAGGAAGAGCGTCACAGCCATGCCTGAGCCGATGATCATGGCAGCGTATTCACCCATGAAAAAGAGCGCGAACTTCATCGAGCTGTATTCCGTGTGATAACCGGCCACCAGTTCCGTTTCGCATTCAGCAAGGTCGAACGGCAGGCGATTCGTCTCCGCAAACATCGACACAGTGAAGATGACAAAAGAGATAACGATGGGAATCAGCAGCACCCAACGTGCCACGCTTAGACCTTCACCCCACAGTGGCAGCAGCAGCCAGCCATTGGCATCTTGAAACGCAGACATCTTGGTCAGGTTCAGCTCACCGAAAATCATCAGCACTGGAATGATCGACAGGCCCAATGAGATTTCATAAGAGATCATCTGTGCGCTGGCTCGCACACCGCCAAGGAAGGGGTATTTCGAATTAGAGGCCCAACCGGCGAGGACAATGCCATAGACCCCGAGAGAGGCGATGGCGAAGGTGAACAGCGGTCCGACGCTCAAATCAGCGATCACCAGTTTGATCGGCTCAGCGATTCCCAAAAAAGAGAGATTCAATTCACTGCCAAACGGCAGCACCACGCAGGTGAGCAGGGCAGGCACCACCGTCATGCATGGCGCGAGCCAGTAATAAAAGGTGCGCACATGCGCTGGTACAAAATCTTCCTTCAAAATGAACTTCAAGCCGTCCGCCGCCGCTTGCAGCAGACCGCCAATGCCGAAGGGCTGCCAATCCTTCTTGAAACCGAGCAATGTCAGCGGCACGCCCACGCGATTCGGCCCCACACGGTCCTGAATCACCGCTGAAATACGTCGCTCGAAATAAACCGAGATCGAAACCAGCGGGAGGATGACCAAAAAGGTCAGAAACACGATCTTCCCCACCGAGACGGCGAGGGCAATAAGATCAAGATTGGCGAGCAGTGGCGTGAACATCAGCAGCGCGATTATCAGGACGCAGCGAGGAGCGGCAACCCGATTTTGTGAAAAGTTTCACAAAGTCCGCCACTCAGGGTCACTGAGGCTGATTCGTTGACGGATTCTGCACCGATTTAGCCGCCGCTTCTTCCGACATCGGCGCAAGATGGTCGGCGATTCGGAAGATCGCGAGGATCAACTCCACCGTCACTCGAGCAACAATCAGGTACAGCAGAAAGGCCACCGGAGCCGTGACCATCTGGAAAATGCCGGTGAAGGTGCCATTTTGAAACCCGCTAAACATATAAGATAGCGCGTAAAACGAAGCCGCCAGCAGGCTGAGGACATAGAGCATGCGGACCAAACGCGGGGTGACGAAGCGCTTAAATGAGAGGTCCAGCACCAGATCGAGCACGGCACGTATCTGCTGCCACAGGCTGGAAAGCACGGAACCGGAGGATTGTTCGGCATTCATGCGGGCAGAGTAGGCCGGCAGGAGCTTGCCGCAACCCGCCAAATGACCCGTTTCGCCTGCGTTTTACAAGCCCTCGGAATAGTGGTTGCGCGTTCTGACAACCACAGCCAGAATCCGCGCCTCTTTTTCGGCACCCGTGGCCTGGTGCGATTATCTGAGAAGCTCATCGACAAAACTAACACTGCTAAAGCCATGCCTGCGAAAACCAAGAAGCCCGCAGCTAAAAAGCCTGCCGCCAAATCCGCGAAAAAAGCTCCTGCCAAGAAGGCAGCGGCAAAACCGGCTAAGCCTGCGGCGAAGTCGAAGAGCAAACCCATTCTGAAAAAAGCGGCTCCCAAAAAGCCCGCACCGAAGAAACCCTCCCCAAAACCTGTGAAGAAAACCGCTCCGAAAAAAGCCCCTGCTAAGAAGCCTGCCGCCAAGAAATCCATTCCTGCCAAGAAACCCGCACCCGCCAAAAAGCCCGCTCCAGTCGCAAATAAAGCGCCGGCCCCGGTCAAAGCAGCCAAACCCGCCGCGAAGCCTGCTCCAGCCCCGGTAGCAGTGAAGGTTGCACCGAAATCCGCTGCTCCTGCCAAAGGCTCAAAGCATACCCCGGCCCCACTGGTTCCGAAGGGACGCACCACGGTTTCGACCACCGGCACACCACGTTCCCGCGCCAATCGCGAAGAAGAAGGCGTCACCATCGAGATCGCCAAAGGGCCGGTGAAAATGACCCCCTTCCTCAAGAAGCAGAAGCAGCGCCTCGTCGAACTGCGTGACGCTTACCTAAACTCCATCGAAGGCGTGGCCAGCGAGACCATTCGCAATGAAGGCGGTGATTCCTCCGCTTTCGGCATGCATCAGGCCGACGCCGGCAGCGACGCCTATGACCGCGACTTCGCCCTCAGCCTCCTTGGTAAGGAACAGGACGCGCTCTATGAGATCAATGAAGCCCTGAAGCGCATCGAAACCGGCACCTACGGTCTCTGCGAAGGCACCGGAGCCAAAATCCCCGAGGAGCGCCTTGAGGCCATGCCTTTCGCCCGTTATTCCGTTACCTATCAGGAAAAACTCGAGCGCAGCCAGATGAGCGGCCGCTGGAGCCGCCCGGTGCATTCCCTCTTCGGCCTCGATAATGCCGACGACGCCGCCGACGACGACAAGGACGAGGATGACGCCACTCCCGCCGCCAACAACAACAACTCCGGCGAATCCCTTGACTTCTCGAAAGAGTAACCTAGCCTCCGCGCCCCAAATTTATGCCGCGAGAAATCATCACACTTGAATGCACCGAAGCGAAGGCCGCAGGTATGCCGCCCTCCCGTTACGTGACCACACGTAACAAAAAAAGCGTCCGCACCCCCGGCCGTCTTGAGAAGGTGAAGTTCAACCACTTCATGAAAAAGCGCACCCTTCACCGCGAAACCCGCTAATTTTTACCCACGACTGCCATGCAACCGAAGACCAAAGAACGCATGTCCAACTTCCGTCGCGCGAATCGCAAGATGCCGCGTCGCCGTGTGGACATACCGGTGGAAAAAATCTCCTACACCAACCCTGAGCTGCTCGCCCGC
>Ga0209086_10004394_pt1 | contig 10474 bp, 5 predicted proteins | sample M_130207_XF_Meta_FD_187312 | JGI IMG/M metagenome (GOLD analysis project Ga0209086, IMG submission 187312) | Freshwater microbial communities from Lake Montjoie, Canada to study carbon cycling - M_130207_XF_MetaG (SPAdes) (version 2) | ecosystem: Environmental > Aquatic > Freshwater > Lake...
CGCGATGCCCTCCTCCATCCACGTGGGGAGCGGATGTTGCAGGGTCTGCTGGCTGAATTGATGCCAACCCTCGTGCGCCGCGATGGTCTGCGTGTCGAAGCGGCCGATGTCATAGAGCACGCTGACGGAATCGGTGGTGTAGCCACCCTTGCCAAGACCAATATAAATTTCCGCGTCGCGACCTAATTTTTTGCGCGTCCATTTTTCCCACAAGCCACGCTCGCCAAAAACATACATCTCCAGCGGTTCAACGGGAGCAGGAATTGTTCCAAGCGCGCTGGCGTAGGCCGTGAAGCACGTCTCCATGAAATCGGGCATTCGATCTCGAAAGGGTTCCTCGCGCAGAGAAAGCCGCAGAACATAATGCGGTGTGCGCACCACGACTCCATTGTCTCCACCATCTTTCCAAGGCCCCTCAATAAAAGTAGTTGGCTTGGAATCGGCGATCGCAGTTGGATGCACATCAAGCTCGGTCGATACCGGTTGCGTCCTTAAGCTGACGGCGCTGGTGCATGCAAGCGCGCACAACAGAGCGCACAGTTCCGTGGCCAGCGCAAGGATGATGGATTTTTTTTTCATCGATGATTCCAACAACTTTAAACTGTACGCACCAAGGGTTCAGCAAGCATAAAAAGTAAGCATAAAAAATTGTCAGGCCAGCTCGCGTAGTGAGCGCTCCACCGTTTCCACTTCCGCTTGCGCGTCAAGCAACATCTTCTGGGTTTCTTGCACCACGGTTGGCGGCGCCTTGGCCATATATCCGGCGTTGGACAATTTACCCTTGTAACCAGCCACGGCGCGCTGACGCTCCGCCAGCAATTTGCTTAAACGCGCGCGTTCCGCGCCGATATCAAGCGCATCCACCAGACCATCAAGCCAGCACTCTTCGCCTTCAAAGGTCATGGACGCGGCGGTGGAAGAACGCGCGTGCGTCAGTGGCAAGACGCCGTCCACGCCGGCAAGTGTTTCCACAACGCCACCCGCTAGCGCGACCACTTGCGAAGCCTTGGCGCTGGCCAACAACTTGATGCGCTTCTTTGGATTCACTTGCCGCTCGCCGCGCGCATTTCGAATGGCTTCAACCAATGCTTGGGCGCGCGCGAATTCCGCCTCGGCGTTGGTGTCAATCAATGACGCATGCGCGACTGGCCACGACGATGTGGCCAACAGATCTGTCGACTTCATGTCAAGTCCACGCACCGCGCACGCCGCGTGCTTGTTCACCGCGCTCCACAACGCCTCGCTGATATGCGGCATGGCTGGATGGAACATACGAACAATGGCGCTCAGTGAACACGCCATGACACATTGTTGCGCGGGATCATTCTTGGCTGTTGGCTTGGCGGCCTCCAAGAACCAATCGCAAAAGTCGCGCCACAACAAGTCGTAACCAGCCGCGGCAAAATCGCTGAATCTATATTCAGACAGCGCGCGATCGGCGCGCGCCAATGCGCCGGCCACGCGCGACAACATCCAGCGATCAAGAAGTGGACGCGTTGCGGCATCAACCTCGCGCGCGGGTTGAGGCGTGTTCATTAACGCGAAGCGCGAGGCGTTCCACAATTTGGTGGCCACATTGCGGCCCATATCAAAACGAGCAGAGGTGTTGCGCGCCAAGGGTTGCTCGGCGCTGGGCGTGGCCAAACCGCTGGCCGCGCCGTAGGTGGAAACCATTGTCTTTGAAGGAGTTTTTGGGCTTTTCTGAATGGGCGCCGCCACCATGTGGCCGCTGGGAGCGCGCATGAATTCAGGCTCGAATGTTTCGCCACTCTCCGGGTCAATCATGTCAATTTGCACGCGCACATCTTGCGTGTCGGTGGTCAAATCCAGCAGGGTGTATCGCAGTGCGTCGGCGCCGTGGCTGTGAATCACATCGCGCGGGTCAAGACCATTGCCCAAACTTTTGCTCATGCGCTGGCCAAATCCATCTTGAATCACTGGATGAATGTAGACATGCTTGAACGGAACTTTTCCGCCCAGAAAATATCGGTTGAACATGGTCATGCGGCTCACCCACAACGTGATGATGTCGCGCGCCGTGCTGAGCACGCTACTTGGGTTGTAACGCTCAAGCATGCCCTTCATGTCTGGATACTTTTCTGGATGCGGCCACCCAAGTGTGCTGAGCGGCCAAAGCGCGGAGCTGAACCATGTGTCAAGAACATCTTGATCCTGCGCAAAACCCACCGCGACCAATTGCGCCGCCACATGATCAAGATCAAGCGGCAAGCACACTGATTCCTCAACACTGCCATCGTCGCGCTTGCGCATGCGATGCGCCGCGCCCAGCGCGGACCATTTAGAATTTACCGCGACCATTTCCGCGCCACGCAGTAAAGTGGATTGCGTCAACGCCTCATCCTTGGCGTCGCGCGTCCACACTGGAATACGGTGCCCCCACCACAGTTGCCGACTGATGCACCAATCGCGCAGTGACTCATGCCAACTTTGAAATGTCTTGGCGTAGCGTGGCGGAAAGAAGCGGATTTCACCATCGCCAGGCGCTTTACCCGCCGGCGACACGCCCTCAAATTGATCGGGCGCCATGGCTTTCAACGCCGCCCCGCGCAAACGCTCATCCGTCACGCGCACAAACCATTGATCGCTGAGCCACGGCTCAATCGCCACGCCACTGCGATCGCTGTGCCCCACGGCGTGTTTCCATGGCCGCTCATTTTCCAGAAGACCGTTGACCTTGAACCAATTCACAATCGCCTTGCGCGCGTCTTCGCGCGACAAACCAACAAACGCTTTCGCATCCGCGGACACATTCTGCCAACCGTGGCGATCGGAAATCGCGCCGTCGGGACCAAGCACATTGATCACCGCCAAATTGTGGCGCCGACCAATATCAAAATCATTCGGGTCATGCGCGGGCGTGACTTTCAAAAATCCTGTAGCCACCTCTGCCTTTGCGTCGCTGGCGTCGCCGCCCATGGCAAGCGACATGACAACATAATCATCCTCGACGATTGGAATTTCACGTCCAACAATGGGCAAGCGAATTTTCTTGCCGCGCAAACTGGCCGCGCGCGGATCTTTGGGATTCATGGCAACCGCGGTGTCGCCAAGCATGGTCTCGGGGCGCGTGGTGGCCACGGTGATCGTGCCTGAGCCATCGCTCAGCGGATACTTCAAATACCACATCTTTCCATCCACGTCGCGCATCACCACTTCGTCATCGGCAATGGCCGTCTTGGTCTTGGGATCCCAATTTACAAGGCGGCGACCGCGCTCAATCAAACCATCTTGAAAGAGCTTGAAAAATCCCGCGCGCACGCCCGCGGCGCACACCGGGTCCATGGTGAAACGCGTGCGATCAAAGTCGCATGAGCAACCCATGGCCACAAGTTGCTCCAGAATGACGCGCTCATATTCATCTTTCCACGCTTGCACTTGCGCCACAAATTCATCGCGCGAAAAATCCACGCGCTTTTTTCCTTGCAAGGCCAAGCGCCGCTCAACCACGGTTTGCGTGGCAATGCCCGCGTGATCCGTGCCGGGCATCCACAACACATCCATGCCGCGCATGCGCGCGTGGCGTGCAAGCGTGTCTTGCAAAGTATTGTTCAACGCGTGACCCAAGTGCAGAGCCGCCGTGACATTGGGCGGCGGAATAAACATGGTGAAGGGCTGGGCCTTGGAGTGGGGATTGGCCTTGAAACAACCAGCCTCGCGCCATCGCGTCGCCATCGCACTCTCGTGGTCACCGGGGCGGTAGGATTTCGCAAGTCCACTGGAGTCAATTTCAGTGGCGGAGTTTGCGATCACTTCTTTTTGGACTTGCGACATGGCAAATCAATACTACCGCCCACATGCGCTTGCAACTTTGCTTTTGATTTCAATATGTTTTTTCACGTCATGTAAAGATCGAACGCCTGCCCCAACGATTTCAGCCGCTCAAGTGCGCGACAACATCGCCGCCATGGATCGCCTGATCGATGCCAAACAATTTGAGAATGCCACTCTGGTGGCGCGCGCCCTTGCAAGCCAAGCCCCACAGGATCCATTGGCAAGCGAGGCGTTGGCGCGCGCGTTGTTGAGCCAGTGCAACGCCAATCCAACCGTGGAATTGAAAAAAGAAACCGCCTTGGCGTACGCAACGGCCGCGGCGCAAAGGCCCACAAGTCCGGGGTTGCAATCGGCCGCGGGCATGGCCGCCTACGGCGCTGGAAACATAGAGGAGGCGATTCGCATGCACCAAAAAGCGCGCCAACTTGAGCCGGGAAATCCCCAGCATCTGTACATGGAGGCCATGATGTGGAATGCAAGCGCCAAACCAATCACCGCCATCGAACTTTTGCAAATGGCTTTGAAATTGCAACCCGACTCCGCCGAAATTGAAATGGGATTGGCGGAGGCATTGGCTCAACATGGTGAGGCGCAACCATCGATCCAACACATGCAACGCGCGCGCGGACTTGCCGATCATGATTCAACGATTCGCTTTCGCTCCGCGGCTTTGCTTCGAAGCGTTGGTCAACCTAGCGAGGCGGCTGAAATGTTGCTTGGCGCGGTTTCAATTGGAAGCGCTGATCGCGCGACCTGTGAACTGTGCGCCAACTGCCTCACGGACGCTGGCAAGCACGCCCAAAGCGCCGAAGTGTGGGAGCAATTGGCGGCGATGACCTTGATGCAACCGCTACCACTGCTTGAAGCGGCGCGAAGTTGGTCGCGCGCTGGACAAGATGAAACTGCTTTGATATTTCTGGAAAAAGCACGGCAAGCCAATCCGCCACTGGCGTATTTTGAATTGGTGCGTGAAGAAATTCTGGCGCGCCGACCGCGACAACCATAGAAAAATATTTCACCGTGCGTAGCAATGCGATCGATTGATCACGCCTTTTTTTTCTTTGAACTTTTCGTTTGAATGGGTTGCGCTTGAAATCAATTCAATCAACTTCATGACCAAGCGATCTTCCGCCATCAAGCGGGATGGCGGCGCCCGTTATGAACGGAGCCTCAAGTGTTAGGAATCGAACCAGCGCGGCCGCGTCATGCGGGGTGCCCACTCGCCCCAAAGGAACGCGCGCCACATACGCGTCTCGCTCAACTTGCGGCATGGATTCGGGCCAAGCGATTACGCCAGCCACGATCACATTCACGCGGATCTTGGGGGCCAGTTCAAGAGCCAGCGCTTGAAACCCACTGTGCAAGGCGCGCTTGCTGGCCAAATAATTTTGGAAATCTTTCAAGGGCCGAAAGTCAACATGAATGTCGCCAAATGCAATCACGCAAGCTCCACCTTGTAGCGAAGATTGATTCAACGCGGGCGCAAGAGTTCGAGCCAACTCGATCGGCGTGCGAGCGTTGACGCGCATGCATCGCTCGGCTTGATCCATATCCGCGCCGGCGTTGCAATCTTTTTCCCACACGGCCGCGGACACGATCAACGCGTCAAGTTTTTCCAACCCAAGCCCGCGCACGCCATCAAGCGCGATGTTGGAGTGATTCAAATCCATCTTGTGCAGATCAACTTTCGCGCCCAAGGCGATCGCCATGGATTCTGTTTCACGCGCGCCGCGAATGTCCGTGTGATACGTCACAATTAAATCAAATCCAGAACGCGCCAACTCTAGAGCCACCGCGCGACCCACCCGCCGCGAACCGCCCACAACCATGGCCAACGGCCTCATGAACGCCCATCCATTCGCTTGGCGGATTCGGCCCAAGCGTCATGCACTTTGGTGGGGCGCACTGCGCCATTTGACACACCTGGCAATCGCCGTCGAAGCGCATTTTTCAGCAATAGCACCATCGCAAAACCCAGCACACCGCAGGCGATGACAATCATCGCGAGCCAAATGATGCTCGATGAAAATCCAAAGACTATGGAGGCTGAATCAACCATGCTTGGCAACAGGATACGAGGCGTGGTGGAATTGGCGAATATCGTAGAATAAAAAAGTGTTCGATCGCAACAGTCTCACCAACCGATTTCTCACCTTAGTCCAAATGATTTGGAATAGGCGGCGCGGGATTTCAATTTTCGTTTTGGCCCTGGCGATTGGAATGTGGTGCCTTCTACGCTTCACCGCGTCTTTAAATATGTTGATTGCGGCCATTGTTTCCAGGGAAAGTGGCGCCGTGTGCGTGGTTAAAAACGCGCGTTGGGATGGCTGGGGAAATCTCACGGTTGAATCATTGGAGGTGCTTGCGCCCACGTGGCCGGGCCAGACCGCTCAATTGCTCAGGGTTGATCAAGTCATGATTCAATTTCAACCGTGGCAATTGTTGCGCGGAAAAATTGTGTTGCAAGAGATCCATGTCAATGCGGCGGTGGTCAATATCGCCGAACGCGCCAACGCCCACGGCATATTCAATTTGATGGCCATTCAACCACGTCCAGGCTCCGGTGGTTCGCCCGTTGAAGTGCTCCGGGCGAGCCTGGATCAGCTTGAAGTTGCCAGGTTCACGGTGGACGCGAATGAAAAAGTGAACCTTGAGGGACGCCATTCATTCGAAGGCTCGATGACGCCCACCGGCAATTCGAACACGGATTTTAAATTTGATCTGACGGAAATTCCAGAGAAAAATCCCTCTGAAATTCCCAACAGAAGCGACCTGAAACTATCGGGAAGTTTCAATCAAAACACATTCGAATACAGCATGTCCATCACCGGCCTTTCGTTTGTGGAATCGCTGTTGCCAATGCTTCCATACTCCGTGGAAAATGTGTGGAAGCAAATCAATTTGACGGGATCAATTACACAGATTCGCTTGGGCGGCAACCCAGAACGCCCCATAGACCGCGCCACTCTGACATTGAACAACGTGCAGGCCACCATTCAAATTCCTGGAGATCAAACTGAATGGGTGCGCTACGAACCCAAAAAACTTCCACCGCTTCCGGACAATATTAAAACCGCCAGCGATGTGAAGGATCCGCCACGACTCCAGACCGGTTTTCCACGAATGCAAGTGGAGAGCGGCACCATTGAATTTGAGAAAAACATATTGAAATTTGAAAATTTCATTGGCAAACTCGACAGCACCATGCCCCGCAGTTTGGCGGTGCCAATCGAGCTTGACCTGAAAATTACATTGCCACCCCAGGAGCCGACGGCGTTCACTGACGACACGCAAGAGTGGTTCAAAGAAGTCTTCCAAAAAAGCGGCGTTGAAGCCACGGTGAAAATTAAAAAATTTGCACTGACACCGGGCAATGAAAAGGACTTTGATGGCGTGGAGTTGCCAAAATCCGCGGTGCAAGTGCTGGGCAATTTGTTGGCCAAGACTTGGGATATCGATCTTGTCGTCAACATCATGCGCGCCGGCTCTAAAATGAATGCCGATGGCACAGCAACATCGCAAGCACTCACCACCAAGGGAACGCTGAACATCCGCGGCGCTTCTGGAGGCTACTTTCTCTTTCCTTATTTGCTCAGCGATGTCAACGCGGAAATAAAGTTGAACAACGACACGGTTTCAATTGTGTCACTGCGAGGCAAAGGCAGTGGCGGCGCGATTGTGAACATCACAGGAAGCGTGACCGAGCCGGGCGACGACGCTGGAGTTGATCTGCGGATTACCGCGCAAGATTTACCCGTTGACGAAGCCCTGAAGAAGTCATTCTTGTTTGGACCAAAGAAAGTATTCGAGCTTTTATACGACCACGCCGCGCACAAAAATCTTATTGCCGCCGGACTGTTGAAGCCCAATGAGTTTCAATTTATGGGCCGCTGTGATGTGGATTTGCGCGTGGAGCGAGCGGTCAAAGGCGGCGCCAATGTCATGACCACCGGCGCGGTCGTGTTGCGCGATGCAAACGTAATCTGCTCGCGCTTTCCATATCCAGTGCATGTGAACACAGGAAAAATTATCTTGGAGGACACCGCTATCCGCCTTCCTGTTGAGAAATGGAAACTCACCACAAAATCAAATGCCAACGTCACCATTGGTGGCGTCGTTCACATTCCACGCGATGGCGAGGATAGAAAAGTTTTTCCAGATCTCACAATCACATTCGACAAAGACAGCGTGAATCCACTCTTGCTTGCCGCGATTCCATTTGAAACAAAAAAGAACGCACCGCCAATCGCTGGCTGGCCTGGCGCTAATTTGTCTCCCGCCGCGCGAATGTTGCAACAAATCAATCTGCAAGGCGCACTGAATGGCGAGGGAAAGATTGGCGCGCTTGCCGACGAAAGCACCACATGGGATTTTGATCTTTTCTTGGATAAAGGTTCGATCACGCCGCGCGCAAGTGCGAAGGACAATGACGCGGATCAAATTCTGCCCGACGGATTTGATCTTGAAAATGTCAAAGCTCAAGTGAATGTCACAGATAAAGCCACATCGCTTATTTCCATGAAGGGATTCAGTGGCGATGGAGAGGTTGACGCGCGCGGATTCGCCACGCTTGATGCACGGGAGCGTTGGTTTCAAGCCACGGCTAAAAATGTTCCAATTGGTCGCTGGATTTTTGGCTTTCTACCCGCGGATACCCGCGATGATTCCATGTTGACCTGGGGCGACTGCAATCCCAAGGGCACCATCAACGCGGATGTTCATTTGCTTGAGAAACAGGGCCAATCCCCCCGCCGGCGCGTGCTGGTTGATCCAAGCCGTGTCATCTTTGATCTTGATCCGGGTTTGGCCACGATTGAAATTCCATGCGGCTACTTTGAATTGATCGATGATTCAATACAAGTCCACGACATGCGTCTTGAATTCAATGACATGAACGCGAACGTTGGCACATTGACCGCCAATGGCCAAGTGAATTTTGGCGAGACCAATAAGAACACCAGCGATTCAATCGCGCTTGATGCGCGGTTTCTATTCGCCGATCCAGTGTTCTTCAAGGTGTTGCCAAACACTTTGCAACAGCGCCTTGAGAAAAATAATTTTCAAAGCGAGGGCCCCTTTGAAATCACCAATGGAAAATTCACCATGCCGCCCAACTATACGGGCGCGGATTTTTGCGCCGACCTGTCGATCAACGACGCGCAACTGAGTATCGGACCGCAACTGCTTGGCATCTATTCCCACATGAAGCTCAGCAGTGACATTGGCGGTCCCATCAACGGCATGCGCTTGGACTTTGAAGATGGAGAACTTTTAATTCAAAACCGCGCCGTGACACAAATCCACGGAACACTGCTCACCAATTCCACCAACGGCAATTTTTCCATTCCAAATTTGAATGGTGACTTGTACGGCGGCCGCGTTTGGCTTGACGCGTTTGTAAAGGGCGAAGGGACGCGCCCATGGCAAGTGAATGTTGGGGTGGCCGGAAGCAATCTTGCGCAAAACATCGCGGGTCGAACCGCCAAAAAAGCTGAACAGCCCAGCGACGGCGTGTTCAACGGCATGCTTAGCCTTGGCGGCGAAATTGATGGTGATCGCCCGCGCGAGGGTCGTGGAAAAATACACGGCTTCAACGCCAAGCTAGGAGATCTTCCTTTGGCACTGCAACTTCTTCAAGTCACCCAATTTATGCCCCCACTTTCGCAAACATTGGATCAAGCCAAAATCGATTTTTATCTTCGCGACAACAAGATTCGCTTTGAGAAATTTGATCTCACTTGCCCTACACTGCAACTCCTTGGATCCGGTTCATTGGACTTGGATACATGGAAGGTCAGTATGAGATTTAAAAACCGCGGAACTATTCCTATTGCGAGCGATGTATTTGGCGCCGCAACTGATTTATTGCTTGCGGTTGATGTGGAGGGATCCATATCTGATCCAAAAATATCCGCCACACCAATTCCTGGTTTGGGAGACAATCCATCACTGGAAAATAGCGGCAACTTCACACCTTCATCAACAAAGTCTGCAACACCATGAGTGAATCTTCTGAACTCGACATTGGAATTCGCACCCGTATCGCCGCGCTTGTCACGGAAGCCTCGGCAACCCACCATGACCACGCTGGCGAAGCAAGCGCGCGTCGCCGCCGCCATGTCGAGGAACTTCTGGCCACTGGGCTGAAATTATTATCAGATGGTTGCGATGTTTCGCAAATCAAATTGATCGAAAATGCGGTGAAGGAAATTCGCCGCTCCTACCGCGTGTTCAACCGCTTCCGCGGCGTGCAAAAAGTGAGCATCTTTGGAAGCGCGCGCACTCCCGAGGACCACCCCGACTACATCGCGGCGCGTTCATTTGGACAATCCATGGCGGCTGAACATTGGATGGCGATCACCGGCGCGGGCGATGGAATTATGAAGGCCGGCCACGAGGGACCAAGCCGCGAATCCAGTTTCGGATTGTCCATTCGCCTTCCATTTGAAACCAACGCCAACGACATCATCGCGGGCGACGACAAGTTGATCTCTTTCAAATACTTTTTCACGCGCAAGCTGATGTTCGTGAGCCATTCAGATGCCGTCGCGGTTTTTCCTGGCGGCTTTGGAACCATGGATGAAATTTTTGAGGTGCTCACGCTGATTCAAACTGGCAAGAGTCCCATCGTTCCGATTGTTCTTGTGGAAGGCGCGGATAAGGATGGCAAGCCACGTGGATA
>Ga0209086_10004396_pt1 | contig 10472 bp, 6 predicted proteins | sample M_130207_XF_Meta_FD_187312 | JGI IMG/M metagenome (GOLD analysis project Ga0209086, IMG submission 187312) | Freshwater microbial communities from Lake Montjoie, Canada to study carbon cycling - M_130207_XF_MetaG (SPAdes) (version 2) | ecosystem: Environmental > Aquatic > Freshwater > Lake...
ATGTCGAAGTTCGACTCAACCATGGCCGAGTAACCACGCGGCGCATCGGCCGCGATTGCCGCACTTTGCCCGGCGGCGCCATGCTTGTCTGCGACGCCAGGCTTGTCTGCGACGCCATGCTTGTCTGCGACGCCATGCATGTCTGCGACGCCATGCATGTCTTCAACGCCCTGCATGTCCGCGATGCTGGGCAAGCCGAACCATTCGGGATGCGCGTAGGTCGCCCAGCGCGTCGGTGCCGAGATCGCAGTGATGGTCACGAGCATGATCGCGATCGCGAGTATCGCGCGCCCGATCCACTTGGCTGGAACGCGGGCGCACGCGATCACAACGATCCCCAGGACCGAATAGAGCAGCAGGATGTCGCCGTACCAAATGAGGATTCCATGCGTGACACCGATGAGAAACAACACGCTCAGCCGGCGCGCGCCGAAATTCCAGATCGACCCGCCCGCCGCGATCACCTGATCAACCTGCAGCGCCAATGCAAATCCGAACAGGATTGAGAAGAGCGAATTGAACTTGTAAGTGCACAGGAACTCGGCAACCGACCATGCCGCGCGATCGCCGATGGTGGGCCAGAGTCCTTCGGGAACGATGACGGGATCGATCGCCACGCCCAGCGGCCAGAAGTACAAGCGCACATTCACAAACAGAATTCCGAGCAGCGCAATCCCGCGAGCCATGTCAACGCCGCGATACGCAGTGGATGGAGTCGACGCTGTGCTCATGGAGAAGATCTAGTGACCGCGGCCGATCGCCACGACTTCGCGCGCGCTGCGGTGATAGAGCGTTCCGTCGACAAACGACGGGCCGCTCATCGACCAAGTATCGCCGAGCGGGCCGAGGTCGTTGACGCCCACCAACGAGCGCTCGTCGAGATCCTCGACCGTTGTGTCGACCACGTACACCGTGCCGAGCGTCGTCGTGATGTAGAGATGGCGACCGAGCACAACGGGCGTGGGGAAGAACGCGTCGATCTCCCAGCCGTCGGTGCGCGAGCGATCCTCGTCGGCAATCTCGATGCCGCGCGCGTCGACGGTCTTCGTGCTCAGCGGCGCGCCGTACTTCCACACGCCCGCAGCGTCGACGCCAACCGGAAGCTCCAGATACTCGACGCGGCCCGTCTCGACATGCACGCGGCCGAGCGAATACGCCGGCCCGCTGTGCCCGGGCGGCGCGAGGCTGTTGCGGCGGTTGTTGGTCGTGCAGAGGAACCAGTGGAATCCACCCGCAACGATGTTCGCGTGCCACTGCGGATGAACATGGAGTTGCTCGCCCGGCGCGAGCGGATGCACGGGATCGGAAAGACGACGGATGTCCGCGTTCACGAACTTCGTCGGGACGAGCGTGGTGGGAGCGAAGCGCAGCACATCGGCGTACTTGCCGAGCGGCTGCTCGCGCACGAGGGTGCCCGTTGCCGCATCGAGAACAACATGCGACTGCTCGCGGTCGTTGCGAAACCAGTACGCGTAGCGCTCGTCGGAGTGCAGCGCGTAGAGTGCCTCCCAGCCGCCGTCATCCTTCGGCTCATAGGACCACACGCGCTTTCCGTCGGCGGGATTGATCATCGAGAGCCCGACCGGCTTCTCGGGAACATCGTGCGGCCCGCCGCGCCCGATCAGGATGCCGTGCGGACCGAGCACAGGCGTGCAATAGAAAGTGCACGGATCGCGCGAAGTCCAGGCGAGTTTGCCCGTGCTGCGGTCGATCGCTTGCAGAAAGTTCCAGTCGCGACGCAGCGGATCAAAGCGTGAGTGCGTCAACGCCAACGGCTCGATGGTCACGATGAGCTCGCCAGCAAGAATCGGCTCGCACTGGCGATTGAAGGGAAACGCATCGGGCTGCGGACGAAAGTCGCGCCGCCAGATCTCGGTGCCCGCGTGGTCGAAACACGCCATCGATCCAGAGGAATTGAAGAACCACACGCGAGTCTCGTCGGCGATCGGCGACCACGAGGTCGAGTCACTAAACGCGTACATCTGCGGACTGGCGCGGCGGCCTTCCAGCGTGACCGACCAGAGAAGTTTGCCGGTGCTGCGGTCGATGGCGTGGCCGAGCACGGTGCTCGATTGCCGCGGGGCATTGGGATCCTGCTGCGGAAAACTCTCGACAAACAGCAGGTTTCCCGCGACAGCGATGCCGCCTTGCCCGGAGTTGGGAAGAGGGCAGCGCCAGGCGATGTTCTCGTTGCGCGCAACGCTCCAGTTGATCGGAGCATCGGCGTTGGGCACGATCCAGTTGGCATTTGGGCCGGCGGCTTGCGACCAACTTTGCGGCCGCGCTTGGCCCGACCAATCAAATCGCGAGGAGCAACCAGCGGCCAATCCGAGAACGACGACAACGAAAGCGCGATGCATCGGCGCAGCGTAGCGGCGAAGGCGCCGCGGGCAAGGCTGCCTCATTCACGCCATGATCTCGCGAATCGGCTCCGCCCCCTCCACGCCGACCAGCTTCTGATCAAGCCCCGCGTAGAAGTAGGTCAGGTGATTCGGATCGAGCCCCATGCAGGCGAGCACGGTGGCATGGAGGTTTTTCACATGGAAGCGCTTGTCGACGCCGATCGAGCCGAGCTCGTCGGTGTAGCCGACCGTCGTGCCGCCCTTGATGCCGCCGCCGGCCATCCACATGGTGAAGCCGTATGAATTGTGGTCGCGGCCCGTGCCCTGCGCGTATTCGGCGGTTGGCTGACGGCCGAACTCGCCGCCCCAAATCACCAGCGTTTCGTCGAGAAGACCGCGCCGCTTGAGATCCTTGAGCAATCCCGCGACCGGCTTGTCGGTGCGCCCGGCGTGAAAGTCATGATTCTGCTTGAGGTCGCCGTGCGCATCCCACGATTCGTCGTTGTGGCCGCCGCCGGAGTAAACCTGCACAAAGCGCACGCCGCGCTCGACCAGTCGGCGAGCGAGCAGCAACTTGTCACCGAACTCGCGGGTGCGCTCTTGGTCGCAACCGTAGAGCTCCTTGGTTTCCTTCGATTCGCCCGACAAATCCACCGCTTCGGGCGCGGTCGATTGCATGCGGTATGCAAGCTCGTAGCTCTCGATGCGACTCTCCAACTCGGTGTTGCCCGAGCGCAACAGAGCGTGGCGCGAATTCCAAAGCTTCACCCGATCGAGCATCGCCCGCTGCAGTCCGTCGCTGCGCCCCTCAGGGTTTGCGAGATCAAGAATCGGCGGGCCTTCGCCGCGCAACACCGTGCCCTGATAGATCGCGGGCATGTAGCCGCTCGACCAATTTTTTGCGCCCGAGATCGGTCCGCCCGCGCTGTCGAGCATCACCACGAAGCCGGGCAAGTTCTGATTCACCGTTCCCAGGCCGTAATTCGCCCATGAACCAAGCGCAGGACCGCCGAGCACCTTGCCCGAGTTCATCATCAACATCGCCGAGCCGTGGATCGGACTGTCGGCGTACATGCTCTTGACGAACGCCATGTCGTCGACGCACTGCGCGGTGTGCGGAAAGAGATCGCTCACCCACGCGCCGCACTGGCCGTACTGGCGGAACTTCCACTTCGGCCCAACCACACGGCCTTCGCTCTTGTCGCCGCCGCGGCCCTTGGTCTTGACCTTGACGGTTTGCCCGTCGTACTTGAAGAGATCGGGCTTGTAGTCGTAGGTGTCGATGTGGCTAGGACCGCCGTAGCAAAACACAAAGATCACGCTCTTGGCCTTGCCCAGCAGCATCGACGGCTTGGCGCCGAGCGGATTGCCCGATGGTTTGACCAACGGCGTGGTGCCGTCGAAGGCAAGCGCCTGCTTGCCGAGAAATCCATCCTTCGCCAGCATTCCCGCCAACGCGACCGAAGTGAACGCGCCGCCGGCCTGCCAGAGAAACTCGCGGCGCGTGCGGCCGCAGAAGGTGTTCATGGGTCGATGGAGTTGGTCGCTCATGTCGTGTTCGTCTTTCGCGCGCGCTCAGTCGATGTACAAAAACTCGTTCATGTTCAAGCAAACCAAGCAGAGGCTGTTCATCGCCTGCTCGGGCGAGATGCCTTCCTTCTGCTGGATTTCGTCGAGGAATGCGATGGCTTCGTCGATCTCAACAACGCTGGGCGCGCGGCCGCTGGTGAGTGCACGCGCACGGGCGATCTGCGCGCGGCGGTCGCCGGGACGCTCGCGCTCCACGCGGCGCGCCAGTTGCGCGGCCTCCTCGTTCGTCAGGTCGCCATTGATCATCGACAGCGCTTGCGTAGGCACAACGGTTGCAAAGCGCACCGGGCACGCGCCATCGAGGTCGGCGAGATCGAACGCCGTCAGCAGCGGATGTTGCAGCGAACGCTTGAGCTTGATGTAGATGCTGCGCCGCGTCCACGACTCCTTGTTGGTGAGCGGCCACACCTCGCCTGGTCGCGACGATGTCTGCAGAACTTCGTCCGGCAGCGGCGGCAACACCGGCGCGCCGCCGATGGCCGCGTTGAGCGTGCCGTTGGCAACCAGCATCGAGTCGCGCAGTTCCTCAGCGCCAAGTCGGCGCATCCGAAAACGGGTGAGCAGATCGTTGGGCGCGTCCTTGGCAAGCTCGGTTTCGCCCGCCACGCTCGACATGCGGTAAGTGGCACTGGTCATCATCAGGCGGTGCATCGCCTTAAGGCTGCCGCCCTGCTCGACCATGGTTGCCGCAAGCCAATCGAGCAGCTCGCGATTGGTGGGCGGCTCGCCGAGGCGACCGAGATCGTTGGGCGTCGGCACGATTCCCACCCCAAAATGATGCTGCCAGAGGCGATTGACGATGGTGCGCCATGCCAGGCCGTTGCGCGCGTCGACCATCCAGTTGGCGAGGGCAAGCCGGCGTCCCGAGCTCTCGCCGTGCGCAGGCTTGACCGCAGGCTCGGGCGCAAAGCGCGCCGCCATCACCGGCACTCCAGGCTCAACTACATCGCCGAGCGCGTGCGGACTGCCGCGGATCATCACCCGCACTTCGCGCGGCGCCGACATTTCGCGCACGGCCAGAACCGTCTCGCCCTTCCAGTCGGGCGCGCGCATCGCACCGAGTTGCGCATGCAACTCCTCGAAGCGCTTCGCCGCCGGCTCGCCTACGCGCGTTGCGAGATCGGCGCGGACTTCGGCCATCGGCGCGAAACCGAACGAGATCGCGCGCACCGTCTCTTCGCTCAGCACGCGGTCGTAGAGCCGCACTTCGTCGATGTCACCGCTGAACGCGCCTCCGCCCGGAAGCATCGCGCCGATGGCGAGCTTGCGCGGAGTGTCGAGCCGCGCCTTGGAGCCGCGCGCGCGATCAACGGGCGCGCCGTCGATGTAAAGCGTGATGGAGCCCGATGCCCGCTCGCGGGTGAAGGCAACATGGTGCCAACGCCCATCGTTGTGGCCCGGGCCTGAACTCATGAAGGTTTCTGGATCGCCAGTGCCTGCGCTGACATATCCGTTGCCGACATAGGAAACCCCGAAATCCCGCACGATTCCCGGCACTTCGCCATCAACGAGGCCTTTGCCCAAGAACCAGCGGCGGTCCGCATCCGAGCCGCCACCCACATCGGTGGTGCGGAAGAAAAACGAAATGGTGAAGTCGTCGCTGACAGGACGCTCGAGCTCAACGCGGTCATCGCCGCCGTCGAAATGGAAACACTTGCCGATGATGCCCGGCGCCTCGAAGCCCGCATCGCGCACGCTCGCCGCAGCCGCGCCGACGACGGAGTTCACCGCGCTCGCGCTCTTCGCGTCCTCGAACTTAAGCTGGGCAACCAGACCGTCAGCCGGCGCCGCGTCTGGATACGCATCGCGCACCGCTCGCCCCGACTGTGCCTCCAGCGCGCGAATCTCCGACACCGTCGCGTCGCGGCGGGCGTTGAAACTCTTGAGCTCCGCCTCGGGATCAGCCTTGCCGAAGTCGTTGCGCACCATGCGCATCACATTCTCCGCCTTGATCGAGTTGGACGCCGACTCCTTGTAAGGCGCAACACCTGCGAAATACGCGGCAAATTGGTAGTACTCCTTCTGCCGCAGCGGGTCGCCCTTGTGATCGTGGCAACGGCAGCAGCCCATGCTTATGCCGAGAAATGTGCGCGCGGTGGTGTCGACCATCGAGTCCATGTCGTCGGCCAGAGCCTGCGCGAGATCAGGAACTTCGTCGTCCCACAGGCCAAGCCGGAAGAAGCCCGTCGCGACCAGGGTGTCGAAGTCGCGGTCGGCCATCTCGTCGCCCGCAACATGGGCGCGAACGAAGCGCGCGTAAGGCATGTCGTCGTTCAGCGCGCGCACCACAAAGTCGCGGTACTTCCACGCGGCCTCTTTGTCGCCGTCGCGCTCGAAGCCGTTGGTGTCGGCGTAGCGCATGAGGTCGAGCCAGTGGCGCGCCCACTTCTCGCCATAGTGGGGACTCGCGAGCAGACGATCGACTACGCGTTCGTAAGCATCGGCCGATGGATCCTTCACAAACGCGTCGACCTCTTCGGGCGTGGGAGGAAGGCCAGTCAGGTCGTAGGTCGCGCGGCGGATGAGCGTTTCGCGGCTCGCTTGCGGCGCGGGATGAAGAGCGGCGCTCGCTCCTGCAGCCTCGCCGCCAGCCTCGCCGGCAGCCTCGATTGGCGCCAAGATGAACCGATCGATGTCGTTGCGGCACCACGCGCCGTCGCGAACCACAGGCGCGGCCGGCTTGACCAGCTCCTGATACGCGTACCAAGAGTCGCGCGCGGCGGTCGCCTTCTGAACGAGGAGCTCGTCAGTGGACAGCTTCTCGGTGGACGGCTGCTCGGACTGCTCACCGACTGGGGGCGCCATGTGCGCCGCGCCCGCGAGCAATGCGGTCAGCAGTGCGGTGAATAGCGCCACAGGCAAGACAGCAAATCGGGCGGCCAGGGGGAGACGCAATGGCATAGAGGGCAAGGTATACGCAGCGAGCAGCGCGCCAATTCAAATTCGCGCGGCAACGGGCAAATTGCGATCGGCAAAGTCGGCGAGCCCATCGTCCCGATACCACTGCCATGATGCCCACCGTCATGCCCACCATGCTGCTCTCGATGATCCCCTCGATGGGGCCATGGGTCTTCGAAGTCCTCGGCTGGGTTCCCGCGATTATTTTCCCCGCCGCTTCTGGCCTGCAACTCCTGACCATCGTGCATCGGCGCAACGCCGATGGAGTCTCGATCCCCGCCTGGGCGATGTTTGCCGTCGCGAACCTTTGCTTGTTTGTCTACACCGAGAAGTACGGTGAAATGGAATCCATCATCGGGGCTTTGGGAACCTCTGGACTCAATCTCTGCATCGTGGTGATCTCGCTTCAGTACCGTAGAAAGTCGTGAGGGAATGCACGGTGAACGCAGCGCGTCCGCGCGTCTTCGCCGAAAATCCAACCCGCGCACTCAGCAAAGGAACATCATGAGCTCTGACCTCCACCCATCCTCCCGCGATCGAGACAGCGACCGACAGCACCAAACCCGCATCACGCGCGCTGCGGCGATCCGCGACCATATTTTGCGCTCGCGGCGCACCCTGCCCGCGCTGGCCATCTTTGGCGCGGTCGCGGCGCTGCAGGGATGCATCGCAGTTGGTGGCAGCCCCCGCCAGGAAGCGCCAACCATGGGTAGGCAACTCATTGACCTCAAGGCCGCGTTGGACGCGGGCGCGATGTCCGAGGCGGAGTACAGCGTTGCCAAGGCGCAGATCCTCAATCCGCCGCACTGACTCCGATGCAAGTCAGCGCATCAAGCGTCGTCACGCGCGCGGAGATGCGTCGATCGCGGACCGGATCGTATGGGCATATTGCTCGAAGTCGATCGGCTTGCGGATGAACGCCGCGATCCCGATTTCCTTCGCCATCCGTTCCGAACGCGCATCGCCGAATCCTGTGCAACAAACGATCGGCATCGAGGGGCGAATCTTCTTCGCCTCGCGGGCAAGCTCAAGCCCGTCCATGCCCGGCATCGCCAAATCGGTGAGCAGCAGCGCGATGGGCAACGAAGTATCCGCAATCGACATCAGCGCCTGCTTCGGCGCCGCGCAGGCGATGACCTCGTAGCCGAGGCTCTCCAGAATCTGACGCGCAACCTCGAGCACGGCGCCATCATCGTCGACAAGGAGAATGAGCTCCGCCGTCGATTGCAACTGCAGAGATTGCGTGGCCGACTCGACCTCCTCATGATGCGCCGGGACTTCGCGCAGCGTGATTGGAAGCAGGACTTCGCGCGACACCTGATGGGGCGCAAGCGCACGCACCACCAACTGCCCGCCGAGCTCCGCGGCGATGCGATGAGCTGCCGTCATGCTCACCTGCGTCTTGGGGTTGGCGCGACCGTTGTCCTCGATGAGAATTCGGATCCAAACTCCGCGATCGAGTTCAACGCGCTCGAGTTCTAGGCGAAGTTCGCCGTTGTTTGAGCTAATCGACTGCAACGCATGGTTGACGCAATCGGTCAGCAACTGCCGCACCGCGTCCTCATCGCCGAGCACCGAGCCGGCGTCGGCGTCGATGACCGCAACGATCTTTACGCCCGGAAATGCTCGGCCTTGCGCGCTCGATGAAACCTCGATGGCAAGTTGCGCGATGTCAATCACCTGCAGCAACGAATCACGGCTGCGCGAGATGGTGAACACCTGTTGCACGAGTTCGCTCGCGCGGCCCGCCGATCGGCGGATGTCGCGCACCATCCTCAGCGATCGATCGTCGAGCGTCGGCACCCGTTCGAGCATGTCGCTGTAGAGCACCATCGGCCACAGCAAGTTGTTGAATTCGTTGGCAACACCCGACGCGAGTTTGTTCACCGCGTCGACCTTCTCGCGTTGGCGCGATTCTTGATCCATGCGCTCGCGATCGATCGTCGCGACAAATCCGTTGGCAAGCGCGCGCAGCGCGGAACGCTCACCTCGCGTCAGAGGAAAAATCGCATTCTCCCTAGGCTCGTACACAAGCACGCCCCAGAGTTCTCCATTCACGATCAGCGGCTTGAGCGTTGCCAATGGCTGGGAGGCAACGATTTCGACATTGATCGCGTCGCCGCGCGACAAAGTCGTTCGCTCGACGCAAGCGAGGCGGACGACGCGATCGCGATTGAGCCACGGCGCACCGAAGACGGGCTGCCAGACAAAGTCCAGTTGCTCACCGCGTTCATCGGCCTCAAGCCGCACGACGGCAAGCGCGTCCGCATCCAATTTCTGGCCGACGAGTGCGAGTGCCGCCGTAGCTGCGTGTCGCCAGTCCGTGGCGCGCAGCAGACGCTCGTTGGCCGTGGTTACGGCCTCGACGAGCGCGCTGCCACGAATGATGTGAAGTTCCGCCCGCAGTCGAGCGTAGGTGGTTCCCGCAAGCGCGCAAAGAAACGCCAGCGCTTGCCGATGGCGCTGTCCAAAGCACTCCTTGCGCGCACTGGCAAACCCAATGGCGCCGATCGCAGTGCCCTCGAGCAGCACGGGAAGGAACAGGCGCGAACGAACCGGCCGGCCATGTCCCGAGCGATCATCATGCGCGTCGAGCAACGCCGTGTCCGGGATATCGATGCCCTTGCCCGTGCGCATCACCTCGCCAGGATGGCGCCCGGGCGCAGTGCGCTCGGCGTTACGCCGCTCTTGTTCGTTGAGCCCCACGGCATGCACCAGCCGAAGGCGCGTTGACACTGGGTCGATGAAATAGATCCCCATGATCTCAATGGGCAACAACGATTCGCTCAGCGCTCCGACGAGCAACCCGAGTTGGTTGAGCGAAGTCACCACCGCAAGCGAAGTCGCCGCGCGGCGGTCGAAGGCGTTGCGCTTCAGCAGCCATTGATTGCTGAACTCGAGTTCTTCGCGCGGAAGAAAGCCGACGATGTTGTCGCCGATCGCCGCCGCGCCAGCGAGCAGTTGGTCAAAGTCGGCGATGCCGGACTCGGTCGGACGCACAATCGTGGCGAACCCGTACGGTCCCAGGGCAAGATGCACGATCTGTCGGCCGGCCGTCTCGGGCTCAAGCTCGGGCTCAATATGGAACTCCCGCGGATAGGACCACTCGATATCGAGCACCGCGAAAGGATTTTCGACGAGCCCCTGCCCGAACAGCGCGATCCGCTCGAGGTGTCGGTCTCCTTCGACCGCCGATCGCCAGATCCAGATTTCGCAAGTTTCGCCGCAGGCCGCTTCGCCAAGCGCGCGCGCGCATTGCTCGAGCATGCTCCGCAAATCACCCGGAGCCCTGCGTCGATCGGCGAATATTTCCTGCAGTTCCGAAAGGAGCATCGAACGCAAGAGTACGACTCAGGGCGACCTCGAGCAAATCAATCATTGCCGCTTGACAGACTCTGCCCGCAACGGGACGCTCATCCAATGCTGCCAACACGCCCCGCACACGCGATCGCTCTTCGACTCCTCAGTTTCAGCGCAATGCTCGTCGCCGCCGCGCTCACGAACTGCGCGGGGCAAACCGCGCCGGCGAAGCCCGCCGCAGCGCAACCGAAGCCGCAGGTCACACCAGTTCAGGAGCGGCCGCGCCTGCTCGTGTTCTCGAAGACCGCTGGGTTCCGCCACCAATCGATCCCCGACGGCATC
>Ga0209086_10004397_pt1 | contig 10471 bp, 6 predicted proteins | sample M_130207_XF_Meta_FD_187312 | JGI IMG/M metagenome (GOLD analysis project Ga0209086, IMG submission 187312) | Freshwater microbial communities from Lake Montjoie, Canada to study carbon cycling - M_130207_XF_MetaG (SPAdes) (version 2) | ecosystem: Environmental > Aquatic > Freshwater > Lake...
AATGATGCGTGGCGCGTAGCGTTCGAGCACCTTGGGATCTTCTTTACTCAGATCCATCGCGGCTGCGAATCGGCCTGAGGTGAGAATGCCGAGCGAGAGTTGATTAAACTCATCCAGCGCGTGCATCGAGCCGCTGGAATCGATGTCGCGGCGGATCGTATCGAGATCACGCAGCAGTGACACGCGATCTTCGAGCCGTCCGACAGTCAGGCCTTTCGTCAGTGCGAGACTTTGACTGTGCCCCGAGCCGCGACGCGCCAGTTCAGCCTTCATGCCGTTTTCCAACTGCCGCTCAAACAGGTGTGAGATGTCCGGACGAAACGCTGAGGATGCAGTGCCGAGAAAGCCAGGCCTGGCGCTGTTGCGCACAAGCGGGCGGCCTTGCATGAGATCGACAAAGGCAGGCGCGGAGTCCTTCGAGGTGCTTAGCAGCTTGCTCACAACACAACCCATCGCCGGACGTCCGCCGATGAAGGCCAGTTCTTTGTCACCAAAGCCTGACTGGCACTGAAACGCATCGTGATTGCCCATCGCGCCGCTGAGCGAGCGCAGGAAGACATAGTTGTCCGCATGCGCCGCCAATCGCGGCAGCAACTCGGTCAAATGCAGTCCCGGAATCTTTGTCGGCAGCGATTTGAACTCGCCGCGAATCTCACTCGGCGCATTTGGCTTTGGATCGATCAGATCCATCTGCGGCGGACCTCCATCGAGATGAATGTTGATTACCGCCTTCGTCGAAGACCGCACGCCAGCCGCCGATTCCGCGCGCAGCAAGTCCGCCAGCGTCAACGAACCAACACCAAGAGCCCCCGCCTTCAGAAAGCTGCGGCGGTGGTGGCTGGAGGTGCTGCTCGGGAAGGTGAACATGCGTGTCAAACCTACGAGCCGAGGCGCGCAGCACTTTCGCTGGATAACCAGGCCATCCGCTGCCGTATCAGTCATCAGCATGAGCACCCAGCCCTACAGTCCCACCGCATCGAAGCCCGCACGGATACTTAAAGAGAAGATGATGAAGGGCCACACGGTCTTTGGCACGCTGATCCAGCATGCGGTGGTGCCGGCCATCGTCGATTTCATTCCCGATGGCAGCATCGACTTCGTGATCGTCACGGCAGAGCACAACGCGCTCGACATCGCTGACTTCATGCCGCTGCGCTATGCGCTGGCCGCCAAGGGCATCGCTTGTCTCGCCCGCACACACAGCCGGGATGCCGATGATGTGGCGAAGGTCTGCGATTCGTTCGACGGCGTCGTCATTCCGTATGCCGAAGACGTGGAGCTGATCAAACGCCTCGCCGCCGCAGCCGTGTATCGCCCGCTCAAAGGTGTGGCGCTGGAGCGTGCCATCAAAGAAGGCAAATGGCCCAGCGACAAGACGCGCGACTACATCGAGCAAAAGTGTGCTGACACCTTGTTCGTGCCGATGATCGAATCCGTGCTCGCCGTGCAAAATCTCGATGCCATCTGCGCCATCCCCGGCGTGAGCGCTCTCTTCATCGGCCCGAACGACATGACGACAAACATGGGCATCCCTAATGAGTACGATCATCCTGACTTCATCGCCGCCGTGCAGAAGGTCATCGACGCCGCCGACAAGCGCCACATTCCCGCCGGCAGTTGGTTTGGCAAAACCGAGCAGCAACTCCGCGCCATCAAGCAAGGCGCTCGCTTCATCTGCCACTCCAATGACAGCAGCCTGCTGAAGGATGTGATGACACAGGTCTTCGGAGCTTTGCGGAAAGGCTGAGGTCTCAGCCATCAAATGGGTGCGTCCGCTGCTTCAGCGGCAGCTTCAGGCGTTGCTGCGCCAGCGCGCTCGCAAATGACGCCTGCACCATTTCATTGCCGATCGCCGCACTCGCGCCGCTGCTGTGGGGCTCACGATTTTCGCGGATGGCGGCTAGCAGGTCATCGATGGTGATTTGATTGCCAACGTGTGCTTGATCTCCCTTGGCGGGATCGAGAAGGTGCGCGCTGGGATCGTCGGCCCAGTTCACCCAGGTGTCGTTGGTGCCTTGGCGCTGAAGCACAAGGATCTTCGGCTGGATGTTCGCCAGGATACGAACCATGCCCTTGCTGCCAACGAGCGTCATGCCATACGGCCCCGTTTGATCGCGCAACTCGGCGCGGCTGATAAAAGTGCCCACGACGGAGTTGGCGAAACCGAACGTGGCATGCACGCGCTCGCCCGCCATGCCGCCGAGGTCTTCCTTCAACGCACCACGTCTGTCCGCCATCGTGATGGGTCGGCCTTCTTTGGTCTCGATGTGCGCAAAGCACCACTGTGGATCGCCTGCGAAGAACTGCATAAGGCCATACAGATGACAGGCGAGCACTGTCATGTCTTCCGCGCCAGCGCGGTGGTCCTGCTTGCCCACGCCCCGCATCTCGCAGAGATCGCCGATGAGCGATTTGTCATCGAGCTTTTGTTTTAGGAGCAAAATGTTTGGCGTGGACCGCATTTGATGCGCGACGCCGATCTTGAGGCCCTTTTGCTTTGCCAAAGCCAGCAACACATCACTATCCGCCGCACAGCGAACGAATGGCTTCTCGCTATAAACGTGCGCTCCGGCTTCCAGCGCGGCCTTGGTCATGGCAAAGTGCTGATCATTCCAGCGCGGACCGATGGAGACGATGTCCGGCTTCTCTTTCGCCAGCATCTCATGGTAGTCCGCATAACCACGTGTCGCACCGGAGCTCTTCATGGCATTCGCGCGGCCCGCTTCGTCGGGATCAGCGACTGCGAGCACTTCGACATCACTCCGGTGTGCAAAGACGATGTCCATGCCGTGGCCGTAATCGCCACGGCCCGTGTGCCCAATGATGACGGCGCGCAGTTTCTTCGGCGCATCAGCAGCGCGGACAGTCGAGGCGGCAAGGGCAAGCGTGGTGAAGTGGCGGCGATTCATGATGGATGTACAACGCATTCACCCAGGGCCGTAGTTCTCGCATGAAACGCATTTTTCTCTGCCTTCTCATTCCTCTTGCCAGTTTCGCTGCCGACACGATACGCCAAGTCGGCGCTGCCTCGGTGGACATCACACCGGATTATCCGGTGCGGCTCAGCGGCTATGGGGGGCGCCGGTTGCCGAACACGGGTGTCTCGCAGCACATTTTTGCCAAAGCCTTAGCGATTGGCAGCGATGACGAAGGTCCCGCAGTGTTGGTAACGGTGGATAATGTCGGCGTGCCGGGATCCATGCGGGACGAAGTGCTGCGTCGGCTCGCGACGAAGAGCAAGGTGAGCGGCGAGCGCTTCGCCATCTGCTCCAGCCACACGCATTGCGCGCCGATGTTGATTGGAGTCCTGCCGAATCTTTTCGGCATGGACATTCCGGCGGAGCATCTGCCTGCCATCGAACGCTACACGCTTGAATTGACCGACAATATCGAAAAAGCCGCGCTTGCGGCTCTGGCGGACCGCAAACCGGCCACGCTGGCTTGGGGCGTCGGCAAAGTAGGTTTTGCGGCGAATCGACGCGCGTTTCCTTTGAAGCCGATTGATCACGATCTGCCCGTTTTGCGTGCCACGGGCGCGGATGGCAAGGTGCGGGCCATTTTCACGAGCTACGCCTGCCATTGCACCACGATTGGCATTGATGAAATCCATGGTGATTGGGCCGGTGTTGCTCAAGAGGCACTGCAACGCGAGTTTCCAGGCGCGATTGCGCTCACGGCGCTCGGTTGTGGTGCGGATCAGAATCCGAATCCGCGACGTACGATGGAGTTGGTGAAGCAATATGGCGAAGATCTCGGCGCTGAGGCGAAACGTCTCGCAACGAGCGAACTCAAACCGGTGAATGGCCCGATGGAGTGCCAGACGAAGCAGATTCAGCTCGCTTACGACAAACTTCCAACGCGCGAGCAGTGGGAGACTCTAGCGGCCTCAAAGACACCGGCGATTGCGTATCACGCGAAGAAGAATCTCGCACGACTCGACCGAGGCGAAAAGCTTCCGACGGAGTTGCCTTACCTCGTGCAGCGCTGGAGCTTCGGTGATGACATGGCGATGGTCTTTCTGCCTGGCGAGATCACGGTGGATTACTCGCTGCGCATCAAGCGTGAATTCGACCGCTCGCGCCTGTGGGTAAACGGTTACTCGAACGATGTGCCATGTTATGTGCCCTCGCGTCGTGTTTTGGACGAAGGCGGCTACGAAGGTGCTGGGGCGATGGTCTATTATGATCGCCCGACGAAGTTCGCGCCGGATGTGGAGGAGCGGATCATCGGCGCGGTGCATGCGGTGATGCCGAAGCAATTCATCGCGACGACGGCTCAATCGGAAACTTTGCCAGCAGCGATCTCATATCCGGATCACTCGAATCTTCTCATCGTGCGCGATGCGGCGGGAGCTGAGCGTCCGGTGAAAACGCCTGAAGATTGGGCGGAACGTGTCGCGCACATAAAAGCGAACATGCAGCAGGTCATGGGGCCGCTGCATGACACATCGCGCTGGGCTCCGCTGGATGTCGAAGTCGTCTCCGAGGAGAAAACGGCGAAGTATCTGCGCCGCAAAGTGCGCTTCACGCCCGAAATCGGCGACCGTGTGCCTGCATGGCTGCTCATCCCGAATGAACTGCCTGCCAGCGGCAAAGCGCCGGCGATGCTTTGCCTGCATCAGACGAACAAGATCGGCAAAGATGAGCCTGCGGGTCTCGGTGGGCTGCCGTCGCTGCATTACGCGCATGAACTGGCCGAGCGCGGCTATGTCTGCCTCGTGCCGGATTATCCGTCTTTCGGCGAATACGAGTATGATTTCAAAAAACACGGCGCAGCTCGTGCCAGTGGCTCGATGAAGGCGATCTGGAACAACCTGCGAGCCGTTGACCTGCTCGAAACACTGCCGCAGGTGAACAAGGACCGCATCGGCGTCATCGGTCACTCGCTGGGCGGGCATAACTCGCTCTTCACGGCCGTCTTTGATCCGCGCCTGAAGGCGGTGCTGACGAGCTGCGGCTTCACGCCCTTCCACGACTACTACGGCGGCAAGGTCGCCGGTTGGACCAGTGATCGCTACATGCCACGCATCCGTGATGTGTATGACGACAACGCCGACAAGATCCCCTTTGATTTCTACGAACTCATCGCCGCCATCGCCCCACGCGGCTTCTTTTCCAACTCTCCGCTGCACGATAGTAACTTCGACATCGGTGGCGTGCGAAAGGCCTTCGCGAAAGCGGGAGATGTGTATGCTCTCTTCAAAGCCGAAAAGAACCTCATGCTGGTCACTCCCGAGGCGCCGCATGACTTTCCTGAGGCTGAGCGAAAGGCTGCGTATCAGTGGCTGGATGGCTTGTTGAAGTGAGATGCTATTTTTTGACTATAGACTCTCTCATAGCACTTTGTTACTTTTCACACATGAACACCAAGAGCCTCATCATCAGCATCGTCGTTGTCTTCATCGCAGTCACAGTCACCGACATCCTCATCCACGGCGTTTGGTTGTCGCCTGTCTATGGAGCTACCAAGGAGCTGTGGCGGCCTGAGGCGGAGATGAACAGCGGCAAATACATGGCATGGATGCATGTGGGGCATTTGCTTGCCGCGGTGACCTTCACCATGCTTTGGGCCGCTGGATTCGCGCAGAATGCCAAAATAAGCTGCGGCATCAAATACGGATTGTTTATGGCGCTGTTCAGTCAGACACACACGCTCATCGGCTACGCGGTGCAGCCACTCACACTGGAACTCGTGTGGAAATGGTTCGCCAGCAGTTGCGCGCAGGGAGTTCTGCTCGGTGTTATTGTCTTCAAGGTTTACAAGCCGAAGACCGCCGTCTGATCTCACTTCTTCATCAGTGTCGGCTCAGCCCAGATAGCGTAGTTGCTTTTGGGGTCGAGACCTCGCGAGGTGAGCTTTAGTTGAAGCTGCGATACGCTCGTAATATCGCAATCAATGAGCTTGGCGGGATCAGTACCGTTGAGGATGATGCTGGCCAAAGGTTTGCCGTCGCCAGCAATCGAGAACTCAACACGACCTTTCGCGCCGAGTTCAGGATGCAGTCCGGCGAGCACGGTGAAGCGCGCATAGACGCCCTTCGGCAGCAGAAACGTCAGCGGCTTGCCCATGCCAGCGCTGATGCCGTTGGCGAATTCTTTATCGCCTGTTTCGAGACGCAACTTCAATGGCATGGCCTTATTGCCTCCCGCAAGAATGACGCCACTGCGCGGATGGCCCCAATGCGGCGAACTGAAGAATTCCGACTGCGGGTAATACAAACTGGCAGCCTCCAAGGGGATCAAAGCACCGATCTGGACTGCCTTGAGGGCGTGTTGATCAGCATCTCCAAATTTCTGCGCCCCAAGACAGAGGATCGTGAAGAGCGCATCGGCGACAACCTGAGCATCCACTGTGGCAGCACGGAGTTGATGCTTTACCACGGCTTCCTTGTCCTCGGCATAAAGGGCCTGGATGATCGGCACGGTGGTGGTGCGCGCATTGAGAATGCCTTCATGCAGGCGATGCATCAGCCGCCATGAGGCCTCATTCACCGTGGTGCCGAGCAGCGTGGGTTTGTAGCCTGCGATGCTCACGTTGAAGTCACCATTCTCGATGGGGCCATGCATGAGTTGGTCCTTCATCGCTGCGGTCGGCGGCATGAACTGCTGGAACAGCGTGAACATGTTGTCGCCCGGAACGGTGTGCGACGGGCTGCCGTAGTCTTCCAGCGTGTGGCAGATCGTGCCCATGTAGCGTGCGGCGTCGCCGATCTTGCCTTCACGCAGAGCGGTCACGGCCTTGTCCATGAAGTAGCGGAGCACTTCGAGGTATTCCGGCTGTTGCGTGGGTAGGTGCAGGATTTTCAAATACACCTCGTTCGGCTGTGACTCCATCTTGGCAAACTTGGCGTTCTCTTTGTCGGTGTAAACGTTGTCCGGTATGAGGCAGTAGTTATCGCTTAGGCGGGTAAATTCATCGCCTAGCAGTGATTTTTGCCATGCGGGCAAAACCTCCAGCGCGCCTCGTGTGATGGCGTGGTGCGGCTGTCCCCAGCCGAATGCAGGAACGACAGGCAGTAGCGAGAGGAGGATGGCAATTTGAAGCAGTCTCATGAGAGGGAATGGATGGAGTGTGGATGGCATGGAGATACATCCGTTGCGAAATCTACGCTGTTCGATGCGTAGGTTTGAAGCAATGCCAAAGAAAGCCCTCACTTCTGCTTGGTTGATTGCGATGCTCGCTGGAACGGGTTTCGCCGTCGAATCATCGCGGCCACTCAGTTTCGTTCATGATGTGCAGCCCATTCTGACGAAGGCGGGATGCAACGCTGGTGTGTGCCATGCCAAGGCGATCACCGGTCAGCGTGGGTTTCGTCTCAGCGTGCTCGGTTTTGAGCCAGAGGAAGATTATGAGGCCATCGTGAAGCAAGGCAAAGGCCGCCGCGTGTTTCCGCCGGCGCCAGAGGAAAGTCTGCTCATCACTAAAGCTGCTGCGATCGTGCCGCACACCGGCGGGAAGAAACTGGAACCCAACTCGGACGATTATAAAACGCTCGTGCGCTGGATTGCCGAGGGCATGCCCTACACGCAGCCGAATGAACCCACGCTCAAAGAGATCGCTGTCGAGCCCTCGCGTGCGACGATGAAGATCAAAACGGCGGAGCAACTCAAAGTCACCGCCCGCTACTCCGACGGCAGCAGCCGCGATGTGACCAAGCTCGCTCTTTTTGAGGCCAATGACCGCGCCATGGCAGAGGCCAGCGATCAAGGTTTGGTCAAGACGCTCGACCTGCCCGGCAACGTAGCTGTGATGGTTCGCTTCGGCGGCAAAGTCAGCGTGTGTAGCGTCTCCATTCCGCTCGGTGCTCCAGTTGATTCGCTGCCACCGGCGAAAAACTTCATCGATCAGCATATCTTCGCCAATCTAAAGCAGATCGGCATCCCACCCTCGCCCATCTGCGATGACAGCACCTTTCTTCGTCGCGTCTCACTCGACATCGGTGGTCGTTTGCCAACACTCGAAGAGACGAAAGTATTCCTCGCCGACAAAGCGCCCGATAAACGTGACCGCGCCATCGAGGCGCTGCTCAACTCGCCCGACTACGCCGACTTCTTTGCGAACAAATGGACCGCACTGCTCAAAAATCAGCGCACTGAGGCGGCGGATATCACTTCAAACTTCGCCTTCCACGCCTGGATGCGTGACAACCTCCTAGCCAACACGCCTTACGATCAGATCGTGCGCCAGATACTCGCCAGCACCGGCACCATCGTTTCCAATCCGCCGGTGGCATGGTACAAACGCGTCAAAGAACCCACCACGCAAGTCGAGGATGTCGCTCAGCTTTTCCTCGGTGTGCGCATGCAATGTGCGCAGTGTCATCATCATCCCTTCGAGCGCTGGACGCAGGCCGAATACTATCACATGGCCGCTTTCTTCAGCCAGATCGGCCGCAAGCCCACCGCCATCGCCGGTGAGGATCTCATCTTCCACAAGCGCGGCCTTGCGCAGACGGAACATCGCAAAACCCACGCGATGCTCAAACCCGCCGGCCTTGGTGAGCCTGAGCTCGAGATCGCTCCCGATGACGATCCGCGCCTCGCGCTGGCTGATTGGATGAGCAAGAAGAGCAATCCATTTTTCGCCAAAGCCCTCGTGAATCGCTACTGGAAGCACTTCTTCAAACGAGGCCTCATCGAACCCGAGGACGACCTGCGCGACACGAATCCGCCAACGAATCCCGAACTGCTCGACGCACTGGCGAAACACTTCCTCGATAGTAATTACGATCTCAAATCCATCGTCCGTGTCATCGCGCAGAGCCACGCCTACCAGCTCAGCGCCATGCCCAACCAATACAACGCCATCGACACTCAGGCGTTCTCCCACTACTACCCGAAACGCATGAACGCGGAGGTGATGCTCGACAGCATCGACATGGTCACCGCATCGAAAACCGACTTCGCTGACCTCCCGCCCGGCACCCGCGCCATCTCGCTGCCTGACAACAGTTACACCCGTGCCTCGCCCTTCCTCAAAGTCTTCGGCCGCCCCGACAACACCAGCGTCTGCGAATGCGAACGCGTGCAAAGCGCCAGTCTCGCCCAGAGCCTGCATTTGATGAACGCCAGCGACGTGAAAGCCAAGCTCACCGCCAGCGGTGGTCGCGCTGAGATGCTGACGAAAGCCGAAATGCCAGAGCCCAAACGCATCCGCGAACTCTACCTCGCTGCCTTCTCCCGCGAGCCCACCGGCGACGAAGTCCGTATTGCCGAAACGCATCTCCTCAAACCGCGCAACGATGCAGTCGGCAAGCCGCTCGATTCCCAACGCGCCAAACGCAACGGCTACGAAGACCTCCTCTGGGCGCTGATCAACACCAAGGAGTTCCTTTTCAATCACTAAGACCATGCTCTCGAAATCCATCCTTACCTTTGCAGTAGGCGTCATGCTTGCCGCCCCCGCACTCGCCCAGCAGGTGACGCTGCCGCTGCCACGTTTGCTCACGATGATGCCGATGGGCGGTCAAGTGGGTACTAAAGTCGAAGTTGCGATCACAGGAGAGAATACCGAAGACGTGACTGAACTGACCTTCTCTACGCCGAAGATCATCGCGCAGCCGGTTGCGGGCGCAGCGAACAAATTCACCGTCAGCATCGCGGCGGATGCACCGGTGGGTGTTTATGATGCGCGGGTGATGTCGCGGCTCGGTGTGTCATCGGTGCGGGCGTTTTCGGTGAACAAGCTGCCGGAAGTCGTGCGCACGAAGGCCAACAACACGCTCGAAACAGCCCTATCACTGCCCGTTGGCACGATCTGCAATGCCACGATGACGAAGCGGGCCGTGGATTTTTATTCGTTCCAAGGTGTGAAGGGCCAGCCAGTGGCGATTGATTGCGCCGCAGTCGGAATCGACTCGCGACTTACGCCGGTGCTTATCCTGGCCGATGGCAAAGGCGCGGATCTCAAAGTGAACCGCACGGGGGGCATGATCGACTTCACGCCGCCTGCGGATGGCACTTACCTCATCAAAGTGAACGATCTCACTTATCAAGGTGGCGAGCGTCACTTCTATCGTCTCGCTTTGCAAAAGGGGCCCGCACAGCACCAACCGCAAACGGCCACAGTGAGTTCGATGTCCTGGCCGCCGGAAGGACTCGCTGCCACGGCTCCTGTGAAGGAATCCGAGCCGAACAACAAGGACGCGCAGAAGATCACGCTGCCATGCGAAATTGCCGGTGCGTTCTATCCTGCCGCCGATGTCGATACATTCGAGTTCACCGCGAAGAAAGGCGAAACATGGTGGGTGGAGGTCGCCAGCGAGCGTCTCGGGCTCAACACCGATCCCTTCGTGCTCGTGCAGCAGGTGAAGGACGGCAAATTCACCGACGTGGCCGAACTGTATGACATCGCACCGCCGATGAAGACGACAAGCAACGGCTATTCGTATGATGGCCCGCCGTACGACGCCGGTTCGCCGGATGTGCTGGGCAAATTCGAAGCCAAAGAAGACGGCACCTACCGCCTGCAA
>Ga0209086_10004399_pt1 | contig 10470 bp, 12 predicted proteins | sample M_130207_XF_Meta_FD_187312 | JGI IMG/M metagenome (GOLD analysis project Ga0209086, IMG submission 187312) | Freshwater microbial communities from Lake Montjoie, Canada to study carbon cycling - M_130207_XF_MetaG (SPAdes) (version 2) | ecosystem: Environmental > Aquatic > Freshwater > Lake...
TTTTTTTTTTTTTTTTTTTTTTTTTTTTTTGTTTTTTTTTTTTTTTTATTAATAAAAAAAAATAAAAAATGTCAGGAGTCAACTGTGTCTATACCATTTCAGGAAGCCCTACTGATGCATCAGGAGCTCTCAATCTTGAAAGCGCCGGTGTGGCTATTTTGTGGTCAACGAATTTGACGCAAACACAGTACGGAAGCAGTACTTCAAGCGGAAGCGATACGAACCCTCAAACGAATCAAATTAACCAATCCACTAATGTTCTTATGCTTGATGGGTATAATAGTGCTTCAGGTGACCAAACTGCAACCTGCACAAGTTTCACGGGGATCCTTAATTTTACACTTTCCAACCCCATTTTTACAGATGATGAAACGGATGTGATTTACCTGTACGTTGTGTTTCCTAATTCAAGCTATAACTCTGGCGTAACTTTTGACATTGTATGCTCGTTGTCCAACCTAGGCTCTATGGTTTCGAGCCCTGTATACACCGTCACAAGCGTTGCAGGTACAGCAAGCAAAGATGGCCCCTACATTGTCATCCCTATCAATAAATGGTTTGCCTTCCGCGCTCCCGGAAGTATCTACCAGATACGAATCGAAGGGTTCAACACCAACGCATAAACCCTTTTATCTAAACAAAAAAGGTGAGAAAAAAAATAATTCTTCAGGCGTGAATGGTGTTCACCACCACATGATAATTATACACAGCACTTTTTATCCGGAAAAAAAAGATTCCTTCCTTTTTTTTTACATAGGTAAAACAACAAATTGTACGCAAGTGACCCCATATATTTTCTAATAATGCGCATTGTTAAAGGAAGAGAGCCCATCGATTTATTCTATTGATTATCTATCGACACACAAGTTCCGACTCGCTACATAGAAATTTTCCTCCGTCTCTTTCCACAAGTACCCACCCGAGAAACGAAACTCGACCCCTATGTCCATATTGTCCGACGGGGGCCACAAGGCCACGGACTCGCTGATTTCCTCCATCACCCGTTTCTTCCTCCCACGAATCTCCTCCTTTACCAATTGTTCGACTCTCCATGGAGGGTACCCCTCTTCTATAATCTCATGGCAATCCGTCGACTCGGGAACGTTGGTCCAAAGGGTGAGGCTCCCGTACGGTTCGTCGCGAAGTCGTAGGGGATGCATCCTTTTTGGCAGCCGGTACATGTAGCTGGGAAGGAATCCTGGAGAACGCTCGACTCTGGACGGAAGGAACCAATCGTCCTTGTGGTACACGCTGTCAAAACATCGTGGTGAGACATTATCCATGGCATCGTCGTCATTCTCGTCAATATTCCATGGCGTCCGGTACACGCGAGACATCAGCTTGGGGCCGTACAATATCCGCTGGTGGAGGAAAAACTGGCGTCCCCGACGCACCATCGCGGCATCAAAAAGAACGGGAACGGGTCTAATAATAGGACGTTTCACCTCTCCGGGCTTCTTTCCTACTGTCTCGGGAACCTCTCGCTTCTCTATTCCTAGCACCTCCAAAAGCTGGTCCACGGGGTCCTTTTCCTTCGCCAAAGGCAGTGACGACGGCAATGACGACGGTAATCCGAGATGTTTAAACACCCTCCTCCAATCCGACATGAACTCGCGGATGTTCTTCTGGTTCAATGAGATGCCCGCAGCGGCGTCCCGCCACGCCTTTCCGTAAGAGAGAATAGAAAGAAGCATCCGGGCAATTGTCACGAGCATGTCTCCCTCGTACTGGACGGCGGGTTTGAATTCCTGGTCGAGGTACCGCAACGACGGGTCCATTCTCCCGGAGCGCGCGTCACGTGGGTAGTACACCCAGTTCACCACCTTTTTATCGTACTGCTCCAACACGACAATGAGCATCGCTGCCCAGACAATCTCCCGCAAGGACATGGTCTTGCAGGCCCGCAGATTCCACAGCAGGGAACCCGCGATCGTGCGTAGCCCACAGGCCTCGAGAAACACGAGCTTGTCCCGTGGCGTCTTCGGATGAATACCGACCGAATGAAGGAAAACGAGGTTGTCCTCCACCGAGTGTCCAAACATTCGGCGGGGGTCGCATCCGTGAAGAAAACAGCGTATCACAAGGGGGTCCATGTCGTGGTCCTCGGTGCTAAACTCGCGCAAATTCTCAAACACCCTCTCGGACATGAGCCTGTATACCACCCCGTCCTTGGTTCTTCCCGCTCTACCGGCGCGCTGTATCAACGACATTTTCGAGGCATGCGTCACCACGACATAGTTGGAGCCCTTGACCTTGCACTCAAACCCCGTGTCCACCACCACGTCAATGTCCGGAATCGTGACGCTCGATTCGGCAATGTTGGTGGCGATAAGGATGTACGACGGCAGTGTACGTAGCTGTTCCTTCACCTGCTCCTTCTCTTCAGGCTCCAAACCACCGTGGAGCACCAGAACAGGACACGTGCCCATCACGTCTCTCTGTTTCCGTACCGTCTCGATGCGTCGGACCAGGTCCTCGCAATCCTGGTGCGTGGCGACAAACACCAGGACGCGCCGGGCAGAAACAGGGTCAAGGAGCGCAAGTCGTTTCATCACTAGGTCCTGTGCCTCCCTGTAATTCGTAAAATTCGTGTACCCATTGTTCTTCTCATAGTGGATGTCAATGGTGTAGGGGCGGTAGGCGTCGTACGAGAGGACGTGAAGGTCGGGAAACGATTGCCGGAGATGAGTGACGGGGAGCGTCGCGCTGATGAAAAAGAATCTGTTACCCGGTGACCGATGTGCCTTTTGCATCACCTTGCGGATGGCAAAGTATTCCCGGGAATCCACGTGCGCCTCGTCGAGAATCACCGTCCTAAAACGATGCAGGCCACGATGGCGGATAAAAAAATCCACAGCCTTGGACGCGTTCATCATGGTAAACCGGTCGGTGGGTTTCCGTTGCGCCATCCACTGCTGGCACGCGAGCTGGGTCGGCATAATCATGAGCGTGTTTGGCCTTTCCCTGAAGGTTTCCACCATAACCGTCGTTTTTCCGACTCCTGTGGGCGCCTGGATGCCCACAATGTTGTCCTTACAATTCTTCAACGAGTTTTGGAGGGCCGACGCAAACCCTGCGGACTTGGTCGGGAGCTGGAACTGGAATGCCATGTTGTTCATAATTGTGTCTGTGTTATCCGGGGATGGAAATGAGAAATAAATCGGTATAATGTTTATTTCACTGCAAGTTCTATTGTCCCTGGTAAGGAAATACTGGAGAGAATATCATTTTTTCAAGAACTACCTACCTATCCACTTACCTCCCCCTTTCCTACTCGGCCGAATAGATGGAAATCTTTCTATCACCCGTGGTACTGTCCAGCGTGGTAATCATATTTCCAAAGAGGTAATTCACAAAAATACCCGTCGCTGAATCTACCGTGGAAGATAACTTTGCTATTCTTCCTTTGAACACCAACGGGTCATTCCCTGGGACCGGGTTTGGATACTGCTGTTGCCATCCCAGGGTTCCGATTGTGTTGGTACCCGAAGTGGCAATAACCGTTATGTTGGCAACGAAAAGACTCGTTTTTGCACCCGATACAGGTCGAACGAGATTATTGTAATATTGAAGGGTCAGTGTGGTCCCTGCAAACTGATATTGGGAGATTCCACAGTAAACAAAGTGGTGCCGACAGCGCCGGGTAAGGGGCTACCAGACGCGTCGGTGAAAACATTACCTAGCTGTTTGGTTATCGGGTTGTTGTACGTAAATACTAGGGGTGAGGCCATTTGTTTTTTAATATTTACCTCTCTATTCTATAGAAACACAAAATTTTTTTTTTAAATAAAAAAAAACTATTCCGACGAATATATGGAAATCGTCCTCACGCCGGTGGTGGCATTGCTCACGGTGATTACATTCCCAAAGAGGTAATTTGCAAAAATACCCGACGCCAAAGTTACATAGGAAGAAACTTTTGAAACCCTAATTTTGTTGAGCAGGGGATCCTTCCCTGCCACAGGATTCTGGTATTGTCGTGAATACGACAATGTTCCCAAGGTATTGGTACCCGAGCTGGCGATAATCGTCACATTTCCGCATTGAAGACTGGTGTTTGCATCTGGAGCCGGCGTTACAACATTGTTATAAAATTGTAGGGTCAGTGTAACACCCTTTATGAAAAGATTGGGGGACTGGAGAGTGAACAAGGTAGCCCCAGAAACTCCGGGGAGGGAACTCCCCGACGCGTCCTCAAAGTAGTTGACGAGTAGTTTTGAACTTTCATTGTACGTAAATACTAGTGGTGAAGCCATTCGTTCTATAGTATTCAAAGTTTTTTTTAATCGTTCTGATATTTGTAAAATTTTTTTACACTGTTCCGTTGAGTCCCTCATGCCCAATACGAAACAACCCTCCGACCATGAATGCGTCGTGACTCTATGTTTACTCAAAAACTGACCTTGTTGCGTTTTTAAACACGACAAGATTATCGAATGTACGCTTATGAACTTTCCTATTCAATGTCCGGTATGTCAAGGCAATGTTGTCCTTCCCGTACATTTCACGTGCTTCCCCTGCAAGTCGTCGTGTGGCGAAAGCTACTGCGTGTGCTTAAAGTGTGCGCGTCAGTATCTCCAAATGGACAATAAAGGTAAGCGTGATTATCGTGCGCTTCAGCGCAAATGTCTTTATTGTCCCGCGGTAACCCGGCTTTGCGCGGTCATGGACGAATCCACATGCCTGCGAAAAAACCGCATCTATATGCAATTGGACACAGCGGTGTACCCGTGTTTGTCCGACGGCTGTGACTTTTGTGGCACACAGTGCGAGCTGGAGCGTCATCTCGACAAAAGCTGTCGGTATCGTCCATTCCGGTGCCTTTGCGGTGTAACCTTCCAGGCGAAGGACGCATCGCCTCATTACAAAACATGCAGTCACTATAAGAAATGTGTTGTGTGCAACGAATATCTTCCCATCGATGCCTTACCAAAGCACTGGCGTGGTCAACACGGCCTCGTGTCGTGTGGGTACGTGGGATGTTCCGAAATCTTGTCGCTGGACCGAGTGGCCACTCACATGGCCTCGGAGTGCGGTCACCGTCTTGTTCCGTGCGTGGTGTGCCAACAGAAAAGGACAGCCGACACCCTACAGTGCCACATGGAGAGGCACGTCGAGGACAGCCGTGAGGAGGTGTTGCGACTAAAAAAAAATCTGGACGTGGCGGAAACGAGGAGGCAAACGGTGGCCACTGCGTATGCCTTGTTTATGAAAAAAGATGAAAAAATGTAAATCATTCTATGTTGATTTCCAACGGCGTACGAATTGGGTGACGCGAGAAAAAAATGTTTTCTTGGTGGGAAGGTACGTGAGCTCTAAAAATTCAAGAATATTTTTACGCCAGAAAAGTGTCAAGGGGTGTTGGTAGACAGAGGCTATCGCCTGTGCTTCTTTTACAAACTGGACCATGGAGGCTTTCAGTGTTTTCTGGAGCTCCTTGTTGTTTTCAATCTCTGAAAACGAGGGAAAATTACCGGGGTACCACGCGGTAAACACGTTTTCCATCGTGTCGGCGAGGGGGTCAAAGTCCTTGTCGACATCGAATCGGGCGATGGCGTGGAAAAGCGGTTGGAATAACTCTATTCTTTTTTTCAGGAAACGTCGATTAATGCTGGCCACGGTTTGCGAGTGTGCCACAGGAGTCATTTCTTTTTTATATTATAAAGGATAAAAAAAATGTGGCTCGAAGATTGCATCCCTCTGCTCCGGGAGATTTACCACTATGATTCTACGTACCACGACATTTTTCGTCACAAGGTCTTGCGGAGCGGGGCCGACGTCTACGTCCGCCGTCGACATACCATGACACTGTATTTCATTGTGCCGTGTGGTATTCAGGAAAAGATGGAGGACTGCTACATCCTTATGACCCTGACACTCCAGCCCGGCTCGATGCTTTTGTCCATGCCACCGTCTCCTATCGCGTGGAAGGCCTTGAATATGCGGTCCCTGTCTATCCATTACCTCTACAACCGCAACGAATGGAGGAACACCGTAAAGGAGCGTTTATCGTCTGCCACAACGGATTATCTGTTTACCATGAGCCGGGAAGACCTTGAAAATCTGTACCACTACGAATGGTGATGCAAAAACTGAAGAGTTGCTCCGTTATGGTTTACATTTCCTATAAAACCCAATACATCCAGTAATTGATTTTTTTTTTATAAACATTACAGACATGCCCGAACTCCACACCGCTGCCTACTTTGGGAACGTGGAGTTACTCACCCGGATATTAAGGACGGAAGACCCCAATACGAGGTCCATGAACGGGAACACAGCCCTCATGAGCGCGTTTTATAAGAGGCAGAAAGACGCCTATCGCCTACTCATCGAGCACGGGGCCGACCCGAACCTTGTCGACAACGACGACAAGGATATATTGAGCATGGTGCTCTCCAAGGAGTCGAGGAATGGGGACGAGGATTGGCTTCTTTTTGTCTTGAAGCACGGTGCGAGACCGGACCTCGTGCGACACAGGGGATTGTTGGTGCGGGCCACCAAGAATCACTCGTTAACGCTTTTTCATGCTATTTTGACGGCATCCCCCCATATGGTCGATGATACGGACGAGGATGGCAACACACCCCTCCATGTTGTATGTCGTCGCGTATTTGTTTTTCCCATCAAGAAAACCATGGTTTCCCTCTTGTTGCGCCATGGCGCGGATGTCGGGGCGGTCGACAAGTGGGGAATGACCCCTCGAAATGTGGTGGAACTGTATTATCGCAACAGTGCCGTCGATTCTTCCCTCCAAAAATCGTATGGGAAATTGTTGCACACGCTTGTCCAGGCCGAAAATAGTGTATGGCTGTACAGTGTTTCACGGGTGTTGCAGGCGAGGGGACGGGAAGCGGAATTCGAGGCAAAGCCTTTAGCACAGCCTTTAGCGAAGCCTTTAGCGGATCCTTTAGCAAAGCCTTTCGCACAGATGGACCAGAAGGTAAACGAATCGGAAGGGGTGTCCATCCTCCAAAGGGTGGTTTGTTGTATGGACCCAAGCCTGATACAAGAACTTGCGCTGATGCTTTAACTTTTTTTTTTAAAAGAAGAAAGAATTACGAAATCGTGGACAAGGCCTGTCGCCTCTGCGCCGGTGTCAAAATTTTAATGACGTTGCCAAAGTTTTTTAGCTTTACATCTTGAGAAATGGAAATGTCCCCACCCACTTCAAACTGCCCAAAGATTTTTGCATCCCCGCCCACTTTCGCGTTTCCCATAACTTCAGCACCCCTCCGAATGTGTGCATGGCCAAAGACTTTGGCGTTTCCCTTGACCACACTTCCCAACGACACACGGGCGTTTCCATAGACTTTGGCGTTATCCTGGATTTCAGAATCCCCTTCGACGGAGGCGTGTCCACCTACCTCTGCATTGTCAAAGAGTGACGAGGAGGAAACGACCGCGGTACCGTATACTTTCGCCTTATCCGTAATTTGGGCGGTTCCTTTGAGAGTGGCATTATCAAAGATGCGGGCATCATCATACGTGTTGGCGGACCCCCCGACCTTTGCATTCCCGTAGATTCTCGACCGGTCCATAATCAAGGCGTTTCCACCTACTCTGGCATTTTCATACACCATGGCATCCCGGTGGACCACGACTTGTGCACCTACACGTGCCGTATGGGCCACCCAACCCCCAAACTCCTTTTCACGAGACGACGAGAAATAGTTGAGATGGCGGTTTCCAAGATAGTAGTTTCCGTCGACCTCGAACCCGACGGTATGTTTTTTACAGAGAGGACATGTGAGTTTCTTTTGCGCCTCGACCCACTGCCGGATGCTTTCCTTGTTGAAACAGTGAAGACAGTCGGCCACATACAGGTCTTTACGATTGATTTTTTCTAGGGATAACGGACATTCGGGTCTTGTTCCCGGTTGATAGGTGGAAGAGTCTCCACGCTGTACACTTTGTTGTTTCTGATTGACAAAACTATTGAAACAAGAGGGTTTAAGGGCCTGGGCGTCGGTGGAATCGTACAATTGTTTGAGCTTTTGGATACGCTCCATTGTCTTTTCTTTTTTTTATTTATTCTATTTTGAAAAAAAAAAATGAAACTCTCGAACGAAAACGAAATTTGGATTATAAAACATGAATCTTCTTGAAATCATTGAAAAATTAAAGAGAATACAGGGAATGCATAGTATAGTTCCCGGAATCCTGGAGGACATTAAAATAGAATATGAAAATATGCAAGGACACATTAAAGCGTGCATGGGTGCAGCGGAACAGAACCGAGTGTATCGTTCTAAAATAAATTGTATGGAAGCAGAGCTAAAAAGAGTCACCGAACGATTAAAGGAAACGGAAAAAGAAAACAAACATTTGAAAACGGAACGGCGACGAAACGAATACAAGAGACAGGAAATGGAAAAATTACAAAGGGCATCCTTGAAAGATGCGGTCCATTTGGTCCATGAAAAAAAGAAATTATGGAAAATTATAAACAACAATGCATAAAGTAGGTTACATTACATTATTTTTTTTGACAAGAAAAAAAAATAAAACATTAGACGAGTTCTCGGAGTCCCGTCATGAGGTCGACCTTGATGCTCCATCCCAGGTCTCTCACCTTTTGGTTGGAAATGTAGTAGCGCTGGTCATTAAAAGGCCTGTCCTCGACAAACTCGATCCAGTCATCGATACTCGCAGAAGGTCCCTTGACGAGTTTAATGAGGATAGTAGCAATGTCCATCACCGAATATTCCATCCCATCGTCACAGCCGATATTATAAATCTCTCCGATGACGCCCCGCTCTAGAATCACTTCAAACGCGCTCGCCGTGTCGGAGGCGTGCAAAAAGGCGCGGACGGCGCTCCCGTCCCCTTGAATCGTCACCTTTTTATTCTGCTGGAGAAGCTGGATGAATCGTGGGATGAGTTTCTCCGGGTACTGGTTTTTCCCGTACACGTTGTTACCCCTCGTGATGATAATCGGCATCTTGTATGAGTGGTTGTACGACTGCGCGATGAGCTCCGCCCCGGCCTTGGTGGCCGCGTACGGGTTGGTGGGACAAAGAATCGAATGCTCGGTTTTATGCTTCTCGTCGACGGAATTCATCGATTCCCCGTACACCTCGTCCGTGGACACGTGGATAAACTTTTGGAGCTTGCCATACTTCCGGCATGCTTCCAACAGCGTATGCGTGCCCACAATATTATCGTGGGTGAAATGCATCGAGTCCTCAAACGATTTCTGTACATGGCTCTGCGCCGCGAAATGAATGACGTGGGTAATCTTGTAGTGCTCCACCACTTGTTTCACGAGGTCCGCGTTGCACAGGTTTCCCTTGACCAGCACGTATCGGGGGTCGTTTCGAATCGTCTCGTCCACGTTGGTTTCATTGGCGCAATAATACATGGCGTCTACATTTACCAACGTGTGGAACGTTTGCTTGTGAAAATAGTGGTTGATAAAATTGCTTCCGATAAAACCACACCCTCCCGTGACCAAGAGGTTGCACGAGGGACACCCTCTCTCGAGGTCAAGGAGGGTTCGGTAGGACACCAAGCACTGTCTCACGGCCTCGCGAATGGGAGGCACGTCGGGAAACATGTCTTGTAGACGGGTGGTTTCCAAATAATTATTGGAACGGTCGGCTGCCAATACCTTTCGTTGCTCCTCCACACTAAAGTTCTTCCACGTAAACAACGGGTCTACGATGTCCCGGTACATTTCGAGGATCTCGTTATGCGAGATGAGGCCCGGATTGGTGAGGTTCATAGTACCCGTGACCTTGTGTTGCATCATGTCGAGGACACGTGGTAAGAGGTCGGGGAGCACCGACATACTATTCGGTACGGAACACACCTTGGGATAGGTGGCGATTTTCGTGATGAAATTCCTCGGATTCTTTTCCCCCGTGATGGGCATTCGTATCCTCAAATTGAGGACGCTGTCGTCAAAAAAATGCAACAAGCGGTCGGTATACCCCTTGACCACGGAATAAGAACTCCCGAAAAAATTGGGGAGGGAATCTTCGTTGAATCCATTCTCGGCTTTTCCAAAGGCATGGGATTCATCATAGGCAAAAATACAGCCCGTCCCCAGATACGTATAGTGGATTCCCCGTTCCTTGCAGAGCATGGCAAGAACGACCGGAGAGAACAGATTGTCCCGTACATTCTCTACCAATTTTCCGGGCTCCTCCAGATAATCGATAGTGGTGTATACCTTGTCCCCAATGGTTCCGTGGGTACGACCAATAAAAGAGACGACGTGGGTGGGTTGTATGTTTTCAAGTTCGTGGACCACATCGGTTTCATTGTCGGTACGGGCATCTCCTCGATGAAAGTCAAGACCGGTCTTCTCGACCAACGCCACAAATTGTTTACCAATCCACCCACGGCTTCCATAAATAAGCAACCGCATTCGAGTAAAAAAAGTTTGTTTATCTATACTCTATGCAAAAAAAAAAAATTATGGCAATAAAAAATAGGTTCTCATGACAATCTCCCATACAATAT
>Ga0209086_10004400_pt1 | contig 10469 bp, 11 predicted proteins | sample M_130207_XF_Meta_FD_187312 | JGI IMG/M metagenome (GOLD analysis project Ga0209086, IMG submission 187312) | Freshwater microbial communities from Lake Montjoie, Canada to study carbon cycling - M_130207_XF_MetaG (SPAdes) (version 2) | ecosystem: Environmental > Aquatic > Freshwater > Lake...
CTGCCGCGCAGCATGCACGACAGCGTGGTGCACACGCTGATCACGCGGCTGCCCACCGGCTCCATGTAGAAGCGGTCGTAGAACGAGGCCACGCTCTCCACGTAGGCCTGCGAGTACCCGGTGGCCGCGGCCACCACCGCCATGGTCTCGGGCGGCAGCCAGCCACGCTCCTCCTGCGCAAAGCGAAGGGCCGGGAGGATGAGCGAGCGGGAGTCGGGGAACTCGTGCCGGATCGGCGCGAGGAACTCCTGGATCTCGTGCACGGTCATCGGTCGACACCGCCCATCACGGGGTCGAGCGTTGCGATGACGGCGATGAGGTCGGCCAGGTAGCCACCCTTGGCCAGCGGCCTGAGCGCCTGAAGGTTGACGAACGAGGGGTCGCGCATGTGCACGCGATACGGCTTGGGGCCGCCGTCGCTCACCACGTAACAACCCATCTCGCCACGCGGGCTCTCGATGGTGGCGTAGGCCTCGCCCTCGGGCACCATGAAGCCCTCGGTCACCAGCTTGAAGTGGTGGATAAGTGCCTCCATCGACCACGCCAGCTCCTCGCGCGGCGGCAGCACCACCTTGCGGTCGTCGGCGATGACGGGGCCCTCTGGCAGGCCATCGAGCACCTGCTGCATGATCTTGATGCTCTCGCGCATCTCCCGCACACGCACCAGGTAGCGGGCAAAGGCGTCGCCGGTGATCTCGGTGGGCACGTCGAACTGGAAGTGCTCATACCCGCTGTACGGCTGGCTCTTGCGCAGGTCGAGCGGAATGCCGGCGGCACGCAGCGTGGGGCCGGTGACCCCGAGGTTCAGCAACTGCTCTGCCGGGATCACCCCGATGCCCTTGAGGCGGTCCTGCCAGATTGGGTTGCCGGTGAGGAGCGCCTCGTACTCGTCGATGCGCCCGGGCAGGATGTTGAGCAGGGCCTGCAGGCGGGGGATGAAGCCCTCGGGCAGGTCCTGTGCGCAGCCGCCCACCTGGAAGTACCGGTGGTTCATGCGCTCGCCCGACACCATCTCGAACAGGTCGAGTACCTCGTCGCGCTCGCGGTAGCAGTAGAAGAAGACGGACATGGCGCCCATCTCGAGGCCCGAGGTGCCGAGGAACACCAGGTGGCTGGCCAGACGGTTGAGCTCTGACAGCAGCACGCGAATCCAGGCGGCGCGCGGTGGGATGTCGAGCTGCAGCAGCTTCTCAACGCCCAGGGTGTAGGCGTGGATGTTGGCGAAGGGCGCCAGGTAGTCCATGCGCGTGACGCACGTGATGGCCTGCCACCACGTCTTGTTCTCGCACTGCTTCTCGATGCCCGTGTGCAGGTACCCGATGACCGGGGTGACGTCGCGCACGATCTCGCCGTCGAGTTCGACGATCACACGCAGCACGCCGTGCGTGGATGGGTGGTTGGGGCCGAGGTTGATGATGAGCGGCTCGCGGGTGCCGGGCCGGGTGTCGGCCAGCATCTCGTTTGCAAGCGTGCGCTCGGCTGCCTCCTGCGGGGTGTAGGCCTCAACGCTCGCGATGATGCGCTCGGTGGGCGTGAGTTCGCGGCCCTCGCGGGTGGCGGCCTCAACGGCCTCACGGCCCTCCATGGCCAGGGGGAACGTGCTGGCGTTGTCGGTGGTGCTCATCAGTTACACCGCGTCCGTGAACTGCACGTCTTCGCCACCGATGGGGTAGTCGCGCCGAAGCGGGTGACCGTCCCAGTCGAGCGGGTTGAGAATGCGGCACAGGTCGGGGTGGCCCTTGAAGCGCACGCCGAACTGGTCGAACACCTCACGCTCCTGCCAGTCGGCACCGGCCCACACCGAGGTGACCGAGTCGACCTCGGGGTCGAGTCCGCCGGCCCACACACGAAGCCGTGCGCGGCTGCCGGTCTGGATGCTGTGCAGGTGGTACGCAAGACGAAAGCGCCCGGGCTGGTCGGGGAAGTCGGCGCAGGTCACACCCGACAGGCGGCTGAACTGCGTGGGGCCGTCCTTGAGTGCACGGCAGGCTTCGAGGATGCGGTCGGCCGTCACCTCGATGGTGAGTTCGCCAAGTGCCTCGTGCTCCTCAACCACCGCACCCGGTACCAGCGCATTGATCTGGGCCGACACGTCGCTCAGTTCGGCTGCCCGCCCTTCGCCTGCTCGGCTGCTGCCTCTGCTGCTGCTGCTGCCTCGGCCGCCGCCGCTGCGGCCATGAAGGCCTCGCGCTCACGGCGCCGCTCGGCGATGAGCTCGCTGCTGGGGGTCTGGCCGTTGAAGCCGATCTTCTTGCGCAGCACGTCGATGCCCTCCATGAGCCCCTCGGGGCGCGGCGGACAACCGGGCACGTACACGTCAACCGGAATGATCTTGTCGCAGCCCTGCACCACGGCGTAATTGTTGAACACGCCGCCGGTGCTGGCGCAGGCACCCATGCTGATGACCCACTTGGGCTCGAGCATCTGGTCGTAGATGTGCCGCACCACCGGCGCCATCTTCTGCGTCAGCCGACCGGCCACGATCATCAGGTCGGCCTGGCGTGGGGTGCCACGGAAGTACTCGGCGCCGAAGCGACCCATGTCGAGCCGCGGCGACAGCGTGTGCATCATCTCGATGCTGCAGCAGGCCAGGCCGAAGGTGGCGGGCCAGATGGCCGAGGTCTGGGCCCAGGCGATGGCCTTCTCAACCGTGGTGGTGAGAATGCCGTGGGCAGCCTCGAGCGCCTCGGGGTCACGCAGGTCCCAGTCGATGGTGTCGTCGGTGCGACCCGATCGGCGCACCGGTGCGCCAGGAGGCGGGATCAACGCCATTCGAGCGCCCCCTTCTTCCAGATGTAGGCGAGACCGCCGCCGAGGATGACCGTGAAGATGATGAGCTCAACCACCGCGAGTCCGCCGACATCGCGCAGCACCACGGCCAGCGGGTACAGAAATGCCAGCTCGATGTCGAACACGATGAACAGCATGGCTGTGAGATAGAAGTCGATCGAGAACCGCTGGCGCGTGGCCTGCGTGGTGAGGATTCCGCTCTCGAACGGCAGGGCCTTGGTGGCATTGGGCTTCTTGCGTCCGATCATGCTGAGCATGAACAGACCCGTCGCCACGCCGGCGCCGAGCACGATGTACACCAGAATTGGAAGCCAGCTGCGTAGGTCCAAGGGGACCCGCCTCCGCCGTCGCTGATCGCTACGACTCCGGTGTACCACCCCCGGTGTCAATCGCACCTTACCTACGGTGAGTCACAAACACATCATCGTGCGGATTGCCTCATGAGAAGGGCAATCTCGGGGCATTGCCATGTGCCGTTTGTGACATGGGCACACGGGCGCACGGCTCGGTCCATCAGGTCCGGTCAGGTCGGTGCGTCCGCCAGCAGGTGGGCCAGGAAGGGCTCGGCGAGCGCCTGCTCGAGCGTGGTCGGGCACCTGGCACCCAGGCGGTCGAGGGTGCTCCACGAGTACCCCTCTCTGTCGAGCGCACGCAGTTCCCGCGTCATGGTGTCCCAGCCCGTCCGGTTGCCAATGCGCTCGTGGGCCTCCGTGTTCACTTCGAGCACGATGGTCCGCACCCGGCGCGCGGCAAGCAGTCCGCGCATCCCTTCGAGCACGGCGCCCTCACCACCCTCGACGTCGATCTTGATCACGGCGAGAGGCCCCTGCCCGGCCAGTTCATCGTCGAGGCACACCACGGGCACCTCCATCTGGTCCACCATGATTCCATCATCGGCGTCATCCATATTCGTGACGCCGAGTCCGGCAGCGACGTCGTAACCGCGCGGGATTCCGAAGACCGCCCGACCGGGGGCATCGGCCACCGCAACCGGCCGCACCGTCACCTGGCCGCGGTCGCCGCTCATCTGGACATTGTCGATGAGGAACTCGCGCATGTGAGGTGACGGCTCGAATGCGACCACGCGACCGGACGGGCCGACGCGTCGGGCGGCGACAACAACGTAGTACCCGACGTTGGCACCCACGTCCACGTAGGTGTCCCCCGGGCGCAGCGTCCGACGCAGGAACCACGTGAACTCCGTGTCAAACCCGCCCGTCTGGATGAGGCAGGGCGCCATCATCTTCTCCCGGCCGCTGACAAACAGCCGCGTGCCCTCGAGCGTGACGACGAGCACCCGCCCGTCTCCGAGGTACGTGGCTGGTGGCCGCGGGCGGAGACGCTCCACGAGGAAGCCGGTCGCCTGTCGTGGAGACCGCACCGCCGCGCGCGCGAATCTCTCGAGCCGTCTCGCGGTCGTCCTCACGGTACGCACGTCCCCTGGCTGGTGACTTTGCGGGATGGTGTGCTCTCGGGCACGCGTTCCCCGTCATATTGCGCCGCGATCCGGCGCGCAGCAAGTGAGCCGAAGATCACGAGCGCCGTTCCAATCGGGAAGATGCTGAGAAGGGGGAGCGCGAGACTTGCGGCCCCCGCCGCCAGCAAGACCGCGCGTGCATCTCGGGGCGATGCGCGCCATACGATCAACACCCACGCCAGAAGTGCGCCGAGTCCCACCAGTCCGAACCAGGGGATGATCGCCACGACCGCGATCTCATCCGAGCCCCCGAGCGATGGTGAGCCGATGAATACCCACGGAAGACGGAACGCCGGCCACACGTGGGCGAGTCGCTCCAGCGCACTCAGCCGCTTTGCATTGACGACCTCACCCAAGCGCCCTGCGGTGGATGGATTGATCCACCCTGAAAAGAGGATGCCGGTACCGGCCGCCGTCATCAGGACGATTGCAAGTCGAAGCCCGGCGCGCCGGATCAGATAGAAGAGGCCAACTGCGAGGGCCAGTACCCCGGAGAGGGAGACCGAAACGATGAGTTCCGCTGACGCCAGCACCAGAATGGCCACCGCATACCGTCGACTCAGGTTGAGCAGGCCAGCCAGGGCCCCCACGATCACGAGGGCGCACGTCACCCCGGACGCATTGGGGTCGTCCCAGATCCCACCGAACCTCACAAGGCCTCCGGCATATGAAAGAGCGGGCACCCGTCCCCAACCGGCATAGGCCACCATCTGAACGGCGATGGCGGCTGCGTTGAGGAGGACGAAGACGACCACGGCGGCTCGGGCCACGCGTATGACGACGACTGTTGGCTTCAGGAGCAGCACGAACGGCACCGCGGCAATCAGTGGCGCCGCGTAATCGAGCGCGCCATGCCACTCGCCCCATTCCCGATAGCACGCGATGCGGATCAACATGTAGAGGGCAAGCGCCCCGAGAGAAATGCTGACTCGGTCGAGGACGACTCGTCTCAGAAGCAGTGCGAGCGCTATCGCAACCAGAAGGAGTGCAACGTATTTTGGCGCCTGCAGCGCGAATGGCGTGTCCGCGTACCCCGGGGACACAGCCGAACTATTGACCATGAGGGGCCATCGATACGCCTCACCCAACAGCAGGACCCCGGCGACAAGGCCGAGGAGAAGCACGAAAGCCGGACCGCCCTCGCCGCCCTCGTCGTGTCCGCGTGGGAACAGCATGGGTTGCACCGGCGAGCCGAGACGTCGCCAGACGACTTTGATCCCAGTGGGTGGGCTCGGGGGGACTGGCTCCATTGGATGACTCTAGGGTAACCCCAGTACCTGCGGTACCGTCATCCCGTGGACCGGATCGAGTACTTCGCTGAGTTGGTCGCAGATCACCCCGACGAGCCGCGCGCACGCTACGGCCTGGCAGTGGCGTTGCGCCAGGCCGATCGTCACGCAGATGCCATTCCGCAGTACCGCGCGTACCTTGAGATGGCCGATGACGAGGGCGCTGCCTACGGCCATCTGGCCGAGTGCCTCGCGGCCACCGGTGACGTGAACGGCGCAGCCGACGCCTATCTGGCCGGCATCGACGCCGCGCTGCGCAATGGCCACAACGGCCTGGCAGCCGACTACGAGACGGCCATCGAGGCCCTCAGCTGAGTACTGCCGATCTGTCGGCCCGGGGCGCGGCGCGCTTCTGGTACCGAAACGCGATGGTCGGCCGCAAGACCATCCTCGTCACCCTCGGGCCGCGGTTCGTCGAGGCCATCGCGTACCTGGCCATCATGGGCCTCGGCCTCGGCGCCTATCTCACGCAGGTGGACGGCATCTCATACGTGCAGTTCATCGCGCCGGGCGTGGCGGCCAGTGCAGTGATGTTTGGGGCCATTCTCGAGACCTCGTACAACAGCTTCGTGCGCATTCACGTGCGCCGGGTGTTTGAGGCGGCGGTGACCACCCCGCTCTCGGTGGGTGACGTCGTTGTGGGCGAATACCTGTGGGGCGCCACTCGGGGCACCATCTACGGCGTGGTGTTTCTGGGGGTGATGGCGCCATTCGGGCTCGTGGCGTCGTGGTGGGCGCTGCTCTGCCCACTGGTCTTCGTCATCGGCGCGCTCACCTTCGCAGTGCTCGGCATGACCTACACGTCGTTCGCCAGGAGCATCGAGCACTTCAACATCTTCTGGACCGGCGTGCTCACCCCCATGTTCCTGTTCTCAGGCATCTTCTTCCCGTTCGCCAAGTTGCCCGATTGGGCGCAGGTCATCGGCTGGTGCCTGCCGCTCTCGCACTTCGTCGCCGCCACGCGCCAACTGGTGCTCGGCGACGTGGGGTGGCTCACCGTGGCGCACGTGGCGGTGCTCGTCGCATTCGCCGGAATCTCCTTTCTTGTTCCCATCCGACGGCTGCGAAGGTCCCTTCTTGCGTAAGAAGGTTGTGTCTATTGCGCTGCTGTAACCGTTGTGGCGGTCTGCGCGCATAACGTCTTGAGGCGGTGTCCGGGGTGCAGTGCCTTCGGAAGGGGGCGCACCTGTGTGCCCCGGGCCCGCGCAGAGCACGCTCACAAGGAGAACACGGCATGAAGCGCAGGACCCTGCTGGCCGCCGCCGGGCTCATCGGCGCATCGGCCCTCGTTATCACCGGCTGCGGCAGCAGCTCGTCCAGCACCGACACCGCATCGTCCGGTGGCAGCAGCGCCCCGGCCGGCGCTGCCCAGGGGTCGGGGGCGTCGTTCCCCGCCCCGGCCTACACCCAGTGGTGTCAGGACTCCAAGACCTGCTCGTACGCATCCAAGGGTTCGGGCGCGGGCATCAAGGACCTCACCAGCGGCGTGGTGAGTTGGGCCGGCAGCGACGCACCGCTGAAGAGCGATGAGAAGGCCGCCATCAGCGGCACCGTCCTGTACTTCCCCACGCTGCTCGGTGCGGTGGCGATCCCCACCAACATCGACGGCGTCAGCAAGCCCATCAACCTCACGGGCCCCGCGCTCGCCGGCATCTTCGACGGCGACATCACCAGTTGGGACGACAAGGACATCGCGGCGTCCAACCCGGGTGTCACCCTGCCGGCCAAGACGATCATCGTGTGCGTGCGCGCCGACTCGTCGGGCACTTCGTACAACTTCTCGAGCTACCTGGGTCAGATCAGCCAGGCATTTGCGCAGAAGGTTGGTGCGGAGGGCAGCAAGACTCCGCCGTGGACCGCCACCGTGTCGGCCGCTCCGGGCAACTCGGGCGTGGCCAGCTGCGTGAAGAACGGCACCAACACCATCGGCTACATCGACCTGGCCGACGCCAAGCAGGCCGGCCTTGCCGACCAGGCTGCGGCCATCGGGGTGGAGGGCGACTACGTGGCCCCCACCGTCGCATCCATCAAGGCTGCGGGCGCGGGCGCCAAGGTGAACCCCGACCTCACGTTCAGCGTGCTGAACAGCCAGGCGAAGGGTGCATACCCCATTGTGGCAACCACCTACGCCCTCGCGGTTGAGGGGGGCAAGAACAACGCCGCGGTGAAGAAGGCGTTCACGTACTTCCTGGGCAGCACGGCCCAGGGTCAGTTGGCAGGTCTGGGTTACGCCCCGCTGCCCGCCTCGATTCTGTCGAAGGCCACCGCGCAGCTTTCCAAGCTGAGCTAGCCGCCCGACATACCGCGCAGTATCAGCCGGCCGGGCCCTCAGGGGCTCGGCCGGCTGATGCCCCTGTGTCGGTAGTACAGGCCCGCAAGAGCGCCGGTCATCATCGGGGGCCGCGCGTCTGTGCGCGGAAGTGGCGTTGCCGACCGCCACCCCGCGAGGCGCTCCGTGAGCGGCAGTGGTGACCGTCGGCGCACGCACGCGAATGCACTCATCACGGCCTCCTGTGCAATCGCACTGATTCCCGAGCCCGGCAGGAGGTGTCGGTGGCGGCGCAGGAGGTAGCCGCGCCCGAAGGCCGAGAGGGCCATTACCCGCTTCGGCTGCCTGCCGTACGTCCGGCTGCCGAGGTGCCTCAGGCGCGCATCTGGTGCCACGGTCGTCCGCCACCCGCCGCGGTGGATGCGAAGACACAGGTCGGTGTCCTCGTGGTACGCCGGGATGCGCTCATCAAAGCCGCCGCACTGACGCCAGGCGTTCAGACGATAGGCGGCCACGCAGCCTCCAGCGCCCGCAAGCGGCGGCCATGGATCCGCGGCCTCCGTCACCGGTTGTCCGGCCAGTCTGGGGTAGGCCCTGAGCCTTCGGTCGAATGTCGTGCCGACGGCGTCAATGGTGATTCGATCGTCCCGGAGTACCACCGCCACCACGGATCCGAGATCTGCTGGCCCGTCGAGGAGCGGTGCGCTGATGGCAGCGAGAAACCCCGGTTCCACGACGGTGTCGTTATTCAGGATGACCACCACGGGAGAGGTGGCGAGCGCCACGCCGCGGTTCACTGCCCGGCCGAACCCCAAATTCTCCGGGAGGGTGAGTACCTCGACCTCGGGCGCCTGGGCGCGGAGCCACGCTCCTGCATCGCCCGGCGATGCATCGTCGACCACGATCAGGCGGTGCAGTGGCGCACCCGCCTGCACCGACCGGATGCACGCGAGCGTCATCTCGGCCAGGCCGTACATCGGGATGACGACCGTCGTCTCAACCGGACGCGGGGCGTCAGTCACGTTGGGCCACTGCGCGCGCCACGGAGTCCAGCCCCGTGCGGTCCGCCTGGGCGCGCTCATCCGCATTCCATGTGGGGCCCGGGTCCTCCCGCAGGGTCATGGGTGCAGCCTGGCCGAGTGCGCGCTCCGCGGTCTGCCTCCACTCGTCCGGCAGGGCGTCACCAATCTCCACTCCCATCAGAGCCGTCAGCTGCAGTGCCCAGATGCGCCCGAGGCTCGTGGGGTTGTAGCCCCCGCCGGCGGTGTCGATGATGCGCCCGCCGGTGGTGACCTCGGCCAGTCGCACCATTCGCCGGTATGTCTCCTCGAGCCCCTCGATGGTCACCTGAAGATGTGTGTACGGGTCGGCGTGGTGCACGTCGGCGCCCAGGTGCACCACCAGCACATCGGGTGCGAAATCCTGCACCGCGGGCTCAACCACCCGCTCGATTGCCGCGAGATATGCGGTGTCGCCGGCAAACGGCGGCAGCGGTACGTTGATGGTGGTGTCGGGGGTGCCCGCCGGGCCGCGTTCCGTCACGTCACCGGTACCGGGGTAGAAGCCGTAGGCGAACTCGTGCACCGAGATGGTGAGCACCCGGGGGTCGGCGTGGAAGATCCACTGAACCCCGTTGCCGTGGTGGGCGTCGAGGTCCACATAGGCTACACGGTCGCAGCCCAGATCGAGCAGCTCCTGAATTGCGAGCGCGCAGTCGTTGTACACGCAGAAGCCGCTGGCCTTGTTGGCAAAGGCGTGATGCAGGCCGAGGGGGGCGGGGCCGAATGCACGCATGTCGGGCAGGGCCCATACCTCTCGCGCGGCCTCAACGGCGGCGCCGCACACGTCGGCGGCGGCATCGTGCATGCCCAGGCGGGGGACGGTGTCCTGGCCGGGGATGAATCCCCACTGGGTGGCCTCAAAGCCCACCGCCACGCGCGGGTCGGCTGAGTACTGGCGCACCGCGTTGATGTACGCGGGGGCATGGATGCGCGACAGGCTCTCCACGTCGGCGGTGTCGAAGTCGATCACCGACACGCCCGGGGCATCAAGAAGGCCCAGTTGCCCCAGCAGGTCCCAGGCCAGCCCGCGGCGCAGTGGCCGCTCGTCGTCGTCAGAGGGGTTGTAGGCCTGCAGGCGTGGCTGCCAGGGAATGACGACGTCGGCCACGTCAGTTCACCGTCAGGCGCACCACGGCGGTCTTCGACAGTGGTGTGATGCCCGACTTCACTTCGGTGGCCTGGCGAAAGCCCATGTCGGCGCTGCCTGCGCGTGTTGCGGTGAACTGAAACCGTGTCTGCAGGCCCGCTTTGCCGCGCGGCACGGTTTCAGCAGGGCCCTCGGTCGTGAGGGCGGTGGCGGCGTCCTCGTCGCGCGCCCAGCCCACAACCGGCAACTTCGCCCTGGCCTGCCGGGGCGACACGTTGAGCCACACGGTGAAGGTGTCGCCCACGTTCACGGTGAGCGACTGCGTCGCGCCGCTCGGGGGTACCACCACATCGGGCTTGGCAGCCGGGGCTGCAGCGGCCGTGGCAGCGGGTGGCGCCGTGGTGGCGGGCGCAGGTGCGCTGTCACCCCCGCACCCGGTCAGTGCAAGGCCTGCAGCGGCAAGCAGGGCGACACCGGTGGCAAGGCGAGTGCTCAT
>Ga0209086_10004401_pt1 | contig 10468 bp, 13 predicted proteins | sample M_130207_XF_Meta_FD_187312 | JGI IMG/M metagenome (GOLD analysis project Ga0209086, IMG submission 187312) | Freshwater microbial communities from Lake Montjoie, Canada to study carbon cycling - M_130207_XF_MetaG (SPAdes) (version 2) | ecosystem: Environmental > Aquatic > Freshwater > Lake...
CTGTGAGCGCAATGCCGGTCGCGTCGCGGATGCGCTCAAGCATCGCCAACACGCGCCACTCGCCGGGGACGGTGCAGGCGATCTGCGCGGGCTTGAGCTCCGCCACCGCGCGGGTGATCTCCGTCTCGAACGCGCCAGTGTTCGCGAGGTCATCGAGCGCGATGTAGCGCACGCGGATCTTGCGCCGCGTGAGCTCGGCGGCAAAGTGCCGCATCGCCGAGAGAAACAGGGCAGTCCGCTGCACATGGCTCGGGACATGCCGCGATTCGCCCGCGACCTCCATCATGAGGACCGTGTCCTCCGGGCGGATCGAGCGCACGAGCGCGGACTCGAGATCCAGCTGATCGCCGAACACGATCACGAGCCGAGTCTGCGGCGCGAGCTTGGGAAGTCGTCTCGAGGGATCGGCAATTTCATGCGGCATGAGGTCGCATCGTACGAAGCGCCGTCAGGCGCGATGTTGCGCGGGTCGAGACGCTGCGCGCGCCTCGCCCGTCACGCACCCGCGTTGCGCAGTCGCACGAACCGCACCCCGAGGTTCGTTGCTGCGGTCGCGTCGCCGTCGTCGTCGCCGTCGTCGTCGTCGTCGTCAACATGGATCTCGCGCGCGAAGCCGGCCTTCGCGAGCACGCGTATCGACGCGGGGTTGTTGGCGAACACGGTCGCCTCCAGCCGCTCGATCGCGGTCGGTCCGACAGTATGTTCCGCAAGCAAGTGCTCCGCGAACGCACGCACCGCCGCCGTTGCGATGCCGCCGCCCCAGTGCGCTTCGCCGATCCAGTATCCGATGGCAGCCGTTGCGCGCGCGTTGCCTTCGCCAAACGCCGCGCCGATGCCGCCCGCAGCCTCGCCGTCAATCTCGATCGCGAGATGCTTGCCGTGCGCCGTCTCCAATGTGGCCGTCGCCATCGCGATCCAATCGCGCGCGTCGCGCTCCGTGTACGGAAACGGAAACTGATCCAGCAGAAACCGCGACACATTGCGATTGTTCGCATGGCGCGCAAGCGACGCGATGTCCGTCTCACGCCACTCGCGCAGGACGCAGCGGTCGATGGAGGTGCGGATCGCAAGCGGATTCATCGCGTGCCTCGCGCCGCGGCGAAGACCAATCGCTGTCGCGTGACTGGGGCGGAGTTCATGGGTTGAAGACTACCGCCCGCACTCTCTTCGAGTACACGGCGGTTCGCTCAGCTTCGGCGTCGGCGACCCGTCGCAATAGCCGACAGCGCGAGCAACGCCGCAGACGCTGGCGCAGGAACCGTCGAGAAGTACATGTTGTCCGCGAAGATCCCGAAGTTTTGCGGCGTGTAGGCCGCGATCACGACGCGGTCGAACGAAACATCGCTCGTGAATCCGGCGAAGTTGTTCGCGCCCGAGGTCAGGAAGTCGGCTTGATGCAGCGTCGTCGCCCCCGAGTAGAAGGTGAAGCGCGCCGAACCCGGGTAGTACATGGCAAACGCGTACATCGGTTGCGTGAACGAGGCGATGATGGAGCCAACCCCCACGATGCCCCAGCCATCCTGCGCGTACATGTAGGCGTCGCTCTGGGTGATGTTGCCGGCCGAACTAGGGAACCCGAGCAAAATGCCCTGCGATGCGTACTGATCGGTGATCTGCGTCTTCGCGGCGAAGCCCGTGAAACTCAAGGCCTCGTATCCGCCCGCAGCGGCAAACCACTGGCTGGCGTTCTGCGCGCCAACGATGTTGGTGAAGCCCGCAGCGGCGGGCAAGCAGACGGACAGCGCGAGTACGAGAGTCGGAACGATCGGCGTGTGCATGGAAGCTCCGTGCGGGTTGGAAATTGCAACAAGGCTCGTGGCGCACAAGTGCGACTCGGCCTTGAAACGAACTCGGGATGTTGGACGCAGGTCGCGCAGAGGCGCGGGCACATGTGTGCCGCCTACGCGAGAGAAATGCGGTCGCCTCGTCGTTGTTCGCCCCGCAACCACTGCGGCCGTTCCCACCTGAAACCAGCGCACAACTCAAAAAGAAGAGTGCACGGGTTGAGCCTGTGCACTCATCAATGCAAATCACTTACAGAAGAGCAGCGGCAGCCGCCCGTCGCGCTGCGGAGCCGACGCTGGCGCAGGCTCGCTGGCCGACCGGCCTCGGGGGGCGGTGGCGCGCACGTCGAAGTCGCGGGCAAGCCCGTCGGCCAGCGCCACGGCCCGCTCGCTCAGCCCGCCGTACACGCCTGCCTGAAGCATCCACAGGATGCGCCGGATCAGGTACTCGCGGTTGCGGCTGCGCGCCTCGTCCCCGCCGATCTCCTGGTAGCGCTGTCGCAGCTCGCCTGCGGTCATCGCCCCGAGCCGCCTGCGCTCGGCCTCCACGTCGAATCGCTCGCTGGTCGCCGTCATCGTGCCTCCTCTGGCTGCGGGTTCCCCGCGCCGGACACAGTGACGCTCAAGTCGGCCACGAGATCAAGGCATGTCGCGCCCGATTCCGCGAGGATTCGCTGGCGGCGGATGTCGTCCAGGCGGCGGATGCCGCGGGCGAGGAGGTCGCCGAGGGCGCGCAGGCGCCGGGGGTCGGTGTCGGGCTCGTGGTGGTGCGTCATGGCGGGCGGAGGGCGCGGTACCTCTACCCTTGTATTTCCGCCATGGAAACGCGGGTCTTCCGAATCAGGGAGGATTGTTTGAGGAAACCAAGGTTCCGCCAAACCATTGTGGATGGCTGATCGGGCGTTACGATGCCCTTCACCGTGGCAGGCTTTCGTTGACCGTCCGAGGAGTAGCCGTATGAGCGCGCTTGTGATTCCCTGCTTCATTCGCGGCGAGTGGGATCTCAAGTGCTTGCGCCGACTTCTCGACAGCGTGCGTGCGCAGTCAGTCCGATTCGACCAGGTGTACGTGGTCGATGACGCAAGCCCGTTTCCCTACTCGCTTGCAGACCATCACGTGGAGCATGTGGTGCTGCCAGAGAATGGCGGCCCAGCCCGTGCAAGAAACGTGGCGGTGACCCGCGCCCTTGACGCCCGACACACCCAGATCTTCTTCACGGACCACGACTGCATCCTTGACGCCGACTGGCATTTGCACATGTCACACTACCTTTCGAGCACCCGCTACGCGGCAGTCGGAGGGATGACGCACGCCTGGGGCAGGACCCTTCTCGACCGCTACCACGAGCTGAACGGAACCCTCGCAGGCAAGTGGCTGCTTCCGGAGAAGAGGGAACTCTGGTACATGCCATCGCTCAATTTCGGCATGAAGGCATTCGCCGCGCGCGAGTTTCCATTCGATGAGCGATTCCCGCACGCGGCGGGCGAGGATGTCGACCTCTGCCTACGGCTACGCAGTAGGTACCGGATCGGGTTCTGCCCGCAGGCGCGGCTGTGGCACGACTTCGGTTACTCGAGCACCCTGACGGGATTGCCACGGTTTCTCAGGCTCTTCATGAAGTACAAGAGCTCGAGCGCGACGTTGTACGAGGGGCACACGGTGCTGATGTGGGACGCTTCCGAATCGATCTTTGAGGGCAACATGCATGAGCCTGATCTACAGTTTGAAGAAGGGGCATCCGACGTTCATCCGGGCATGGAAGGACTACATCGGAGAGATCGGTCACTTCGCACGCCGGGTGGAGAACCCGCTGCTGATGGCGCCGATGGTGGCGCTCAAGTCGGCCGAGTGGTGCATCTACCGGTGGTACAAGACTCCGCTTCGTCGGTTCTATGGTGTCAGGGGCAACGAACTGATCTACATGATCACGAACGCCTGCAATGATCGCTGCCCGAAGTGCGCGATCTGGGAGCGGCCCGAGCCGAAGAGCCAGCACCTTGACGTGGCCCACTTCCTGCGGTGCCTGGAGCGGCTGCATCACAATCTCTATCAGGTGACCCTGACTGGTGGCGAGCCGATGCTCTTCAAGCGCGATGTCGAGCGCATCGCAGAGGACGCCCATCGGCTTGGAGTGCCGATGGTCATGGTGACGAATGGCCGTCTCATCGACGAGGCGTTCCTCCAGCGCTACAAGCAGATGGGTCATCTGCTGGTGATCTCGGTCGACTCCGTGGATCGAGAGAAGTGGAACGAGTTCCGCGGTACGAACTCGTATGACATCGTGATGCCGAAGATCGAGCTTGCACACAGGATCCTCCGAGACCAACTGCGCATCCAGTCGGTACTTGCGAGGGAGTCCCAGGAAGAAGTCCCGAAGGTTGCCGCGTGGTGCAAGGCACGCGGCATTCCACACAACGTGCAGCTGTATCAGGACTTTGGCGCCGACAACTGGACGCATGCCGTGCAGCCCGAGCAGATGACTGCGGACTCCACGCCATGCGCTGCACGCAAGAACATCTGCGTCTACCCGAACGGAGATGTCGTCAAGTGCTTCGACCACCGGCGGATCCCGATCGCACGCGAGCCGCTTGGCAATATCGCGCGGCAGGACATCCTTGAGATCCTCTGCACCCGACGCGCCACCGAGGTCACGCGCGTCATGCGGGATTGCAACATGCCGTGCAAGCAGATGTCATGCAACAAGCCCCAGGTGATGCTGTTCCCGCAATGAGTACACCCCCCAGGCTGATTCTCGTGAAGGGTGCGCCAGGGGTGGGGAAGTCCTCAGCGGCGCGCGAACTTTCGAAGCACTGCCCGAATGGAGTCCGGGTCGAGGTCGACACGCTTCGGAACATGGTGATCAATGTCAACTGGAAGCGACAGGCGGAGCACCGAGCCGTGCTCAGCTTGGGCGCGCAGCTGGCTTTGGGTTTCCTGCGATCCGGCTTTGCCCCGGTCATCCTCATCGACACCTTCAGCGGCGACAAGCTGGACGGTTTCATAGGGAAGATCCGGGAGACCCTTCCAGAGGAGCGGATCGTCGTAGCGGCGCTGCATGCTTCGGACACGGTGCTCCGCCAAAGAGTGCTGGGACGAGAGGCGAGCGGATTCCGTGATCTTGAAATCTGCGCCGCGATCAACGAGCAAGTCGCCCGTGGCCAGCGGCCGTCCGAGACGCTGATCGATACCAGTTCGCTCTCTCCGATCCAGGTTGCCGACGCCATCCGGGCGGCTGCAGGTCTCCCGGATTCACCAGCTCGGATGGACGCGTGACGGCGAAGTCACGGCTTCGGTCACAAGGCCCGAGGCCAAATTAACACACCGAAATCCCGGTTATGACCTCAGAGACATAAACGCACCCCTGAGCGTTAAACAGAGACACCCGACGCCGGAAGAGTCTCTCGATGCCCCGAGAGACAATCCGCCGAGCCGCCCGCGACGGTCGGCCAGCGCACCGGCAGCACCTCGCCCCTGGCCCACCCCGCGAGACCTCCGCGCACGCAACCCCTTGTCGCAAAACGCCGTACGCACGCCGCAAAACGCGAACGCCCCGGCCGGGAGGCCAGGGCGTTCACTCTTAACCGTTGGGCGCGCCAGTTTCGCGCGCGCCTCTTGAAGTAGCGGGGACAGGACTTGAACCTGCGACCTCCGGGTTATGAGCCCGACGAGCTACCAACTGCTCTACCCCGCAGACTGGAGATTAGCAGAAGCCGCGCTGAAAGGCAAGCACAAGGATGCTCTGCATGAAATCGCCATGAAACACGGCAAAAACTCACGCGTGTGCGTGTACGGTGAGGCGCTCGCCTTCGTAGGATTGTGACCCGCATGCAGCGGACCGGAACGATCGAAAAGACAAGCGGGGCCGTCGCCTCGCGCAATCGCGTCAGCACAAGAGCAGCCATCCATGAGCAACAACGCCAGTGAAACGCAACGCGTCATCTATTCGATGCTCGGCGTTTCGAAAACGATCAACCAGAAGCAGATCCTCAAGGGGATCAATCTCTCTTACTTCTACGGCGCCAAGATCGGCGTGCTCGGTCTCAACGGATCGGGCAAGTCGACGCTGCTCAAGATTCTTGCTGGCGTTGACACCGAGTTCGAGGGCAAGATCGAGATGGCTCCGGGCTTCCGCGTCGGCTACCTCGAGCAGGAGCCGCTCAAGCATGAGAAGCGCACTGTTGAAGAGGTCATTCGCGAAGGCGCGGCCGAGGTCACCAAGCTCCTCGAGGAATACGACCGCCTGAACGAGAAGCTCTGCGATCCGGGCATCACCGCCGACGACATGGATAAGACGCTCGCGCGTGTTGGTGACCTGCAAGAGAAGCTCGATCTGATCGACGCGTGGACTCTCGACAGCCAACTTGAAATGGCGATGGACGCACTCCGCTGCCCACCCAAGGAAGCCACCTGCGACACGCTCTCGGGCGGCGAGCGCCGACGCGTTGCCCTTTGCCGGCTGCTCCTCTCCAAGCCCGAGGTCATCCTCCTCGACGAGCCCACCAACCATCTCGACCCCGAGAGCGTCTATTGGCTCGAGCAGCACCTCCAGCGCTATCCGGGCACGGTCATCGCCGTCACCCACGACCGCTATTTCCTCGACAATGTCGCCAATTGGATTCTCGAGCTCGACCGCGGAATCGGCATTCCTTACCGAGGAAACTACACCGGTTGGCTCGAGCAGAAGCACAAGCGTCTTGTGCTCGAAGACAAGCAGGAGACCGTCCGCCAGAAGACGCTCGCGCGCGAACTTGACTGGGTTCGGCAGAATCCCAAGGGCCGCCAAGCGAAGTCGAAGGCGCGCGTTTCGTCGTACGAGAAGCTGCTGAGCGAGGACTCGGAGAAGCGCGCGAAGGACATCGAAATCTACATTCCGCCTGGACCGCGCCTGGGCAATCTCGTCATCGAGGCCAAGGAACTTTCGAAGGCGTTCGGCGACACGCTGCTGCTTGAAAATGTGAACTTCTCGATCCCGCCAGGCGCGATCGTCGGCATCATCGGCCCCAACGGTGCGGGCAAGACCACGCTGTTCAAGATGATCGTTGGTCTTGAGAAGCCCGATTCGGGCAGCTTCAAGGTCGGCGACACAGTGCAGCTTGCCTATGTCGAGCAGACGCGCGACTCGCTCCCTGCGGGCAAGAATGTCTGGGAAGTGATCTCTGACGGAAGCGAGGAGATTCGCCTCGGCAACAGCAAGGTCAACAGCCGAGGCTATGTCGCTCGATTCGGTTTCTCCGGTTCCGACCAGCAGAAGATGGTCGATGCGCTCTCTGGTGGTGAGCGCAACCGCGTGCATCTCGCGCGACTGCTCAAGAGCCACGCGAATGTGATCCTGCTCGACGAGCCCACCAACGACCTTGACATCAATGTCATGCGTGGCCTCGAGGAGGCGCTGGAGAATTTCGCCGGCACCGCGGTCATCATCAGCCACGACCGTTGGTTCCTCGACCGTCTTGCAACCCACATCATCGCCTTCGAGGGCGACGCCAAGATCCATTTTCACAATGGGAACTGGTCGAGTTACGAGGAAGAGCGTCGAAAGCGCTTCGGAGATGCCGCTGCACAGCCGCATCGGCTGAAGTATCGGAAGCTCACGCGTACCTAAGCCAACGCCTTGAAAAAACAAGACTTGTGCGCGTCAGAAAATGGGGATGGGGAAAATGCCTACCCAGCATCGGCAGCGATTTGCTGCATGATCTGAGAGTCCTCGTGCGTCCCTCGAGGAAGCGAAGAATGTTAACCCCCTCCGACCCAACCATGGCCCTTGCCGCGCTTATTGCTGGCAACCAACGCCACGTCGATCGCCGCATCCATGTGCGCGCGCCGAGCGTGTCGGTGCGGTTGCCGCTGAAGTCGGTGAGGCCGTTTGCGCTGATAATCGAGTTCGATCATCCGGGACATCCAGCGAATGGTCGCTCGGGACATCACGCGGAACACCCTTCGAGTTGCGATCGGCTCTCGGACACATTTGATGTTTCTGACGAGCAATTGCACTCGTTTGTGCTTGCACCTGGTTCGTCCGATGCAGCCTCTGGGCGCTTCGAGGTCGTGGTTTCGTCACAGGACGAACTGTTGAAAATGGTCGATGGTTCGGTCGCGGCGCTGGGCTGCTCGCTCGTCGTCGTGCTCGGTCACCTGACGCGGGGCGTCGGAGTGCTCGAAGTCGGATTTCAGCAGCTCGAGCTCCGCTCATTCGAGCTCATCGGTCGGTTTCTTTCGACCCCTGGTGTGTTGGTGACTTCGGTGATCGCGGGTCGGGTGCGCGTGGTCGGTGCGATCGTCGACCAACGCGACGGACGGGTGCACTGGATTGGCGAGCATCCCGAGCAGCGCGCTCTGCTCGCTGCGACCAAACGGTCGAAGTAGACTGCGCCGACTATGTCGACGCCGATGACTACCGTGATGGCGGGCATTCCCGCAACCAACCTCTCGCTCTATCGCGCGTTGCGCTTTAAAGTCGGCGATCCTGCTGCGCTGCTGACATTTCCTACCGCATCGGGCCGAGACGAACGGCTGCTGATTATTCGCGACATCGAAGTAGATCGTGCGAAGAAGCACGCGCGCGCCGACAGAGTTTTTTGTCCGGCCGACTTCGAGCCTGCGGGTGGATTGTCGGGTGATCGCGAAACCGCCACGGCGCAGTCGGTTGCGCAGTGCTTGATTTCCCGCGGAATCAAGGTCGTTCGCGCCGATCGCACACTGCCGCTGATCTTCGCCCACTTCATCGCCGAGGCCGGCATCCGCGTTGAATGCGACACCGAGATGGGTGTCCTCGAGCGTCGCGCCAAGGATGAGCAGGAGCTCGAGTGGCTGCGCGAGGCGCAGCGCGCGACCGAGGGCGCCATGAAGCTCGCCTGCGAAACCATCGGCCGCGCCAAGGTCGCCGCCGACGGGACTCTTCTGCACGGCGCCACCGCGCTGACCGCCGACGGTCTTCGCGCAATCATCGATATTCATTTGCTCGCCAACGGCTACGACAACCCGCAGTCGATCATCGCCTGTGGACCGCAGGGCGCCGACTGCCACGATCACGGCCACGGCACCCTACGCACGGGCGAGCCGGTGATCGTCGATATTTTTCCGCGCAACCGCACGACTCTCTACAACGGCGACATGACGCGCACCGTGGTGCACGGCGCAATCAGCCCGGTGTTGGCGAAGATGCATGCTGCGGTCGTCGAGGCCAAGCGCGACGCAATTGCGGCGGTGCGCGCGGGTTCAACGGGTCAGTCGGTGCACGAGGCAACATTGGCGGCGCTGCTTCGCCACGGCTTCGCTGCGGGACAGCCATCGCAGCCAGGCGTTGCGGTGATCGCTCATGGAACCGGCCACGGCATTGGCCTTGAGGTTCATGAGCCACCGCTCTTGGCGATGAAGGGGCCCGCGTTGGTCGTCGGCGATGTCTTGACCGTCGAGCCCGGCCTCTACGCCATCGGCATCGGCGGCATCCGCATTGAAGACATGGTCGCGGTGACCGACGACGGCTGTGAGAATTTCAACACGCTCTACCAAGGCCTGCACTGGGAGTGATCGACGCGAACTTGTTGAGTTGTCGCGCGCTTACTCTTCACCCGGCTCGGCCATCGCCGCGGACTCTCCGGTGCGGATCTTCACGGTCGCGCGTTGCGGCGCATCGCCGTCGGCGTAGTGACGCGCCGCTTCCTTGCAGAGTTCGGCCAGCGCCTGGTGCAACTTTTCGTGATCAGGCACGGTGTCGAGTCGCTCAAGCAGCGCGTCCACCTGGCGCGCGGGCTCGGCATCGCGGTCGAGCGCTTCGATCGCCGCGTCGCCAAGTTGTTCGCACGCCTCGATGTACCACGCAAGATCGGGCTTCTCCCACTTTTTCGGCGGATCGATGCGCACTCGCACCGTGATCTGTCCCACCGCAACCACCGGGCAAAGTCCGAGTTGGTTCTTGGGCTCGCGGCAGAGAAACATCGCGGGAATCTCGCGCTCAAGTGCGAGCAGGCGCATTCGGCGCGCATCGGCGCCAACAAGCGGAGGCTGCACGAGGTAGCACTTTGGCTCGAACTGGCGCTCTTCAGTGGTCGGAGTGTCGAGGATGACGAGCTTCTTCGAGTCGAATGCAATCTGCATGCGCTGGCGCCGAGCTTCCTGCAGAGGAAGAACGATGCGCGCCATGAGGTTGAAGTCGCATTCGCCGCGCGCCATGTCGAGGGCGCGCGCGCAAAGGCGCTCCGCTTCGAACCAGTGGTTGCGCGAAAGGGCCAATTGCGCCTTGGTCATCAGACTGTTGATTGATGTGGTCTTCACGGTCGCCATGTTTGGTCCTGACGGTTTACTTTTTCGCGGCTGCGATTTTTCCCACAGCACTGGCGATCGATGCGAGCGTCTGCGCGAAGCGGCGGGTGGTTTCGGGGAATTCGTACATCAGGCAGTCGGATACGCCAGTCATGTCCTTCGATTGCATCGCGTCGCGCAGCGTGCGCAGTTGGGTGTCGAGCGCAGCAATCGCGCCATCGAGGTCGATCCCAGCGGCGCGGACTTCTTCGCGGGTGATGACAGTGAGTTCAAAGCAGCGTGCGATCGCCAACTGCACAGTGTTCCAGATCGCCAGCGCCTCAAGGAGTTTCTGCATGCCGTCGCCTTCGCGGTTGGCCTGCATGAGCTTGGCTGCGCTGCGCTGGATTTCCTCGGCGTTGAGCACGGCTTCGGTCGCGTTGACA